>Ga0208589_1000423_pt1 | contig 20401 bp, 13 predicted proteins | sample NGESurshal092012_2_FD_184486 | JGI IMG/M metagenome (GOLD analysis project Ga0208589, IMG submission 184486) | Arctic peat soil microbial communities from Barrow, Alaska - NGEE Surface sample F53-2 shallow-092012 (SPAdes) | ecosystem: Environmental > Terrestrial > Soil > Wetlands > Peat ... | reverse complement strand
CTGACCAAGCCGATCACGGTGATCGCCAACTACCGCCAGCGATTTCAGGGGATCGTGCCGATCAATCTTGACGACATGATGAAGGACCAAATTTTCCTCGGCCGCGGCTGGCGGTATTACACCGCGACGCTGGATATTGATCTCACGGGAAATAGCGGCCCGCTGATATCGCCGCCGCCAACGACCAAGCCCGGCGCCTCTGCGACAAGCCGCCCGCGCGGGCGCATCACCGTGTACAACGAGGACGGCACGGTCAATCGCGTCATCGAATCGGGTGGCAGCGGAAACTAAGGCGAGATCAAGAAAAGCCTCGCGCCACCATCGCCTGGTTAGCCGCCGCTCTTGGGGGGCGCGTCTTACTCACGACCCCCAAATCTCAGTCCGCCCCCATATCATCCGCTTCCCGCACTCGCCGGACCTGCTCAAACAATTCGCACATCCGTTGCTGCAGCGACGCGAGAATTTCATCGGCCTTCATTTTTTCAAAATACATCGGCTTGCCAAACATCACATGAATCCGCCCGCCATGAAACATGCGCCGCCCCTTCGGCCATGCCTGAAAGCTCCCGTCAATCGCCACCGGAATCACCGGCACGGAAATCTTCCTCAGGATCAGCGCGATTCCCTTTTGCAGCGGGGCGACGTTGCCGTCGAGCGAGCGCGTGCCTTCGGGATATAGATTAAGAATGTGTCCCTCTTCCAGCCGGCGGATGGTTTCCCGCAGCGCCCCCATGTCGCCATGATTCTGCCGGATCGGAAAGGCGTGCAGCGAACGAATCAACCAGTTTAACAATGGATTCTCAAACAATTCGCTCTTGGCCAGAAAGCTCACCGGCCGCCGCAATCGCACCGCGACGAGGACCGGATCAAGATAGCTCTGATGATTCGCCGCGAGGAGCGCCCCGCCGGTTTCCGGCACATTTTCGATGCCATGCACCTTGAGATCAAAGAGCAAAGTCGTGCCGACGCGCGCGACCACTTGCAGACTGCGCCATAGGAGCGAACGTTCCATGTAATTTGCACAACCGATCTAAACAACGGACAGGCCCCTCATTCCCCCTCCCCTGGTACGCCGGGGGAGGGTTGGGGTGGGGGGCCACGTCGTGATGCCACAAAATATGCCCACGCCCACGCAATCGATCTATTCAGTGCCCTTTGCTTTAGCCACAATATGAGTCACAACCTCATCCTCACTCAGTCGCGTGGTGTCAATAATCTCCGCGCCGTCCGGCTTCACCATCGCCCCCACTTTTCGATTCGCATCGCGTGTATCGCGATCCACAATTTCCTCCAAAAGCCGCTGAATATCCACCACTTCGCCGCGTGCGCGGAGCTGCGCCGCCCGCCGCTGAGCGCGTTCGTGGGGGGCGGCGTCGAGATAAAATTTCAACTCGGCATGGGGAAAAACCACGCTGCCCTGATCGCGGCCCTCGCTGACGAGGTTCGGGCGCTGCCGCCCGATCTGCCGCTGCTGCTCGACCAGTTTCAGCCGGATGGCCGGCACCGTCGCCACGAAGCTCGCCGCGTGTGTTGCCTCGCCGCCGCGAAGGAGATGGCTCACGGGTTCACCATTGAGCAAAACCGACGGCGGATTTTGCGACCAGTCAAAGTCGATGCGCACATGGCTGGCGACGAAGGACAATTCGCGGGCGTCGTTGAGGTCAATGTTTTTACGCAGCGCGGCCAGCCCGACGGCGCGATACATCGCCCCGGTGTCGAGGAAATCAAAGCCAAGCAGGCGGGCCGCCTCGCGGGCGACGGTGGATTTGCCAGTACCGGCCGGGCCGTCAATCGTGATGATCATGGCGGGGGGATAATATCCGGTGGGAGAATGGTCTGCCATTCTGCCGCATTCAGGAACCGGGAAATGTGTTTTGGATTTGAGGTAGCGACGACCAACTGAGTTGTTGCCCACTTGGAATCAAGGAGTTGAGCGGCAAGCAAAACATCCCCGTCCAACGAGTTATTCGAGGACGTTGGCAGCCCTTGATTCCTGATCTTCGCCCAAAGTTCGGCCGCTTTCCGAAACGCGGAGGATATAGGAGGCAAGTATCGATCTGGGACTGCGACTGCGACTATAAACCTATCAAGCCGGGAGACCGCCGCAGTTTTCCCCGCACGGATCAGTTCGCGACGCAATTCATAATCGGCGATGGCTGGTACCAGGAAATGCGGGCCGGACGCCAGGTGCGAAGCAAGCCGATTTCGGCAATTCTCCGCCTCCCGATGATCCGGTCGCTGCGTCAGAAGGCTCAAGGGGCCGGAATCCAATGCGACGACAAGGCTCACGGAAAAATCTTTCTTGCAGAAGGACCCTCGCTTTCAAGCCGGTTCTTATTCATGGCTTGTTTCAATTCGTCCACGTCGCGTTGCCGTCGTGCGATTTCATCTGGATCAGTCGTCGCATCCTCAGCGTCCCATTGGGCAAGTAGCGCGAGCGTGGCCGTATCCGGCGTGCCTCTAACAGGAGATGGGAGGTTTTCCTCTAGCATTTTGATGACATAAACCTCCGGCTCCAGGCCCCGGCTCATCGCTGCAGTCCTTAGTCTGGATTCAGTGTCTGAATTGAGCGCAATTGTTAAAGTCATGGCGGCAGCATCTCTCGAATGAATGATTCTAGCACCGAATCGCTTCAAACCCAAAAGAGCTTCTCGATTCGATGGATTATCTCGGCACAAGCGTCGCCAACCCCGCCAAATTCGCCTCCTCCATCGCCTTAAACTCCCATCTCCCCGCCCAATCCTGATGCATGATCCTGGCCAAATCCCTGCCGCCGCCACTGACGTAAACCAGCGGCAGAAAAATCGGCTGCACTTCCGCGAGCAACTCCAGCCGCGCCGCACTGGCCGCCGACAGCGCACCAACCACCGCCGCCAGCATATTCTCGCGCGTTGTCGCCAGCTTCAGCCCTGAAAATGCGGCGCGCGGCTGTTCCATGGCCATTCGCTCGCCCGCCAGATATGGCTGGAAACCGACGCCTTCCGATCGCACGCTGCCGGTCAATTTGTAAAAATCGTCCTCGCTCAGGTCGCGGAAAAATTCTCGTCGCACCCATTCCAGCGAAGACCCCGCCGCCGCGATCGTCGCCACTGACAAACTCTTTTTCCCCACGCCCAGCGCCCGCGTCAGCAGTCGCTCATGCGTCCGCGGCTTGGCGACGCACGCCGCCAGTACATCGGTCGAGCCGCACATATGAAATAGCTGGCCGTCATTCGCGCCCGTGAGGAGGATCGCCGCCCCTGTATCCACCATTCCCGCCAGCACCGGCGTGCCCGCTTTCAATCCAAATTCCGCGGCGGCTTCGGGAGTCACATGTCCTGCAATCCCATCAGAATCAACTATATCCGGCAGCCACTGGCGCTTGACGCCGACGGCTTCGCACAAATCGTTGCTCCAGCCGGATTGCGAGCACGTCAGATAAAGTCCCGTAAACGAGGCGTTGGAAGGATCAATCACCCGCGCCCCCGTCAGTTTCCGCACGAGAAACGTGTTCAGATGCCCGACCAGATCCACGGGCTTCATCAACTCCGGCTCATGCTGCAAAAACCAGGCGCAAGTCGTGGAAGAGATACTGCCCGGAAACGGGCGGTTGCCCGCCAGGGCCAGATGCCGCTTTTTGCCGACTCTGGCCTCAAGTTCCTTTGCGATGGATGCGCTCCGCCGATCCTGATGGGTGATAATCGGAGTAATTGCGGCGCCCGACGCATCCATGGCCAGCCACGCCGGGGCCATTACTGACAAGCCGATGCAATCGGCCTGCATTGCAAGCTCGCCGGTTTGGGCGATCGCCTGAGCGACCGCGCGGAGCAACAATTCAGGCGCAACTTCCACTCGCTCCGCCTGCGTGCGCGTCGGGAATGGAACGCGCGCAACCGGTGATGCAGGTTTCTGATCGCGAAAGACCTGCGCCTTCACTGACGACGATCCGGCATCAATCGCGAGAAAAATCATGGGAACGCCACACAATAAGAAGCCCCCGGATAGCAATCCGGGGGCTTCATAGTTTTAAAATCAACCGTCACCCAAACGCATTTACTTCGTCCGGCTCTTGCCTTCGACGACGAGCGTCTCCTTGCCGCCGGGGATCCATTCCTGGTGGAACGGGCCGGTGCCGGGACGATCGATTCGGTTGTAGGTATGCCCGCCGAAGAAATCGCGCTGGCCCTGGATCAGGTTGCCCGGCAGGCGGCTTCGACGGTAAGCGTCATAGTACGCCAGCGACGCGCTGAAGGCGGGTGTCGCGATACCATGGGCAACGCTCATGGTGATCACTCGACGCCACGCATCCTGATTCTTGACCACCGCATCTTTGAACTTGCCGGCCATCAGAAGGTTGGCCAGCTTCTCATCGGTGTTGAAGGCTTTGGTGATGTCATCCAGGAAATCGGCCCGGATGATGCAGCCGGCGCGCCAGATCGAGGCGAGTTCGCCGAGGTGCATGCCGTAGTCATATCCGCCCTGAGCCACCGGCTTGTTGGCCGCGGCCAGCATCGCCATGCCCTGAGCGTAGGAGCAGATCTTGCTGCAGTAGAGAGCGGCGCGAACGTCGTCGATGAATCCCTTGATATCGCCGGCGAACTTGGCGGTCTTGGGGCCGGGCAGTTGCTTTTCCGCGGCGATGCGCTGCGACTGAATGCCTGAGATTTCGCGTGCATCGACCGCCGCCGCCATCGTGGGGACCGGCACTTGCAGGTTGAGGGCGGCCTGAATGGTCCAGGTTCCGGTTCCCTTCATGCCGACCTTGTCGTCGATCAGATCGACGAGGGCCTTGCCGCTGCCGCCCGGATCGGGGTAGTTGATGACCTTGGTGGTGATGTCGATGAGGAAGCTCTTGAGTTCGCCCTTGTTCCATTCCTCGAAGACGTCCAGGAGTTGCTTGTTATCGAGACCGCCGACGTTCTTGAGCAGGTCGTAGGCTTCAGCGATGAGCTGCATGTCGCCGTATTCGATGCCGTTGTGGGTCATCTTGACGAAGTGACCGGCGCCGCCGGAGCCGCAGTAGGTCACGCAGGGCTTGCCGTCGCTGGGGGCCTTGGCGGCGATTTTCGTGAGGATGGGTTCAAGGTGCTTGTAGGCTTCTTTGTCGCCGCCGGGCATAAGGGAGGGGCCATTGAGTGCGCCCTCTTCGCCGCCGCTGACGCCCATGCCGAAGAATTTGATTCCGGTGGGGGCCAGGGCCGCTACCCGACGCTCGGTGTCGGTATAGAGCGAGTTGCCGCCGTCGATGATGATGTCGCCGGGCTGAAGAACCGGCTTGAGTTCATCGATGACAAGATCGACGGGCTTGCCGGCCTTCACGAGCACGAGAATTTTTCGGGGGCGTTCGAGGAGCCCGACGAATTCGGCGACGGTTTTGCCGGCCTTGAAGTTTTTGCCCTTGGCGGGGCCGTCCATGAAGTCCTGGGTTTTTTCCCAGGTTCGGTTATAGACCGCGACGGGAAAGCCGTTGCGTTCCACGTTCTGGGCGACGTTTCGCCCCATGACTTCAAGACCAATGACGCCGAATGCCTGACCGCTCATGATGCACCCTTTCCGTTTTTGATTTGCCCGGCGTGTTTCCGCACGCCAGCGTTAAGACGCGACATAGTGCCGGGAGTGCGGCTGTTTTGCAACAGGCGGGGAAAGGAAATCGCTGAGCGGCAGCGCAACGCCGACTCTCGGCGATCTCCCGTCTTCCGCTCTCCCCATGTACTCAGGGGGAGGGTTGGGGTGGGGGTTCCTCTTTGGCCGCCAAGACGCGGCATGAAATACATTTGCGGCGGCGTTTAAGGGCAATAACCGACAGCACTCCGAGTATCGAAATGCTCGCCGGCTCGGGCACCGGCGCCGCCGGCGCAGCAATTGCGGCAGCCAAGACCGGCAATATCGGCGTCAGTGGCGTGTAAATAGGAATGCCGGTTGGCGATCCCGGCCCATCCGCCAGCAGCGTTACCGAACCTGTCGTATAGAGATCGGAAGTGTCCCAGGCGCCGGCTCCGAATTTGATTTGTTCGAATTGATCCGCCGTCGGCAGGGGTGCGCTCCAGTCGAAAAGCTGGAAAGTGTCGCCGACGAGGCTGGCGACCGTCACGTTCGGGTCAACGGCTAAATACAACATACCGCCCAACTGCGGCGTGAATCCCGGGCCAAATTCAATCGGCGAGGTCCAATCCTGGCTCAGTTGAAACTGAAGCGTTGACGATGTATCAACTTTGGCGCTACCGGTTACCATAACCGCCACGGGGTTGTTGTGAATCACCAGCGCCCTCTGAACCACGTCTGCGCCGTCGGCGTCGGCATGCAAAACCACCTGCGAAACATTCATGTTATGAATCTTGCCGTTGGGGTTGATCGTGTTGCTTGAGATGACTCCTGTCTTTGACCAACCGGTCGCCCCGCGAAGATCGGCGTAGCTGAAATCCGCGCCCGCCAGATTGCTCCCCGTCAAATCGGCAAACGCCAGATTCGCACCGGATAAATTGGCATTACTTAGATTCGCCCCGGCGAGATTCGCATGGGTCAGGTCGCTGTCGTCCGCCGCAATGGGAGAAGGAAAAACATTGGCGGAAATAAAAGGGTATCGATATTGAATTGTAAACTGCGCGCCACGAAGATTCTGCCCGGCGAGATTCCAGTTCGACAGATCATTTCCGCTCAGGTTGATGCCGGTGAGATTGCGCTTTTGATAACTGGCTGTGGAAGCCAATTGCCCAAATGCGATGCCGGTGTCGCTGAAATCGGCTCGCCGCACGACAGCGCCGGAGAAGTTTGTATTCGTTAGTTCTCTCGGGCCGGGCACCGTGCTGGAGTCAGGCTGCGCTCCAAAGCCGACGCCGATGAGATTCTGGCCGGAGAAATCCCACCCTGCCACGGAAGTCCCGGCTAAATCGACACCCGCCAGATTCTTCTGCTGATAGCTGGCGGTGGACGCCAACTGGGCGAAGGCGAAATCGCTTTCAGCCACGAACGCCGCCCCGGTGATCGTCGCCCCGGCGAAGTTTGCCTGCGCCAGTTTATTTCCCGAAAAAGCTGCGTTCGTCAAATTGTCGCCATGCAGGTCCGCGCCGGTTAAATCTGAATTGAAAAACTGCGCGTCCTTCAGGTTCTGCCCGCTGAGGTTCCAGCCGTGCAGATCATCATTCCCCAGCACAACCCCCGCGAGTTTCTTCTGCTGATATCCGATCGTGGAAGCCAACTGGACAAATGTGATTCCAGTTCCCGCGAAATTGGTCCCGCGAATTTTTGCGTTGGTGAAATCCGCGCCGGTCAGGATGGCGCTTTCAAAATTATCGCCGGAAATATCCTCATCGGCGAAATTCGCACTGCTGAAATTGTCTGACTGAAAATTAATATCCGTCAAATTCTTCGCCTGATAGCTGGCGGTGGAAGCAAGTTGTGGGAAGGTGAATCCTTTGGGGCCCTGGCTGAAGTCCGCCCCTTGAACGATCGCCCCCGTGAAATCGGTGTTGGTTAACGTTGAGCCGGCGAAGTACCCGCCGCTGAGATTCTGATTGGCCAGATTCCAGGCGGTCATATTCAGCGACTCAAGAACCATCCCGCTCAGGTTCCGCTTTTGGTAACTGGCGGTTGACGCCAATTGATCGAACGTGAGGCCGGAGTTTTGGAAATCAGCCCGCCGCACCTTCGCGTTCGTGAAGATTGCATTGGAGATTTTCGCGCCGTCAAAGTTGGCCGCGGTAAGATTTTGCCCGCTGAGGTCCGCGCCCGATAAATCCAGGTTGTCGAACCGGCAGTTCACAAGATTTTTTGACTGATAGCTGGCGGTCGAAACAAGTTGCGCGTAGGTGAAGCCCGTCGAGTTAAAAAAATTGGCCCCGGCAATATTGGCGCTTGCGAAATTCGCGCCGGTGATGTTGCCGGTGTAAAAATCCGCGCCGGCAAGATCGCAATGACTGAGATTAGCGCCGTCCAGGCGAGCGCCTTCAAAATTCTGGTTTGAGAGGTCTCCGCCGCTCAGATCAAGGCCTTCGAGGTTGACGCCGCTCAGATTCTGCTGCTTAAAGCTGTCGGTCGAGGCCAGTTGGCTGAAGGTAAACCCGGTTGCCCCGTGGAAGTCCGCGCCCTGAATGGTCGCATAAGTGAAGTCGGCGTTGGTCAAATTTTGCAGGCTGAAATTCCAGCCGGTCAGATCATCCTCCGCCAGCCCGATTCCCGTGAGATTTTTCGCCTGAAAGCTCGCGGTGGAAGCCAGTTGGTTAAACGTGAAATTTGCCGCATCGGCGAAATTGGCGCCGAGTACCGATGCATTGGTGAAGTTCGCCCCCGCGACATTCGTTTCCCAGAGAAAGGCGTTGTCGAGCGTGGCCCCCGTGAAGTTAACGTTGGTCAGCGTACACCCGAATAATTGCGCTCCGGTCAGATCAGCCCCGGTGAAGTTGTCGCCGGCCAGGTTTTCCAGGGACCAACCCGTGTTTTCCAGATTCTGATTGGAATAATCCGTCGCCCAAACCGGCGCGACGGAGGCCGCCAGTGCCAGCGTCGGCAATAATGCCCGGCGAAGGAATTTGATTCGATGCAATTGAGTACCCTCGTTCAGTCCAGAAGCCGGTAATGTAACCGAACAAAATCTTATGAATCTTTGAGAGGCGAGTCAATGAAAACATGGGCAATTCTCGCCATGCGAATGCGATCATCGACGGCGGCGAGCGATGGCAAAAGCCGCGAACCCGCCGAGGACCGCGATGGCGCCAGGTTCGGGGACGGAGGTTGGGGAGGCCAGAGCGGGGGTCTCGCTTGAAGATGGCGGCACGGAAAGGAGCGTTACCGTTCCATCGGTGTAAAAATGGCTAAAATCAAAGTCCGGTTGAGCCGGCTTATGAAGCGGCTCACTGACATAAGTATAAATGAGGCCAAATTGATCGCCGGTTGGGAGCGGAGCGTTCCAGTTGAAGAGTTGGAAAGTCTCTCCAACAAGACTGGCGGGTGAGACGCTTGGATCAAAGACCAAGTTCAGGTCTGCGTCGTTCAGGTCCGGCGTTATTCCCGGAGCGAAACTAATCGGCGACGTCCAATTCCCTTCAAGTTGGAATTGGATAACTGACGTGCGATTCAATGCAGCGTTGCCCGTCACCACGATGGGGGTTGGATTGTTATGAATAATGATCCCTTCGCTCGGCCCCAAATTCAAACCGCGTAATTTTCCGTGAGGGTTTATGGTGTTGTGTGTTTGGACTGTGGCGGACGACCATCCGGAAGCGCCGCGTAGGTCCGAGTCACTGAAGTTCGCGTTCATAAGGGTACTCCCCTGGAAATTGGCGGACGCGAGGTCGGCGTTTGTGAAATCGGCATTTGAGAGATTAGTCCCCTGAAGATCGCAATTGGTCAGGATGCTGGAGCCTGACGGAATATACGCAGTCGCCAAGACCTGGGCATAGAAGCCCAGCGTAATAAACTTCGAGTTTCGTAAATTCTGATTGGAAAAATCAGCGCCGGCTAGGTTGCAGCCGGAAAGGTTGATGCCACTGAGATTGTGCTCCTTGTAACTCGCGGTCGACGCCAATTGACTGAAAGTCAAACTCGTGTCATCGAAGTTTGCCCGCTTTACTTCCGCACCCGAGAAATTGGCGTTATTTAACGAGCCGAAGGTCGTTCCGACGAGATTTTGGCCGGACAGGTTCAAACCGGCGACGGAGTAGTTTATAAAGTTGACCCCCGCGAGGTTATTCTCCCGATAACTTGCAGTCGAAGCCAATTGAGCGAATGTGAGATTTTTTGCGGAGAGTGTTGCGCCGGTAATCGTAGCTCCATCAATGTCCGCCTGATTGACATTCGCCTCAAGGTGGCAATTCGTTAGGTCCGCATTTTGCAGATTCGCATTAACCAGATTCCCTGAAAGACTTGCACCGGTTAGGTCCAGGCCACTGAAATCCCAGCCTTTGAATTTTCCATCAAGACTGATGCCAACAAGATCGTTTTGCTGGTAGCTGGCTGTCGATGTAAGTTGATCAAAAGTGAGATTTGTGCCGCTGAAGCTGGCTTGTTCGACGTTCGAGCCCGTGAAGTTGGCGCCGGTTACGTCCCCGGTGAAGGCCGCCTTTTCCATGTCCGCACCCGTAAAGTTCGCGTTGGTTGAAACACCGAAATGCGCCCCGACAAGATTCAGACCGGAGAAGTTCCATCCAGCCACGGATTCGCTCGCCAAATTAATCCCCGAGAGGTTATTCTGTTGATAGCTTGCCGTCGAAGCCAATTGAGCGAAGGTGAAGCCGCTTGAGCCAGGAGTTGCGCCGTTGATAATTGCCGCGCTGAAATTCGCCCCCGAGACATTTGCAATCAGGCCGCAATTCGTCAGATTTGAATTCTGGAGGTTCGCATTAGCAAGGTTCGTCCCAATAAGGGCTCCTGTTAGATTTTGCCCACTAAAGTCCTTGCCGCTGAAATCCGCGCCGTATACTTGGATACCTGCAAGATTCTTATTCTGATAGCTGGCGGTCGAGGCGAGTTTACTGAATGTAAATCCGATTGGGTTAATGAAACTTGCCCCAGTTATCGTCGCGTTTGCGAAATTGGCGCTGTTCAAAGTGGCGTTGTCAAAACGCGCGTTCATCAGAACCGATCCGCCAAAGTCAGCCGCCGTCAGGTTCTGGCCGCCAAAGTCGAAGCCCGTCAAATTGTCGTTCGCAAGTCCAATACTGAAGAGATTGCGGTTCGCGTAGCTTGAAGTGGCACTGAGCTGATTTTTCGTGAGGCCGGTCACGCCATCAAAATTCGTCTGTTGAATAACCGCGTTCTTGAGAATCGCGTTGGTCAGGGTTGCTTCGGACAAGTTTGACCCGGTCAAGTCAGCTCCGGTGAGGTTCTGGATGGTTAAATCCAAGTCGGCCAAATCATCGTTGGCCAGACCGATACCGATTAGGTTTTGTTTCGAGTAGCTCTGAGTGGAAGTGATCTGCCCAACAGTAAACCCATGGCCAGTCGCCCCATCGAAATTCGCCCGCCGAACGATCGCGTTCGTAAAATCCGCATTCGTCAGAGTTGATCCTGAGAAGTCCGCAAATATGAACGTAGAGCCTTGAAAATCGGCTTGCGTGAAATTGTTGGTAGTGAGCACGCCGCTCGTGAGATTGTCGCTTGAGAAATTCGCCTGGCTCAAATCCGTGCCAACCAGGTTGGCAAAACTCAGATCAAGCCCGGAATAATCCTGCCCCGGCCCGGGAACTTTGCCGGCGGTGCCCGGAATCACTTGGTTGTTGTCCGCCCGGCGGATTTGGCCCTCCACTCGCGTGGTCAAGGCAATGGCCAAAAGCGCAATTACGATAGAAACCCTCGGAGCCGCAGAGCGATACATACACATCGTTCTTTCCCTCCCTCCACGGCTTCCGCGTCAATTCTATACCACCGATGGAGCCGCCAGTCAACGGTTATCTAAATCTTAATCATCGCAATTCCCCCATACTCCGTCGCCGCCCCATTCAGATATTCCGCCCGTTGCTTGAATTCCGGAAACACTTCCTTCCACAGCCGATGCCCGCCGTCGTGCTCGGGTCCGAACGCGGCGACCGGACTAATTCCGTCCCACGATATCAGGCCGCCCGGCCGCATCAGCTTCATCAGGGATTTGTAATCCGAATGAACCGCTTTATACGGGCGGCGGCCGTGAATAAACAAAAAGTCGATTTTACTGTTGCCCAGCGCGGCCTGAATCTTATCGCGCAGATCGTGCGAATCTTTGGCCTTGGGGATGCAAGTAATCGTCTGTTTCGGCCGCGCCATCGCCTCGAAGAGCGCGATGCGTTCCGCCGATATTTCATCCGGCGGACCCGTCGCCGCGATCAGGCGGGCGTCTTCTGTTCCCATCTGCGCGAAGAGGAAAAGCGATCCACCCTGTTGCACGCCGACCTCCACGAGCGTCGTCGCCTTCCACTCCGCCAGGCGGCGAAGGAGTCGCTCCAGATCAATCGGATGATTCTTCGGCCCCAGCGATTCAAACCCCGGCTTCGGCCCATCGAACGCCAGCGTTACATGGATCCAATCCGGCACCGTCCGCGCCTTCTCGCCCAGGCGCTTGACCATGTTTACCGCCCGCTGCGCCGGCGTCGCGCCGGTGATCGCGTCGGCTCCCGAATCCGCCGCCTGCGGCGGGGCGCCCGACTGCGATTCGGTCACTTTCGCCTTGCGGGCCAGCTCGTCCGGGTCGGTCACGACTACTTTTACCGTTCCCTCGCGCACGATCTTCTCAAGCAGCACGCTCGGCTCGCGTTTCTTCGCCGCCGTCCGCTCAAATAAATCCTTGATGCGTGGTATCGCCACATCCAGCGAGAATTTCTCAACCACCGTCCGCACCGCCGCATCGGCCAGATGTTGATACGCCGGACGATCCGCCAATACCTGCAGCGCGCGCTCGGCGATTTCCTGTGGATTGAAAAAATCGACCAGCAATCCGTTTTTATCCGGCTCGACGTATTCCCGCACGCAATTCTGATCCGACGCGATCAGCACCGTCCCGCAGGCCATCGCATCCACCATCGACCATGACGCGATGAACGGCTCGGTCAGGTAAATATGCGCGTCCGCCGCCGTCAAAATATCCGCCAGCACATCCTGGGCCACATATCCGGTGAATCGGAAGCGGTTCAGGTCATAGCCGCCTTCGGCGAGAATGTGATGGCGGAAGGTGTCCTGCTTGATGTATTTCAGATCGCTGCCGTAATGAACCTTGTCGGTCCCGACCACCACAAACGTCACATCGCTGCGTTTCTCGCAAATGATCTTGGCGGCGGCCATGAACTTGTCGAACCCGCGCATCATTTCAAACCCGCGGGCGACGTAGCTGATGATGCGATGGCCCGCGTCGATTTTGTAGGTCTGCCGCACGCGCTCTGCCGCGCCGGGCTTGGGGTAATAGACGCTTGTGTCGATGCCGTCGAAGATCGCCTCGATCTTGCTCTGCAATTCGATGGGGAAAAACGCCCGCTGGTATTTGGTGGCTGTCCAGCCCCGGTCGCAATTCACGACATCCAGCAGGATCATCGAGTTGTTGGTCTTGCTGCGCAGAAGTTCGGTCTCGCCCACGGGCATCTCGGGGCGAAACCCCAAATCCTGCCCCACGGGCGCATAAAAGAATTCCAGGAAATTAATAATTGGCGCGTCGTAGAGAAAAGGCAGAAACAGAGACGACCCAAACCCGCTGTGGGCGACGATCAAATCAGGCTTGAGGTCTTTGACATGCCGCATCGCTTCAAACACGCCATGGGAATGGGCCACGGCGTTTTCGTAGTTGCGCGTGAAGACGCTGTTGGCGACCGTCGCGCCGCCGCGCGATTTGTAATGGATTTTCCGCACGCCGGGGATTTCGCCCTCCACGCGCTCCGTGCAGAAGGAGCATTCGTAGCCGAACTCCTTCATCAAGCGCGGTGCGATGAATCGAAACTGGGCGGGAAAGTTCTGGTGAACGAACAGAACATGCATGGCCGGCTACCTCGACGGAGTGGGCAGGGGGGGAGAGGATGTCGGAACCTGGGAAACCGGCTTGGTGGCCGGCTGTGTCGCCGGAATGCGCGTTTTTTCCAACTCGGTTTTTAACTCGCGCGCCCTCTGGGCAAGTTCACTCACATTGGTCGGCGGGAGGGGTTTCATGGTGAACGTAAACGTCTTTTCATCGTGGAACTTAAACGGCAATAGTTCAACGAACAGGTCAATCGGCACAATCTGATAAATCGGCGCCTTCACTAATTGCGTCGTCTTCAGCGTTTGGTACCCGTCGGCCCGCAGCGTCACGTCATAATTGCCGTACCACACAAAATCCCGCGTTACCGGCGTCCGGCCCACTTCCTGGTCATTGAGATAAACCAGAGCCCCCTGCGGGTTGCTGTTGACATTGATCGTCCGCTCAACGCACCCGGCTGAGCCGATCAGAATGCCAACCCCGGCGAGCCGGGCCGGAAAGATTATTTTTCGCCGATTCTTCAGTCCGTGTTCCTCAGTCCTAAACTATTCGAGTCGAGTATAGGTTTGGAGCCGCTCGCCGCAAGCAGGGGCGATGGTTAGACTCCGGTCATCCAGAGTAATTGCTTGTGGCGATTATGGAAAACTCTTCATCCAACTAAATCCTGTAAACCGAAGAATTTGGTTCAAAATGATCTTCCGGTTAACCACAATCACGCTTGTCGTACTGACCCTGCTCTGGTGGCAGGCCATGGCGCGGCGGATTCGGTGTCTGCGGCATCCGCGCTTTTGGCTTTTGCTCTGGACGGGCTTCATCGCCGCCATGGTGCTTACGCCGCCGATTGCATTCCACCTTGGATATTTCCTTCCGCCGGTGATCACGTCGACGGGGTTTTTGTGGCAGGTGATGGTTCTGCCGGCCACATTGCTACTCGCGGGCCTGGATGCCGCATACGTCATTATCCGCCGGCGATTTGTCGCGGATGCCCCGCCTGATGCGGACCGGCGGCGGTTTCTCGTCGGCGTTGCCGCGGCGGGGCCGGTCTTCCTGACCGGCGGCCTTACGACGGCGTCAATGTGGCAACTCGGCCGCTTCCGCGTGCGTGATTTGGATCTCCCCGTAACCGGTTTTCCTGCCGCGCTCAACGGCTTCACCATCGCGCTCGTCGCCGACATTCACAACGGCCCGTTCTGCACGCCCCAGATGCTGGCCGACATCGTCGAACAAACCAATTCCATCCACAACGGCGGCCCTGCCGATCTTGTGGTCCTCGGCGGCGATCTGATCAACACCACGCTCCACGATCTGCCGCCCGCCCTGGAAATGGCCAAAGCGCTCCGCTCTCGCCTGGGCACGGTCGCGATTTTCGGCAACCACGACGGCATGGACAGCCGGGCGACCTTCATCCGCGAGATGGACAAATCCGGCATCCCGCTGCTCATCGACGACTGCCTGATCATCGAGCCGCTGCCTGGCACGAAGTTGCAGCTTGTCGGAATCGACTGGCAGTTTACCGACCCCGATCTTTTCGCATCGGTCGCCGCCGCCGATGCAAAACGAGATCGGAGTTTATTTCCGATCTGCCTGGCGCATCATCCTCATGCGTGGGACGAAGCCGTTCGGCGCGGCCTGCCGCTGACCCTCGCGGGCCACACTCACGGCGGCCAGATCATGCTGACGGATTCCATCGGCGGCGGCCCGCTCAAATTCCGCTATTGGAAAGGCGAGCACGAACGAAACGGCTGCAAACTCGCCATCACCAATGGCGTGGGGAACTGGTTCCCGCTGCGCATCAACGCGCCGGCGGAGATATTGAAAATTACGTTGAGGGCATGAGTTGGTGATTGTTGATTGGTGATTGAGCTCTGCCAGTTCCGGCCCCCTCGCCAGGTACTCAGGGAGAGGGTTGGGTTGAGGGTTCTTTATTCATAAGCAAATGCGTTCGATCTCTTCCAGAGGATAAGCCCCGTTGAAATCAAAACCGCCCCGATCAATGCCGCGCATGATGTCAGAAAATACTCACGGCGCGGTGAATCAAACTCAACCGGCGTCGTCCGCGTCGGCGGAATCACCATGCCGCCGGTCTTGCTCGCCAGCGTTTGCAGGCCCGCCAAATTTTCGCCAACCGCGGCAAACTCCGGCGCATACCATCCGGAGATCGCAGAGCGATCAATCACCTGATCTCCAACAAAAACCGTCGCAACGGCGGATTGCGCCTCGGCCGCCAGCGTCAATTCATACAACCCCGGCGCGGTCTGCGGGACCGAATAGCGCTTCTGCTCCCAAAGCACGCTGATCGGGAGCTTATTGAGAAACATACCGCCATCGCTTGCATCAACGCGCACGCGCCAGGTCGGCCCGGTTTCCCATTTCACCTTGAATCGCGGATCAAGCGGCGGCTGCTCTACGAGTCTGGCGAGCGCCTCCGTCTGCTCCGGCGTGGGCGAAAATGCCGTTGCCAAAACCCGACCCAGCCCCACGCGCCAATTCGCCGCCATCGGCAAATCGCCGCTTCCCGTCGCCAATGGCGAAGCCCTGGGATTGAGCCAGGTCCGATCCCACAACGCCGCCGTGAACTCGGGCAGATTCGTCGCCTCGCCGGTGAACTTAACCGGCATCGGCTCTCGTCCGACCAAATCGGCCAGCGCTGCCGAGAGCAGACGCGCCAGCGTCGCCGGCCATTTTGCCGAGTCCGATTGCGTCAGCTCGCTGCCGCCGGTGGCGGAAATGATCTGCTCAAGCTGCGACAATCCGCTGCCGTTGCCAATCGCCATGAGGTGCAGACGGATGTTGGCTCGCTTAAGTCGGGCGGCGAGTGCGGCCGGATCATCGAGTTTTACATCGGCGTCGGTCACCAGAACCAATTCCGCCGGCGTCCGGGGCGCCTCGCCGGCGATTTGATTCAGCACTTGCTCCAAATTGGTGGGACCATTCGCGGTCGCATCCGCCGGGGGCAGCGGCAGTTTGCTGGTCTGCTCTGCCGACTGATCCTGCGACCACCATTTTAATTCGCGCGAAAACTGCCCGATGCGCACCCGATCATCCTGCGGCAGATGCGGGAGCAGACTCAGCATCGCCGCAGCCGCGTGGTTCCACCGTGATTTTCTGTCAGATTCCGCCGCGCTCATCGACCCGCTGGAATCGGCCAGCAATATCCACTGCCGTGTCGGCAGCGGCGGAGACGAACTCAGCGGCGAGAGCGAGCCGAGAATCGTCCCCTCGTACCCGCCCGCGCCATAGGCATGATCGCCGCCGAAGATGAGCAGGCCGCCGCCAAGATCGCTTACATATTGCCCCAGCCGAAGGCGGCCGGCATCGGATATTTCCCCCGCGTCGAGATTATTCAACGCAATCACCGACGGTTCCAAATACCTCGCTGCATCCGTCGGCAGTTCCGCCATCCCAACCCACCCCGGCGGCGCAGCCGGCCCGATCCACCACCGCGCGCTCGCCGCCGCCGGTGGAATAATGATTGAAGCCGAATCATTCTCCGGCCACAATTCTCCGCCGGAAATCTCGGCCCGCACGATTTTCGCGCTCGGATCGACACGTTTCAAAAAGGTCCGATTTCCCGTGATCGTTTCAGTGGCATCACCGACGACCCCCTGAAATTTCAATATGCGCGGCAAACCATTGTTCACCACTGAAACCGAAACCTGATTTCCCACCAAGGCCATCGCCGTGATCGCCGCGTCGGCCTGGCTTTCCAAAAGCGGATCAAGCACCGGATAAACTCGCGGCGAATCCATCGCCGCGGAAAACCTCCCCGCGCCAAACAAGAGGACGGCCGAGTTCCCCATCCCCGGCGGCGGAAGGTGATCAAACGAAATCAACCGATATCGCTGTCCGCTGAGCAGTTGGCCAAGCCGATGCTTGAGGAATACGGGATCACGAAACCCGGCTCCCCGGGTCGCGGGCGTGAGATCAACGATCACCGAAACAACTTGATCCGTCGCCCGCATCCAAACGGGCCGCCCCGTTGCCAACGCGAAAAATAAAATCCCCGCGACAAATAACACCGCCGTCGCGCGCGGCAAATCCACGCGTCGGGCGAAAGCGATTCCAATCGCCGCCGTCGCCAGCAGCAAGGAAATCGTCAGCATCAAGTTGGATTGAAATGCCATGTCTGTTCCCCTCTCCCAGTACCCTGGGAGAGGGCGGGGTGAGGGTTGAGTTTCATTTTCCAGTCAGTTTCCGATACATCCCAATCGTCCGCTCAATCTGCTGCGCCAAAGTAAAATTTGCCCGGATATGTTCCGCCGCTGCCGTTCCCATGCGCTGGAGCGCAGGCAGATCCTCAAGGAATTCAATTGCCGCTTCCACAAACTCATGCCGGTCTACCGGCGTCGTCCGTCCGGTTAGGCCTTCCACTATCATCTCCGCCGCTCCACCCGTCCGCGTTCGGAGGACTGGCACGCCCATGCACATTGCCTCGGCGCAGACCAATCCAAATCCTTCTCGCTCCGATGGTGACAATAGTGCGTCGGCCGCCTGGTAAACCGGGATGGGATCGCATTCACCCAGCAAGCGTACAACTCTGGACAAGCATTCGCGTTCCACAACTCGGCGCAACTCGGGCATTTCCGGTCCGTCGCCGGCCATGAGAATCGTCACCTTTGGGGACGCCTTGGCCAAATCGATCATCCAACCGGCATTTTTTGGAACGTCCAGTCGCCCCACAAAGGCCGCCACGAGCGCTGCCGGCGGCAGATCGAGCGACTTGCGCGCGGCGGATTGGATGGCCCGATCCCGCAACGGATACTCGTCTGGATCAACCCCATGCGGAATCACGGTGATCCGCGATTCCGGCACGCGCGCCGTCTCCATTAACCATTTCTTCGCATCTTCCGACGGGCAATGTGTATGATCCCCAAAATCACTCAGCCATCGCCACGGCCCAACCAGCCGAATCCGCGGCTGATGCACGGTGTACAGAATTGGAATCTTCATCCCGCGCGTCGCCTCCCCGGTCGCCCCGCCCGTCGCGCGGCGGGCCACCAGCGTCGGCCGCCGATAATGTGTATGAATCAAATCAACCGGATGGCTTTCCAAGTGGCGCCGCAACTGCTCGGCCGCCTCGCGCAAGGCGAAATAGCCGCCGGTCAGGTTGAGATCGATCCACGGCCAGGGACAGGCCGCAAACCGCTCATGCCAAGCCCCCCGGCCGCCGGCAATCGAAACCTCATGCCCCAGCGCATGCAATCCGCCACAGATATCCAATAAATAGCGGCTTAAACCCCCCGCATCGCTGGCGGCCGTGAGATGAAGAATGCGAAGCGGTGAAGCCATGTCGCTTAATTTCCTGCCAACATTTGTTTTGCACAACTTCAAACCGATAATAAGGCGGCAGTAGCCGCCCGTTTGAAGTTTTCAGTTTTCAGTGTTCAGCTAGGATACACTGTCTCTAGCTGAACACTGAAAACTGAGAACTTCAAACTGCCTTGTCCCTGGAGTAAGTGGCCCATGGTCGATGTCCTCATTCTCACCCACAACGAGGAATTAAACCTCCCTCACGCCCTTGCTTCGGTGCAGGGATTGGCTGGGAAGGTGTTTGTTTTGGACAGTGACAGCACCGACAAAACGGCGCAAATTGCGAGCGACGCGGGGGCCATTCTCGTCAATCATCCATGGGAAGGCTACGCCGCGCAGAAAAACTGGGGGCTGGACAACCTGCCGTTTGAATCGAAATGGATTCTGATCCTCGACGCCGACGAAGCCCTGACGCCCGCCCTCCGCGAGGAAATCCGGCAGGTTATTTCGCGCCCGCCGGAGCAGATCGCCGAGGCGGCATTTTACCTCAACCGCGTGCTGATCTTCATGGGCCAGCCGATCCGTCACTGCGGCTATTTTCCAAGCTGGAACATCCGTTTATTTAAGCGCGGCACCGCCCGCTACGAGCAGCGCGATGTGCATGAACACATGATCGTGCAAGGCTCGCTCGCGCATCTCCGCGGTCTCATGCTCCACGAAGACCGCCGCGGCCTGGAACACTACATTGCCAAACACAATCGGTATTCGACTCTCGAAGCCCGCGAATTGAACAACCGCCGCGAACCCTGGCCCGGCCTGCGAAAATTTCTCGACGACCGCACCGCCCGCCGCCGCTTCCTCAAATATCGCGTGGCCACCAAGGTTATGACGCCGTGGCTCTGGCGGTTCATTTACATGTATGTTTTCCGCGCCGGCTTTCTCGACCGCCAGGCGGGTCTGTCGTTCTGCCTCTTTATCAGCAGCTACGAATTGTTCATCCGCATGAAATACCACGATCTCGCGTGGCGCAGCGCGTTGCCCGAAAATCAGGGGAGCGGTCTGGCCATCGCGGAAGGCGAACTCCATCCGCTTCGCGGCAAAGGATCGGCCGCCGCCGTCGGCCCGCTCCGACCGCTGAAAATGTCCGACCGCGATAATGATCGCCCCGTCCTTCGCTACGGCGCCCGCAAGCGGCCGATAATGCGCCCCGAAAACAAACCATTTGCCCATAAAGTCTGGCGGCTGGTGCATTCGATCATCGGCGGCTCTCTTTTTGGGATGAAGAGCGGCCGCTCGGGAGTTAACGGACTTGGCGAAAAGTCCCCGGCAGGTAAGATGTTCGGATCGGACCTGTCCAAGCCGATAACACCACGGGACTCGCGTTAAATGGCTTTGCACGTCAGCGCAGTCAAATGTTTACAAACCCCCGCCGCCGCCGTCGGGGGGATGAACCCTGATCGCGGAGATTTTGAATGATCGTTCTGGGAATCCATGACGGCCACGACGCCGGTGTCTGCCTCTTGCGCGACGGCAAGGTTCTCTACGCCTTTTGTGAAGAACGTCGCCGAAACGAAAAGAATTATTCCGGCGTCCCCGAAAAATCCATCCTTGAAGTCCTGCGCCGCGCCGGCATCGAGGGCAAAGATGTCGATCTGATTGCCATCAGCGGCAAACTGCGCACGCAGGCGGTCGCGGCCGATCGCCAGCCCAGCCTGATGATGCGCATCGCCCAGAAATACGCCCGCAGCGGCTGGGCCACCGCTCTGG
>Ga0208589_1000420_pt1 | contig 20608 bp, 17 predicted proteins | sample NGESurshal092012_2_FD_184486 | JGI IMG/M metagenome (GOLD analysis project Ga0208589, IMG submission 184486) | Arctic peat soil microbial communities from Barrow, Alaska - NGEE Surface sample F53-2 shallow-092012 (SPAdes) | ecosystem: Environmental > Terrestrial > Soil > Wetlands > Peat ... | reverse complement strand
TGTTCGCCGCGTTCCCCGACATAATTCGTTGTGGCGTCGGCATCAAACGTCCAGAAAGGAATATAAACCCCCGCCAGCCCGTCAGACTTCGCCGCCGACATCAGATTACTCGGCGCAAACCACAACCCCGCAAGCCACCCATGAAAATCCGCCTGCGCCTTCTGCCGGTTTACGACAAACGGCAGCAGCGCCCGCGGCTTGATCATCCGTTGCGACTGCCGCGCCGCGACCACCGCCGACCCGCAAAACACGCAGCGATCGGCCGTCACATTCGTCCCCAATTGCGTCTGCGCCCCGCACCCGCTGCATCGAACCGACAATACTTCCGCCGCCCCTTCATTCTCCGGCAACCCCGCCGCATAGGTCTGGTAATCCAATTCTTCAATCTCGCCCTGTGTGGCCGGCACCGCCGTCACTTCCCCGCAATAGGGACATACCAGGGCCGTTTTTCCCGGCTCAAAGACCAGCCCGCCTCCACATTTGGAGCAGGGAAACTGATGTTGCGACGGTGCTTGCAGGGTTGCCATAGATGAATGGAACCATTATTGATCGGCCGCCCTCGCTTGCCAAGACGCCCGCGCCGTTGAGAATGATCGCGGTAGGAGTAAGTTCGATGGTTCAGATTTCAGTGTTGAGCTTGAGGCGAGTTCTTCTTAGCTGAAAACTGAAAACTAAAAACTCGTATCCACCATCTAAACCTTATGTCCGACTTCCAACCCAATCCTCCCCTGCGAATTCTTCTCGTCGATGACGAAATCAACATTCGCAAGACGCTGGCCATCAGTCTGGAATCCCACAACCACCACGTTGTCTCCGTCAGCAACGCCGCCGACGCAATCGCCGAATCCAGCCGGAACTCCTTCGATCTGGCTTTCGTGGATTTGAAGTTGGGAGCCACTTCAGGTCTGGATTTGATTTCCAGCCTGCTGGCGCAAAGCCCGTGGATGCGCGTGGTCATCATGACCGCCTATGCCTCAATCGACACCGCCGTGGAGACCATGAAACGCGGCGCCGCCGACTACCTCGCCAAGCCCTTCACGCCCGCCCAGGTGCAACTGGTTACCGATCGCGTCGCAAGAATGAGAGCCTTGGAGCAGGAAGTAGCCGGATTGAAAGGAATTCTATCCGGCCAGGACGATCTCGACGGCCTGCTCAAGAGCGAATCCCCGCCCATGCAGCGAGCGATCAGCCTCGCCAGGCAAGTCGCCAAGAGCGACACAACAGTTTTAATCCGCGGCGAAAGCGGCACCGGCAAGGGCCTGCTCGCCCGCGCCATTCATGGCTGGAGCGCTCGCGCCGCCAAGCCGATGAACACCGTCTCCTGTCCCTCTCTTTCGCCGCAGCTCCTGGAAAGCGAATTATTCGGCCACGTTCGCGGCGCCTTCACCGGCGCTATTCGCGACAACCCCGGACGCATCGCCCTCTGCGACGGCGGCACTCTCTTCCTCGACGAAATCGGCGACCTCCCTTTGGAATTGCAGCCCAAACTCCTGCGCTTCGTCCAGGACCGCGAGTACGAGCGCGTAGGCGAAGGCAAATCCCGCCGGGCCGACGTGCGCGTGATCACCGCAACAAACGTCGATCTTGAAGCCGCCGTGAAAAATGGACGATTCCGTGAAGATTTGCTCTACCGCATCCAGGTCATTCAGATCGACCTGCCGCCGCTGAGCGATCGCGCCGGCGACATCCCGCGATTGGCACAGCGATTCATCGCCGAACTTGCCGGCGCGCATGCCGCGGGAATCACGGAAGCCGCGATGGCGGCGCTCGTCAAGTATTCGTGGCCGGGAAACGTGCGCGAGCTGCGAAACGTCATCGAACGCGCCGTCGTTCTCTCCCACGGCAACCCCATCGGCACGGAGCACCTGCCCGCAAGTTTCACACCGGGTGTTCAACCCGCCGCAAACGCCAACGCCGGCGATCTGGTTACTCTCGACAAGCTCGAGGAGATCCACATCCGCCGCGTACTCGCCAAAGCCAAGTCGCTCGAAGAAGCCGCCGAGATTCTAGGAATCGACGTTGCCACCCTCTGGCGCCGGCGCAAAAAATACGGAGTGTAAAGACCACGCCCACCCGCCGCCGGTTAGCCGCCGCCCTTGGGCGGCGCGTCCCTCTGCGCGGTCCCTCCAGCCTCCCCGCCTCCACATTGCATTTTGCAACCATCCCAAATCTCCTCTCGTGCATCGTGCATGACTCGCTACCCCATATTCGCCCCAATACGTTCCTCAACCATTCCCCCAACCTCAAAACGTGCCATACTCTGTCTGGCATCCCATTCGCATTACCTCGGAGGAACCGATGTTCGGTTTAAGACAAAAACTACTCTTTGGCCTCGGCGGACTGCTCACCATGCTCTTCCTGGTCAGCGGCCTCGGCGTGGCCGTTCTACGCCAGCATGGAACGGCGTTGAACAGGTTTCTTTTGGAAAACTGGCGCAGCGTGACATACGGACAGACCATGCTCGACGACCTGGAAAAACTCAACGACGCCGCCGCCGCGCCAATCGCTTCCGACAGCGCCATGGCGACCCAGTTGAAGGCCGACGTCGCGGATTTCGACCGCCAGGTCGATCTGGAAGACAACAACATCACGCTCCCCACCGAAGACGCCATGGCCGCCCGCCTCAATCGCGTCTGGCGCGGCATCGACCTCAAAACCGGCGAACGTAAATTCTCCGACAATTACCGCGACGCCTATCTCAAATTGATTAGTGCCGACGACCCGCAATCCGCCCTGAACACGATCCGCCGTCTATCGCCGGACGTAAAAACCGCCGCTCAGGACATCATCAAGCTCAATGTCGATTATATGACCCCCGTCAAAGGTCGCATCGAGGAATTAAGCGATGAGGCCACGCGATTGATGATCCTCCTCGCCGCCGCCGGTACCGCGCTCGCCGCCGCCTTCGCATTCTTCCTCGGCCGCTCGATCCTGCAGCCTCTGGGCACTCTGACGCGCAGCTTCCGCGAAATCGAACAAGGCAACCTCGATCTGGTTGTGCAGGTCAAGAGCCGTGATGAACTGCATCAGCTTGCCGAAGCGTTTAATTCCATGGCGGCCAAGCTCCGCGAATTCCGCCGCACCGACCGTGCCAAACTTGTCCGCACGCAACGCACAACTCAACTGGCCGTCAACAGCCTTCCCGACGCCATCGCCATCATCAACCCCGAAGGCGTCGTCGAATTGTCCAACGACACCGCGCAGCGAATATTCGAGCTGCGCCCCGGCCAGGCGATCAAAGGGTCCGTCGATGCGCGACTGGCGGCGCTTTACGAGCGGGCATCCGCCAATGCGACGGTGGTCGAGCCGAAGGGCTATGAATCCGCCATCGAAGTCACCGACGCCCGCGCCGAGGTGCGATATTTCCTGCCCCACGCCGTTCCCATCCGCGACGGCGACGACCACCTGCTCGGCGTGACCCTGGTCCTCGGCGATGTCACCAACCTCCGTCGATTGGACGAGATGAAGAGCGGCCTGCTCTCCGTCGTCTCCCACGAGCTGAAGACTCCGCTCACCAGCATCCGCATGGCCGTGCATCTTCTGCTTGAGGAGCGCATCGGAACTCTCACCCGCAAGCAAACCGAATTGCTCGTCGCCGCCCGCGATGACAGCAACCGCCTGCACAAAATCATCGAAGAGCTTTTAGACATGGGCCGTCTTGAATCCGGACGTGTGGAATTGGAATTGCAGCCCCATTCCGCGCAACAGTTGATCGCCGATGCGATCAGCCCGCTTGAGTCGGCGTTCCATGATCGCGGCATCACGATAACGGTCGAAATCCCGCAAGATGCCCCCAAAGTCCTGGCCGATCCGGCGCGCATCGACCATGTCTTTTCCAATCTTTTGAACAACGCCCTGAAATTCACGCCGCCCGGCGGCCATGTGGTTCTCTCCGTCATGACGGACGAAGACAAGTTGAGATTTACCGTTAGCGACAGCGGCCCCGGCATCGCCCCCGAGCATCTCAGTCGGGTCTTCGACCGTTTTTACCGGGTCACCGGCCCCGGCCAGCCCGGTGGGGCGGGTCTGGGTCTGGCCATCGCGCGCGAAATTGTCCAGGCCCACGGCGGCCAGATCGAAGTCCAAAGCGAACTAGGCAAAGGCAGCCGCTTTAGCTTCTCGCTCAAGCGCACCGATCGAGGTGTTTCATGAAACGACCCGCGTACATCCTGGTAACCGATGACGAAAGCAGCATCCGCCTGATGTTGCGAACCGCTCTGGAATCCGACGGCTACGAAGTCCGCGAAGCCGGCAACGGCCGCGAAGCCCTGGACTCCATGTCGTCGAATCTGCCCGACCTGGTCGTGCTCGATCTAAACATGCCCGTTCTCGACGGCATGGCGGTTTTGGAACAAATGAAATCCCTCGCTGCCGAGCATCGCCCGCGCGTGATCATCCTCACCGCCTACGGCTCGATCTCCGCCGCCGTGAAGGCCACGCGCCTGGGCGCCGTTGATTTCCTGGAAAAGCCCATTACGCCCACCGATCTGCGCGAGGCCGTTCGCAGCGTGCTGGACGAACCGGATCTCGACATTCCCGGCAGCATGAATGTTGATATCCCCGGCGGCTACGAACAGGTGCTGGAGCAAATCCGCCTCGCTCTGCACGCCGCCGATTTCACCCAGGCCGAATCACTCCTGGAAACGGCCGCACAGCGCCGTAATCAGCAGGCCGCGGAGTATTTCAATCTCCTGGGCATCCTCTACGAAGCCCAGCGCAAATGGCGCCTCGCCCGCAAATGTTACGGCCGCGCCATCAGCACCGACGGAAAATATTCGCCGTCGCAGATGAACATGCGGCGGCTCTACGAACTGCATACCTACGGAAAGAGTTCACAACCGGTCATTCTGGATGAACTGAAGCAAGGAGTACACCCATGATGGACGTCATTTTTGTCTTTGCGACCATCGCGTTTTTCGCGGTCAGCGTCTTATACGTTTACGCCTGCGGGAGGATGTAACCATGGCTGAAAATATCATTGTCGGAATCGTCGCTGTTGGACTGATGGTCTACCTCTTCTGGACGTTGATCCGCCCCGAGAACTTCTAACGCACGACGTAATCACCGCTCGGTTAGCCGCCGCCCTTGGGCGGCGCTTTCGCTCGCAAAGCGATCCGCATCGCAATCAAATTGAGGTTTCTAAAATGTCTGCCTCCGGATGGATCCAACTTCTCGTTTACGTGGCGCTTCTGCTGCTCATCACCAAACCGATGGGCCTCTGGCTCCATTGGGTTCTCGAAGCCAAACCCAAAAATGGCCTCGAAGGCCTCATCTACCGCATCCTGCGCGTCAATTCCCATCGCGAGCACAACTGGAGGGAATACGCCACTGCGATGTTCCTCTTCAGCGCCGTGACCATGCTGGTGACATATGTCATGCTGCGCACGCAGGACAAACTGCCGCTGAATCCGCAAGCCATGTCCGCGGTATCGGATCATCTCGCCTTCAACACCGCCGCCAGTTTCACGACCAATACCAACTGGCAGAGCTACGGCGGCGAATCCACCCTGTCGTATCTCTCGCAGATGGCGGCCCTCGCCAGCCATAATTTCTTCTCCGCCGCCATCGGCATCGCCATCGCGGCGGCAGTGGTTCGCGGCATCGCCCGCACGGTGTCTCATACGATCGGCAATTTCTGGGTTGATCTGGTGCGACTGCATTTGTACCTGCTGCTTCCACTTTGCATTATTTACGCGACGTTCCTGGTCTCGCAGGGAATGATCCAGAACTTCCGCCCATACACCGTCGCCAAAGTGGTCGATCAGACCAATGCCGCTTCGACGACACAGCCCGCCCAGCAGACCATCGTGCAAGGCCCGATGGCCTCGCAGATCGCCATAAAAATGCTCGGCACCAACGGCGGCGGCTACACCAACGCCAACGCAGCCCATCCGTTTGAAAACCCCACGCCTTTCAGTGACTTCATCCAGATCATCTCCATCTTCGCCATCCCCAGTGGCCTGACCTACTACCTCGGCAGGATGGTCAGGAAACAGCGCCACGGTTGGGCCGTATGGGGCTGCATGTTCGCGTTGTTCTTCACCGGCGTGCTCGTCCTCTGGGCGGCAGAATCCCACGGCAACTCCCGCATGGCTGACCTCGGCGTCGATCCCTCCACGAGTTCCTTCGAGGGCAAGGAAGTCCGCTTCGGCCAATTCGAGTCAGCCCTCTTCGCGGTCATCACTACCGATGCCTCCTGCGGCGCAGTGAACTGCATGCACGACTCCCTCACGCCCCTCGGCGGGATGGTCCCCATCTTCAACATCCAAACCGGCGAGGTCATCTTCGGCGGCGTCGGCGCCGGTCTCTATGGCATGATGATCTTCATTATTATCGCCATCTTCATCGCGGGATTGATGGTCGGCCGCACCCCCGAATACCTCGGCAAAAAGATCGAGGGCTTCGACGTGAAATGTGCCGTCCTCGCCATCGCCGCACCGAGTCTGGCGATTCTCTTCTTCACCGCCTGGGCCGTCACCAGCGACTGGGGCCAGGCCGGCACCAACAACAACGGCCCGCACGGCTTCAGCGAAATTCTCTACGCCTACACCTCCGGCGCCGGCAACAACGGCTCCGCCTTCGCCGGTCTTACGGCCGCTCCCGCGAGCGGCGACAGACATTACGACGTAACCCTCGCCATCGACATGCTCATCGGCCGCTTCTTCATGATCGTCCCGCTCCTGGCGTTAGCCGGGCATATGGCCAAAAAGCGAATTTCCCCCCAAAGCGTAGGCAGTTTCCCCGTCGAAGGCCCGACGTTTGCATGTGTGCTATTGGCAACCGTGGTCATTGTCGGCGCTCTAACGTTCCTGCCGGCTCTGGCGCTTGGTCCGATTGTCGAGCATTTTGTGATGTCTGGTTCCGCCGTGACCTATTGACCTGTGGAAACCAAAATCAACTGAATCCGGACCACGCGTAATCTGATTTACCTGTATGTACAATTATTGAAATGTGAGGTCACTCCCATGTCTTCAAAGGCACGCCCCCTGTTCGATCCGGCCATCGTTAAGCCGGCCATGATCGAGAGCTTGAAGAAGCTCAATCCCACCCACATGTGGAAAAACCCCGTGATGTTCGTCACCGAGGTTGGCGCCGCCGTCACCACGCTCGATCTGTTCTTCACGCACGACGCAATATCGTTCGTGGCCCAGATCAGCGTGTGGCTGTGGTTCACGGTGATCTTCGCCAACTTCGCCGAAGCCATGGCCGAGGGCCGCGGCAAGGCTCAGGCCGATGCACTGCGCAACAGCCGCACCAAAAGCGTCGGCCGCAAGGTCATGCCCGATGGCTCCATCCAGACCGTTGCCGCCGAATCATTTCGCAAGGGCGACATCTTTGTCGTCGAGGCCAACGAACTGATTGCCGCCGACGGCGAAATCATCGAAGGCGCGGCGAGCGTGAATGAATCCGCCATCACCGGCGAATCCGCTCCCGTCATCCGCGAGGCCGGCGGCGACCGCTCCGCCGTCACCGGCGGCACCACCGTCCTCTCCGACATGATTAAGGTCCGCGTCACCGCCAACCCCGGCGAAAGCTTCATGGACCGCATGATCGAATTGATCGAAGGCGCCAAGCGGCAGAAAACGCCCAACGAAATCGCCCTGTCCATCCTGCTTTCAGCCCTGACGATCATCTTCCTCGCCGTTTGCATCACCATGCTGCCATTCGCCATGTACACCAAGACCTATTTGAGCGACGCTGATTTCGCCAAAGTGTCCGGCGCGTTCACCGTGACCGTGCTGGTCTCGCTCCTGGTCTGCCTGATTCCCACCACCATCGGCGGCCTGCTCAGCGCCATCGGCATCGCCGGCATCGACCGCATGGTGCAGCACAACGTCCTGGCCATGAGCGGCAAAGCCGTTGAAGCCGCCGGCGACGTTGATGTCCTGCTCCTCGACAAGACCGGCACCATCACCCTCGGCAACCGCGAGGCCACCGAATTCGTCCCCGCCCCCGGCGTCACCGAACAGGAACTCGCCGATGCCGCACAGCTCTCCAGTCTCGCCGACGAAACCCCCGAAGGCCGCAGCATCGTCGTGCTGGCCAAGCAAAAGTACGGACTTCGCGGCCGCGAAATCAGCGAACTTCCTCACGCTGAATTCGTCCCCTTCACCGCTCAAACTCGCATGAGCGGTGTTAATCTCAACGGCCAGTCCGTCCGCAAAGGCGCCGCCGCCAGCGTCCGCCAATTCGTCACTTCCAACGGCGGCTCCTACGCTCCGGAAATCGAATCCACCGTCGAGCGCATCAGCCGCGCCGGCGGAACGCCCCTGGTCGTCGCGAGCAAGACCAAAGCCCTCGGCGTGATTTATCTCAAGGACATCGTCAAAGCCGGCCTCCCTGACCGCTTCTCCCGTTTCCGGGCGATGGGCATCAAGACGATCATGATCACCGGCGACAACCCGCTCACCGCCGCCGCCATTGCCAAGGAAGCCGGCGTCGATGATTTCCTCGCCCAGGCAACGCCCGAAGACAAACTCGCCCTCCTCAAACGCGAGCAAGCCGCCGGACACCTCGTCGCCATGACCGGCGACGGCACCAACGACGCCCCCGCATTGGCGCAGGCCGACGTTGGCGTCGCCATGAACACCGGCACGCAAGCCGCCAAGGAAGCCGGCAACATGGTTGATCTCGACAGCAACCCCACCAAGCTCATCGAGGTCGTCGAGATCGGCAAGCAGTTGCTCATGACCCGCGGCGCCCTGACGACGTTCAGCGTCGCCAACGACGTGGCCAAGTATTTTGCCATCATCCCCGCTTTGCTCATGGGCGCCTTCCCGCAGGTCGGCCCGCTCAATGTTATGAAACTGGCCACTCCCCATAGCGCCATCCTCAGCGCCGTGATCTTCAACGCCATCATCATCATCCTGTTGATTCCGCTCGCACTCAAAGGCGTGAAATTCCGTCCCGCTTCAGCCGTCTCGATTCTGCGCCGCAATCTCCTCATCTACGGCGTCGGCGGCATCATCGCTCCCTTCCCCGGCATCAAGATCATCGACCTGGTTCTGCACAACGTGCTCCACTTTGCCTGATCAACGAAGAAAAACAGAGGTAAACAGCCATGTCACAAAAAACCCAATACGTTTCCACGACGGTGCCCGCTGACACACAAGGCGGCGGCTCTTTCCTGCACCATATCTGGGCCTCCATCGCCGCGACCATTGTCCTCGGCGTGATCTGCTGCGGGATTTATCCGCTCCTGATCTGGGGCATCGGGCAATTGGTCTTCCCCAACCAGGCTAACGGCTCGTTGCTTGCCGCCGACGGAACGCCAACGTCCGATGACTCCAAAGCCGTCGGCTCCGCTCTGATCGGCCAGAGCTTTTCCGACGCGAAATATTTCCATCCGCGTCCCAGCGCCGCCAATAACAGCGCCGGCAGCAGCTACTCGCCCAATGGCGGCTACGATGCCACCTCGTCCGGCGGCACAAACTACGGCCCGCTAAGCGATGAGTTGATCAACGGCCTTACCATCGCCGCCACCATGCAGCCCACCACTCAGCCGGAGTCGCTCGCCTTCGACGGCGTTCGCCTGCGGACGATTCAATTTGCGGTCGACAATTCCATTCCCTTCAAGCTCTACACCGTCGCCTCCGACGGCACGCGCACCGAGGTGCCCCTTAAGAACTATCTCAATAAAGATGGCAGCCTGAATAAGATCGCCCTGGTCGATGCCTTCCCGCACCCCAGCGACACGCCGGACAAAAAGCCCCTGATCGCGGGCGATTTCGCCACGCTGATTCCCGGCGACGCCGTCACCGCTTCCGGCTCCGGACTTGATCCCCACATCAGCCCGCGCAACGCCGAACTTCAAGCGCAGCGAGTGGCCGACGCCCGAAAAATTCCCGTGGACAAAGTGAAGACCCTAATTACTCAAAACACCGACGGCCGCGACATGGGCTTCCTCGGCGATCCCGGCGTGAACGTCCTGAAGCTCAATCTCGCTCTGGATAATTCCAAGTGAAGCCTGACAACGGCCGCGGGAGCCAGGCGTTGCCACATGCCCCTCCCGCCGCTCCGTCCTCTTCCCCCTCCCCATGTACTCAGGGGGAGGGCAGGGGTGGGGGTTTTTTTTGTGAACCAATTACGTGGCAATGGCGATGTAAAAATGGATGGATTGACGTTCTTCGGCCTTCTGGCGGTCAGCTTGATGCTGGCCTTCTATGCTCTGGAAACCCGGTCCGCGATGTTCGTGCTGGCCTTCGCCGGCGCGTGTATCATGGCCTCAATCTACGGCTTCCTGCAGGGAGTCTGGCCGTTCGGATTGGTCGAAGGCGTCTGGTCTCTCGTCGCGTTGCGACGTTGGTGGAAGGCTTAAAGGTCAGGTGGCATGGCCGAAGATCGCGCACAAGCATTCCTGCAACTCATCCGCCGTTCCCAGCGGGGCCGGCTGAAGGTCTACCTCGGCTACGGCCCCGGCGTCGGCAAAACCTACCAGATGCTTCAGGAGGCTCAACGCCTCAAACAGGAAGGCATCGACATCGTCGTCGGCCTGGTCGAAACCCACGGCCGCGCCGAAACGGCCAAGCTGGTAGGTCGCCTGGAACTCATTCCGCGTCGCAAGGCCGACTATCACGGAATCGTGGTCGATGAGATGGATGCCGACGCCATTCTCGCGCGCCGCCCGCAGGTGGTTGTCGTCGATGAACTCGCTCATTCCAATGTCCCCGGAAGTCGCAACGCCAAGCGCTATCAGGACGTTCAGGACATCCTCGCCGCCGGCATTCACGTCATCAGCGCCCTGAATGTGCAGCATCTGGAAAGCCTCTACAACACCGTCGAGCAATTGGTTGGCGTCACCGTGCGCGAGCGCCTCCCCGATTCCGTGCTGGCCGAAGCCGACCAGATCGTCAACATCGACCTCGCCGCCGAAGACCTGCAAAAGCGTTTGCGGGAGGGGAAAATCTATCCCTCCGAGCGCGTTCAGTCGTCGCTGGAAAACTTCTTCACCACATCCAACCTGGAACACCTCCGCGAACTCGCCTTGCGCGAACTCGCCTCGCAGTTGGATTTCAAGCGCCGCGAAAGCACCCCTCAAATCGGCGCGGTCGCCGACGGCGCCCCCGATCAGATCATGGTCTGCCTCTCCTCGCGCGGCCCCAACAGCGCCCGCCTGCTTCGCGTGGCTTCCCGACTCGCCGGCCGATTGAACCGCAACTGGTACGCCGTCTACGTTCAAACGCCCTCGGAAGAGCCAACCGTCATCGACGCCATGACCCAACGCCTGCTCTCCGACACGCTCACGCTGGCCAATCAGCTTGGAGCCATGGTCTTCACCTTCAAGGGCCAGGACGTGGCCGATACCCTGATGCGCTTCGCGCGGGAATATCGCGTCGGCCAGATTGTCATCGGCCGCCCGCGCCCGATGAGTTGGTGGCACAGAATCCGCGGCCACAAGAGCGTGGCGCAGGAACTGATTCACCGCGCCAGCGGCGTGACCATTATCGTGGTAGACGCCGACGCCCAGGAGCGCACGCTCCCCATCGAGCCACCCGAAGGCGGCAAGGGCCTTGCCGCCTTCGCGCCCGCCGGCACGCTCAGCCGGCTATTGAACGAATCCCGGATCATCATTTGGGACGACGCCGCCTCCCGCCAGGAAGTGCGCGAACGCCTGGTCAGCGCAATCGCGCTGACCACGCCGAGCGTCACCAAGGAGGCGATCCTGACCAAGCTGGCCGAGCGCGAACAACAAGGCTCGACATTCTTAAATGAAGGCGTTGCTCTTCCTCATGCCCGCATGGACGAACTCATAAGCCCCCAGGTGGCGCTGGGCTTAACCCACGCCGGCGTGCTCGATGCCCCGACCGACAAACCAATTGAAGCGGTCTTTTTGCTCCTGTCGCCGACCAGCGGCTCCAACATCCACCTGCAACTGCTCGCCAAGGTAGGCCGGGCGCTGCAAAACCGCGAATTAAGAGGGCTGCTGAATCAGGCGCGAACGCCGGGTGAAGCGCTCGCGGCTATACAGGATTTTGAATCGGCCGCGAGTGGACGGTAACCACACGCAAATGGTCATTTCGTTTTACCGCGAGGGTAGACACGATTGTCATGCTCGCGAACGATACATCCCAGCGCGTCAGCGTACTCACGTTCTCCGGTCGTCAGTTTGGATCCGATGCGACCGACTATGCCGGACAGAGTCTTCACCGCTTCGTCCTGATCCTGATCGTCACGAAGGAGACGAAGTGGGAACTTCCGCACAAGTTCAATGTAGTCATTATCAACGATGACCTTCCGGCCTTTGGGGAATTTCGCTCTTCTTGCCATCGTCATTGCCCCACTCGCGCCGCCGCGCCCGACCCCGTCACTCTCACACCCATTTCCGTCACCTCAAACTTCAACCCCGTCCTCCCCGATATCTGCTCCAGCGTCTGCTGCACGCTCGCATCCTCCACATTCAGTGTCACATTCTGATATTCCGCCGGCGCCGAATTCAAAACCCCCGGCGTATAAATAAAATCGACGCAACTGAATTCGCTCAAATCCAACAGCACCTGCGACAACGGCACGGCGTCAAATCGCCGCGACAGGCGTTTGCCCAGCCGCAGCCGCACGGCGTCCACCTTGCTCGTTATCACCAGCGTATGACCCCACGGATACCACGTCGCATCCGTCTGCGCACTCACTTCTTCCAACGCCTCCATCATCGTCGCGTTGCGGGCGATATGAATCGACGCCGGCTCAAATTTAGTTGGCCGGCGCTGAATGGCAAACACAGATTTCAATTCCGTCAATCGCGCATCGACTGCCGCCAGCATCGTATCCACAGTGACTTCCGTGGAATCCAGTTTGATTGGCTGCGATGCCAGGAGTTCGAGTATGCCGATCTCATCAAGCGTCGCCCGCCGTCCGATTCGCGCCAGCGCCGGCGAGGGGGATAACAGCACCGCTTCGTCACCGAGTCGGTAGGTCAGGCCCAAATGTCGAGTGATGGAGTCGAGCGCCTGCCGAAGTGTCGTATGCTGCACATGAACCGTCAGGCTCGTGTCCTGCCCCCAGGGCAGCGCTTCCCAAACCGCCGGCCCCGCCTCCAGTCGCACGCCGCTTTGCATCTCCACTGCTTTCATCACATCCAGCAACCCGCCCTGAACATCGAGCGATGAAAGCTGATGATCCATCGTCTCCGAGGTCAGCGCGGAACTTGAGGTCTCCGGCCCCGCGAAACAAATCGCCGGAAAAAGCGTTGGCGGGGCACTGACCATCGCAAACGCAAAAAAGGTGGGCCATGCCCACCCTGCATGGGATTTCTTCTTCGCGCTCTTTGGGCCTTCGCGGTGATTCATCCATTCACCATCGCCCACCCGGCCCCGTATTCGCATCCAGCGCCACCTGCGAATGCTCCACCACCACGCTGGCCGCCGTGTAATCCATGGCCGCCTCCGCCTCTTGCGGCCGGCCAACCGAAATGTTCAACACTGCCGGCTCGGCGGACGCCTCCGCCTGTGGGCCTACCACAACGATCTCCGATTGAACCGGCGCAAGACTACTCGGAGGCTGCGAAATCTCCCGCGGCCAGAATATCGCCAAGCCAATCAACACCGAAGCCGCCAGCGCCAACCCAATCACGGCTCGCATCTGCGGCCCAATGCGATACGCCCGCCGGCTGATCTCATCCGAGATATTCCCCGAAATCTGTTCCGCCAACCGATCCCATCGAACCGCCGGCAGCCCTTCGCCCGACGCCGGATCGCGCAATATTCCATCCAATTTCTGGAACTCATTCAGTAGAGCCTGAGCTGGTGGATCGCTGCGCAGCATCTCCTCGACGACCGCCTTCTGCTCGGCAGACAGCGTCCCGTCGTGATACTGGCTGATCAGAAATTCAATCTGTTCGCGTTCCATGACGTTCTCGGGTCAATGGTGGGCGGTTCCCACCCTACATGTTACATGCAATCCTTCAAAAGTTCCCGCAGCTTCTTCCGGGCCTGAAACACATGCCACTTCACCGCTTCCACGCTGCAACCCATGGCCTCCGCCACCTGCTTCTGGGGCAACTCATCGATGGTAAACAGCGTAATCGCCATGCGCTGTTTCTCCGGCAATTGTGCCATCGCCGCCTTCAACGCCACGCCAAGCTCGCGGCCTTCCAACTGGTGGCTGGGGCTGGCCGCCGACTTTTCCTTCGGCTCGGCTTCCACAAGCAGATCGTCCAACGGCAGGCTGCTCTTGCTCTTGCGGCTTCGGCGGTAATTCAGCGATAAATTCGATACAATCCGCAACAGCCAGCCGGCAAATGCGTCGGGATTTTGCAGCGATGTAATGCTGGTAAATCCTTTCAAAAAAGCGTCTTGCGTTACTTCCAACGCATCCTGGGTATGGCCCAGATATCGGAATGCCACCGCCACCGCCTGCCGCTGATAACGCACGATCAGCGCATCAAAGGCGTCCCGGTCGCCGCGCTGAGCACGCCGCGCCAATTCGCCGTCCGGCGTGGGAGGCGCGGGTTGGTCCGATTCGATGGCCATCAGGCCCATGGATAAGACACTTTAAGAATGAAATGGTTAGTTGCCAGTCAGTTCCCGCACATAGCCCTCGACAATCGCCGCAATTGCCTCCGGTTTCTCATTCATATGCTCCTTCATTCGCCGGACAATGGCGCTGCCGACGATCGCGCCGTCGGCAAATCCGGCCATCTCATCCAACTGCGAGCGGCGGTGGATTCCAAAGCCCACGCAAATCGGCGTGTCGGTCATGGTTTTGATCTGTGCCACGCCCGCGGCGAGTTCCGGCGGCAGGGCATCCCGCTCGCCGGTGGTGCCCGAAATGGATAAATAATAAACAAACCCGCTGGACAGCCGCGCGATCTCCTGGCGGCGGGCCGCCGCCGTGGTGGGGGCGATAAGCAGGGTGGTTTCCAAGCCGGCTTCGCGGACTTTGCCGCACACGCTTTCGGCTTCCGGCGGCGGAAGATCGGGAATAATCAGGCCGCCAAATTCCGCGCCCTTCGCGTCGCTTAAAAAACGATCCAACCCGTATCGGAAGATAATGCTATAGCTGGCCATCGCCACCAGCGGCGTTTGGATTTGCCCCTTGAGTTCGCCAATGGCCGCGAAAATCTGCTGGACTTTTAGCTTTTTGGAAAGTGCGTAGGTAAATGCTTCCTGAATTACCGGCCCGTCCGCGACGGGGTCGGAGAACGGAAAGCCGACTTCAATGATCGCCGCCCCGGCTCGGTCGCAGGCTTTGAGCGCCGCCTGAGTAGTGGCAAGGTCCGGGTAACCGGCTGGAATAAAGGGAGCGACGGCGAAGCGACGGGAAGAACGCCACTCCGAAAACGTTTGACGAATAGTGCGGGGCATTTGGGGGCGATGATAGGCCACCGCCCAATTAAATCAATTCACGCCGGCCCTCATGCCGGCTCCGGGGGCGACAATAAATCCAGGACCGAAGAGTTTGAACCGCCAAGTTACAAATCCGCCGCGGCGAGTTGCGAAGATCGCAGGGGAATTCAATTGAATCCGGGTTTTGAATTGGATTCCTTCGCGATCTTCGCGCCCTCGCGGTGAACAGAATTGATTTTACCGCGAAGACGCGAAGAGCGCGAAGAAATGCAACGCCATCAACCGTCTATTCTTTCCCCGCGCCTCCGCGCCTTCGCGCGAGATCAATTCAATTGACTCGCGCGAAGGCGCGAAGGCGCGAAGAAAACGTACGATTCGATCAAATCTGAATTCTTCTTGGCGGGTAATCTGCCTTTGCTTCCTGAAAGATTGGCGGACAGATGCGAACGATCCAAGCCCGGAATTGATGGATCGGCAATAAGGGCGAAGTTGACTGTATCGCCATGAATTTTAACGCGTGGCCCAGAGTACCGGACCTCGAGAACGCAGAGAAGCGAGGAGATCAATTTGTCGTGCGTGAATTGCTGTGGAATTGAGCCTGATCCGCTTTCATTTGTGGCGAAATAGAGAGTGAGGTCGTCGCGCACCGAATCGGTCTCTGCGCTTCTCGGCGGACTCAAGCGGTGGTACCCCGCCGCGGGCGTTAAAATCAGGGTGCGACAAAACGCCGCACGCTGGCGAAAAATCTTCTTTTTTTTCTTTCGTTTCTCGCGCCTGGAGGCGTAAAATACATAGGCCACGAACAATGAGGTCAACATGTCTTCTCGACTCATCGCGCCGAAGGCTTTGGAGCCGGCTGGAAAAGTAATTCATGCAGCGTTGCAGGACTGGGGTCGCGGTTCGATGTCGCGGGCGGGCGGCAATCGTCAGGTCTTTGTGACGATTTCGCGCCAGCCGGGAGCGGGCGCGGTTCCCTTCTCCCATCGTCTGGCGGAACGTTTACACGAAGACTTCCGTCGCGGCCCGGAATGGTCGGTCTGGGATCACGAATTGATCGAACGCGTCGCCGCCGAAGAGGGGATATCCCAGCGGCTGATTGAATTGATCGAAGAGCGCCCGCACTCATGGCTGACCGAATTGCTGGAGTCTTTTTCCAGCAGCCATGGAATGCAGCACGCCGCCGAATTGCATCTTTACAAACGAGTTGCCATGACAATCCGCGCGCTGGCCCAGGCCGGACATGCCATCATCGTCGGGCAGGGCAGCCGATTCGTCACTGCCCATATGACCGGCGGCATTCACTTGCGGCTCGTTGCACCGGTCGATTTCCGCGTGAAGTGCATGGCGGAGAATCTCCAACTGACGCTCCGCGAGGCCGCCGACCGCGTCGATGAACTGGACCACAACCGCGTAAGATTTTTCGCACGCTACTGGCCGGGCAAGAGCCTGGCGCCGGAAATGTTTACCATGACGCTGAATTCAGCCGAAATGTCGATGGATGAGATGGTTGATTGCGTTGTCCCGCTGATCAGCGGGCGCGAAGCAGCCACCAAACGAACGAGCGCTGCCTCGCGCGGCGCGGTCCTTGCTTCGCATTGATGCAGAAATACTGAGCCTTGAGGTTGAGCAGCGGGATCGAGCCAGCGCGGGTGTGCCATATTTTGCGGCAAGACCGAAGAACCCCCAGCCCAACCCTCCCCCTGGGTACGGGGAGAGGGGGATAAGACGGCGGCTTGCGACAAATTATGGGCGAGCCCGCCAATACCCGCGATTCTATTTCCGAATACCGGTGAGAACAAACTCAATCGCGTCCCCGAGCGGGAACTGATTCACGCCGCTCAGATTGAGCGAGATCAGCGAATATCCAATGCCCAGGTGAATGATCTGCCAGGTCGGCGCGTCGAGATCAAGATCGGTTCGGAATACGCGGGCCTTCTGCCCGCGCCGGATAATCTGGGCGAAGAAACTTTCGACTTCCTTATAGTGTTCCTTCAACACGGAAATCACCCGTCGGTCGCGGCTGCACGCCAGCGCGCCGTTGATGACGCGATAGGCGTCCGACAGGCTGTGAATGTGTTTGGGATATTCTTTGGCGATAAGGCGGATTTGCTGTATGGGGTCGTCGATGTCCGCGATCAGGTCGTTCCAGCGAGCGAGCTTGACCTGGCTCATCTTTCGCACGATGGCGACGAACATATCCTGTTTGCTTTTGAAATGACGGTAGAGGATCGGCTCGGTGATCCCGGCGGCCTCGGCGATTTCGTGCGTCGTCGCGGCATCATAGCCGAGCCGGGCGAACACGCGGGTGGCCACGGAGATCAATTGGTCCTTGCGCTGGGCGGCTTTCAGTCTTGGCATTATGATTTACATATCCCGGAGTGTGTCGGGAATCAATTGGGTGTTGCCTGAAAACGCCGCATGACCAGAATGGCCTCTCATGATGAAGTGGTTGAAATCGTTGTTTTCCAATGCTCCGGCCGATGATAATCTGGGCCTGCGGGGGGAGAACCATGCGGCACGATATTTGCGGAATTTGGGGTACAAGATCATCCATCGGAACTTTTCCTGCTCGGTGGGGGAACTGGACATCATCGCAAAAGAGGGCAAAACGCTGGTTTTCGTGGAGGTAAAAACGCGGGCAGACGATGACCCGGCGCCTGAAGTGCAGGTGGATGCCGTCAAGCAACACCAGATCACCAAGGCGGCCCGGTTTTACCTTTCGCGCTACGGAGTTCCGCAGCCGCCGGCGCGGTTTGACGTGGTGGCGGTCGTCTGGCCGCACGACCGGCCCCCGATCGTGCGGCATACGCCCAACGCCTTTGACGCGACGTTTTAATTGTTGAGATATCCACCGATGCAAGTGCAGGACCTTGTACGTCTGGCGATGGAGCGATTGCGAGCGAGCGACGTCGCGGCGGCGCAGGCGCTATTGCGCCAAGCCCTGGCTGCCGAGCCGCAAGACGCACAGGTGCTGAATATTCTGGGTGTGCTGGCCCACCAGACCGGTCGAGCCGCCGAGGCGGTGGAACTGCTCGGCCGGGCGACGGCGAGCCATCCGCAAATGGCGGAGTACCACGTCAATCACGGCGCGGCTCTGGCCGCCGCGGGGAAAATTGACGAAGCCATCGCGGCCTATCGCCGCGCGCTGGCTCTTAAGCCAGATTCGCCCGAAGCACTGAGCAATCTGGGAGACGCCTACTGCCAGAAGAAGGAGTGGGCGGAGGCGATCACAACCTGCCGTCAGGCGCTGGCGCTGCGACCCGGATTGCCCGAAGCCAACTGCAATCTCGCGGCGGCTCTACAGGCCACGGGAAAGACCGAGCAGGCCCTGGCGCATTACACCCAGGCGCTGGCGGCCAGACCGAATTACATGCAGGCTCTGAATAACGTCGCCAATCTACTGGCGGCCCAGCGAAACTGGCCGGCGGCGGTTCCGTACTATCAGCGGGCATTGGCGGTCAATCCCAACGCCCCGGAAATTCGCTCAAACCTGGCGGATTCGCTGGCCAAGCTCGGCGATCTCGACGGAGCCGTCAGGGAATATCGCGCCGCCATTGCACTGCGGCCGAATTTTCCCGAAGCGCAGCACAACCTGGCACACACTCTGGCCAGGCAGGGACAAACCGCCCAGGCCATCGCGTTTTACAAGCAGGCCTCCGATGTAAATCCCAATGATGCATCCATGGCGGGTGACCGCCTCTTGGCGCTTCATTTCAGTTCGGAATACGATGCGCCGGCAATCGCGCGCGAACTCAGGCAGTGGGGCGAGAAATACGGCCGGCCGCTGCTGAACGCGAGCCAGCCGCATGCTCTAACCTCCAACGCGGCGTCCAGATTGAGGATCGGCTATGTCTCCGCGGATTTTCGTGAGCACGCTGTCGGCTGGAACATTTATCCGATTCTCCAACACCATGATCGCCAAAAGTTTGAGGTCTTTTGTTACGGCTCGGTGCGACGACCCGACGCCATGACCGGACGAATCAGCGCCTGCGCCGATGTATGGCGGGATATCGCCAACATGACTGATGAGGCGGCGGCGGAGCTGATCCGTCGCGATCGTATCGACATTCTGGTTGATCTATCGCTCCACAGCGCGGGCAGCCGCCTCATGGTATTCGCGCGCAAGCCGGCGCCCGTGCAAGTGACGTATCTCGGTTATGCGGGTTCGACTGGCCTGCCGGCGATGGATTACCGGATTTCCGATGCGTATCTCGACCCGCCCGGCACGGATGAATCGATATACGTCGAGAAGCCGCTGAGATTGCCACATTGCTACTGGTGCTATCAGCCGGGCGGACCAGCGCCGGAGGTTTCGCCCGCGCCGTCCCAATCAAACGGGTTTGTGCGGTTCGGTTTTCTGGGCCAGTTCGGCAAGAGTGCCGGTGCGCTGGAATTATGGGCGGAAGTTTTAAGGCAGACGCCCGATTCGCGGCTGGTGCTGAATTGCCCCGCCGGTTCGGCGCGGCAAGGAGTATTGGAGCAATTGGGCGCGGGCCGGGTGGAATTCGTGGCGGACCAACCCTGGCCGCAATACATGGGCGCCTACCAGCAGATCGACATCGCCCTTGATCCATTTCCCTACAACGGCGCGATCACAACCTGCGATGCACTCTGGATGGGCGTGCCGGTCATCACGCTGGCCGGCCGGACGCAAGTCGGCCGGGCGGGCATCAGCATTCTTTCGACGCTGGGCTTGAATGAACTGATCGCTCAATCGCCGCAAGAGTATGTGCAGATCGCGCGGAACTGGCCGCAATCGCTTCCGCTGCGAGCAAATCTCCGGCGACGCATGGCGGAATCAACCCTGATGAACGCGCAACAATTCGCGCTCGACATCGAGGCGGCTTACTGCCAGGCATGGGGGGATTTTTTGTGTCGATTTCCGAATTCCTAATTCCTGAGTTCAGGGGAGGTGAAATGCACAAAATGGCACAAATATGCACAGATTTGGGGTGGTGGAGGCGTGTGAGAGTTCGGGAAAACTCGCCGTAAAGGATTGTCTTATTTGGCCTTATGGATGCAGCAAGCCTATCAGCAGTTTGCTTGAGCCTGAGAGTTGTGCCATGGCCAAAATGGAAGCATATAGTTAATAAGTGCTGTTTTCTTGAAAGCTCATGACGGCAAGAATTGTTAAGCAAGCATTGGCCCCTGAAAGGGGGTTGACGCATCTTCTTGGCAGATCGACGGAAGAACCCCCACCCCAGCCCTCCCCCCTAGCAGCCTGTGGCAAAAGTCCCGCGGGCCATGCTCGTGTCTTTTGGCCGTGTGCTTCGTTGCTCCTCCTCAGCGTATTTGGCTGCAATACGCTTCGTCGTCGCGTCTCGCTC
>Ga0208589_1000418_pt1 | contig 20721 bp, 6 predicted proteins | sample NGESurshal092012_2_FD_184486 | JGI IMG/M metagenome (GOLD analysis project Ga0208589, IMG submission 184486) | Arctic peat soil microbial communities from Barrow, Alaska - NGEE Surface sample F53-2 shallow-092012 (SPAdes) | ecosystem: Environmental > Terrestrial > Soil > Wetlands > Peat ... | reverse complement strand
ATGGTGAGTCCGCCATTGCTTTGAGCGATGGTCGCGCCATTGCCAGTGAACGTTACGGCGGGAACGTTTGCGCCGACGGTCAGCGAATCGGTTCCGCCGCCGCCGACGACTGAAACGGAAGTTACCGAAGCGACTGGAAGGGTTTCCGTCAGGCCTGCGATTGTCGCAGTCACATTGGAGTTTGATGTTGCAAGAGTCGCGGTGTCATTGCCGCTGGTGCCGGCGATGGTCAGTCCGCCATTGCTTTGAGCGATGGTTGCACCGTTGCCGGTGAACGTTACGGCGGGAACGTTTGTGCCGACGGTCAGCGAATCGGTTCCGCCGCCGCCGGTTACCGAGATTGCGGTCAATGAGACCGCTGGGAGTGTTTCGGTCAGTCCGGCGATCGTTGTTGTCAGATTGGAGCTTGAAACGGTCAGGCTCGCGGAATCGTCGCCAGACGTGCCGGTAATGGCAAGTCCGCCATTGGATTGAGCGATGGATGCGCCATTGCCAGTGAACGTTACGGCCGGGACATTGGCGCCGATAGTCAATGAATCAGTGCCACCGCCGCCGGCGACTGAAACGCCGCTGACTGACGCCGTGGGGAGCGTTTCGGATAATCCTGCAATGGAGGCCAAAAGATTGGAATTGGAGACCGAGAGGCTGCCGGTGTCGTTGCCGGATGTTCCGGTGATGGTCAGGCCGCCGCTGATTTGAGCGATGGTCGCGCCGTTGCCGGTGAAGGAAACGGCGGGGACATTTGCGCCGACAGTTAACGAATCAGTTCCACCGCCGCCAACGATGGAAACTCCGCTAACCGCGGCAGTGGGAATCGTTGCGGTAAGAGCGGCGATGGAGGCGGTCAGGTTGGAATTTGCAACGGAGAGGCTTGCGGTGTCGTCAGCGGAGGTGCCGGTGAGGGTAAGTCCGCCGTTGGTTTGAGCGATGGAATTACTTCCGTCCGTGAATGTGATGGCCGGGACATTGGCGCCGGCGGTGAGTGAATCCGAGCCGCCGCCGGTGTTGATGGTTATGGCGGCGACTGATTCGGTGGGCAGCGACACGGTGAGGGTGCCGATGGTTGAGGTCAGCGAATCGCCGCTAATCGCCAGGCTGGTGGTGTCGTTTGCGGACGTGCCGGTGATGGTAAGCCCGCCATTGGCCTGGGCGATGGTCGTACCGTTGTCGGTGACGGTGACGACGGGAACGCCGGTGCCGATGGTGGCGGTGTCAGTGCCGCCGCCGAGGTCGAGATTAATTGTGGTCACGCTGTTGAGCGGGAGGGATTGCAACATGCCGTCGATCGAGATCATGAGGGTCGAATCAATGACCGAGAAGCTGGCCGAATCGTTGCCGGTGGTGCCGGTGATATCGAGCGTGGAGCCGACCTCATCGATGATTGTGCCGTTGCCAATGAGCGTGAAGGATGGAATGCCCAGGCCGGTGGTGACGGAATTGGCCCCGCCCGCGAGGTTGAGGTGGATGTTGCTGATCTGGGCAATCGGAAGAGTTTCGGTGTATCCGGAAATGCCGATCACCAGGTTCAAACCGCTGGTGGAGAGACTGGTTATGTCGGTGAGTGAGGTATCGGTGATAGTGAGCAGACTACCGCTTTGGGCAATGATGGAGGTATTGTCGCCGACGGTTATGTCCGGCACATTGGCGCCGACGGTGACGGAATCGGCGCCGCCTGCGCCATTGACGAGAATTGCGGAGACCGCCGCGGTGGGCAGGATTTCCGTGATGCCTGCGATGGCGGCGGTGAGATTGGAATTACTGACCGAGAACGTGGCGGTGTCGGCGCCGGAAGTGCCGGCGACCGCGAGCGTTGAGCCGACCTGAGTGATGGAACTGCCGTTGTCGGAGACCACGACTGAGGGAACACCCGCGCCGACGGTGATGGAATCCACTCCGCCATTGCCCTTGAACACAACCGCGCTGACGGCGGCAAGCGGGAGGGTTTCGCTCACGCCGGCCAGAGAGATCAACAGACTGGATGAAGAGACAGAGAGTGCGGCGGAATCGTTGCCGGTAGTGCCGGTGAGTGTGAGCGTGCCGCCGGTCCGGGCGATGATGACGCCGTTGTCGTTGACCGCGACGGCAGGGACACCCGCGCCGATGGTGACGGAATCCGCGCCGCCGTCGCCGTTGAGCGTGATCGCGTTTGTCGCGGTGGAGGGGAGAGTTTCGGTGAGTCCGGCGAGGGTCACGGTGAGCGTCGAATTGGCGACGGAGAAGGTGGCCGTGTCGGCACTGGTGGTTCCCAGGACGCTGAGCGTCGTGCCGCTTTGCGAGATCGAATCGCTGCCTTCGCCGGCGGTGACGGGGGCGACGCCGGCTCCGACTGCAACCGAATCGGCACCGCCGTTGCCGGTGAAAGTGATCGCGGTTACGGCGGCGCTGGGGAGCGTCTCAGTGAGTCCGGCGAGGGAAGCGGTGAGATTCGAATTGGAGACTGAGAAGTTTACGGTGTCGTTGCCTGAAGTGCCGGTAAGAGTGAGTGTCGAGCCGGAGCGGGCGATGGTTGCGGCGTTATTCGTTGCCGTCACGACGGGAACCGAAGTGCCGATGGTGAGCGAATCCGCTCCGCCGTTGCCGGTGTAGGAGATGACGTTTACTGAAGCGGTGGGGAGTGTTTCGGTGACGCCGGCGATTGAAATTGAGAGAGTCGAGCCGTTGACGGAGAAAGCGGCGGTGTCGGCGCTGGTGGTTCCCAACACGCTAAGTGTTGTGCCGCTTTGCGAGATTGAAGCGCTGCCTTCGTTTATCGTGACCGGGGCGACGCCGGAGCCCACTGCAACGGAATCGGTTCCGCCATTGCCGGTGAAGGCGATGGCGCTGATCGACACGGCGGGGAGAGACTCCGTGATACCGGCGATGGAAGCGACGAGGTTCAAGCTGGAGATGGAAAGCGCGGCGGTGTCGTTGCCGGAGGTGCCGGTGAGAGCGAGCGTCGCTCCGCTTTGGGCGATGGATGCGCCGCCTTCATTGGCGGTGATCGCGGGAACGCCGGCGCCGGCGGAAAGCGAATCGGTCCCGCCGTTGCCGTTGAAAATGATGGCGCTGACGGCGGCGGTGGGCAGCGTCTGGCTCAACCCGCCGAGGGAAATGATCAGATTTGAGCCGGACACCGAGAGTGCGGCGGAGTCGTTGCCGCTCGTGCCGGTGAGGGTCAGGGTGGCCGAGGAGCGGGCGATGGTCGCGCCGTTGTTGGTGGCGGTGACAACGGGAACAGAAGTACCGATGGTCAGCGAATCGCTGCCGCCATTTCCGGTATAGGCGATGGCGTTGACCGACGCGGAGGGAAGCGTTTCGGTAACGCCGGCGATTGAAGCGGTCAGGCTCGCGCCGGAGACGGAGAAGGCGACCGAGTCAGCGCTGCTGGTGCCGGCGACGGAAAGAGTCGTGCCGCTCTGCGCGATGGAAGCGCCGCCTTCGGTGACGGTGACGGCGGGCACTGAAGCGCCGAGGGTGATTGAATCGGTGCCGCCGCCGCCGGCAAAACTGACGGCGGTGAAGGATGCGGCCGGAATGGTTTCGGTTACGCCTGCCAGAGCCGCGATCAGGTTTGAGGCCGAGACCGAGAGGCTGGCGGTGTCGTTGCCGCTGGTCCCGGTGAGCGCGAGCGTCGCGCCGTTTTGTGAGATGGAGGCGGAGCCTTCATTGACCGTAACCGCCGGAACCGAAGAGCCAATGGTGATGGAATCGGTTCCGCCGTTGCCATTGAAAGAAATCGCATTGACCGAGGCGACGGGAAGCGTTTCGGTAACGCCGGCGATCGTAGCGGACAGATTGGTGGTGGCGACCGAAAGAGTCGCGGTGTCGCTGCCGGAGGTGCCGGTCAGGGTGAGAGTCGAGTCGCTTTGGGTAAGCGTCGCGCCGCCTTCATTCACAGTGAGAGCCGGCACGCCGGAAGAACTGAGGGTGACGGAATCGGTTCCGCCGTTGCCGTTGAAAGTCGTGGCGCTGGCTGATGCGGTGGGAAGAGATTCGGTAAGGCCGGCCAGCGTTGCAGTGAGGGTGGAAGCGGCGACGGCAAGGCTTGCGTTGTCGCTGCCGCCGGTTCCCGCCAGAACGAGGGTAGAGTTGCTAAGGGTGATGGACGCGCCGGCTTCGTTGGCGGTCACATTGGAGACGCCCGAGCCGATGCTGATGGAATCGCTTCCGCCGTTGCCGTTGAATGTGGTGGTGCTGAATGACGCAGTGGGAAGAGTTTCGGTAATGCCGGCCAGGGTTGCGGTGAACGTGGAAGCGGCGACGGCAAGTGTTGCGGCGTCGCTGCCGGAGGTTCCGCCCAGGACGAGCGTTGAGCCGCTGAGGGCGATGGACGCGGTCGCTTCGTTTACCGTGACATTGGAAACGCCGGAGCCGAGGCTGACGGAATCGCTTCCGCCGTTGCCATTGAAAATGATCGCGTTCACGGCGGACGACGGAGTCGTTTGAGTAAGCCCGCCGAGGGAATCGACAAGATTCGAGCCGAAAATTGAAAGGCTCGCGGTATCGTTGCCGGAGGTGCCGGTGAGAATCAGGGTCGTGCCGGAGTGGGAGAACGTGACGCCGTTGTCGGTGGCGGTGACAACGGGAACGGATGTGCCGATGGTCAGCGAGTCGGTGCCGCCGTTGCCGTCAAAGGAGATCGCGCTGACGCCGGAGGTTGGGAGCGTTTCGGTGATGTTGGCGATGGAAACGATCAGGTTGGAGCCGGTGACGGAGAGATTCGCAGCGTCGCTGCCGGAAGAGCCGGTGATGCTCAGCGTTGAACCGGACTGGCTGATCGAAGCGCCGTTGTCCGAGACAGAAACCGCGGGGATGCCGGCGCCGAGGGTGATTGAATCGGTTCCGCCGTTGCCGTTAAAGGAGATGGCATTGATGCCGGCGCTGGGAATCGTCTCGGTAATACCGGCAATCGAAGCGACGAGATTAGTCGTTGCGATGGAAAGGCCGGCGGTGTCGCTGCCGGTGGTGCCGGCCAGAGTGAGTGTCGTGCCGGATTGGGTGATGGTAGCACCGCCCTGGTTGATCGTGACGGCGGGCACACCGGCGCCGACGGTGACGGAATCGATTCCGCCGTTGCCGTTGAAGCTGATCGAGGAGATTGACGCGCTGGGGGTGGTTTCGGTGAGACCTGCAATCGATGCGACCAAATTGGTGGATGCAATTGAAAGGCTGGCGGTATCGTTTCCGGCGGTTCCGTTCAGTGTGATCGCTGCGCCGATTTGAGTGATGGAGGCACTGCCTTCATTAAGCGTAACAGCAGGAACACCGGCGCCGACGGTGACGGAATCGAGGCCGCCGTTACCGTTGAACATGATGGCGTTGATGGAGGCGCTGGGAATTGTTTCAGTGATGCCGGCAATCGACGCGACGAGATTTGAAGTTGAGATCGAAAGCGCCGCGGTGTCGTTGCCACTTGTGCCGGCCAATGTGAGGGTTGTGCCGCTTCGGGTGATGGAAACGCCGCCTTCACTGGCGGTGACGGCGGGAACATTCGCGCCAACGGTGACGGAGTCGGTACCGCCGTTGCCATTGAACGAGATGGCATTTACCGATGCGCTGGGGATTGTTTCGGTGATGCCGGCCAGGGTGGCGGTGAGGGTGGAGGCGGCGACGGAAAGAGTCGGGCTGTCGTTGCCGGAGGTCCCGCCCAGGACCAGTGTCGAGCCGGAGAGATTGATCGAGGCGCTGCCTTCATTAACGGTGACGAAGGGCAGGCCGGCGCTGAGTCCTACGGAATCATTTCCACCGTTCCCGCTGAGAATGATCGCGTTGATTGATGCGCTCGGGAGGGTTTCCGTGACACCGGCGATGGCGGCAATGAGAGTCGAGCCGGAGACGGAAATGCCGGCCGTGTCGTTGCCGGTGGTGCCGGCGAGTGTGAGGGTCGTGCCGCTTTGTGTAATGGAAGAGTTGCCTTCGTTCACTGTGGCGGCGGGCACATTTGCGCCGAGAGTGATGGAATCGCTTCCGCCATTGGCATTGAAGGTGATGGCGTTAACGGAAGCGGCTGGAATTGCTTCCGTGATGCCGGCCAGGGTGACGGTGAGGGTGGCGGCGGCGACGGAAAGGTTGGCGGTGTCACTGCCGGTGGTTCCGCCGAGGACGAGCGTCGAGCCGCTGAGCGAAATCGAGGCGCTGCCTTCGTTCACTGTTACCGAGGGAACGCTCGCGCCGACGGTGACGGAATCGTTGCCGCCGTTGCCGTTGAAAATGATCGAGTTAATTGAGGCTGAGGCAATTGTTTCAGTGAACCCGGCGAGGACGGCCACTACATTTCCGCCAGACACCACAAAACTGGCGGTGTCGCTGCCGGACGTGCCGGTGAGTGTGAGCGTGGCGCCGGAGCGGGCGATGGTGATACCGTTATCGGTGGCGGTGACAACGGGAACTGAGGTGCCGATGGTGAGCGAATCGTTTCCGCCGTTGCCGATGTAGTTAATCGCGCTTACAGCGGCGGTGGGGAGCGTTTCGGTTACGCCGGCGAGGGCAACCGACAAATTCAAGCCGGACACGGAGAGCGTGGCTGTGTCGGCGCTGGTTGTGCCGGCGACGGTGAGAGTCGTGCCGCTTTGGGTGATGGAAGCGCTCCCCTCGTTTACCGTGACGGCGGGGACACTTGCTCCAATGGAGACGGAATCGGTTCCGCCGTTACCTGTGAAAGTGATCGCGTTGACCGCGGCGGATGGGATCGTTTCGGTGACACCGGCGATGGAGGAGATCAGGTTCGAGCCGGAGATGGAGAGATTGGCGGTGTCATTGCCGCTGGTGCCCGCTAAGGTGAGAGTGGTCCCGTTTCGGGTGATGGAAGCACTGCCTTCGTTGATGGTGATGGCCGGGACGCTCGCGCCGACGGTGACGGAGTCGGTCCCGCCGTTGCCTGTGAATGTGATCGCGTTGACCGCGGCGGAGGGGATTGTTTCAGTAACGCCGGCGATGGAGGCGATCAGGTTCGCGCCGGAGATAGAGAGATTGGCGGTGTCGCTGCCGGTGGTGCCGGCGAGGGTGAGAGTGGTGCCGCTTCGTGAGATGGAGGCACTGCCTTCGTTGATGGTGATGGCGGGGACGCTTGCGCCGACCAAAATGGAATCAAGACCGCCGTTGCCGGTGAACGTGACCGAGCTAAATGTGGCGCTGGGGAGAGCGAGCGTGACGCCGGCTATGGAGGCGATCAGATTGGCGCCGGAGATGGAGAGACTTGCGGCGTCGTTGCCGCTGGTGCCGACAAGGGCGAGCGCGCTGCCACTTTGAGTGATGGACGCACTGCCTTCGCTGACGGAAATCGTGGGAACTCCCGCCCCAACAGCGACCGAATCGGTTCCGCCGCCGCCGCTGAACGTGATGGCGTTGACCGCGGCGGTGGGAATTGCTTCGGTGATGCCGGCGAGTGTGGCAGTGAGTGTTGACCCGGAGACGGAGAGATTGGCGGTGTCGTTGCCGGTTGTTCCGGTAAGGGCGAGGGTGGAGCCGCTCTGGGTGATGGAGGCGTTGTTATCGCTGACGGTGACGGCGGGGACGCCGGCGCCGATACTGACCGAATCGCTGCCGCCGCCGAGGTTGAGGGTGATCGAGGTAATCAACGAAGTCACGAATGTTTGCGAGGTTCCGCCGATGGCGACGGTGAGCGTTCCGGAGGAGGCGGAGAGGTTGACGGTGTCCGCGCCGCTGGTGCCGGTGACGGTGACGTTGGCGCCGAGATTGGTGATGGGGCCGCCACCACCGCCGCCACTGACGACGGTGTTGTTGATGAGGACGGCGGTATTCAGATCATTAAGAAGGGCGGTGCAAATGTCGGGCAGGCCATCCTTATTAAAATCGGCGACCCCGACAAAATACGGCTGATTGCCGCCGGAGAAGTAAAGTGGATCGCTAAACGTTCCGTCGGCGTTGCCCTGCATCACCACGATCGCATAGGCCGCCGGCGAAGCGCCGATCAGGTCGAGATTTCCGTCATTGTCAAGATCGGCCAGGATTCCCGATCGTATCGGTGGGACGGAGAAGGAGACTTTTGCCTGGAAGGTTCCGTCACCGTTTCCCAAAAAGGAATTCGCGGTGGCGCCGCCCACGACAACAAGATCCATGTTGCCATCGTAATTGATATCGCCGGCCACGATGGACGAGGCTCCATTCACGGCGAATGTCTCATCGGCGGCAAACGTTCCGTTGCCGTTGTTGATGAAGACATTCATGGTGTGGTTGCGACCGGATGAGGTAAGGGCGATGAGATCGGGATGGCCGTCGTGATTGAGGTCGGCGGAAGTAATCCAGTTGGCGGGGCTGGAAATTGTCAGGCCGGTTGGCGCCTTGAAGGTTCCGTCGCCGTTGCCGTTGAGAACGGTAATCGTGTTGGCGCCCTTTTCATCAGCGACGGCGATGTCCTGATTTCCGTCGCCATTGAAATCGCCGACCGTGAGTGAATAGGGGGTCGAACCGGCAGCGAAGGTTTGGGCGGTCTTGAAGGTGCCATCGCCGTTGCCGAGGAGGGTGCTGATGGTGCCATAGTAGTTGGCGGTGACGAGGTCGAGTTTGCCGTCGCCGTTGATATCGGCCGCCACGATGGCGACGGGATAGCCTGTGCCGACGGAGAAGGTTTTGGCGGCTTTGAAAGTTCCGTCGCCATTTCCCAAAAGGACGGAAACAGTGCCGGGTGATATTTCATTGACGGAGATGATGTCCTGATTGCCATCGCCGTTGAAATCGCCGGTAATAACCTGACTGGCGCGCGCACCGTCCGAGTAGAGGGGGAGCGGAAAGGTGCTAAAGCTGACGGTGGACAGGAACAATCGCCGCTCCAGATTTTCGATCCGGGAGATGCGATGCCCGCGCCGCGCCGATTTCCACCGGTTTATATACGCCTTGTTCATCAAGCCTTGAATCGGCACTTGCCATGGGTCAATCAAACGAAGAAGCGCAGAATGGCGAAGGTTTAGCACGTCTGATGGCGCGGAGTGATAATCTGTCACTTTCAACGGTTTGGGTGGGAGTTTAACGAATATACCGGCTGTGCGGTATAGTGGCTCTGTATTATTTGGAGTCGTCCGAATGACCACTTTGCCCCCGAAAAGATTGAGCCTGACGTTAAGCCAGGTTTTTTTGCTCACGCTGCTGGGGCTGGCGATTTTGCTGGGATCATTGTTCTACACGGTGTATCACGGATCCGAAAAGTCGATTCTGGAGGCGTCGGGAAAGCTGCAAATGGAAGTGGGGCTGCGCGTGAAGGCCAACGTATTGGCATTTCGCAACCAGGCCGAAGGCGTGGTTAATAATGTCGAGGAGCAATTTCAAAATAACCTTCTGAGCCTGGATGATGCAGCTGGCCTGGAACACTCCATGCGCGCGATGGTGCTGAGTCATCCCGACATCGGAGATATTTCGTTCACGCACGCCGAAGGGATCCGCAAACCGGGCGGCGAATTGTATTTCGCGCCGGAAGGAAATCACTGGGAGATTTCCCTGTATCGGCCCGGAGCAGGGTCTGCTGCGGACAAAATGAAATCGCGGCGAATTGAACACAGCGGCAATGAGCCGGGCCGCGATCCGACTACCTTACCTACGTTCACAACTCCCACCGGTTCAGATTTTCTCGGACAAATGCTTTGGAGCGAGCTGAGTATTTCGGAGTGGTCGAAGGATCGTTACGAAGTGAGCGTGCAGAAGGCGATATTTGACGGGAAGGATCAATTCCTCGGTGTTGTGCGAGTCGGATTGCTGGTGTCGCAGTTGAACCGGATTGTGCAGCGCGGCGACGACGAAATAGGGGACGATGGCAAGCCCTCGCCGCGAACCTGCTTTCTTTGCGATTCCAACGGCCGGCTGGTTTCGGCGGTGACGCCGTCCGATCGCGTGGTGGAATTGCCCGACGCGTTTGTGATTGAATCGCCTGACCTGCCGCCGGAAATAGCCATGGCTCTTCAATCCGCGCGAATCGGCAATGTGACGATCGCTCTGCCGAATGGCAAGCGTTTTCTGGCGACGTTTCAGCCACTGGCGGGAACTCAGGGCTGGGTGCTGGGCGTCATTGCCAGCGAGGAGAGCTATCTTGGGCCGTTGCTGATGGTGCGGAATGAATTGCTGATGGATGCGGCGGCGGTGATGGGGCTGATTCTTCTCGGCGGAGCGCTGACGGTGCGGGCGGTGCAGAGCGGGCTTAAGCGGGTACGGAGCGCGACCTCGAGCATGAGGAGATTTGAATTTGTGCCGGCGCCGACCGAGACGGGATTTCGTGACATTCAACTCGTTCTTGAAAGCATCGAGCAGGCGAAGACCGCCATGCGGGCGATGGGAAAGTATGTGCCGTTTGACCTGGTGCGCGAGTTGTACGAAATGAACCGCGAGCCGCAGTTGGGCGGCGAGATTCGGGATTTATCCATCCTGTTCACGGATATTCAGGGGTTTACCAGTTTGTCGGAGATGCTCACGCCGGATGAGCTGGCGACGGCGCTGGGGCAGTACTTGGAGGCGATGACCAAAGCCATTCACCAGCAGGGTGGCACAATCGACAAATTCATCGGCGACAGTGTGATGGCGATCTGGAACGCGCCGCAATTCAGCGACAATCATCCGGTTCGGGCGTGTGCGGCGGCGCTGGCCTGTCAGCGGCTGACGAAGGAGCTGTTCGCCTCGGCGCAGTGGAAGGGAATGCCGCCGCTGGTGACGCGCTGCGGGCTGCACCGCGATTCAGCGATGATCGGACACTTCGGCGCGCCAGACAGGTTCAGTTACACGGCGCTGGGCGATGGCGTGAACCTGGCGTCGCGTCTGGAGAGCCTGAACAAGCAGTACGGCACGACGCTGATTGTGAGCCAGTCGATTTATGACGCGGTGGGGGCGGCGTTTCAGTTTCGTCTGCTGGACCGGGTCGCGGTGAAGGGAAAGACGCGGGCGGTGAATGTGTATGAATTGCTGGGAGAGGGGGGCGAACGGAATATGCGTTCAGCGGCGATTGAGAATTATGAAGCGGCGTTTCGTTTGTACATGGCGCGGGAATTCGCGGGAGCAGCGGCGATTTTCGAGAAGCAGAACGATGATCCGCCGAGCGCGGTGATGGCGGAGCGCTGCCGGCAATTATTGGTTGATCCCCCGCCGCCGGAATGGGACGGGGCGTTCGTGGCGATGATGAAATAGTTATCAGACGCGACGGTTCAGGTGGAGGCTGGCCGACGGGTTTGGATATTCCGATGAAGGAGATCGTGTACACACGAAATGGGATGTGAAATGAGTCGGATGGCTGGATTTTCTGCCGTATTTGCCTTGGTCATGTTGATGTGGCTGCCGCTGTGCGGGCGGATGGCGCAGGCTCAATCGCCGGTGCAGAACGGGACGGCGACTTACATCGAGGGAATCGAGGCACTGCAGGCGGCGGACTTTGGCAATGCCGTGAAGGCGCTGACGCGGGCGATTGCCGCGGATGAGGAGAACGGCTCATATCGGCGGGCGCGGGGTGTGGCGTATACGCTCGGCGAGTCGTTCGATGCGGCCATCGCTGATCTGGATCGCGCGCAGCGGCTGGACACCGGCGATACCGAAGCCCGGCTGTGGGAGGCGGCGGCGTATCGCATGAGCGGCGATACCGCCAAGGGGGCGTCGCTGTTCACCATGCGGGGGTTGCCTCACGACTACGCGAACCTGGTCTATAACCTGATGGCGATGCAGTATTGGCAATCGCGCTATCAGGGTTCGTATTACGATCCGGCGACCAAGCGGCAGGTGCAGACGCGCGAGCCTGTGAAGATATTGTTTCCGGATGCGGCCAAAGCGTATGGGGAGCGGAATCGAGCGACGGGGGCGGCGGCGGTCGAAGTGATCACGCAGCAGGCGAAGGACGCGATTCAACATCAGGATTGGGGAGTGGCGATTCGGGATTTGGTGCAACTGCGGGCGAACGCGCCGGATGATGCGGATTTACGGGGATATTGGGCGGAGGCCTTGCTGGGAGCGGGCGATGCAATCGATGCGCGGGAGGAATTTACTCGCACGCTTTGCGTCAGGCCGCTGTGGGAGGAAGGATATGCGGGGCAGGCGCGGGCACATGCCTTGTTGAACGGGACGAGCGGGGTAGTTGCCGCCGCGGTTGTGCCGGAGGATTCAGTAGCCCGGTTTCAGGCGGCGGCGAATGGCGGCGAGGACTTTCCCCAATTACGGGCAGACGCGCTGAAAGTATTACGATGGACCAATGCGCGACGGGCACGCTACGACGAGTCCTATCAAACTCGCATTCGGGTATTGAGCGTGGCGATGCGGGATCACGCGAATAACTCTGAATATCCCGAAATGCTGGCGCGATTTCTTTACAACTTTCACGACGTGCCGGTGTTGTGGAACGGCCCGCGCGGCGAGCCGCGGCAGGTGCGGCCGCAGGATGCGGTTGAACGCGATAATGAGCTGAAGCGTGGCATCGAGCTTTGCGACGCGGCATTAAATCTTGACGCGAGGAACGCCAACGCGATGGCGACGGAAGGGTTTATTCTTTATGCCCTCAAAGCGGTGGGCGTGGAGTCGTTGGCCGATCGCGGGCTTGCCATCGATGGCGATAACGTGCGGCTATTGCAATTGAAGATCATGGTTCTGGGAAATCGAGCGGGGGATTTGGAAGCGCAGGCGTCGGGATTGCGCGCGGGGCACACCGACAAGCACACGGAGAATCGCTCGGACGGCGTATATGAAGTGACAACGCATTATGCGCCGACGGCGGCGGAATTGGCGCAGGCAGCGCAGTTGGAAGCTGAGGCGGCGAATCTGCGGCGGCAAGTTGGGGAGTTGGAGAATCATCGGAAGCAGGTCATTGAACTAGAGATTCCTGGCCTGCTCAAGGAGGGGACGGGCGCGGGGGCGGCAGGGAAGCTGCCGGAGGCGCGGCGGGCGTTGCTCGCGGCGTATTCCCATGCGCCGGATTTGCAGGAAACGCTGGTGCAGCTTGCTGAAATCTGCAAGCGGGAAGGGGACGGAAAACAGCAGGAGATCTATTCGTTGCTCTCACAGGCGCTGGAGGAGACGACGGCCGCACCGGAATTAAAGGCGTCGTGGGAAGCATATGCGCACACAATGTGGAAAACGGCGGATGATGATGCAGCCCGCGCCGCGGCGATTGACCCGGCGGATGCGCGGGCGGCGGCGTATCGCAGCGTGATTGCGACGCATCGTGATCATCCTGATCTTGTACTGGCGCAGCGTTGGCGCAATGCGGCGCTGGCGTTGGAAGAGGCGAGGGCGAAATTGTCGGGGACGACATTACTTGCGGAAACTCCCAAGGTTGAGTTGATTGATTTGCAGAAGGCGGGCCTGACGCTTGGACTTCATCTGGAGGGAGGAAATGCCGCGCTGGCGGCGGGAGATTTGAGCGCGGCCATTGCGAAATTCGGCGCCAATGTGGCGCTGGAGAAGCGATTTAATAAAGCGCTTCTCGTGCAATTGGTTCCATCGGCGATATTGCCGGATGGGCCATTGGACGGCGACACGGTTCCGCCGGCGCCATCGCTGGCGAGTTTGCTGGGCGAATCAAGGCTGGGGTTGGCCATGGCCTATCTTGTTTCGCGGCGGCCCGCTGAGGCGCAGGCGCAATATGCAGCCGTGCGAGCGTACCTCGCCAATTGGCCGGCGACGGCGGAGGGGCGTGAGACGTTGAATGGGGTGGATTCCTGGGCGCGGCTGGGGCAGGCGGAGGCGGCTTACGCGTCACATGACAATCAGGCAACGTTGGACATATTGGAGAGCGATGGGTGGCCGTCGGGGTTGCCGGATGCGCTGGAAAAGCGGCGTAAACAATTGGCGGACACGGTTCACGCGGAGCGATCGGGGCAATCATTTCAGGATGTTCAGCGGCAGATGAACCCATCGCCGCAGCAGGCGCGGATTCAATCGCAGGAGCAGGAGATCGCGGAGATTCAGAAGCAGCGCGATGCGATGGCCGCTGATTTGGCTGATCCGAATATGCCGCCGCGCGAACGGCAGGTAAGGCACGGGAGCGTGGACCAGCTTGATAGTCTGATTGCGCAGCGGAAGGGAATGCTGCAACAATTACAGAATGGTGGGCGATAGTGCCGTAAAAAGAACCCCCACTCGATCTCTCTCCCTGGGTACAGGGAGAGGGGGTTTATCAGCCTATGCCAAGACGTGAAGAGTATCAGAACCCTTTTGGCCAACGATCGAGTCTCTCGGCCCGACGAAATACAAATTCGGGTCTGCGCCGCCGATGAGTATGTCCGGGTTACTGGCGTCGAGCGTGCCGGAGAGGGTGTCGGAGCCGGGGCCGCCGGAAAGGGTGGCGTCGCCGATGGCGGCGCGGAGGCTGTCGTTGCCGGTGTTGCCGCGCAGGTCCTGACTGAAGGCACGGGCGACCAGGGTGTCATTTCCATTATTGCCATAGACAAGGCCGGGTTGTAGGCCGCTGCGGAGGCTGTCGTTGCCGCCGTCGCCCTGGAGGGTGTCTTTGCCATTTCCGCCGATGAGGGTGTCCGCACCTTTTCCGCCGTCGAGAAAATCCGTGCCGCTGCCGGCGCGGATGGAATCGTGTTCTGCGCCGCCCTGAAAGGTGTCGTTGGCGGAACTGAGATCGACGATGGTGTCGTTGCCGGACATGCCGCCAATGAAGCCGCCGGGCGAGCCGGGGGCGAGGCTGACGCTGTCGTTGCCGGCGTTGAGGTGAATATTGAGCGAGAGAGCGGCGGCGATGGGGAAGGAATGGGAGGTGAAATCGATGGTGGCGACCAATCGTGTGTCGGTCAGGCGAACCGATGCGGAATCTTCGCCGGGTGTTCCGTTGATGGAAATGGTTCCGGCGGAATAAGTGATGGAAGGAAAAATGCCCTGCGTGGTATTAAGGGCGACGCGCGCGGTCTGGTTGAGAACGGTGGTGACGATATCGGGCCTGCCGTCGCCGTTGAAATCGCCGATGGTGGAACGGAAGGCGCCGCCGAGATTGTTGAACACGGGGGCATGGAACGTGCCGTCGCCGTTGCCGAGGAGTGAATAATCCGAGCCGACGAAGAGGTCCGGAAAGCCGTCGCCGTTGAGGTCTCCGACGGCCAGCGACAGGGCGCCGGAACCGGTAAAGCCGGTGTAATTCCGGGCGACCTGGAAGGAGCCGTCGCCGTGGCCGAGGAGGACGCTGATGGCGTTGTGGCCGTTTTCTGAATTCTCGGTGGCGATGTCCGGCAGGGCATCGTTATTGAGATCGGCCACGACGATGGCGTTGGGCGAGCCGTAAATACCGAAGGTTTTGGGCCCGGCGAATGTGCCGTCGCCGTTGGACCGGATGACGCTGACATTTCCGGTTGAACCACTGAGGCGGTTGGCGGTGAGGATGTCGGGGATTCCGTCGTGGTTGAGGTCGGCGACCGCGATGGCGGCAACGTCGGCGGGAACGTGGAGCGCTTCGGCGGTGCGGAAGGTGCCATCGCCGTTGCCGGGGATGACCTGGATGGTGCCGCCCGGGCCGCTGTTCTGGCCGACGACAATGTCGGGGATGCCGTCGCCGGTGACATCGCCGACGGCGACGGAATCTGGAAACGAAAGTCCGCTGATGTTGGAAGCGGGCTTGAATCTGCCTTTGCCGTTGTTGATCAGGATGCTGACGCCGCCGCCCAGATTGCCGCCCTGATCGTCGGCGACGACGATATCGGCTTTGCCGTCGCCATTTAGATCGGCAACGGCGAGCGCATAGGGAAATGCGCCGACGCTGTAGGTTTCCGTGGCTTTGAAAGTTCCGTCGCCGTTGCCGAGGAGAACGGAAACGGAATTGCCGTTGGCGTTGGCGACAAGGATGTCGGGGACGCCGTCATTGCTGACATCCGCGACGACGACGGCTGAGGGATTGTTGCCGATCGGATACGGCTGGCGGCTTCCGAAAGTGATGGCGTTGAGAAGTCGGCGCGGTTCGAGGGTTTCCAGACGATTGAGACGAAATTCCTTGCGGCGGAAGCGATGGGCCATTTTCTTTCTCCTTGGGAGATGCTCGGACATAGCGACAACCAATGGCCGCGTGAGTTATTTAACGCCGGTGGGGAGGGATTTTCAACAAGGGGAGAATGGGCAGGTGTGAAATTGCAGTTGGGGCTGATGGATGATCAATTGGTACCGTAAAGCCGAAGACCCCCCCAGCCTAGCCCTCCCCCAGCGTGCCTGGCGAGGGGATAAGAGGGGGAAACGGCGGTCGTTTTGCGTTAGGTCAGTGTTGATCCAGTGATTTTCAGGGAATAGGCGAAGTCACAGGGCTTGGCGTCGGGCATTGATACGGTGAGAGCTTTTTCGTCCTGCTTGAATTGGAGCGGGGCGTCGTGGCCGAGCATCTCGACGGTTTCGATTTTGCCGGCGCTGAGGGGGAGTGAAGTGATGACGCCTTCTTTTCCGGGCCAGGCCATGAAGATGGCGAAGAGGGTGTCGCCTTTGGTGGTGAAGCGAATATCTTGCGGCGTGTAGGCGGGCTTGTTGTTGAGGGAGGGGCCTTCGCCGAATTTTTTCCAGGCGCGGGTGGAGTAGATAGCTTGGCCATTCACTTTGAGCCACTTGCCGGTATCGACGAAGAGGCGTTTGTAGCCGGGGTCGATGGTGCCGTCGGGACAGGGGCCGATGTTGAAGAGTACGTTGCCGTTTTTGCTGGTGTTTTCGACGATGCGCCAGACGAGATCGAAACTCGGCCAGTAATGATCGTTGGTGAGATAGCACCAGCGGCTACCAGGGGAATCGTGGACTTCAAATTGGGCGGCTTGAATTGTGGTGGCGCCGCGCTGCTGGCGTTCGTAGTCTTCGACGTGGCCGCCGAGAGAGCAGTTTCCCTTGGTGATCATCTGGACTTCCTTGCCCCATTGCAGGCCGCGGTTGTAGAGGTGGGCGAAGACGTGGAGCTTGAGGGGGTCGAGATTGCGGCCGTTGGCGCCGTTGTCCCACCAGAGGGTGTCGAGCTGGTATTTTTCGATGAGTTCGATGTTTTTGGCGAGCCAGCGCTGATTGAATGCGACGCGGTCGGCGCGGCTGCGGTCGGCGACGTTATAAAACGCGGCCCAGCCGGGGTCGTTGACGTCGGTCTTCAGGCCGGCCGGGGGATTGATGAAATCGAAATGTTCCATGCTGTGGTTGCAAGCGCCGAATTTAAGGCCCTGCTTGCGCATGGCGGTACACATTTCGCCGATGACATCGCGCTTGGGGCCCATTTGTTTGGCGTTGTAGGGGTTGATGTCGCTGTCCCACATGGAGAAGCCGTCGTGATGCTCGACGGTGGGCATGATGTATTTGGCGCCGGCGTCTTTGAAGAGCGAAGCCCATTCGTCGGGGTTCCACTTTGCGCAGGTGAACTTGGGCATGAAATCCTTGTAGCCGAATTTATCGGGGGGGCCGAAGTTGTCGGTGTGCCATTGGATGGTGGCTTTGTCGGCGTACATGTGCTGGACGTACCACTCGCTGCCGTGAGCGGGGACGGCGTAGAGGCCCCAGTGCATGGATATGCCGAATTTGGCGTCCTTGTACCAGTCGGGGATGACATGGGCGGAGACGGAATCCCAGGCAGGTTTGTAGGGGCCGTCGGGGAGGGCGGGGATTTGTGGATTGGTCCAGGTAGAGGGCATGGGAGTGGCCTGCGACCAGACGCGAGGGGTTCGATTGAGCAGTGCGATGGTTGGGATGGATGCGAGGAGGGCGTTGAATTTCCGCCGGGAGAGTTGAGACATGGTTGAGACTCCGGAAGTTTTGATTGCGTTCAAGATGTATGAGCCGCCGGGTGGATTGTACGGAATCGAGATTCGGGGACAACCGGAAAACGGCACAAAGAGTTGCCAATTGGGCATGGGACAAAACGGGACAAAACGGGACAGTTTAGAGAAAGTGCGATTTTATTATATATTGCGACGGCGATTGTAACTGATTTATTTGGCGAGGGTTACGGGTGGTTCGTTTCTCAAATTTGACCCATGGAATTTGAAAGTGTCCCACGCGATTTTATGGCAATAATATGACAATATGAACTACTTGAGGCATTAGGTGTTTGCGCCCTTGACGGCGACGCGCTCGGCGGTGGCGAAGCAGCGTCCGAAGCGATTGTTTAGGAAAGCATCAAGTGCGACTTGCTCCTGGCGGACGAAGCCGCGTGTGGGGAGCTTACCGGTGGCATGGAGATCGACGACGGCGCAGAGGCTGGCGGCGGTGGTGATTTGGATGGCGCTGAGACCTTTGACGAAGAAATCGCCGTGATAGACCTTGCGGGCGTCGGTGATTTGGGTGAGGCGGCCGTCTTTGCGTCCGGCGACGGTGCAGAAGATGAGGACCACGTCCTGAGGCGTTACGGGGACGGCGCGTTCCAGGATTTCCTTGAGCAGGTCGCGGTGGTCGTTCATGCGGAGTTCGTTCATGAGGAAAGCCATCAGGTCGCGGTGGCCTCGGTAGCGGATGGTTTTGTAGTCGAGGGAGCGGACCTTGCCGGCGAGGGTTTCGGCGAGGGTGCCTACGCCGCCGGAGGTGTTGAAGGCTTCGTAGTCGACGCCGTCGAGGGAAAAATGTTCGAGGCCTTCGAGGGGGAGGACTTCGATGAGTCGGCCGTCGTGAACGGCCTGGCAGGGGTTGCCGTATTCATTGATGAGGCCGTCGGTGGACCAGGTGAGATTGTATTTCATCTCGTTGGTGGGGAACTGCGGGAGTGCGCCGACGCGCATGCGGACTTCTTCGATGGAGTCGAATTGTCGGGTGAGGGCGTAGGCGGCGATGGAGACGAAGCCGGGAGCGAGGCCGCATTGGGGCATGAAGATTTGGTTTGCTTTGGCGCGTTTGGAAATGGCGCGGACTTTGTCGGTGGTCTGGCGGTCTTCGGTGAGGTCGAAGTAGCTGGCACCGGCTTCGAGGGCGGCCTGGGCGATGCCGGGGTTTACATTGAAGGAGCAGGCGGAAATCACTGTGTCGCGGGATTTGAGGGCGGTCTTCAGGTCGCGTTTGTCACTCGCGCTGGCTTCCATTGTTTTTACGCCGGCGGATTTTTTGAGGCGGTTTAGGGCGGATTTGTCGACGTCGGCTACGAGAACGTCGTAGTCGCCGGTGCTTTGGAGCATGGCAGCGATGGAGGAGCCGATTTTGCCGGCGCCAAGGAGAAGGATTTTGTGCATGGGGCCTCGTTTTTTTCCAAAGAAGAGGAACCCCCACCCTAGCCCTCCCCCTGAGTACAGGGAGAGGGGATAAGAGGGGATCGCTCCGTGGAGCTTATGGGCGATATAATAGTCGAGATGAGCATGAATCATACTGGCGATGCGCTGACTGCGTTTCACTGGACGCCACAACCGAAGGCGGAGGCGGTGGTGCGGAAACTGTGTGGGGAGTTTTTGGCGGGCAATTTGTTTGCGGCGAAGTTGGCGCTGCGAATGAAAGAGGAGTCGGGGACGCGCTTTGTGGATTGGCTGGATCATTTTTCGTTGCCGGATTCATCGGAGCTGCGCGGGGAGTTGGTTGAGGCGGGATTTGTGTTGCGGGGAGAGGCGTATGTTCACGAGGGAGGGATATTTCCGGTGATTGTGCTGCGGAATAAGGAGGCGATGGAGGCGGCGATTAAAGTGGAATCGGTGGTGGATTTTCTTGTTGCGAATCATGTGATTGCGCAGGAGGGGGTTGAAGGGCCGCCGCTGGCGCCGGTGCGAAGGGTGCGGGTAAATTCTGAAGGCGGTGCGGAATTGTGGATCGTTGAGCGGCATGGGACGAAGGATTTGAAGTTGACAGATTGGTCGCCGAATGAAGCGGTATCGGCTTTGGGACATTTGGAGGCGTTTCGATTGCGGCGGCGATTGTTCGCGGATGAAAGCGAAGGGATTTCGCGCGCGGGCCGACTGATCGACGCGGCAGTGGCGGACTTGGGGCAGGGGTATGCCGCCGATTTGTTCTTTTCGGCGGAGCGGGAATACTGGCAGTCGAGAAATCGCGCGGCCCGGGCGCAGAAGACGCGGCAGGATCGGCTGGGTCTGGGGTGGGCGAATCATGATCATCATACTTACCGGTCTTCGCGGCAGCATTTCGCGCCGATGATTGCGCTGTTTGAAAAGCTGGGGTTGACCTGCCGCGAGCGGTTTTACGCCGGGGCGGATTCGGGGTGGGGGGCGCAGGTGATGGAACATCCGGCGGGGTTCGTCGTGTTTGCGGATGTGGATTTGTCGCCGGATGAATTACGCGGGGATTTTGCGCATGAAGGGTTGGCGCCGCGGAATAAACTGGGAACAGTGGGGTTGTGGTGTGCGTTGCATGGCGAGGCGATTTTGCAGGCGGGGATGCATCATCTGGAATGCCAGTTTGACTTTGAGGCGCTGAAAAAACAACTTGAGGAGGAAGAGAAGATCAAGGTGATGAATCCGTTTACGAATTTCAGTTATCTGCGGCAGGCGTTTACGGAAGGGGAAATTTGGGCGGTGGAAGAATCGCGCGTGGCGCGATTGCTAGCCAATGGGCAGATCACCGCGGGGCAGGCGGAGCAGTTTCGAGGCAAGGGGGCGCTGGGGTCGCATTTGGAGAATCTGGAGCGAAATGAGGGGTTTAAGGGGTTTAATCAGACTGGGGTGAGTGACATTATTGCCAGGACGGATCCGAGGAGAGAGGCGTAAAGGACGATTCGAATTCGGCTTTGCATCGCCATTCGGTGCGCCTATATTATGAGTATGAAGATCGTCGTCGAACAACATCCTGACGGATTTACAGCCTACCCGGGTGTAGCGCGCCCGGGTGGCGAATTTGGCATAATGCCTCCAACCCTTAATCACGGAGGCTTCTATGGGCTTGGATTTCAATGCATTG
>Ga0208589_1000417_pt1 | contig 20725 bp, 17 predicted proteins | sample NGESurshal092012_2_FD_184486 | JGI IMG/M metagenome (GOLD analysis project Ga0208589, IMG submission 184486) | Arctic peat soil microbial communities from Barrow, Alaska - NGEE Surface sample F53-2 shallow-092012 (SPAdes) | ecosystem: Environmental > Terrestrial > Soil > Wetlands > Peat ... | reverse complement strand
CCCTCGTAGATCTGGGTGATCTTGGCGTCCCGCATCATCCGCTCCACCGGGAAGTCGCTGACGTACCCGTACCCGCCCAGCAGCTGGACGGCATCGGTGGTGACCTCCATGGCCACGTCCGAGGCGAAGCACTTGCAGGCCGAGGAGATGAACGTCAGGTCGGGGGCCGGGGTGCCCGCCATGGCGCGCTCGGACCTGGCCGCGGCGGCGTAGGTGAGCTGCCGGGCGGCCTCGACCTTCATGGCCATGTCGGCCACCATGAACTGGATGCCCTGGAACTCCGCGATGGCCTTGCCGAACTGGCGGCGCTCCCGGACGTACCCGGCGGCGTAGTCCAGCGCGCCCTGGGCGATGCCGAGCGCCTGCGCGGCGATCGTGATCCGGGTGTGGTCGAGGGTGGCCAGCGCGGTCCGGAAGCCGCTGCCCTCGGAACCGATCATGCGGCCGGCCGGGATCACGCAGTTGTCGAAGTAGAGCTCGCGCGTGGGCGACCCCTTGATGCCGAGCTTGTGCTCCGGCGCGCCAAAGGAGAAGCCCTCGTCCCCGTCCTCCACGACGAACGCCGAGATCCCGTCCGGGCCGGCGCCGGTGTCGGTGACCGCCATCACGGTGTAGAACTTGGAGACGCCCGCGTTAGTGATCCACCGCTTGGTGCCGTTCAGGACGTAGTTATCGCCGTCGCGGACGGCGCGGCTCCGCATGGCCGCGGCATCGGACCCGGCCTCGGGCTCGGACAGGGCATAGGAAAACATCGCCTCCCCGCTGGCGACCCGCGGCAGGTACCGCTGCTTGAGATCCTCCGAGGCCGCCAGCAGCAGCGGCACGGTGCCCAGCTTGTTGACCGCGGGGATCAGCGAGGACGAGGCGCAGGCCCGGGCCACCTCCTCGATCACGATCGCCGTCGCGATCGCGTCGCCGCCGGCGCCGGCGTACTCCTCGGGGATGTGGATGGCGTGCAGGTCGGCCTTGACGAGGGCGTCGTAGGCCTCCGCCGGGAACTGGGCAGACTGATCGACCTTCGCCGCGTGCGGGGCGATCTTGTCGTCAGCGAGCTGCCGCACGGACTCGCGAAGGGCGTCATGCTCCGGCGTGAGGGCGAACGCCGGGAAATCAGTGCTCATGTTCCTGATCGTAGGAGCAATCCCGGCTGAAGCCCATCGCTGCGTCCCGGTGGGCGGCCCGGTCTGGGCGAGCGGACCCAGCCGGGGTCCCTGGCCACCCGGCCGGGGTTCCCGGCGGGCGCCGAGCGTAGCCTGCGGCGGTGACCTCCGAGGCGGGCGTGCCCTCCCAGGCGGAGCAGCGTTCCCGGGCGGCGCTGCTGTCGCCGCCGGGTCAGGAGCTGCTGGCCCGGCTCAGCGGCCAGGAGGTGAGCCCCGGCGACGCGCTGCGGCTGGCCCGGGAACTGCGCGCCAGCTATCCCCCGGAGCTGGTCGCGGCGGCGCTGACCCAGCAGGCGCTGCGGATGAGCGGCCGGAAGAAGTTCAGCCGGGCCGACTCGATGCTGTTCACCCGGGCCGGGCTGGAGCAGGCCTCGTCCGAGCTGGCCGCCCGGCACAGCGCCCGCCGGTTCAGCCGCTTCTCTACGGTGGCTGACCTGTGCTGCGGGATCGGCGGCAACCTGGCGTCGCTGGCGGCCAGCAGCCGGGTCCTGGCGGTCGACCGTGACCTGGCCACCCTGGAGTTCGCGCGGCACAACGCCGCGGCGTGCGAGGCGCGGCATCCGGTCCTGGCCGTCTGCGCCGATGTCCGCGAGCTGGTCGCCGGCCTCGCGTCCGCCCCGGCGGCAGGGCGGGGGCCGGCGGTGCGGCGGGCTGCGGCGGGGCCGGGGCGGCGGCCCGTTCCCGGCGTCGAGGCGGCCTTCATCGACCCGGCCCGGCGAGCTGGCGACCGGCGGCTGCGGGCGGGCCGGAGCGAGCCGCCGCTGGACTGGTGCCTGGGGCTGACGGACTGGGTCCCGGCGGTGGGCATCAAGGCCGCGCCCGGCCTGCCGCGCGAGCTGATCCCGCCGGGCTGGGAGGCCGAGTTCCTGGCCGTGGGCCGCGACTTGAAGGAGGCGCTGCTCTGGTCGCCTGCCCTGGCCTCGGCGCCGCGCCGCGCGACCATCCTGCCCGGCGGGAACACCCTGACCCCGCACCCCGGCGCCCCTGTGCCGGTCGGGGCGCCCGGAGCGTTCCTGCTGGATCCCAGCCCGGCGGTGACCAGGGCCGGCCTGGTCGAGGACCTGGCCCGCATCCTCGGCGCGTGGAAGATCGACCCGATGATCGCGTTCCTGGCCGCCGACCGGGACATCAGGACACCGTTCGCCCGGACGCTGCGGGTCCTGGAGTCCATGCCGTGGAACGAGAAGCAGGCTGCGCGCCGACTCCGGGAGCTGGGCATCGGCGCTGCCGACATCCGCCGCCGCGGCCTGGCCGGGGACGTGGACCTGATCAGGCGGCGGCTCGGCCTGCGCGGCGAGGGCCGCGCCACCATCGTGCTCACCCGCCGGGAGGACCGGCCCTGGGGCCTGATCTGCACCTCCCCGGACGACTAGGCCGGTGTCCCCGCCATGATCACGACCGTTTTGCCGCTCATGGCGCGGCAAAACGGTCGTGATCATCGTCACGGCTGCGGGGGCAGCTTGGCCCTGAGGGCCGCGCCCTTCTCCCGGGCGGTGGCACGCAGCTGCTCCTGGAAGCTGGTCATCTGCTGGCGCAGCGACGCGTCCGCGGCGGCGAGGATGCGGATCGCCAGCAGCCCGGCGTTGCGCGCGCCGCCGACGGCGACGGTCGCGACCGGGATACCCGCCGGCATCTGCACGATCGACAGCAGGGAGTCCAGCCCGTCCAGGTGGGCCAGCGGCACCGGCACGCCGATGACCGGCAGCGGCGTCACCGAGGCCAGCATGCCGGGCAGGTGGGCGGCGCCGCCCGCACCGGCGATGATGACCCGCAGGCCGCGGTCGGCCGCCGCGAGGCCATAGGCGAGCATGTCCTCCGGCATCCGGTGCGCGGAGACCACGTCGGCCTCCCAGGGCACGCCGAACTCAGCCAGGACGGTGACCGCCGCCGACATGACCGGCCAGTCCGAGTCACTGCCCATGACCACGCTCACCTGCGGCTGACTGGTCATCCCGCTCCCTTCGCGGCTGCTCCCTCCGGCCCGCCGACGCTACGCCTCCTCGACTCCCAGCGCCAGGTAGCTCGCGGCAGCGCGAGCCCGCTTGGCCAGCTCGTCGAGGTCCACGCCGAGCACCGTGACGTGCCCCACCTTCCGGCCGGGCCGGGCCGGCTTGCCGTACAGGTGGATCTTGACGCCCGGGTCCGCCGCCATCACGTGCGTCAGCCGTGACCGCAGGTCGGGATCGGGACCGCCGAGGATGTTGACCATCACCGCGAAGGGCGCGGTGGCCGTCGTGGCGCCCAGCGGCAGGTTCAGCACCGCCCGCAGGTGCTGCTCAAACTGGGAAGTAACGGACCCTTCGATGCTCCAGTGACCGCTGTTGTGCGGCCGCATGGCCAGCTCATTGACCAGCAGCCCGGAGTCGGTCTGGAACAGCTCGACCGCGAGCAGTCCCGTGACGTCAAGCTCGGCCGCGATCCGCAGGCCCAGGTGCTCGGCCGCCACCGCGAGATCGGGATCCAGCCAGGGCGCCGGGGCGATCACCTCGCGGCAGACCCCGTCCCGCTGCACCGTCTGGACCACCGGGTAGGCGGCCCCTTGCTTGCTGGGCGCGCGGGCCACCAGCACGGCCAGCTCGCGCACGAACGGCACGTGCTCCTCGGCGATCAGGCCGAGGCCGTGGCCGAGCACGGCGGCGGCCTCCTGCGGCGTCTGGCACACCCAGACGCCCCTGCCGTCGTAGCCCCCGGAGATGGCCTTGAGGACGACGGGCCAGCCGGCCTGCTCGGCGAACGCGGTCACGTCGGCGAGGTCGCTGACCGCGGCGAACCGCGGGCAGCCGATGCCCAGCGCGACCATGGCCTGCCGCATGGCGAGCTTGTCCTGGGTGTTGCGCAGGGCGCGGCTACCGGGCCGGACCGCGGTCCCGGCCTGCTCCATGGCCGCCACCAGGTCACCGGGCACGTGCTCATGGTCGAACGTCACGACGTCGCAGCCGGCTGCGAACTCCAGCAGGTCCGCGGCCCGGCGATAGTCACCGAGCACGGTCCCGGCGCAGACCTGGGCGGCGCTCTCGTCCGGCGCCGCCGCCAGGACCCTGAACCTGATCCCGAGGCCCACGGCCGCCGCGCTGGTCATCCGGGCCAGCTGGCCCGCGCCCACCATTCCGACCACCGGCGCCGACGGCGCGCCCGGGCCCTGCCCGCCGGGGCCCTGCCCGCCGGGGCCCTGCCCGCCGGGGCCCTGCCCGCCGGGGCCCTGCCCGCCGGGGCCCTGCCCGCCTGCCTCACCTGAAACGCTCACCCGCCGTAGCCTACGAGGTCCTAGGCCGGCCCGGTGACCGCCGGGCGCGGCGGCGGCTCGGCGACCGCGTGCGGGAGGAACAGCGCGAAAACCGCCGGCCGAGGCCGGACCAGCACCACCTGGCCGCCGTCGGCGGCGGCCACCGTCCGGGCCAGGGCCAGCCCGAGCCCGGTACCGCCGGGTGCCCCGCTGACGCTCCGCTCGAAGACTCTCGGGACCAGGTCCGTCGGCACTCCGGCGCCCTCGTCCCGGACCTCGACGACCACCGACCGCCGGGTCTGCGAGGTCCTGATCGTGACCGCCCCGGCCCCGTGCACGAGCGCGTTGTCGAGCAGTGTCGCGATCACCTGGGCCGCGCCGCCCGGAGTCGCGTAGGCGTGCAGGCCCTTCGTGCCGGTGACCTCCAGCTTCCGGCTGACCCGCCGGAATGCCGGCTCCCACTCGATGACCTGCTGGGCCACGATCTCGTCGACGCTGGCCAGCGTCGGGGCGCCCGTGATGGACCGGCGGGCCCGGCCGAGCAGCTGGCCCACCACCTCCGCCAGCCGCTCGGTCTGCGCCAGGGCGGCCGCCCCTTCCTCGCGGACCACGTCGGGATAGTCCGCGGCGGCGACCATCTCCTCCAGGCGCATCGACAGGGCCGTCAGCGGCGTGCGCAGCTGATGGGAGGCGTCGACGGCGAAATCACGTTCCGCCGAGAGCAGGTCCGTGATGCGCTGTGCCGATCCGTCCAGGCCTTCGGCTACCCGGTCCAGCTCCTGGACGCCGTACCGGCGGCCGAGCGGCCGGGCGTCACCGGAGCCGAGCCGGTCGGCCGCCCGGGCCAGTTCCTCCATCGGCCGGGCCAGGCGCCTGGCCTGGAGCAGCGCCAGCACGACGGCCACCGCGATGGCCAGCAGCGCCAGCGAGCCGATCAGCAGCAGGGCGCCGTACACCTTCTCCGCGACGTAGGAGGCGTTGGCCTGGACAGTGACGGTGAAATCGGTCGTCGACGCCTGCTCGGACGTGGTGTGGTGCGAGGGCGGCCGGGTGCCGATCGCGATCGGCCTGCCCCCGTCCTGCCGGATGATCACGTACCGGTCGGCCAGGGACCGGCCCAGCTGGGCGGCATCGGCCGGCAGGCCGGAGTTCACCCGGTCCTGCAGGCCGCGCGCCAGCGTGGTGGCATCGCGACTGAGCTGATCGGATGCCTCGCTCACCTGCAGGCGGATGAGCACGAACGTCAGCGGCAGGCCGAGCAGCAGGACCGCCGCCACGGCCACGGCGAGCGTGGAGATCAGCAGCCTGCGCTGCATCGCTCGGCTCCTACGTCCCCTGGCATGTCAGCAGCCCGCTGCGGTGGTGGCGGCGGCTACTCACCGCGCTCAAAGCGGAAGCCCACGCCGCGCACCGTGGTGATGAACTGCGGACTGTGCGCGTCGTCGCCGAGCTTGCGGCGCAGCCAGGACACGTGCATGTCCAGGGTCTTGGTCGAGCCCCACCACTTGCTGTCCCAGACCTGGCGCATGATCTGCTCGCGGGTGACCACCTTGCCGGCCTCGGCCACGAGCAGCGCCAGCAGGTCGAACTCCTTGGAGGTGAGCTCGATCTCGTCGTCGCCCAGCCAGGCCCGGCGCGCGTCGGTGTCGATGCGGACGCCCTGGACCACCTTCGTCTCCGAGGCGCCGCGCCGCAGCAGCGCGCGGACCCGCGCCAGCAGCTCGGCCAGCCGGAACGGCTTGGTCACGTAGTCGTCGGCGCCGGCGTCCAGGCCGATGACGGTGTCCACCTCGTCAGCCCGGGCGGTGAGGATCAGTACCGGCACGGACTGGCCCGAGGACCGGATGCGCCGGCACACCTCCAGCCCGTCCAGGCGGGGCAGCCCGATGTCGAGCACGATGAGGTCGATGCCGCCCGCCCGGGCGGCCTCAAGCGTGCCGGGTCCGTCGGCGGCCACGCCGACTTCATAGCCCTCACGGCGGAGCGCACGGGCGAGCGGCTCCGAGATGGCGGGGTCGTCTTCGGCGAGCAGAACGCTGGTCATGCAACGATCGTATGGCGACTGGCGACCATTTCCTGCTCCCTACACGCACGGGGGCCATGTCGGAGCCCGGCGCATGCCGGAGATTTAGACCGGTGTCACGCCATGTCGCCGCCGGGAGAAGCCGCGATCCTTGCCGCGGGCGGCGGCAAATCGCCGGATCAGCAGCGCCCGCAGGTCCTCCGGCTGCACCACGTCGTCGATCACCAGCTCGCTGGCCAGCCTCAGCACGTCGATGTCGGCCTCGTAGTCGGCCCGCAGCCGCTGGGTCAGGTCCGCGCGCTCGGCCTCGTCGGTCACGGCCGCCAGCCGGTTGTAGTAGACGGCGTTCACCGCGGCCTCCGCGCCCATCACCGCGATCTTGGCGGTGGGCAGCGCCAGGGTGGCGTCCGGCTCGAAGCCGGGGCCGGCCATCGCGTACAGGCCCGCGCCGTACGCCTTCCGGACGATCACGCAGATCTTCGGCACCGTGGCCTCGGACACCGCGCTGATCATCTTGGCCCCGTGCCGGATGATGCCCTGCCGCTCCACGGCCGTGCCGACCATGAAGCCGGGCACGTCGGCCAGGAACAGCAGCGGCACGCTGAAGGCGTCGCACAGCTGGATGAACCTGGTCGCCTTGTCGGCGGAGTCCACGAACAGCACGCCGCCCTTGAACATCGGGTTGTTCGCGACGATCCCGACCGGCTGGCCGTCCAGCCGGGCGAAGCCGACGGTCAGCTCGCGGGCCCACAGCGCGTGCACCTCGAACAGGGAGCCCTCGTCGACCAGCCCGCGCACGTAGCGTCGCATGTCGAAGGCCTGCCGCTCGCTGGCCGGCACCAGCGCGCGCAGGTCGGCGGGCTCTGGCGGGCGCGCGGACGCGGCCTGCGGCGGCTGCTGCCAGCTGGACGGCAGGTAGGACAGGTACTGGCGCACCGCCTCCAGGGCGTCACGCTCGGTGGCCGCCAGGTGATGCCCGCACCCGGACACGGTGCAGTGCATCCGGGCGCCGCCCATCTCCTCCAGCGTGGTCCGCTCCCGGACCACCATCTCGACCATCCGGGGGCTGCCCAGGTACATGGAGGCGTTGCCCTCGACCATGGTGACGAAGTCGCAGAACGCGGGGATGTAGGCACCGCCGGCCGCCGACGGCCCGAACAGGGCGCAGACCTGCGGGATCGAGCCGGACGCCCGGACCTGGGTGTGGAAGATCTTCCCGGCGCCGCGCGGGCCGGGGAACATCTGCACCTGGTCGGTGATCCGGGCCCCGGCCGAGTCCACCAGGTAGATCATCGGGATGCCGTCGGCGTAGGCCTTCTCGATGATCCGGATGATCTTCTCGACCGTGCGCGCCCCCCAGGAGCCCGCCTTCACCGTCGAGTCGTTCGCCATCAGGGCCGCGGGGCGGCCGTCGATCGTCGCGGTCCCGGTGATGACACCATCGGCCGGCAGCCCGTCGGCGAGCACGTTGGCGAATGCGCCGTCCTCGGTGAAGCTGCCCTCGTCGGCGAGCAGCGCGATCCGGTCCCGGGCGAACAGCTTGCCGGCGGCCGCGGCGGCCTCGTGGTACTTGGCGGTGCCGCCCTGCTCGATCCGGGCCCGGACGGCGGCCAGCTCGGGGTGTCCCTGGCCGCCCGGCTCCGGCGGGGCAGCGCTCGATGCTTGCGTCACGGTCGCGAGCGTACGCCAGCGGGCCGGGGGCGCCCCCCGGCCGGCCGGGGGGGGCGTGGCCGGGGGGCGCGGGCGAGGACACAGCCGGGCCCAAGACCCGGGGTGCCCTCGCGGGGGCGCCTGGCGCGTTCCCAGCGGGGAGGGGAGGATGATGCGCCAGGCGCCCGTCTGGGGGAGGCGTTACTTCCGGGGCGTGATGCCGAAGACGATCTGGTAATTGCACCGGCCCGTGCAGACGTAGACGCTGGTCGCGTCGTCATCGACGTAGGAGTAGGCGTACGGCTCGGCGCGCTTGAAGACCCTGGCGTAGTCCACGGGCCACCTGGCGGGGTTGCACATGGCCCGCGGCGCCCACTTGCCGCGGCAGCAGTACTGGTCGCCGCCGAGCTTGGCGCACGCCGACTCGCAGGCGACGTACTGCCCGCGATAGTCGATCCTCAGGGCGCTGGGGCAGGCGACGGGATGGGTGCAGCCCGCCGGGACGCAGCCGTGCTTACCGACCTTCTTGGTCGCGTGGCCGGACGTCGGGTAGATATACATCGGCAGGTTGGACCCGTCGACCATGCTGACGTCGTAGAAGTCCAGATTGTTCCAGGCGTCCAGGTTGTACTCGGCCAGCGTCGCGGGGATCGCACCGTAGCCCGGGCACTGGAACCTGCCGTTGCAGTCACCGGTCGCGCAGTGGCCGCGGCCGCCGTGAAAGACGCACCCGGTGCGCCCCCAGAACCGCCCGTTCCAGTGATTGGGGATGGTGATGGTGACGCTGTGGCCGGGCCGCAGCACCCAGCCGGTGCGGGCGATCGGATGGCTGGCGTCCGGCGAGGCGGCCACCCAGATCGTCTGCCTGACCTTGTTTACGAAGGTCACCTGGCGCGAGCCGTTCGCTACGGCGCTACCCGCCTGCGCGTGCGTGCCGACCGCCGGCTGCACGTCCGCGACCGGGACCAGGCCCGGGCCAGCGCCGACACTGGCACTGGCACCGGCACTGGCCGCGCCGCCGGCCAGCAGCGCGATGGCTGGCACTATGGCCGCAACCGCGCCGGCCAGGCGCGATCGCGATTTCCTCATCAGAACCATCCGGTACGTCCCAGTCCAGTTGCGGCGGCCTGCCCGTGCAGGCCGCGAGTGCGCTGCCCCCGCTTAGGAGACGACGCGACCGAGCGCCGGATAACACAAACCCAGGTAAGGAGATTTCGTTATCTGCGCCGCTGTCGCCGGTCTCCCATCACGAGCGCGGCCCGCAATGCTGGGCCGCGTGACCAGCGACGAGACGTGAGGTGCGATGCACATGTCCACACGCAGCAGGCTGCCGCTCCGGCTGGCCGCTACCGTCCTGGCCGTGGGGTGCGCGGCCGGCGGCGTGGCCGGCGCGGGCCAGGCCCGGCGCCCCCATCCCGCGGCTCTGGCCGCCTTTGCCAGGCCGGCCCAGGCGGCCCGGCCGACGGCCGGCAGCGCCGCGGGCGCAGCGGGCTCAGCCCACCAGGCCAGGAACTTCAAGAAGGGCGTCAGTGCATGGGCGTTCCCCGGCGTCCGCAGCGCCCTGGCCCAGTCGGGGGTCCACTGGTACTACACCTGGGCGACGGGCCCGGGCGGGATCTCCACCCCGCGGGGCGTCAGTTTCGTGCCGATGATCTGGGGTCCTGGCAGCGTGACCGCCGCCGGGCTGCGGCAGGCCAGGCAGGCGGGTCACGTCCTGCTGACGTTCAATGAGCCCGACATGGGCAGCCAGTCCAACATGACCGTCGACCAGGCGCTGCGCCTGTGGCCGCAGCTGATGGCGACCGGGATGCGGCTGAGCAGCCCGGCCGTCGCCTACGGCGGGGACACTCCGGGCGGCTGGCTCGACCAGTTCCTGCGCGGCGCCGCGGCCCGCCACTACCGGGTCAACTTCATCGCGCTGCACTGGTATGGCGGGGACTTCACCACCCGCGACGCCGTCAGCCAGCTGAGAAGCTACCTACAGGCGGTCTGGAACCGTTATCACAAGGCGATCTGGCTCACCGAGTTCGCGCTGATCAGGTTCGGCGCCACCACCGCCTTCCCCAGCCCGCAGCTGCAGGCGGCCTTCGTTACGGCAGCCACGGCCATGCTGCAGCGCCTCCCCTATGTGTGGCGCTACGCCTGGTTCGCGCTGCCGTCGAATTCCACCGACGGCAGCGTCGGCCTGTTCCGGGCCGGCGCGGTGCCGACCATCCCCGGCCAGGCCTTCAAGAAGGTCGACGCCCCGCCAGCTTGACTTACCCGCCAGCTTGACTCGCCCGCCCGACTCAGGCCTCGCCACCTGCGGCCGGCGCCCCGTCTCGGGGCGCCGGCCGCAGGGGTGAGCCAGGCTGACATTTCGCCGGCCGGCCTAGCCGACGTGCAGGTTCACCCCGAGCAGCACCAGCCACCACAGCAGGATGGCCAGGATGGCGGACAGCACCGCCTTGAGCAGGGCAAGAGTGATATAGCCGCGTTCCCAGGCCACAACGATCCCGATAATGATGTAAATCAATACGATGAGGCTGAAGCGCCGACGTCTTGTAAACACGATCTCCTGCTCCTATCTGAACCGCAGACCGAATCACGCTGATTGCTGACGAACTGGCGGCTAAGTCTCCCGGCAATCAGTCGTCAAACACCACATGATTGGCAATATCGGTGTGTCGGCTCGGATATCGGCACGAACCGGCGTAGGGCGGTACGCCCTCAGGCGAGGACCCTGCGGGTCCGCGGCCCCGCGCGGAGCACCTGGGAGGGCAGCTTGTGGCCGATGACCCGCTCGGCGTCGGCCGCGGCCTCGATCATGGCCTCCAGGTCGATGCCGGTGGCGACGCCCATGTCCTCCACCATGTGGATCAGTTCCTCGGTCGCGATGTTGCCGGTCGCGCCCGGCGCGTACGGGCAGCCGCCCAGGCCGCCGACCGAGGCGTCGAAGTCGGCGACGCCCAGCTCCAGCGCGGTCAGCACGTTGGCCAGCCCAACGCCCCTGGTGTTGTGGAAGTGCAGGTTCAGAGCGGTATCCGGGCAGGCCGACCGGAACTCGCCGACCAGGCTGCGCACCCGGCCGGGGGTGGCCATGCCGGTGGTGTCGCCGAAGGAGACGGAGTCGGCCCCGTCGGCGACCGCCCGCGCGGCGACGCGCACGACCCGCTCGACCGGCACGTCCCCCTCGAAGGGACAGCCCCACGCGGTCGACACGATGACCTGGCAGCTCGCCCCGCGGCGGTGGGCCAGGTCGATGATGGCCGCGATGTCGTCGAGGGACTCCTCCGTGCCGCGGTTGACGTTCTTGCGGTTGTGCGTATCGGACGCCGACACCACGGCCTCGATCTCCGCCAGGCCCGCGTCCAGGGCACGGCCGGCGCCGCGAAGGTTCGGGACCAGGGCGGAGTAACGGACCGCCGGGGACCGGGCAATGCCCGCCCAGACATCGGCCGCGTCGGCCATCTGCGGTATCGCCTCGGGCCGGACGAAGGAGACGGCCTCGATCCGCTGCACGCCGGTTTCTGACAGCCGGTCAATCAGCTCGATCTTGGCCGCGGTCGGGACCGGGTCCTCATTCTGCAGGCCGTCCCGGGGGCCGACTTCCCGGATCGAGATACGGCTAGGCAGGTCAGTCACGGGCTGCTTCCGTTTCCTGGGTGCGATGACTGGCGCGGCGGCCGTCCGGCGGCCCGGGCGGCTCGGGCCAGGCGGGCGGCCGCTTGGCCACGAAGGCGGCGATCCCCTCGCGACGGTCATCGGACATGGCCGCCGTCCGCCACGCGGCGTCCTCGACTTCCAGCGCCGCCGCGAGCCCGAGCCCGGCGCCGAGCCGGAGGGCCTGCTTGGCCGCGCGCACGGCGACCGGCGAGTTGGCGGCGATCTGCCGGGCCAGCCCGAGGGCCGAGTCGGCCGCGGCCCCGGCGGCCACCCGCCGGTCGGCCAGCCCGATGCGCTCGGCCTCGGCCGCGCTTACCTTCCGGCCGGTGAGTACCAGGTCGGCGGCGCGCCCCGGGCCGATCCGGCGAGCCAGCAGCTGGGTGCCGCCGCAGCCGGGGACCAGGCCGACGGTGGTCTCGGGCAGCCCGAAGACGGCGGTGTCGTCGGCCACGATCACGTCGCAGGACAGGGCCAGCTCGCAGCCGCCGCCGAGGGCGAAGCCATGCACGGCCGCGATGACCGGCTGGGGCAGGCCCAGCAGGGCACCGAACGCCGCCCGGAACGCAGGCCGCTGCGCCAGCAGCTGCGCGTCGCTCATCGCGGCGCGCTCCTTGAGGTCGGCGCCGACGCAGAACGCGCGTTCTCCGGCCGCTGTGAGCACCACGGCCCGGATCTCGCGGTCGGCGGCGACCGTCGCGCACGCATCGGCGAGGGCGACGAGCATCGTGGTGCTGAGCGCGTTCATCGCCGCCGGCCGGCTGAGGCGGACTTCCGCGACGCCCGGCGGGTGGGGGCGCAGGCCGATCACGCTGTCTGGAGCCACGCTACGAGGCTAGCCTGACGGGCGTTCCAGCCGGGTCCGCTCGTCCTCCACGAGCTGGAACAGCTCGGCCTGGACCTCCTGCACGCGCGGGATCTCGGTGAGCACCAGCTCGCCGTGCTCGCCCGCCGACTCCACCACGAGGCGGCCGCTGCCCACGAGGCGATCGAGCGGTCCGAGCGAGAACGAGACGTCGCTGATCCGCGACAGCGGGAAATCCCGGCCGGTGCGGGTCACGATCCCCGAGCGCAGCCGCAGCCGCCGGTTGGTGAGCTCATAGCTGGTCGTGCGCCAGCGCAGCAGCGGGACCGCGCACCAGATGATCGCGGCCGCCGCCGCGAGCACGGCGATCACCAGCCGGACCACGGCCGTGTCCGCGGCCGCCGGCAGGAAGGCCAGCAGCACCAGGGCGGCCGCGACGATCAGCGCGAGGATCAGGAATGGAGCCAGCACCGTCTTCCAGTGCGGGTGCAGCCGCAGGACCACGTACTCGCCCTCGGACAGGCCACCTCCACCAGCCATGGCCTCATAGTGGCATGTATCCGGCCAAGGCGCGCGTCAGGCTGGCGAGCGCACGTGGATCACGTCACCGGCGCTGACGGCCGTGACGCCGGCCGCTGTCTGCACCAGCAGGCGCCCCGCCCGGTCGATCCCGGACGCGACACCCGCCAGCTCGTTCCCGCCGGGGAGCTGCACGCGCAGGTCGCGGCCGATCGTGGAGCACCAGCGCAGGTACTCGGCCCGCAGCCCGCCGCCGTCGGCGTCACCGGGGGCGGGCGCGATCCAGCGCCGGTACCAGTGCTCCAGTTCCTGCAGCACGCCGACCAGCAGCGCGCCGCGGTCGGCGCGGACGCCGAGGCCGGCGAGCGAGGTCGCCGGCAGCGCGCCGGCCCGCGCCCCGGACAGGCCGTCCGGGACGGCACCGACGTTGACCCCCAGGCCGACGACGATGGCGTCGCCGGCCTGCTCGGCCAGGATCCCGGCCAGCTTGGCCTCGCCGGCCAGCACGTCATTGGGCCATTTGAGGACGGCGTCAATCCCGGTGGTCGCCCGCAGCGCCCGGCTGAGCGCGACCCCGGTGAGCAGCGGCAGCCAGCCCCGGGCCGCCGCAGGGACGGCGACCGGGCGGAGCAGCACCGAGAAGGTCAGCGCCGCGCCCGGCCTGCTGGCCCAGGTCCGGCCCTGCCGCCCGCGACCGCGGGTCTGGTCCTCGGCCACCAGCACGGCACCCTGCGCCGACCCGGCACGCGCGGCGGCCAGCAGGTCCTCGTTGGTGGATCCGGTCTGGGCCACCACGTCCAGGGCCGACCAGATGCTGCCGGGCGTCAGCACGGCTAGCCGCAGGCCAGCCTCGTCGAGCGCCATGGTGCCGGTCTCGGCCTCGCCGTGCACAGTCCCGTCCCGTCCGGCCGCCTCGGCCTGCCTGGAGGTATGCCCCGATGGGGATGACCTCGTGCTTTATGAGCCCGCGACGGCGCCGGAAAGTTTCGCCACCCTGGGTGTTCGCCCCGCCGCTAACCGCTATCGTCAGGGGCCGATGATAGCCGGACGGCGCCTGACGTGCCTCAAGGCCGCGGGGCCGGTCGCGGGTGGCCGCGGCGGCCGCCGGCGCCGGGGCTCGCTGTGCGATTCCGAGGAAGGCAGTGGCTGAACTCAAGACCCGCCCGCTGCGTCGCCGGCCCGGCGCCGGGGATCCTGGCGGCCGGGAGCGGCTGGCGGCTGGCTCCGGCCAGGGGCGGCGGGGAAGGCCGGCCGTGGCGGACGGGGCAAGTACGGCGCTGCGCGGCGCCGCGCGGGCGGTCACGCCGCGGGCCCTGTGGCGCGGCCACCGGGTGCTCACCCTCCTCGTCCTGCTCTCGCTGCTGCCCCGGCTCCTCGCCACCGCGTCGTTCCGCCCGGCCCTGCTGACCGCCGACTCCTTCCTTTACCTGCAGAACGCCGTGAACGGCCGGCTCGGCAACCTGCGGCCCGCCGGGTACTCGTTATTCCTGAGCGTCTTCCAGGGCCTGCCGCACACGCTGCTGGCGGTGACGGCCCTCCAGCACCTGCTGGGAATCGGCATCGCGATCATCGTCTACAGCCTGCTGCGGTACTGGGGGCTGCCGGGCTGGGGGGCGGCGCTGGCGGCGGTGCCGACCCTGTTCGACACCCGCGAGATCGCGCTGGAGTCCTACATCCTGCCGGACACGGTGTTCTGCTTCGTGATCCTGCTCGCGGTGGCGCTGCTGCTGACCAGGGCCGTGCCCCGGCGCTGGCAGTGCGCCGGCGCCGGGCTGCTACTGGCCTACGCCTCGGTGCTGCGCGGGAACGGCATCCCGCTGGTCGTCATCGTCGCCGCGTTCCTGCTCGTGCGGAGGGTGGGCTGGAGGGCCTTCGCGGCGGGGAGCCTGGCGTTCGTGCTCCCCGTGCTCGGATATGCCGTGGCGTTTCACGCCGAGTACGGGGCGGTCAACCTGACCCAGAGCGACGGCCTCTTCCTGTGGTCGCGCACCACCAGCTTCGCCAACTGCGCGATCATCAAGCCGCCGGCGGACCTGCGGCCCCTGTGCCCGGCCCTGGAGAAGTCGGTCACCGTCCCGCCGCCCCGGAGCTGGTCCATCTCCCGCCTGCTGAGCGAGCCGGCTCCGGCGACCTACCTGTGGGCCCACGATGTGTGGTGGCGGACCGATGCTCATCCGGGCATCAACGCCGCCAACAACAAGCTGGGCGAGCGCTTTGCCATCCGGGCGATCGAGGCGCAGCCGCTGGATTACCTGCGGGTGGTCGGCCGCGACACGCTGCTGACGTTCCTGGCCACCGACCGCCCGCAGGGCACCGCCAGCCTGGGCTTCACGGCGCAGCCGCGCATTCAGGTCCTGCCGTCGTACTACCGCCGCGACCTGAAGGCCTACGCCAGGACTACCACCAACACCCACGCGGTGGCTCCTTACTCGTTCTTCATGTTCGCCTACCAGCAGCCAGTGATCTTCCCCGGCCTGGTGTTCGCGCTGGTGGTGCTGGCCGGGCTGGTCGCCGTCGTCCGGAACTGGCGCCGCTGGGGCGGCCTGCCGGCGCTGCCCTGGGCGCTGGCCGTCGTCAGCCTGCTGTCCCCCGCACTGCTGACCCAGTCGCTGTACCGCTACGCCGTGGTCGCCATCCCGCTGGCCTGCCTGGCCGCCGGGCTCGGCTTCGCGCGGCTGGTACCGGGCCGCCGATTCGGGCTCGCCCCGGCCGCCGACCCGGCCCCGGCCGCTAACCCGGAACCCGTGACCGCCCCCCGCCCGGGGACCGCCGCCGCCGAGGCCGGCCCGGCCGGCTCTGCGGATGCCAGGCTCGGCAGGTAGTGCCCCGCTGGCCTAACCTGTGCGCCATGACCACCGATGCACTCCCGCCGCTCGATGACGCGCCGCCCGACCCGCACACCACCGCCGGGAAGCTAGCCGACCTGGACCGGCGCCGGAACGAGGCCGTGCACGCCGGGACCGAGCGGCAAGTCGAGCGGCAGCACGCCAAGGGCAAGATGACCGCGCGCGAGCGCATCGACGCCCTGCTGGACCCCGGGTCGTTCACCGAGTTCGACGAGCTGGCCCGGCACCGGTCGACTGACTTCGGCATGGCCCGGAACCGGCCCTACGGCGACGGGGTCGTCACCGGCTACGGCACGATCGACGGCCGGCCGGTTTGCGTGTTCAGCCAGGATTTCACCGTGTACGGCGGCTCGCTGGGCGAGGTCTACGGCGAGAAGATCGTCAAGGTCATGGATCACGCGCTCAAGACCGGCTGCCCGATGATCGGGATCAACGACGGCGGCGGCGCGCGCATCCAGGAGGGCGTGGTCGCGCTGGGCCTGTTCGCCGAGATCTTCTACCGCAATGTCATCTCCTCGGGGGTCATCCCGCAGATCTCGCTGATCATGGGACCGTGCGCGGGCGGAGCCGTCTACTCCCCGGCCATCACGGACTTCACCCTGATGGTCGACCAGACCTCGTACATGTTCATCACCGGCCCGGACGTGATCAAGACGGTGACCGGCGAGACCGTCAGCCATGAGGAGCTGGGCGGCGCGCACGCGCACAACGTCAAGTCCGGAGTCGCGCATTACCAGGCGTCCGACGAGCAGGACTGCCTGGCCTTCGCCCGGGACCTGCTGTCCTACCTGCCGTCCAACAACCTGGAGGAGCCGCCGGCCAGCCCGGCCAGCCCGGCAGATGACCCGGCCGCCGTCCTGGCCGTCACCGACTACGACGCCGAGCTGGACGCGCTGATCCCCGACTCCCCCCGGCAGCCCTACGACATGCACACGGTGATCGGGCACGTCCTCGACGACAGCGAGTTCCTGGAGATCCACGCCGGGTTCGCCCAGAACATCGTGGTCGGCTTCGGCCGCGTCGACGGCTCGCCGGTCGGCGTCGTGGCCAACCAGCCGATGCACTCGGCCGGCACGCTGGACATCGACGCCTCGGAGAAGGCGGCGCGCTTCGTCCGCACCTGCGATGCCTTCAGCATCCCGGTCCTCACCTTCGTGGACGTGCCCGGCTTCCTGCCGGGCACCGGCCAGGAGTGGGGTGGCATCATCCGCCGCGGCGCCAAGCTGATCTACGCCTACGCCGAGGCCACGGTGCCCAAGATCACGGTGATCACGCGCAAGGCCTACGGTGGCGCCTACGACGTGATGGGCTCCAAGCACCTGGGCGGCGACCTCAACCTGGCCTGGCCCACCGCCCAGATCGCGGTGATGGGCGCGGAGGGGGCCGTGGACATCCTGTACCGCCGCGACCTGGCCGCCATCGAGGACCCGCAGGAGCGGGCCCGGGTCCGCACGCAGAAGGCCGCCGAGTACGAGGACACCCTGTTCAACCCCTACATCGCGGCCGAGCGCGGCTACGTCGATGCCGTCATCCGGCCCGCGGAAACTCGCTCGCAGGTGATCCGCGGACTGCGCGCGCTGCGGACCAAGCGCCAGACGCTGCCGCCCAAGAAACACGGCAACATCCCGCTGTAGTGACCAGGAGCACTGCAGTGACGAGAAGAAGACGCCGGGGACAACCAAGCAACTCACTGTAATTATCGAGTTACCTAGTGATACGGGCATCGACGGCTCCGCTGGTGCCACTAGAGTCGTCTCTACTATGACCGAATCCGGTTCGCCGCTACCGTTGCTGACCCGCTACGCCATCATGGTGGACGTCGGGTACATCTACGCGTCCGCCGGCGAGCTGCTGTTCAGCGCCGGGTCGAGGCGCGAGTACCGGGTCGACGCGGACAAGCTCATCCCGGCGCTGACCCGGCACGCCGAGGAGCAGGTCCGGGGCGAGCTGCTGCGGATCTACTGGTATGACGCCGCCCGGGACCGGGTGCCGACCATCGACCAGCGGGTCATCGCCCAGATGCCCTGGGTCAAGCTGCGCCTGGGCAACCTGAACGCCCGCGGCCAGCAGAAGGGCGTCGACGCCCAGATCCGGGCCGACATGGAGGCGCTGGCCCGCCACCGCGCGATCACCGAGGCGATCCTGGTGGCCGGCGACGAGGACATGGTGCCCGCCGTGGAGGCGGCGCAGGCCTACGGCGTCCGGGTCCACCTGTGGGGCGTCGAGCCGCCGTACGGCACCAACCAGGCCGAGCGGCTGGTCTGGGAGTCCGACACCGTGGATGTGCTGGACCGCGCCTTCATCGAGCCGTTCTTCAGCCAGCCGCTGGCCGAGGGCGCCAGCGGCACGCAGGTCAGGGTGGCCGGGCAGACGGTACCGGTGCCGGGCAGTACCGTCGCGCCCTCCCCGGCGCAGGTCTTCGGGGAGCGGCATTTCCCCAAGCAGCCGGTTCGGCCCGCGCCGGCCCCGGCGCCGCTCCCGTCGGCGGTCAGCCACCTGCCCGCCGCCCGGCTGGGCCCCGATCGCGAGCGGGTGGAAGAGGCCGGCGAGCATGTCGCGCAGAAATGGATCCTGACCCGCGGCGAGGACAACATCCGGGACCTGCTGCCGGGCCCGATCCTGCCTCCGGTCATCGACAAGGAACTGCTGGTGGAGGCCGAGAAGGAACTCGGGCTGTCGCTGCGCTCCTACCAGGAGGCGCGGGAGTGGCTGCGGGACGCGTTCTGGGCCAGGGTGCACCGGGAGTTCGGCATCGGCGTCGGAAAGTCGAAGGGGTGACCGCGGTGCCCGACGGCTCGGCCGGCACGACGCCAGCCCCGGCCCCGGTCCTGGCCATCGTCGCGGGGCGCCCGACGGCGGAGGAGACGGCCGCCGTGGTGGTCGTGCTCAGCGCGCTGGCCGCGCGGTCCGGGCCTGCTGACCCGGTCCGCCCCAGCCGGTCGCGGTGGTCGGCGAGATCTCGGCTGCTGCGCGGCCCGGTGGTGGCCGGGCCCGGCGCCTGGCGGGCCAGCGGGCTGCCCCGCTAGCCCGCAGCCAGCGCAGCCCGGCCGGCCGGCCGGCCTCCGCGAGCCGTCCGGGCCCCCCGCGCCCGGTGACCAGGCGCGGGCGGCACGCCCGGCCGGCAGCTCACTAGACTCCAGGGCAGTAACCCCTCACGGATCTGGGCGGCGGCACCCGAATTGCCCGGCCGGCGGCGCGGCCGCTTGCGGACCCGGGGGCCGACTGGCCGTCCCCTGGGCCAGCTGAGAGGAGTCAGGGCGTGCGCAAGGTGCTCATCGCCAACCGCGGCGAGATCGCCGTCCGGATCATCCGAGCATGCCGTGACAGCGGCCTGGAAAGCGTCGCCGTCTACGCGGAGCCGGACCTGGCCGCGCTGCACGTGACGATGGCCGATGAGGCGCGGGCCCTGGGCGGCCAGACCGCCGCCGACAGCTACCTCGACATCGGCAAGATCCTCAAGGGCGCCGCCGACTCCGGGGCGGACGCGGTGCACCCCGGCTACGGCTTCCTGGCCGAGAACGCGGACTTTGCCCGCGAGGTCATCGCCGCCGGGCTGACCTGGATCGGGCCGCCGCCCGCGGCGATCGAGGCGCTGGGCGACAAGGTGAGCGCCCGGCACATTGCCCGGTCGGTCGGCGCCCCGCTGGCGCCGGGGACGGACGGGCCGGTGGCCAGCGCGGCGGAGGCGGCCGAGTTCGCCGCCGAGTACGGGCTGCCCATCGCGATCAAGGCCGCCTACGGCGGCGGTGGCCGGGGCATGCGGGTGGCCCGCAGCACCGAGGAGATCGGAGGGCAGTTCGACGCCGCGGTCCGGGAGGCAGTCACGGCCTTCGGCCGCGGGGAGTGCTTCGTCGAGCGCTACCTGGACCGGCCGCGGCACGTCGAGACCCAGTGCCTGGCCGATACCCACGGCAACGTGGTGATCGCGTCGACCCGGGACTGCTCGCTGCAGCGCCGGCACCAGAAGCTGGTCGAGGAGGCGCCCGCCCCGTTCCTGACCGCCGAGCAGGACAAGGTGCTGCGGGAATCCTCGGCCGCGATCCTGCGGGCGGCCGGGTACGTGGGCGCCGGCACCTGCGAGTTCCTCATCGGCCAGGACGGCATCGTGTCGTTCCTGGAGGTCAACACCCGGCTGCAGGTCGAGCACCCCGTGACCGAGGAGGTCAGCGGCATCGACCTGGTGCGGCAGATGTTCGCCATCGCCGAAGGCGGCACGCTGGACTTTCCCGACCCGCAGCCGCGCGGGCACTCGATCGAGTTCCGGATCAACGCCGAGGACCCCGGCCGGGGCTTCCTGCCGGCGCCGGGCACCATCACGGCCTGGCGCCCGCCGTCGGGCCCCGGCGTCCGCCTGGACGCCGGCTACACGGCCGGGATGACCGTGCCGCAGGCGTTCGACTCCCTGATCGCCAAGCTGATCGTGACCGGGGCCACCCGGGCGGAGGCGCTCGAGCGCTCGCGCCGTGCGCTGGCCGAGTTCGAGATCGAGGGCATGCCCACGGTGCTGCCGTTTCACCGGGCGGTGGTCCAGGACCCGGCCTTCACGAGCTCCTCGTCGCTGCGGGTGCACACGCGCTGGATCGAGACCGAGTTCGCCGGGGACATCCCGCCGTATGCCGGGACGAGCAGCCCGGATGGCGACGAGGACGGAGACGGCGCGGGCGGCCCGCGCGAGCGGATCACGGTGGAGGTCGGCGGCAAGCGCCTGGAGGTCACCATCCCCGCCGGCCTGCACCAGGCCGGGGGCCTGGCCGGACGCAGCGCGGGCGGCGCGGCGGGGCGGCCCCGGCGCGGCGGGCGGCGCGGCGGCGGCGGCGGCGGCAGCGCGCCCAGCGGCGACGCCCTGGTCAGCCCGAT
>Ga0208589_1000416_pt1 | contig 20730 bp, 19 predicted proteins | sample NGESurshal092012_2_FD_184486 | JGI IMG/M metagenome (GOLD analysis project Ga0208589, IMG submission 184486) | Arctic peat soil microbial communities from Barrow, Alaska - NGEE Surface sample F53-2 shallow-092012 (SPAdes) | ecosystem: Environmental > Terrestrial > Soil > Wetlands > Peat ... | reverse complement strand
GCTACCCGAGAATGGATCAAAACAACCACGGGCGGTGAGCGAAAAAGTGAACCGAGCGAACGAATCACGAACTCTTGGTGTTTTTCAACAGCCTGCTAGTCTGTGGGTAAGCGTCGAAAACGAATGCCAAATAGAAATCCACTACCGCAACCTGAGAAGGTGCGGTCTTGGATGCTGAGCTGGCGCGGACTGTTCGCATTCTCAGGATGGATACTTGCCGCGCTGGTTTGGACGCTTGACCTGCCTAGCAAGGTGGAGGATTTCTACCAGCACAAAAACGAAGCATGGCGTCATATTGCGCCTGCCATCGTAAATCCGACAACGTATGAAGGTCGTTGGACGAACGATCCAGCCTTGCGCCCGGATTGGAATTTGATCACCGACGGCTCGATACCGATCGACCACGGCACGGTCCAGCTAGATCTTCATCTAGACAAGGAAGGTAATTTTTCTGGTGAGATTGAGACGAGCCTTATGGGCAACTCGCTAGTTGCTTGGTCACGAGTAATGGCTGGAGGCCACGTTGCTTTTTTTGGGGGATTTGACGGCGAGGTGTGGGACATCCAAAACAACCGTCGAAGTCTTCTGGGCTACTTTCACTTGAGCACTTCAGACGAGGTGAACGGGCAGGCTCTCGAATTTTCAGCGGACTCAAATTTTTCGCAGATTCTTCCGTCCAAGACGGTTCTTTGGCGAACTGACGCGAAGATGGACGGTGGCAAGATGGGCGCTGAATATAAAAAGGTGCTCATGCAGGTAGTGAACGAGAAGGCCGGCGAGAAATGAGGGTTGGGTCGGTAGGTCGGTATGCCTCTCGCAGCTCGCGGCTCTCCTGCACACGCTCCGCTGCCCGGCAGGCGGGCACGGCAACTTGGCTTCCTGCACGATTCATTTGTACGCCGCTACCAGCCGATGCCAGTTGACCTCCGTCAATTGATCGCCGTGTCACGCTGCGGTTCGACGCTATGCGCGGGTGAAATGGGCGGATGGCGGCGTGCGGCGCGAAGGAGCTCAGCCGACGCCTTTCTGCTTCGATGCGACGTCGGTGCGGCAGAGGCCGGCCAGCAGGTCGGGACGCAGGATGCGCACAGATTTTCGGTTGACTTCGAGCACGCCCATTTCCTCCATGCGCGAAAACAGCCGACTCACCGTCTCGACCACCAGACCGAGATAGTTGGCGATGTCGTAACGTGACATCGACAGGTTGAGCGCCGTGCCGTCGCGCTGCAGGCGCTGGTAACGGTCGGACAGGCTGCGCAGGAAGGTGGCCAGCTGTTCCTGCGCCTGCTGCCTTCCCATCATCATCAGGTGCCGATGTTCCTCCACCACTTCGCGGCTGATCACCCGCATCAGTTGCCGATACAGCGCAGGGACCTCGCTGGTGACCTGCTGCAGCTGGGTATAGGGCAGTTCGCAGATGCTGGAGCGCTCCAGTGCCTCGGCCTGGCTGACGTGCTGGTTCGATGCCAGCGCGTCGAAGCCGATGATCTCGCCGGGCAGGTGGAATGCGAGTATCTGCATGTCGCCAGATTCGTTCTGCACGAAGGTCTTCAGCGAACCGGAACGCACCACGTAGAGCGCATCGAACTTGTCGCCGTCGCGGTACAGCACGGTGCCGCGATCCAGCGTGCGCTTGTCCTTCACCGTGGCATCCAGCCGGTTCAGGTCGTCCGCGCCGATGCCGGCTGGCAAGCACAGCTCCTGCAGCGCGCAGGAGCTGCAGCTGCGACGCAACTGATTGAGGTCAAGCACAGTTGCGGTGGGTTCCATGTACACCTCTCGCACGGGCGGAAACCACCAGCCATGGGATTTCCTGTCTTCGGAACCTAGCACGCGGCTGCTGCAAAGCCAGTGAATCGCTGAGTTTCCTGTTGGCGGCGGCCTCAGTGGCCTGATCAAGGTGGCTGACTGTCGTGCCGACGGTTTTGGTCGCGACAACACGAAACTCTGACTGCAACTCAATAGTATGCACAGCAGGCATTGGCGCGCGTTGACCGATGATGGCGACCTGGCTGCGGGTTCGTTGACTCAGGTCAACGCATCCGTGGTTCCGGTGCGCTGAGATAGCGCCATACAAGTTACCCAGCCGTGCTGCCCGAACTGGATCTGCGCCGGCTGCCGTTGCCGGAGCTGATGCTGCGTGCGCTGGATACAGCTGATGCGCTGCTGCCCGGGCAGCGCATGCTGCATGCGACCGACGCGCGAGACAAAGCCCGTCGTTAACCTGGCGAGCTCCAGCACTGTCACGCCCGAGCGCCCATGCCGCCGAGGTTGTTACGAAGAACGGAACATTCTCGGCTTGTCGGGTGCCGACCTCGGTGCAGCGAGATCTGCTGCCGGATTGATCGTGGTCAATTCGTCGCAGGGCGGCTGGCATGAAGCTAGTCACATCGGCATCCAGTAGGGGAGTGGCAGATGAGAGCCATGCAGGGAGTGGTCGTTCGCGCGGATAGCGCTGCGGCGGTGCGAGGGCCCTATGCGGCCGCGCTGCCGCAGCACGGGGTGGCAAGAGTGACCGCGCGGTTCAAACCTGTGAAAGGGAGGCTGCTGGCTGCGGGTGACACAAGGCGGGCCGGACCGTTGTCGTTACTCAAGGGGACAAAAGCATGAGCATCAAATCCATCGGCATCGGTCGGTTGCTGGTCTGCATCGGCGTGTTGGGCTGGTTCGGTCTGATCAACCCTGCACGTGCCATTCCGGCGTTCGCCCGGCAGACCGGTCAGGCCTGCGTGGCTTGCCACGTGAGCTTCCCCGAACTGACGCCTTACGGGCGCATGTTCAAGTTGAGCGGTTACACCATCGGCACACGGCAGACGCTGCCGCTGGCTCTGATGGCGCAGTTTGGGGTTACCCACGTGCGCAACAACCGCGACGACCAGGGCCAGAAGATCGTGCCCAAGACCGACAAGCCAGTGCTCTCCGCCGCCAGCGTGTTTGCCGGCGGCAAGATCAACGACAATATAGGCGGCTGGATTCAATGGACCTACAACAACCTGGCTGGCAACGGCGATGTGGGTCACAGTGGCATCGACAACACCGACCTGCGCGTGGTGGGCCGCTCGGAAAACACCGACAACACTGACATGCGCTGGCTGTACGGGCTCACCGTCAACAACAACCCGACCGTGCAGGACGTGTGGAACAGCACGCCGGCGTTCGGCTTCCCGTTCACCACGCCACCGAATGGCATTGGCGCCGCGGCAGCCACCATCCTCGACGGCCAGCTCGGCCAACAGGTGGCTGGCGTGGGCGGCTACGTGTACTGGAACCGCACCGTCTACTTCGAGCTGTCCGGTTACCAGACCGCCGACGGTTTCTTTGCGCCGCTGCGCGCCGGCACCGACACCCAGACGCCCGGCGGTGTTCATCGGCTCAGCGGGGTCGATCCCTACTGGCGGCTGGCCTGGAACCGCGAGTGGGGCGCCAACTCGCTGATGCTGGGCACCTACGGCGGCCACTTCCGGGTATATCCGGACAACACGCTGCCATTTACCGACACCGATCGCTTCACCGACATTGCGGTCGATGCGCAGTTCCAGCACATCAGCCAGGACCACACCTACACCTTCCAGTACACCCACATCCACGAGAACCAGGACTACCGTGCCAGTTATCCGGCCACCTTGGCCGGAGCGCCGATCGGCGTGGGTCCCACGCCAGTCAATGCGCACGACACGCTGATCACCGACAAGCTGAAGGGTACCTACTATTTCGACCGCAAGTACGGCACCACGCTGGCGCTGGTCAGGACCCACGGCACTGCCGACGCGGGCCTCTACGCCCCCGGATCGGTAGGTGGCAGTGTCAACGGTCGTCCGGACACCGAGGGCTACATCCTTGAACTGGATTATCTGCCGCAGCAGAACCTGCGCCTGATGCTGCAGTACTACGGCTACAGCAAGTTCAACGGATCGCGAAGCAACTACGATGGGTCAGGGCGCCCGGCGAGCGACAACAACACGCTGTTTGCCAACATCTGGCTGGTGTACTGAGATGTCCGTCACCTCACCATCAACGTCCTCGGGAGAACGCCGCATGAAGCGCATCAGAGTTGGCCTTGCCACACTCGCCTGCCTGTTCGCCGCACTGGGCGCCACGGCGTTCGCGGCCAGCGGCGTCACCCCGGTATCCGCCAGCGATGACGCGGCGATCAAGCTGGCCACCCAAGTCTGTTCCAGTTGTCACGGCCCCGGCGGCAACAGCCAGTCACCCACCTTTCCGCGGCTGGCCGGACAGCAGGGGGCGTACGTGCTGGCCCAGATCAAAGCGTTCAAGAGCGGTGAGCGTAACGAGCAGGAAGCGCACGATTACATGCTCGGCATGACCACGCTGATCGATGACGCCACCGCCGAATCGCTGGCACGCTACTTTGCCAGCCAGCCCCCTCCGAAGGGCATTCCGGGCGATCCGGCGGCTATGACGGCCGGCAAGAAAATCTTCGAGCAGGGCATTCCCGGGCAGGTCGTGGCATGTGCCACCTGCCATGGCGCGCATGCCGAGGGCAACGGCATCTTTCCGCGGCTGGCCGATCAGCACGCGGCCTACATCGTGCGTCAGCTGACGGTGATCCAGCGCAACCTGCGCAATTCTCCAGTCATGCACGGCATCATCAAGAACCTCACGCCGGAGGAGATGAAGGATGTGGCGGCCTACCTGCAGTCGCTTTGATAACGGCGGCCAGCAGTGATCGGTTGGCCACAGCCAACCCGTGCTGTGTGGGTTGGCGCGACGGTGAGTCACGCACATCGAAGGGGTCAGAGACATTTTAGATTACGTTAAATGTCTCTGACCCCTTTCTCTTGGCTGAGGGGTGAGGCTCATGGATGAGCCGAACAATCCCACCTGTCACTTACTGCACGCTTCAATAAGTGGCTCTGACCCGCTAAGTTTCAGCGCTCGCCTGGTCAAGCAGGTCCTTGGCACCCTTCGCGCCGGTTATTCGGCGGAAATATCAAACGGGCTTGTCGCCACAATGACTAGTGTAGAAACTGACGCCATTTCCATCGGGATCTTGTATTGTGAAATAGTGATGGCCATATAGCGCGCGTTCTGCGATGGCTGACAGCGAATATCCTTTATCAATCAGGCCGGTCCGGTAGAGTTCCAGCTCCGCTTTTGTATGCCCAGCGATCATCAGATCCAATTTTTCGCTGCCAAAATCTGGTCTTTGGCCGACATGACTGTTCTGCAAAGTGCGGCTCTGATCGTCGTCCTTTTGAAATAGCAGCAAATGCGTGCCACCGCGCAGTTCAACGATCGCCAATCCAGGAAATGTGTCGAGTCTGCGCAGGCCTAAGCCAACATAAAATTGATGACTTGCCTCGATGTTTTGCACTTTCATGACAAAGTGACCGAGGGCTGCGGCGGGTAAAGAGTCTTCCATTTCTAAGTCCTTTCATAAAGTTCGCTAGTGGCTAGCTGAGGAGCAGTCTTGCAGTGCAAGCGCCGCCGCGTTAATCTGACTGTCCAGTCGGAAATAGTATCCGACTGATCAGTCGAAAAAGCAAGGAGTTGTTGTGGCGCGAAAGAAGGAAATCGACAGAGACAGGGTCTTGGATGCTGCCGAGGCCGTCATCCTCGAATCCGGTGGTCGAAATTTCACGCTCGACGCCGTCGCCGAGCGTGCGGGGATCAGCAAGGGCGGTCTCGTCTATACCTTTGCGACTAAGGATAGATTGGTATACGCGGCGCTAGAACGAGAAATGGCTCGTTTTCAGGAGGCAGTACGTCGGCGACTCGGCAGTGGGCCAACTGAGCCGGTCGAATTGGTCCTCGCGCATATCGAGGAAGCACTGGCCGAGGACGACGCCTCGACGCAAATGGCGGCTTTTCTCATAACCGCACTGGTGCACGCCCCTGACATGCTGGGACCGGTGCGACGCCTTTACAGCGCACTGCTCGATCCGCTTCGATCGGAACATGGTGAGTTTGCTGAAGTCCGTCACGCACTGCTGGCTGTTGAAGGTATTTTTCTGCTCCGAGGACTCGGGTTTGCAGAGGTTTCCGCGGACGAGCTCAAGTCTGTCCTGCTCCACGCACGCAACATCGTCCTTGCGGCGTTGGATAGGTCGGCGTACCGACCGCTCTGAGAATCAGAGGTTTAACGATGAGTGCGGCGATCTCCCAATTCCGGCATACCACCTTCAACACATCCAGGCTCGCCTGCTCCCTCAATCGCAGTCACCAACTCACACAGCATCGTTCCGCCTGCGCATCAACCACGGCCCAACTGGCGCTGTCGCCCTATATCCCCGCTACCTCAGGGTCAGAGCCACTTCCCTGACGCTATTCTTGTTCTTTGCGCCACCGCCAAATCACTCCTTGAGCAGCTTCAGAGTTTTCGCCACTATGCTCGAAGCGCCCGTACAAACCGGCGCTCGACGGCCACGCCTGCATTCCGCGGCCATGGCATGCAGGGGGAGACGATGTTCATGAGGATCTTGCGTTTGGCCTGCCTGGGCATCAGCGCCTTGTTCGCAAGCCAGGCTTGGGCTGACGGCTGCCAGTTGAAGGATTACGGCACGTTTCCGGTGGAAATGGTCGGTGGGCGAGCCACGACCATGGTGAAGATCAACGGGACCGATACGCGCTTCGCCGTCGATACCGGGGCTTTCTTCAACAGCATGTCGCGTGCCAACGCGTTGGCGCTGGGGCTCAAGCTGCGACCTGCACCGTTTGGTTTTCGCATCGGCGGTATTGGAGGGAGTGCGGATGCCCAGTTCGCCCAGGTCAAGGATTTCGGCATCCTCGATACGACGCTCCACGATATTGGTTTCATCGTCGGCGGTACGGATATGGGCTATGGATTGCTCGGCGCCAACCTGCTCGATTTGGCCGATCTGGAAATCGATCTGGCACATGGCAAGCTGACTCTGTTCAATGCGGACCATTGCAACAAACTGCCGCTGGCGTATTGGGCCAAGGATCGCAATTACAACGTCGCCGATATCGAGTCGGCCGACAGCTGGATCGACCGGCGCACTTTTCTCAGCGTGACGATAAACGGCAAGCGGGTGCGGGCGCTGCTCGATTCGGGGGCGTTTGCCACCGTGCTCAGCCGTCGCGCCGCCGAGCGGATCGGCATCGACCTTGATGCGCCGGATGCCAAGGCTGGCATTACCAGCATCGGTATTGGCAGCAAGCCGGTCAAGACATGGACTGTACGCATTGATTCGTTCTCGGTCGGCACGGAAACCATCCAGCACAGCCAGATGCAGGTCATTGATGGAAGCATGGGCGACGGAACCGACATGCTGCTCGGTGTGGATTTTCTCCTCGCCCATCACATGTTCATCGCCAGGAGCCAGAAGAAAGTCTATTTCACCTACAATGGCGGGCGCGTATTTACCTTGGCCCAGGCGCCGGGCGACAGCGATAAACCCGATGCCGGCACTGCTGCGGACAACGACAGCGCGGAGCCCAGGACCGCGCCCGATTACGCGCTGCGTGGCGAAGCGGACCTGTCGCGCGGCGAACCGAAGGCTGCCCTAGCCGATCTGGACGAGGCGATCCGCATGGCGCCCGATCAAGCTGCTTACTATGTGGCCCGTGCGCGGGCGCGTGCGGCGGACAAACAGCCCGATGCGGCGCTCGCCGATCTGGACAAGTCCTTGAGCCTGGATCCGAAGAACGTCGATACCTTGCTGCTGCGCGCCGAACTTCGCCTCGCGCACAAGGACCGCACGGGTGCGACAGCCGACGTGACGGCGGCAAGCGCCCTGGCGCCTGCCGGATCAATGCAGGCGCGTTCGATTGCCGGCCTGTACGTCCAACTCGATCAACCCGCGGCGGCGCTACCCATGCTCGACGATTGGATTCGCCTGCATGGCAATGACGCCATGCTCGGCATGGCGCTCAACGAGCGCTGCTGGGCGCGTGGCCTGAGCAATCAGATGCTCGACGATGCCTTGAAGGATTGCCGCAAGGCGATCAGGCGCGATGGCGAAAAGCCGGCCTACATCGACAGTCTCGGCCTGGTGCAGTTGCGACTGGGACATTATGCCGAATCGATCAAGGCCTACGAGCAGGCCGTCGCGCAAAGGCCGCATTCCGCGTGGTCGCGCTATGGCCTTGGCCTGGCGAAAATCCGCAGTGGCCAGACGGACGCGGGCCATGCCGATCTGGTCGCCGCGCGCGCGCTTGATCCGGAAATCGAGGCGCGTGCCACCAGGTATGGCTTGACCGCGACGGGTCCATAGATCGCAGGTCAACTCGGGCCAGAGCCACTTACCCGCCACCACTTTCCTCGCTCTCTCAGGATTTGGGTGCGACATCGTCCGGCTTTTCTGCACGGCCGCCGGCGATCGGCAGGTGCCAGCCGCGCCGCACGGCCAGCATGCGCAGGACGAAGCAACATACGGCCCCGGCGGTCATCGTCGCTGCGGACGGCAGCCCCAACATGGTACCGATGACGACCACTCCCGCACCGGCCAGCGCGGCAACCGCATACAGGTCGCCGCGCAACACCATCGGCACGTCGGCCAGCAGCACGTCACGCACCATGCCGCCGCCGATGCCGGTGAGCATGCCGAGCAGCGCCGCCATGATCGGGTTCAGTCCGAACGCAAGTGCTTTCTGCGCGCCAGCGACCGCAAACAGCGCGAGGCCGGCCGCGTCGAACATGCGCACCGGGTTCTGCAGCCGCTCGATCAGTGGAGCCCACCAGAACGTGATCAGACCGGCGCACACCGACACGGCGAGATAGCGCCAGTCGCTGATCGCCGCCGGCGGCACCGCACCGATCAGCAGGTCGCGTGTGATGCCGCCCGCATTGGCCGCGGCGAACGACAGTACCAGCACGCCGAACAGATCGAGTCGGCGCCGCGTCGCCGCCGTCGCACCGCTGAGCGCGAACACGAACGTGCCGATCAGGTCGGCGATCAACAGCAGCAGTTTCGTGGACGGCATGTCGATATCCCCTGTGCAGACGACACACTGTACCGTCAGGCCAGCTGTAACGTCAGGACGGAAGTCCGTCTCGTGTCGGCAAACGTAGGTCGGCAGCGCGCAGCGCGGGGATTGTCGGGCGCTGCATAACCGCTACTTCGCCGCCAGCCATGCGTGCACGGCGACAACCAGCGTCTCGACGCCGGTGCGCAGGGTGGGCTGGATGACCGGCGCGAACCGCGGGTTGTGGTTGGTCGGCAGATCGTTGAGCCGACCTGCAGCCAGGGCCTTCGCGTAGACCTCCGCATCAGTGCCGCCGACGAACCAGAACACCGAGGGCACTTTCCACTGCGCGCCGAAGCAGCCGAAATCTTCACTCGCCGAGGTCGGCAGGGTCTTCTCGACGCGTTCCTCCGGGAAATACTGACGGAACGCATCGCCGACTTTCTGGTTCGCGTCGGCATCGTTGACGACGAGCGCGTAATGGTCCAGCTGAGTGATTTCCGGTGGCCTGGGCGCACCCGACGCTGCCGCCTCGGCGTTGACGATGCGCGTGATCGCAGCCAGCACGCGCTGGCGCACACCCTCGTCGAAGGTGCGCACGTTGAGCTTGATGATCGCCTCGTCGGGGATCACGTTCTCCTTGGTGCCGGCCTGCAGCGCGCCGATCGTGACCACGGCGGCTTCGGTCGCGGCGAGCTCGCGCGATACGATCGTCTGCAAGCGCATCACGGTCGCCGCGGCCATCACTACCGGGTCGATGCTCGCCTGCGGCATCGAGCCGTGCGCGCCGCGGCCGAACAGGCGGATCTGCAGACTGTCGCCGGCCGACGTGATCACGCCGGCGCGGCCACTGATCGTGCCGGCTACGCCGACCATCACGTGTTGGCCGAGTACGATATCGGGCTTGGGGAAACGCTTGAACAGGCCATCGTCGATCATCGCCTGCGCGCCGGTGCCGGTTTCCTCGGCGGGCTGGAACACCGCCATCACGGTGCCGTTCCAGTGCTCGCGTGCCTGCGCGAGCAGGATGGTCGCGCCGACCAGCCAGGTGACGTGCATGTCGTGGCCGCAGGCGTGCATCACCGGTACCGTATGGCCATCCTTGTCCTTCGCGGTGACCTTGCTCGCGTACGACAGACCGGTCGCCTCGGCGACCGGCAGCGCGTCCATGTCGGCGCGCAGCATCACGGTCGGGCCGTCGCCGTTGCGCAGCAGGCCGACCACGCCGGTGCCGCCGACGCCGGTGGTCACTTCGAAGCCGGCTTTGCGCAGATGGGTGGCAGCGATGTCGGCCGTGCGCGTCTCCTGCGTCGACAATTCCGGGTGGGCATGAATGTCGGTGTACAGCGCTTCGAGATCGGGCAACAGACTCGGCAGGTTCGCGAACCACTGATCGGAAACATTCGCGTTATTCGTGTTCATGTAAACCTCTTGACGTAGACAGGGCAGGACACTCAGCTCATTTCTTCACGCGAGTAGGCGTGCATCTGCAAGAGGGCGCCTTAGGGGACGCGACTGTCCGCATAATGCCGAAGGCACTGCAAGCCAGCGTTTTCTTGCGATCGCAAGCCCCACGCGAGGATGACGCGAACGAACTTCCGCGCCGCACTTGTTGTTGTTTCTTCCTGGGTCAATCTTCGCGCGGATGCACGGTCAACACGCGCTCAACGAACACATGCAGTTCCTTCATGTAGTTGCTGAGGAACTCGGCGGTGGAGTCGTTGGTGACCGTGCCATCCTCGGTGATCAGGCCCGGCGTGAACTGGATATACGCTTCCAGCGTGTTCATCAGTGGCGAGTTGCAGAAGCATAGCACCCCGCGCAGTTGCTGCTGGGCGACGGCGGTGCCGATCGAACCGATCGAGGTACCGATCACGCCGGACGGCTTGCGCGCGAAGGAGTTCTTGCCCCACGGCCGGCTGGCCCAGTCGATCGCGTTCTTCAGCGCGCCGGGGATCGAGCGGTTGTACTCCGGCGTGACGAACAGCACCGCGTCGACATCGGCGATCGCCTGCTTGAATGCGCGCGCCACCGGCGGATAGTCGGCGTCGTAGTCGTAGCTGTACAGCGGAAGATCCTTGATGGGGATCTCCACCAACTCCAGTCCCGGCGGTGCGAGAAGGGTGAGCGCCTTGGCCAGCAGGCGGTTGATGGATCCCTTGGCGAGGCTGCCGACGAGATAGCCAACCTTGTAGGTCTTCATGCGGATTCCTTGGATGAGGTTGCTGATGGACGGGGTGCGATGCGGGGCGGGGCGTTAGTAACCCACGGTGTAGCGTTGCCGCGAATGCTTCGGCGTCTCCAGCTCGTCGACGAAGGCGATCGCGAAATCCTCCATCGAGATCCAGCTTTTGCCGTTCGCGTCACTGAGCAGCTGGTCGCCGCCGAGGCGGAATTTCCCCGTCCGCTCGCCCGGCGCAAACTCAGCCGAGGGCGACAGGAAGGTCCAGTCGAGATCTTTTTCCGCACGCAGGACATCGAGGAACTTGCGCCCCGTTGCAGCTTCCGGTTTGTAGGCCTCGGGGAAGCCTGATGCATCGAACAGGGTCTGGCCGGGCGCCACTTCCAGGCTGGCCGCGCCGCCGACCACCATCAGCCGAGGCACGCCGGCCTGCTTCACTGCGGCGATCAGTGCCTTCGGGTCGGATGACTGGAAACGCATGGCACTGATGACCGCATCATGGCCGGCCAGCAACGGGGCGAGCTGGGTTGGTTGGGTGGCGTCACCCGCCTTCAGCACCAGCCCGGGCTGGCTCGCCAGTTTCGTGGGGTCGCGCACGATGCCGGTGACGCTGTGGCCACGGCTGAGCAGCTCCGTCAGCAGGCGCGAACCGACACGGCCGCTGACTCCGATCAGTGCGATTTTCATGTGAGATCCTTGGACATGGTTGATTCGACGATTCGTGCGCGGAGGCGCTGCCGGATAGCCTTCCCGGTAGCTCCAAGGTGTGCCGGCTGTCACGCCAGACTAACGCGGCAGGTGTAACCAATATGTACATGGAGTGAGGTCGGCACGACTCGTTCAACCACGGGGGACATGCCATGAATGCGCGTATGCCGACAATCTTCTTTGGCCACGGCAACCCGATGAACGCGTTGCACGACAATGACTGGACCAAGGGCTGGACTGAGATCGGCCAGCGCCTGCCACGGCCGCGTGCGGTGCTGTCGATCTCGGCACACTGGTACTTGCCGGGCACAGCGGTCACCGCGACAACGGCGCCGCGCACGATCCACGATTTCGGCGGCTTCCCGCGCGAGCTGTTCGAGGTGCAGTACCCGGCACCTGGCGACCTCGACCTGGTACGCCACGTGCGCGAACTACTGCAGCCGCTGGAGGTGGGCGCGGATCTTGAGTGGGGTCTGGATCACGGCACCTGGTCGGTGCTGCGCCACGTGTTTCCGGCCGCCGACGTGCCAGTGGTGCAGCTCAGCATCGACGAGTCGCAGCTAGCGGCGTTCCACTACGGGTTGGGTCGGTTGCTGCGACCCTTGCGTGACGAGGGCATTCTGCTGATCGGCAGCGGCGACGTCGTGCACAACCTGCACACCTATGCCTGGGGCCGACACCCGGCGGAACCGTTCGACTGGGCGCTACGTTTCGAGGAGAGGGCGCGCGAGTTGATGTTGCAGGGCGACCATCAGTCGCTGGTGGCCTACGAATCGCTGGGTAAGGACGCGGAGTTGTCAGTGCCCACGCCCGAGCACTACCTGCCGTTGCTGTACGTGCTCGGCGCCAGCCACGAGGACGACGCGGTGACATTTCCGGTCGAGGGCATGGATGGCGGCTCGATCTCGATGCTGTCCGTGCAGATCGGCTGAACGCGCGCGATCCGCTCAGGCCTGCCGCGCGATCACCCGCCGATGCTGTGCGCCCAACGAGTCGAAGTCGCCCTGGTACAGGTAGCCGCTGATGTAGCAGGGTGTGTCGTTGACGCCGCTGCGCAGCGTGGCGTCTATGGCCCTGCCGGCAGCGCCTTCCGCCGCCTGCGGCGCATGAGCATGACAATGATGGCGACGAGCACCAGCAAGATCACGATCAGCGCGAGTCGTGCGAGCAGCACCAGATGCGACGGCGCACCACCGGCACGCAGGGTTTTCACCTGATCGGCACTGATCACGGCGGCAGGATTGCCGTAGTGCTTGAGCAGATACGAGCCCAGCGTGGCGACCTGTTGATCGGTCAATGTCTGCGCGAAGCCTGGCATGTGCACGCCCGAGCCATCCGCCGGCCAGCTGATGCCGTCGAGTATCACCATCACCAGATTGTTGGTGTTTGTTCGGCCGGTCGCGGTGTTGTGGAACAGCGACGGCAGGCCGCCATCGAAACTGCCTTGCCCGCGGTCCTGATGACAACTCGCGCAGTAGGCGTCGTAGAGCTGCGCGCCGGTCATCTGGTTCGGATCGCTGGGCAACGCCACGCCACGCAGGCTGTCCAGTTCGTCGAACGCCGCACCCCAGGTATCGACGGCACGGGTGTCAGCCGGATCATGTTGCGCGGGTACTGTTTTCAGATACGTGGCGATCGCCTGCAGGTCCGTGGCGGTGAGATGTTGCAGGCTGTTGTCGACCACCTCGGCCATCGGACCCGCGGCTTGTGCGCGGCCGATGGCATGCCCGAGCTTCATGTACGCGATCAGGTCCGACTCACTCCAGCCGCCGATGCCGCTGTCCGCATCCGAGGTGATATTGGGGGCATGCCAGGTGCCGACATCGCCACCGGCCAGTTCGCGCGACGACTGTTCGGCCATCAACAGATTGCGTGGTGTATGGCAGGTGCTGCAATGCGCCAGCCCGCGCACCAGATAGGCGCCGCGGTTCCACTCGGCGCTCTGGCCCGGATCGGGCGTGAACGGTTTGCTGTCGAGAAACAGCAGGTTCCATGCCGCCATCGACAAACGGATGTTGAAAGGGAAGGGCAGCCGGGTCGGCGTCGGTGCGGTGTCGAAGGGGTTCACCCCGTGCATGAACCAGGCATACAGCGCCTGCACATCGTCATCGCTGATCTGCGCATACGCGGTGTATGGCATCGCCGGATAAAGCTGCTTGCCGTCCGCACGGATACCGCGGCGCAGGGCGTCACTGAATTGTTGCTCGGTGTAGTTGCCGATACCGGCTGTCTTCGACGGCGTGATGTTGGTGGCGAAGATGGTGCCGATCGGTGTGGGCACCGGCAACCCACCCGCGAACGGCTTGCCGCCGGGCGCGGTGTGACAAGCTACGCAATCGCCGGCGGTCGCCAGATACTGGCCGCGCTGGAGCTGTTCGGTGTTCGCACTGTCGGTCGTTGTGGCGGCGTTCGCGTACAGACTGGTGAGCACGCAGATCAGCGCGAGGAGTGGGATGGGTCGGCCCGTCATGCTTTTCATGACAGGCTCGCTTCGCGCTCGGCGTTCAATGCGGCCGCATGCACGTCCGCTGGTTTCGGCAGGATGTGCTCGGCGGTGCGCAAGGCCAGGGCAATGGCAGTCAGCGTCGAGTTCATGGTTGCGGCGGTGGGCATCACACCGGTGCTGCAGATAAACAGGTTCTCGTGATCATGCGTGCGCCCGAAGCCATCGACGACCGAGGTTTTCGGATCATTGCCCATACTCATTGTGCCGGTGATGTGCTGGTTGTTGGCGAATTGGCCGTCCGCGCTGTAGCGCAGGCCAGTGCCGCCCATCAGCTCGGCGATGCGGGTGAAATCGGCTTTGGATACATCCGCGCCACGGCGTGTGTAGTCGCCGATCGAATAATGCGCCTCGGGTTTCGGGATGCCCATGGCATCCTTTTCCGAACTGAGCGTGATGCGGTTGTCGGGATCGGGTAGCACTTCCAGTACGTTCTTGAGGCTGACCTGGTGTGCCGCGCGCCAGCGCAATTGCTTGTCGAATTCCGCGCCGTACACGCCTTCCTTGATCAGATCCTGGGTGACGCTGAGTACCTGCGAGATATTGGTGAAGTCCAGCCGGTACGGCGCATGCTGGGAACGGAAGGCACCGTCGCGCAGCGTGTTGATCGAACTGGGACTCTGCGGACCACGGCCGAGCCACAGCTCCTCGTCGGCGTAGAACGTGATCGAGGAGCTGGGGTGGTCCATCAGATGGCGGCCGACCATGTCGGAACCGTTGGCCAGACCGTTCGGGTATTTGTCGCTGGCCGACAATAGCAACAGTTTCGGACTCTCGATGCCGTTCGCCGCCAGGATGAAGGTCTTGCCGGTAACGCGATGCGTGCCCTTGTCGGGATCGAAGTAATGCACCGCGGCGATGCGGCCCTGGGCATCATGTTCGATTCGATACACCACCGCGTTCTCGATCAGCCGTACACCGGCAGCCTCGGCCGCCGCCACCGCGTTTTCGCCGATGTATTGCGCGTTGACCGGGCAGATCGGCTGGCAGCTGTTGTTGCCGACGCAGGCCGGGCGCCCGCCGTAACTGCGACTGTTGCGCGCCACGGTATTGGCCACGACGGCATAGGCAGGCGCGAGCCGTTCACAAAAACGGCGCATCGACCAGGGCTCGGCCACCGGTTCCATCGGGAACGGCTGGCTACGCGGTGAGCCCGTGTCCGGCGCGCCGGCAACGCCGATGAGTTCCTCGGCCTCCTGATACCAGGGATCGAGTTCCTCATACGTCATCGGCCAGTCGACACCGACGCCATACAGGGTCTTGATGCGTACGTCATTCGGTACCAGCCGCCACGCCATCGCGGCCCAATGCCAGGTGGTGCCGCCGACCGCGCGAATGTATTCGGCCGGATACGGATACGGTCCGGCCTGCTTCAGATAGCCATTGTCCTTGGGCACGTAGATCGGATGCGGCGCCCACGGCGACGGTGGATAAGCCCCCATCCAGTTGCCCTTGATCGGCGAATTCCGGAACGCAGCCACGACCCGGCCCCGATTCAGCCGCGGCCCGGCCTCGAGTATCAGTACGGAGGCACCTTGCAGTGCGAGCCGGCGTGCCGCCAGCGAGCCGACGATGCCCGAGCCGATGACGACAATGTCAGCCGATAGTTGTTCGGACATCTGTACCGCTCCTCAGATGGGTTTGTTCGCCCATCTTCCGTACGTGCCGTAGGCATAGGTCGGCGGCTTCAGCACATCCGCGACGGCCACCGCGTTGAGCGCGGTTTCGTAGTCAATGCAGCGTGCGGCTTCACCGCTGCCGACCACGCCCAGGTACCAGGCGCCGACGATTTTTCGCGGCAGTGGTGCCAGCGGTGAATGTTCGGTGTCCAGCACGTTCTGCAATTGCAGCGGGTCGATCTGGCGCTGGTTGATCAGCGTCAGCAGAGACTGCACATCGGCGGGGAAGTGGGCATCGTCGGCGACGAGGGCATCGTAGAGACGTGCCGTCTGTGTGGCATCCAGAGCCTGTCGGCCGACGAGGATCGCCGAGAGCGCTGTAAAGGCGCCGCGATCGGCATGCGGTGCCGGTTGCGCCAGCGCCCAGGGAATCAGCGAAGCGGTGTATGCGGTCAGCAGGCCCGCCAGCAGGCGCCGCCGCGAAGGGTCAGCGGGATCATCGTGATGGGGCACTACCTGCTGGATCTCGTTCGTCACGGCGGCATTCCCATTCTTGGATTTGCGACGTTGCCTGCGATAGAAGCAGGCTCCAAATTGCCAGCGCACCGCAGCAACTCTACTCCGCGTGCGGCGTAATAAAACATGAGAATCCAGGTTGCTCGACGGGGGTATGCGGAAGCAGCAAAGGCGGCTGACTCGTATCAACCAACCGCTGGTATTTCCAGGTGCGGTTCATCTACAAGGTCAGCTTGATCTGAAAGCCAGCCACCCATGTGTCGGGACGGCTCGTGAGGGCGCCAGGACGCATGTCATATTGAACGTCCGGTCGAAAAGTCAGCGAAGGGATGACCTGAATCGTGTAGCTGAGTTCGACCAGTTCTTCGCTGGTCTGGACCGGCTGTCCGGTCCTCGCCAGTTCGGCCTGAAGGCTCGAATTTATGTCGGCTCTTACATAGCCCAGACTGACCAGATCGAGATCACGACCCGGAATCAAACCGCGATAAGCCAGGCCTGCCTCGACATAGTCCTTGAATTTCGCCGTGGCTTGATCGCTGATGGAGTAGATCGCGAAAAGTGCAAGGCCGTTGCGCAAGTCGGGGCCGGTCTTGAACACCTGCTGCGAGGCTTCCATGTAGAGCCCGTAACGCCCATCTTCAGTCATCTGCGGATTCGCCAAGTTCGGCGCGGCCGAGGAGTCATAGTAGGCACCGATCTTGTAGGTGCCGGCGTAGTCGGATGGATCCTTGCCGATCTGATAGCCGAGTTCGACGGGCACAATCACACCGGTCGAACCGGTCAGGCTGAGTTTGAAACCATCCTGGCGCCGCGTGACCAGCGGATTGACGTCGAAAGCACCGGCTTGCAGCGTCACGCTGTCGGTGATGTGCCATTTGATGCGGCCGCCCCAGCGTCCCGCCGGGCCATCGGACCAGCCGCTGTCGGTCGGCAGGGACTGCGGGTGGCCACAGAACGCGACGTTGACGAAATTGCATACGTAGGGCAGCGTTCCGAAATCGTTGCCCAGCGGGTAGAAACCGACCTTGATGGCCAGGTCCTGTGCTGGCAGGTTTTTCTCGATGCTGATTTCGTCGATGCGGGTATTCTGGCCTTGCCCGTAGATTTCCTGGTAGGCGAAGTAGCTGCCGGTGTAATCCGCCGCCGTACTGCGTCCTGTGCGATCCGACATCGCAAAGCGTGCAATGGCATCCGACCACACGCCGAGTTTGCCGAGGTCGAAGCTGGCGCCAATATCGAACTGTTGAGCCCAGTCGGTGCCCGTCCCCTTGTACCCCTGCGCATTCGACATCGTCTCGTTGATGTAATGCGCCGCCAGATCGATGCCCTCGTCGTGCAAGTCTTGACGGAACGTCAGGTTGCCGAACAGCGGGTACTGCACATCGTAATCCAGTGCCGCTGCCGGATTGACGGCATCCGATACCGCAGGCAGCGTCGAAGGGGGCTGTTGATTTGTCGTAGTCGGTGTGGATCCGGATGGGCTGGTCGGTGGTATCGGCGAGTTTTGTGCCTGAACAGGCGCAATGAGGAGAGTGTTTGCCGCAAGAAGAACGCAGATCGCGAGGATCCGCTGCACCATTTGAGCGCGCCCTTCGCTTTGCGAACCAAGCTCTCGCCTTTTTGGTGCGGGTTTGACGGGAGTCATGGGGTGACGAACCCCCCGCTGGAAGGGACTCCGCGTCCCGTCAATCTTGGTCATGTTTGCGCTCCCCTAACCGAGAGTACGGGGAACTTTGCTCTGCTGCCATCTCGGCAAAGCAAGCAAGAAAGTGACCTCGTGAAATCGATGATCTCGTTCGTCACGAACACGCGCCCCTTCTTGGGTCTGCAACGTCACCTGCGACTGAGGCAAGCTCGAAACCGCCAACACACCGCAGCAACTCTACTCCGTGTTTGACGTAGTGAAATACATGATGCCTGCCGACCATGTCTCAGCCATCGTGCCCACATGCAATTTGCATACGCATGCTTACTTGTTGGGACGTAAAGTAGTTACTGATTCGTAACCAATGGGCTTCAATGAAATCAAGGGACGTCTGATCAACCCGCGCTTTGCGCACGCAACGAACCTTCGGACGCCCGACAGGCGGCTGCCGCGCTTGCGCACCTTCGGATAGACCGGATCGATCAGCGCGCACAGCGCCTTCCACGGCGCCACCTGATCCATCTGCGCCAGAAATTCATCGCGCCGCGTCGGCTTGCGATGCTTCTCGAAGCCGCTATCGGACTCCAGCGCCAAGGTCATCTGCTTCTCAGCCACTGCCGCTCGCTTCTCGTTCATGCTATGACCGCAGAGCAAAATCAGAATTTCCTCAGTCTGAAACTGGAAGACCCATGCTGACACGTACCGCGAAAAATCCGTCCTGGCTGACACACGTGCTGCTGTTGGCCGTGTTGCTCGCGCCCTGCGTTGCCGCTACTGCGCAGGCGCGCACGCTCGATGAAACGCGTTGGCAGCAAGAGGCGCAGGCGGTCACGATCACTCGCGACGACTGGGGCATCGCGCACGTCCATGGCAAGACCGATGCCGACGCCGTGTTCGGCATGGCCTATGCGCAGGCCGAAGACGACTTCAACCGCGTCGAGACCAACTACCTCAACGCGATGGGCCGTCTTGCCGAAGCCGAGGGCGAGTCCGCGATCTGGCGGGACCTGCGCATGAAACTGTTCATCGATCCGGTCGAACTGAAGACGCTATATGCCAGAAGCCCAGCGTGGTTGCAGGCGCTGATGAATAGCTGGGCCGACGGACTGAACTATTACCTCGCCACGCATCCGGACGTGCATCCGCGCGTCATCCATCATTTCGAACCGTGGATGGCGCTGAGCTTCAGCGAAGGCAGCATCGGCGGCGATATCGAACGCGTGTCGCTCAACCAGCTCGAAGCTTTTTATGATCACGATCCCCAGGCGGCACTGACACGGGTGGATCCGCCGTCGAGCTGGGCGGAGCCCAGCGGATCGAACGGCATCGCTATCGCGCCCAGGCTCACCGTCAATGGCCATGCGCTGCTGCTGATCAATCCGCATACCTCCTTCTTCTTCCGTTCCGAACTGCAGATGACCAGCGATGCCGGGCTCGACGCCTATGGCGCGGTCACCTGGGGGCAGTTCTTCATCTACCAGGGCTTCAATCACCATATTGGCTGGATGCATACCTCCACCGGCGCCGACGTGGTCGACGAATTTGCCGAGACGATCGTGCACAAGGACGGCAAGCTGTTCTATCGCTACGGCCAGGAACTGCGCCCGGTCACGACACGCACCGTCAACATTCCATATCGCGCGGCCGATGGTTCGATGGTGCGGCGCAGCTTCATCGTCTACGCGACGCATCACGGTCCGATCGTGCGTGCGAAAGATGGCAAGTGGATCGCGATCGCGCTGATGAACAAGCCGATGGAAGCGCTCGAACAAAGCTGGCTGCGTACCAAGGCCAGCGATTACGCCAGCTACATGAAGGTCGCCGAGTTCAAGGCCAATTCGTCGAACAACACGATCTTCGCCGACGACAAGGGCGAGATCGCCTATCTGCATCCGCAGTTCATTCCGAAACGCGACGACCGCTTCGATTACACCAAACCCGTCGACGGCAGCGATCCGGCCACCGACTGGAAGGGGCTACTCCCGCTCGATGAGGCGCCGCATCTGCTCAATCCGCCGAACGGCTGGATCTTCAACACCAATGACTGGCCGTATTCCGCCGCTGGGCCCTACAGTCCAAAACGCGCGGACTATCCACGCTACATGGACAGTGTCGGCGAGAATCCGCGCGGCATCCACGCCACACTGCTGTTGACCGGCAAGCGTGACTTCACGCTCACGTCGCTGATCACCGCCGCGTTCGATTCGTATCTGCCAGCGTTCGCGCGGCAGATTCCGATTCTCGTGGCGGACTACGAGGCGCTCCCGACCAGCGATCCGCTCAAGCACAAGCTGGCGGGCCAGATCGCGCTGCTGCGCAACTGGGACTATCGCTGGGGCATCGCCTCGATGCCGACCTCGCTCGCCGTGTTCTGGGGTGACACCCTGTGGGACAAGGTCAATAAAGCCGACACGGCCGAAGGCCTGTCGATCTATGACTACATGGCCGAAAAGGCGGGCCCGAAGGCACGCCTGGATGCGCTGGTCGAGGCGTCGGACCGATTGCAGAAGGATTTCGGCAGTTGGGGCGTGCCGTGGGGTGAGATCAATCGTTTCCAGCGCATCAACGGCGATATCGTGCAGCCGTTCGACGATGCCAGGCCCAGCATCCCGGTACCGTTCACTTCGTCGCGCTGGGGATCGCTCGCCTCGTTCGGTGCGCACCGCTG
>Ga0208589_1000415_pt1 | contig 20732 bp, 22 predicted proteins | sample NGESurshal092012_2_FD_184486 | JGI IMG/M metagenome (GOLD analysis project Ga0208589, IMG submission 184486) | Arctic peat soil microbial communities from Barrow, Alaska - NGEE Surface sample F53-2 shallow-092012 (SPAdes) | ecosystem: Environmental > Terrestrial > Soil > Wetlands > Peat ... | reverse complement strand
TCCTTCCGACTCTTTGTGCGTCCTGCATGGGCGCATTATCACATCCGCCGTTCGAATTGCCATTGAATTGTTCAGATTATTTTTGAACGGTCCCTAAGCACGCTCGCATTGATTAGGCAAGAAAGGAAATCCCATGAATGAAGTAGACAGTATGCGGGCGAGAACAATGGGAGTTGGTTGTTGTCCGAAATGCAGCGAGCGAATAACTCGCGTTATGTTTGAGAATGTACTGGTGGGAGACGGGGCCGGACCACCTGCTTGGGCTGGGGTGTCTTATGTATGTCCGGCATGTCATGCAGTTCTTGGTGTGGGGATCGACCCGATTGGGTTGCAGGCTGGTGTAATCGACGGTATTCGGCAGTTACTGAAGAAAGAGTAATGGCGTTTGGGTTGTCGGCAAGCAGACCGTGCCACCACGGTTGTTTTGCGCCAATTGTGTTTTTCATCGGGCCAATCTAACCAAAAACTGGACTCTGCGCCGAATTTATAGGCAGGCTGGCGAATTTGTGGGCAAGAGCGATTTTATAGGCAAAGACCGTTTTGTCCCGTTTTGTCCCACCCCATTTTAGCATATCCATGCGCCGCAAATCCTCCTCCGTTGAAATCCAAAATCCAAAATCCAAAATCCAAAATCCAGAATCCAGAATCTGAAATCCAAAATCCAGAATCCAGAATCTGAAATCTCAAATCTCAAATCTGAAATCTCCCATCTGTGTGCATCTGTGTTCATCTGTGGCTAATTTCCCTTCCCCGCCGCATCGATCAGCAACTTCAATTGCCTGACCTCCTCCTCGCTCAACCGCCGCAGATCATCCGCCGCCATCTTGTTATTTGCCGCCAGCGCCGACAAAGCCTGATCTTTTGCCGCCGCCTTCTGCCCCGCCGAAAAGAGTGCCGCCGCCCATTGCCCGCGCAGGCTTCCCTCGTTCATTCGCTTCGGCTCCGCCTCCGGCAGCATCGAATTATATTTCAAAGCCAGATCAAACTCCTTCGCCGCCTCCGCCGGCTCATGCAATCCCAACAGCGCCTGCCCAAAATCCAGCCGGATCGATACCTCATTCGGATTCAAATCAAGCGCTCGCGTAAAATCCGCCTTCGCCGCACTGGCATCGCCGGTCTCCGCTTCCATCCGCGCCCGTGATAGGGGGTAGGCAACGTTTGTCGGGTCGCGTGCAATCGCTTCATTGATCAGGCCAAGAATCACCTGCCGATCAGACATGCCCCGCCGCGGCTTATACGCCAGCGCCATCGCCGCGCGATAAAAATAGTCGGCATTAAACGGAACCCACTCGGCCGCGCGCTGGTAATCAACTTCCGCATCGTCGATATGCCCCGCTCTCACCAGATCATCTCCATCCGACGCCAGCGATTGCGCGATCGCCGCCGGAATCGCCAGAAACACCGCCGCCGCAATCCACAACAACCCCGCCACCCCAACCCGCGCCATCGGCCAGCCCTTAAACCCTTGAACCCTTAAACCCTCGGTACCCCGCCTCTCGGTACCCCGATTCCGCATCCCGATCGCGCTTCCGGCCACCATTGCAAACACCATCAGCGGCCCGGTTTCAAAGAGCGAAAATTCGATCAAATTATGAATGAAAAACGCCGCCAGCGACGCCAGCGCCGCATACAAAACCCACTCCGCCGGGCGTGAATCGATTCGCATGTCACGCACCGACGCGATCGCCGCCAGCGACCCAACCAGCATCAGCACGCAAAAAAACAACAGCCGCTTCAGCACCTCCATCACCACCGCATCCAGGCCCTGGCTGAAATCACTCGCCGCCACCAGGGCCAAGAGCATCCCCGCCCCCGCGATCAGCGCGATCCAGCCGATCGTGCCGCGGAGCGGATCATTTGCATGATTCGGCTTTGCTTTGACGGTCATTTCCCACCACAGCCGCCCCAGCCAGGCGATCGCCAGCATCCCGCCGATCATCCCCAGCTCCGTGATGAATCGCAGCACAAAGTTGTGCGGATCCTGCACCTCTTCAGCCGCGTCGGTCAATCGGTATTGCAGGTAATGCGCTCCAAAATTATTCCACCCGACGCCCAGAAACGGAAACGCCATGTGCATGCGTGCCGCCGCCACCCAATACCGCCAGCGAAAAAACAGGCTCGCCGTCGGCAGCCGCCCAAACGCGATTCCATACCCAATCGTCGCCGCCGTCCCGATAAGCACGACGATCCCCGCCATCCCGAACAAGCGAAGCGAATGTTCTGCCAGCCCGGCGCGGAATTTCCAAATCACCGTCAGAATCACGCCAATGATCAACGGCGTGAAAAATGCCGCCTTGGATTGCGTATAAAAAAGAATCCACCCCGTGAGCGGAATCAGCGCCGCCATTCCCGCCGCCGCCCGGGGCTGGCCGTCTTTGGCCCGCTGGATGATCAGCCCCGCGGTCACGCCCAATAGCAGGACCATCAGCGCCGCGAACGAATTGGCCGAGGCGTCAAACCCCAGCATTTCCATGTTCTTGATTTTGTTCTCGAACTGACGCGCCGCAAAATCCCCCGGCTGCCATCCCATCTGCCGCAAAAACTCCACGCGGTTGTGTTCAAAATTCGCCAGCGTCGCCGGCATTTCCACAAACCGCCACATCACCGCCTGCACGATGCAGACAGCGAGCAGCCCCGCGCACACCGCCGCCACCAGTCGAAATCGCTGCCAGGTGGTAACGATTTGCGCCGCCGCCCAGATCAGCGTCATCGCGGAAAAAAAATGTGCCGCGCTCACCATCGCGCCAAATTGATCGCTCGCCCAAAGCGTGCTCGCCAAAGCCAGAATCCCCAGCCCCAGTCCCAATCGGCAAGCCCAGCTTCGCGTGACAGCGCAATCAGATGTTCCCTCATTCCCCCTCTCCCGGTACTCTGGGAGAGGGTTGGGGTGAGGGTCCTTCGCATTTTTGATGGAACCTGCGATTGCCCCGCGTGTGACGACCTCATCGCGCACCACCACCCGCCGCAGCAAAACCAGCAGCGCCGGCGCACAGCAGAGCAGATCCAGCAGCAATCCCGTCCCCGGCCCCGCCCCATGCGAATTCAGCGGCGAGTTCGGCCCAAACGGCTCGCGCAAACTCTCCAACATCGTCGCCCGCGCCACGACCACCGCCAGCGCCACGATCAGCGCGGCTGGTATGAGCCACTTGGTCATGGGGCAACGCCTTCTTCGTGGGGCAATGACGGGGTGACAAGGTGACAGGGTGACAACGTGACCCATGCACCCACCCCAACACTTTCCCGCGCGCGCAACAATCCCCCCGTCTTAGCTGAAAACTGAAAACTGAAAACTGAAAACTCTTTCATCACTTTGTCACCTTGTCACCCCCTCACCTTGTCACCCCCTCCCCCTCATCTCTCCGGCGGCAGCGGATGCTGCTCCAACAAAGCCACCACGCTCAAGATCAACATCGTCTGCCCCACCAGCAGCATCGCCGAATACGTCGTCCGCACCTGCGGCAAAATAATCGCCGCCACGCTTGTCGTTGCCGTAACCAGGTACAAACATAGCACCGCCGTTCGCTTCGACATTCCGCGCGCCACGAGACGGTGGCTGAAATGGTTGGTGTCGCCGACCAGCGGACTCTGGCCGCGCAGGATGCGCAGGATGCTCACCACCACCAGATCATATAGCGGAAGCGCCAGCACGATCATCGGCGAGAATACCGACCACCACCGGTTGGCCAGTTTCGCATCGGGCGGAAGATACGTTCCGCGCACCGTCAGCACGCCTAAAAAAAATCCCAGCAACATGCTCCCCGAATCGCCCATGAATATTTTTGCCGGCGGGAAATTAAACCACAAAAACCCCAGCGTCGCCCCCAACAGCACCGACAGCGCCGATGCGACAAACCACTGCCCAATCAACAACGCCGCGATGAGAAATGCCGTGGTACATACTGCGGCGATTCCGGCGCTGAGTCCATCCATGTTGTCGAGAAAATTGAATGCGTTGGTGATCCCCGTGATCCAGAGAATCGTCATGATGCGTGAAGCCCACGGCCCGCCAAGCTGCGAATCCAACGCCGTTAGCACGCGCACATCCGCCCCCCACACCAGCGCCGTCACCACCGACAATTGGCAGAACAGCTTGATGTAAGGCCCCAGCGCCCGGCGGTCATCCACCAGGCCCAGCACATGCAGCACGCCCGCCGTCGCCAGAATCGCCAGTGCCAGCGGCGTTTGCTGCCTCATCCCCAGCCACAGCGCCTGCCACGGCACTCCACCCGCGTCCGCCGGTGGCGACGCAATATTCACATACACCAGCGCCGCGATCATCGGCGCCGCGATACCCAGATAAATCGCCACCCCCCCTCCCAGCGGCTTGGCATTCGCATGAATCTTGCGCCCGCCCGGCCGATCCACAAAATCCAGGCGCACCGCCAGCGGGATGATTAGGCGCGTGCCAATCCACGTGACCATGAAACTGGTTGCAAGAAGACCCAGGACAGCGAAGAGCATCTCCCGACCAATGTACCGCGCTCGCGCGGACGATCAACCGCGTCCGCTCGAAGCGCCGCACAGAAACGACAAGTTTTCAACTAGGAGTTTCAATTAAGACGCCCCCGGATGGCCATCCGGGGCGGATTTTTCAATCGGGAGGGGGGTAATCTCTATGGCAGCGACCTGCGCAAAAACTGAATCGTATGTTTGATTTCCTCAAGCTGCTTATTGAGCGCGCGCCGGTCGTCCGAATTTCGCACATGCTCGATACGGCGGCGAACATCCCGTCCATCCAGCTCCAGCCGTTCGATCTGGGCGATCACGTCTGCTTCAGGATTGTAAACTGTACTCACGCGCTTCCTCCAGCCAGGCAGAATATGAGTATTCTACATCTCTACGTTCCAGCCGGCAAATCGGTTTGGCAAAGATTCGGATAATTCGCGCCGCGATCGCACATGAAGATAAAGCCACCTTCTTATCCCCTCCCCTGGTACTCCGGAGGAGGGTTAGGGTGGGGGTTGAGGACCAATCATCCCCCATATGCGGTTGCCCAAGATAATTCGCGCCGCGATCCAAATTCAATTGACCATTACGATAAATGCGTCCCCAAAGCCCTTAAACCCAAAGTATTAAACCCTTAAACCCTCGACCTCCGCCGCCGCCCTGACCTCCCGCGCCGGCACGCCGACCACTGTGACGCCTTCGACTACATCCCGGATCACGACCGCCCCCGCCCCAACGATTGAATGCGCTCCGACATTCAGGCATTGAATGATCCGGCACCCCAATCCAAGGAAAGCCCCCTCCCCGACGGTAACCCGGCCCGCCAGCGCCGCCGCCGGACAGGCATGTACTGCCGCCGCCAGCCGGCACTCATGCTCGATCACCGCCGCCGTATTCACAATCACGGACTCGGCGATCTCCACATCCGGCCCCACAATCGCTCCCGCGGCGATCATAATCCCCGAAGCCAGCTTCACGGAATCCGAAACCACTGCGCTTGGATGGATCGCGTTGACCAGTTCCCAACCCTGTTGTGCAATCATCTGCCCATAGCGCTGCCGCGCCCGGTTATCGCCGATGGCAACGATTGCCCCCGCAGCCCGGCTCCGGAGTTTCGGCAGCAGATTCGCCTGCCCCAGAACCGGCAGACCGTTTACAGTTGAGCCTATCAACCCAGGATCAGCATCGATGAATCCGACCGGCCGGTGCTTACCCGCGGCGCGAAGGATATCCAGCACTACTTTGCCATGCCCGCCGGCTCCGATGATCAGCACGTCCATGATTCCATTATCGGACTAAATCCGCCGCTAAAATAAAAAAAGCCCGCGGAACAATTCCGCGGGCTTTGAATATCAAGTTTTGCTGTCGTTGTTTTAGGCGGTCTTCCGGCGAACCAATCCTACGGCGCCGATGGCCCCAAGAGTCGTCAGGCCCATCCAAAAGGCCGCGGGAACAGGGACGCCAGGATTGAAGGTCTCAATGCTGATGACCGGCAACGTTCCAAACGCGCCCACCGAGCTGTCGGTTTCCATCGCAAACTCAAGGTTCCCATTGCTGAGGGAACTGTTGGTGTCGTTCAGCGTGGTGGGAAGCGAGTCCGTCAACTGGCTCAAAATCGAAGGGCTGAACCCGCCCTGAAACCGGTCGGCCACTGGCGAAACAGTCACTGACGCGCCCAATTTCCCCGGCGATGTCTGTGATACCAGGCCGGCTTCATTGTTTATTGTCAGGGCATTGTTTGAAGTGGACCCATGAACCGTAAAGTGATCGTACTGGAAAACGTGCAAATCCAGGGGCGTGTTGGTCGTGTTATTGAAAAACACCTCAGTGAGCAACTGCGCCTGAGACGTGCTGTCCGGGCCGGCCGACAGTCCATAACTCACCGACACTGTGAATCCCGGACTGGTGTAGTTGAGGAACATCGAACTCTGCGTTCGAACGATTCCGCTCGGGGTAAGCGAGCTGAGCTGCTTTTCGGGGCCTGTATTGCCAATCCGGTAGAACAGGGACTGCTGCACCAATTGCCTGACGCCGCCCACATAGAGATTCTCAACTTCTCCATTGCTGGGGTCGACAAAGCCGGTTGAATTACCTTCGATAATGGTCACGATGGCGGCGTTGGCACGCACGCCCATCCCAAGCAAAACAAGAGCGGTGGCCGACAACATCAGCCCGCTTGAACTTGCCCCCGTACTGGCGGATTTTTTAAACATGCTTTTCCCGTCGTTGTTCTAGATCGAATAATCGATAAACCCTAATTGCGCAGGCCGTAAAACCCTAGCGCTGGCGGTCAGTCAAATAGAACAATACACCCCTTACCCACGTCACGCAAGAAAAAAACGGAAAATATTTACACGCAATTCGCACCCGCCGATCGATGGCGGAAACGCTGTAAATACTACTGATAAAATGGGTTATGCAGGTTATCGGACTTTAGACGGAATAGCGGAAAAATGCACCGCTCTAGGCCTTCGATGATTTGAAATCGCCTGCAATTAAAGCGTGTAAACCGACTGTCCAGACTGCCGTACCATGGTTTTCGTAGCCGGAATGGAGGTCGAGGCGGGCACCTTCAAATTCAGATGGCTCCCGATGAACGCTCCAGGCACTGGCGCGAATATCGCCTCTTTGCCCACCGCAGTTCCCGAAACCGACAAGATTCGCTCTGGGAAATTGGACGGATGAGTATATGAGTAGTTATTTGCGCTGGCGGGGTCCGTAACCGACCCACTACTGGTCATCGAAGTATTTGCGGGCGTGGCGGGCATTTCCGCAAAGGCCGGGAACGCCGCAATCGAGAGGACCGTGAGGGGAATCCCGGCGAGCGCCAGTTTCAGGCCGTCCATTCGGCCACCGTCGCATCCAGCCGTTTCACGTTGAGCGGCCATTGCCGTCGCAAGTCGGGCTTCAGGCATCTGGACCAGTTTCTTTTCTGAGTCCACCCATCCATTGTGCGATAGTTTTATATGTTGGGCTGCCATGACTTTTCTCCACTCATCGCATTGCGTCTTACATGCACAACGCGGTTTGTTTCAATCCCGGTTCAACCGGGGCACAACTCTTCACACAACATTTGGCGCCGTCACTTTTCGCGCCTCATCTTTTGGATCACCGGATTCATATCCGCGCGATCTCACATCCGGGCACTCGCCGTCCTTCCGAGCGCGACTTCCCTTCGGGGCGTCTGCGTCTCAGACCAGGAAGCGCTGCAATTAGGCTCCGGCAACAGCGGCCGTGCGCGGGTCGGCGTCATTGTCACGACGACGCGGGCGAGTCAGGAACAGGCTGCTGGCTGCAAGCAAAGCGGCCGAGCTGGTCGGTTCCGGGACAGTGCCCGGGCCTTGGATCACTTCGTTCACGGTGAAGATCAGAGACTGACCTGCATTGAGGCTCTTGTCGTATTCCACGCCGTTGCTCGCGTCCACGCCGGCAACAGCCAGGTTGTCGTTGAGCGGGATGCCGCTGCCATTCAAGCCGTTCAGGATTGTCGGAACCGCAGCCACTTCAAAGGATGACGGATTCGGCTGGGCGATCTGTGAATCGGTCCACTTTCCGTCGCCGCTGGTCTGGAGAATCTGCACGCCGGTCGAAATGGCACTCGCGGTTTCGTTGGTGCTGCTGCCGCCAAGATCAAGGTCGGTGTAGTCGATAGCGGACATGGCGATCGACTTGGAGCTGGTGTTGGTGATGACAACCGTTTCAGTCAGATTGCTGAATTCACTGCCCGGCTGGCCGCCGGTGAGCTGGTAGCGGGTATTCACCGTGAAGCCGGTTCCGCTGTAGCTGACCGAAGCAAAGTTGGGCGAGCCGCCCTGGCCGGTGGTGTCCAGAAGCTGGATCGGCGTGGTCAGAACCGACGGCGAAAGCGTGGCGACGTTGGCCGCCGCGCCGGTGCCGCCGACGCGATACCAGAAGCCCTGCTGGTGGAGCTGGGTGATGCCATCGACGGTCCAGTTGTACAGGCCGTCAAGCTGCGAATTGTCATGGAAGGGATTGAGGTTCACGACGGAGTTGCCGCTCGTGAGTGTATAGAGGGCGGCTTCGGCGTGACGCGGAGCGGCGATCAAACCGGTGGCCGCGGCCGCAGTGGCCAGAAGCGTGTTGCGAAGACTAAAGATGTTCTTGACGTTACGCATGATTCCCTCACCCTTCACCAGGCCATGGCCCAGATTACCAATGACAATGTTGTTGATCTTGTTGTTGTTGACGTTGTTGTTGATGTTGGCGTTCATGATTTTCTCCGATGGCTCCGATCCGACTTCTTTGCCGGACCATTTTTTTTCGTTTTCGATCTCAATTACACACAAGGCACTTACACACAAGGCACTGCACACAGAGTTCCAAGGCGATTCACATTGCGATTGCGGGACGAGCGGCGGCGAAAGCCGCTCGACCAAACCCGCCGTTGTGGACACCGGCGATGGCTTTTTCGCGCATCCGGGCGGTCACATTCAGCAGTTCGTGAGTCGTTGGAGTCGTATCGAAGATCGTCGTGGCGCCGAACATCCGGGCCGTGATTTCCTGTTGCTCCGTCAGAGGACCGCCAACCAACGCAAACTTGACTTGCGGGTGGGCAACCTTCAGATGACGGAGGAAATCCCAGGTGCTCATGTCAGGCAAGTGAGTGCTAACCAGCACGAAGTCGTAGCTCATCATTCTGAGCATGTCGATCGCGCGGCGGGCGTTGGGGGTATCGTGATATCCGATTCCCGCGAACCGGCCCATTCGGCGCGGCTCATCAACACACACGCCCAGGACTTCGAGTTGTTCTTCCTGGCACTTAAACATGAGACACCTCTGTGTATTTCGCCTGTCGTCAAGTTCTGGGTACCCTGCGGGCATTCCTCAGACTCTTGTCTCGACGCCCATGTAAAGCAGGACCCGTACCAATCGAAAAATGGCCTCTCCATATTCGTTTTAAGTTCATTTAATTAAATGCTTTATGGATTATTTATTTTTCTTCGGCCGCGCAGATTGTTTTACACGCAATCAGGTTGTTTTGAATGGGTGAGTTTTGGAATATCGCTTGTAAGTTGCTCTCATTAATTGGCTTATAAGAGTATGTTCATTTTAATAGGTCGCTTTCGAGTAACCCTATCACTCGTGCCAGGCGCGGTTGGGATGCGGAAGGGGCGCGGCCGGGCGCTGCGCCTTGCGGCTCCAGTTATTTAAACTATTGGTTTCAAATGGGTTGTGACTTTTCGGAAGGCAAGTCGCGCTTGCCGGAAGGCGTGAGCGATGCCAGTTCCAGGTCGGTTGCCTTGCCTTCGACGAAATTGGCCACTCTCGGGTCTTTCGATTGGCGGATTTCATCGGGCGTGCCGTCGAAGATGAATTTCCCCTCAAAGAGCATCACAATCCGGTCGGCTACCTTGAACGCCGAGTGCATATCGTGGGTGACCACGATGCTGGTGACATGAAGCTCCTTTTGGAGCCTGATGATGAGTTCGTTGATCACATCGGAGCGGATGGGGTCCAGGCCGGTTGTTGGCTCATCATACAATATAACTTTAGGCTCCAGGGCAATGGCCCGAGCCAAGGCGACGCGCTTACGCTGGCCGCCGCTGAGTTGTGCCGGCATCTTCGGCCCGGCATCGGGGAGGCCGATCAGGCTCAGGCATCGTTTCACAACGGCGGCAATCTCGTCGGGATTTTTTTTGGTGTGCTCCACAAGGGGAAAGGCGATGTTCTCCGCCACCGTCATGGAATCGAACAAAGCGCCCATCTGGAAGAGAAAGCCGAAATCGCAGCGGATATCGTCCAGCTTGCGTTCGGGCAGGTTGTCGATGCGCTGGCCGTTGAAATAGACCTCCCCCTTGTCCGGCTGGAGCAGCCGCACGATATGCTTGAGCATGACGCTCTTGCCGCTGCCGCTGGCTCCGATGATGACGATGCAGTGGCCGGCCTCGATGGCGAGGTTGATGCCATCCAGCACCACCAGCGGGCCGAACCGCTTGCAGACATTGCGGAGTTCGATCAGGGCCATAGTCTCTATCCGAGGAAGCTGGAGTTGGGCCAGAGTGCGGTGTAAAGATCGCGCAGTAGTTTGGCGAAGAAGAAATTCATGACGATGATGGCCATAAAGCTGTTGACGAAGCTTTCCGTGCAGGCCTTGCCCACCCCGCTGGCCCCGCTGCCGCAGTTAAATCCCTTGTAGCAACTGACCAGGCCAATGGCCGCTCCGAAAAAGATGCTCTTAAAAATGCCCTCATTGATCTGCCACATATCCAGGTTTTGCTGGGCGTGATGCCAGAACGGCGCGTTGGGCACGCCCATGAATCGCACCGCGATGAGCCATCCGCCCATCATTCCCATGGCGTCGCTGAAGATGGTAAGCAGGGGGGTGAGCAACACACAGGCCATGAATCGCGGCACGACCAGGTACCGGATGGGGTCGGCCCCCATGACGCGCAGCGCATCAAGCTGCTCGGTGACATTCATGGTTCCCAGTTCGGCGGTTAAAGCCCCGCCGACCCGGCCGGCCAGCATAACGGCCGCCATCACCGGGCCGATCTGCTTGCATACCGATAGGAAAATGACGGTGCCCAGCTGCGCTTCCTGGCCGAACGCCTTGAACTGGCTGAAGGTTTCGACGGCCATCACCATGCCGATGAACGCGCCGACAACGCCGACAACGGGGACCGAGCGCACGCCGATTTCGTAGAGTTGGGGAATGAGATTGCGAAGGTTCTTGGGGCCAAGCCCGCCGCCGACCATCCAGCGAAAGGTTTTGCCGGTGAAGAGACAGAAATCGCCGAAGTGGATGATGGCTTTGACCACGTCACTGCCGACCTCTTCGACAAAGCCTTCGTTCATGGCGGTATTTTACGGGGGAAGGGGGGCGGAGGGAATGCACGATCGGACGCGATTACCATTCAACCTGACGGAGAAGCTTTCGCGATGCGGCTGTCGCAAAACCGCTGTCTTGCGGACCATGGAGCGTGCTTGGTCGATTAATTGCCGTCGTGATGTCGGGCGGGCGGTGTCGTCGCAAGTATTCCGCCATGGCCCGCGAAAAAAGCTGGCTTCGCGAAACGCTGGTCCTGCGAGAAAGCCGATCGGCCTTCGTGAGAATCGAGTGGGGTACAGATAGGGTGATTCGAACCATATTCGTGCTTACCCAGCCACGGCATATTCAACCGCACGCGGGTTATCCATGCATTTGGACGCATCCAGAATTTCCATGCCGACCACATTTCCCTTTTTGTCGTAGTCAAGAATCACGCCGGGTTTGTCTTCGTCGCTTTCATGGATCTTGGCGTTGCCGAATATCACGCGAATCGTGTCCGTTTCAGTGTCGTAGGTTACTTTCATGATTGACTCCAGTATTTCCTGATTTTGGTGGTCCTATATACCGTTACAACCTTTGCTGGGCTGACGCGCTCGTCCACAATCACCCGTACCAGGAACATTATACCACGAATTCGCTTCATGGACTGGTAAACATTCCTATCTGAATGTGCGGCAACGATTTGCTCCGGATTGGCCAGGACGTCCGCGAGAATCTCAGCCGGAATTCCCCTTCTTGACGACTCGTGTCGCGCGTGAGGCGTTAACTTAAATGGCCCATATGGCTTTGCCGCGCTCATATTTCAATCCTTCTGCTTCCCCGTCCCCAGTTCCTTGGCGATCTCGCTCTCCAGTTGATCGAGCTGCCCCATCTCCTTTTTCTCCGAGGCCAGCACGTCGGCGTTGATCATCCGGTCGATCTCGTCATCCGTCACCAGTTCCTCTTTGGAGCTGGTCGTCGAGCCGGAAATGGCCGATTGCTCCATCGAATCGAGGAAGAGGCCCATGCGTTCTTCCATGCTGCCGGCCTGCGTGACGGCTTTTTCCCACTGAGCCTGCGTCTTGGTCAGGTCCATCTCGCCGAAGATGCGGCCGATTTCGCCGGCCATGATGACCATCGACTCCGCGAAATCCTGGCTGGCCTGCGCCTGCTTCTGGATCAGGTTGGCGTTCTTGATGGCGAGCAACTGCCGCTCCAGCATCTTCTTCACGGCCGCCGTCTTCTTCAGGGCCGAGCGGATGAAAAGGTACTGGTTGTTATCGCCGATCCGCTTGGCATGTTGCGCGTTCTTGATGAAGTCGTCGGAGAACTTCTCCTGCTCGCGGATGGCCTTCTCGATGGAGCGAATGCCCGACCGAATCTTCATCTCGCGCTCAATGCGCCGCTCGTCTTTGCTTTTGAACAGACCCATAAATGCCTCGGGATTCTTTTAGCCACGGATTTTTTCGCCACAGATGAACACAGATGCACACAGATAAATTCAGGACTGAGGACTCAGGACTCACGACTAAGAGGAAATACCCGGAAATCCTGTTTTGCATCTCTTATCTGTGTGCATCTGTGTTCATCTGTGGCTAAAAACAATCTGTGGCTAACCTTGATTTTCCGCCGCCGCCGTGCGCCGTCGGACGGCCTCATCGGCCTGCTCGAACGCCGCTTCGTGTTTCACCGCGCCTTTGTCGAGATCGTTCCAGATGTTCATCAGTTCCTGGCCGGCTTGCGATAATCCAGCCTTGGCCAGCGCGTCCTTATCCGACTGCGCGCCGGTTTCCAGAATTGAGTCGAGCCGGTCCTGATAGATGTCCTGCGTGACCGATTCATCCTCGATCCATCCCTGAATTTTGGCCACGTCCTTGTCGGTGAGGTTCAGGCGGCCCAGCGTTTTACCGCGTTCCTGATTTTCCTTGATCATCCGCAAGCGGCCGACGGTCAGAAGCTCCTTGCTGCGCAGCGTGAGTTCACGCGCGGCCATCACCTGCTCCTGGGTCTTCAGTTCAAAATCCTGAGCCAGCGCTTTCCGCAACTCGGGCGACTTCTGCGTCGCGCCGCGTTTGAAGATGGTTTGCTTGTCGGCGCCGATTTGTTCAATGCGCTTGAATAGCCGGTCGCGCTGCTTGCCGAGGATCAACTCCTCCTTGCGCAGTTCCTGCCGACTCAATTCCGAGAGCGTTTTGGTGTGGCCGAAGAGTTTGTCTATCAGAGCCATATGGTTTTCAACGCAATATATGAATTCGTGGCAAAGAGTTTGAAGTTTTCAGTTTTCAGTTTTCAGCTAAAGACAGGCTATCCTGTATTAGCTGAAAACTGAAAACTGAAAACTTCAAACTATATTTTCACCCTGCCTCCGGCGTCGCACGCTGCCGCGAGGATTGATCCGCGGGCTTTGCCGCCTCGCTTACCTTCGCTGCTGTTGGGGCCGGCGCGTCAACAACGGATGCTTCACTTTCGGCGGGATGTGGTCCCTTTTCCAGTTCTTCGTACAAGGCCTGTTCTTCGGCGCTCATGCCGCCGGGGGCGGTAGAGCCGACGGTGTCGGCCAATTCGCTGCTCACCTGAAGTTCGGCGATCATGTCTTCAGCGGCGGCCGCATCCTTGGCCATGTCCTCGCTGTCGGGGAGTTGGGCGGTCTTGCCCTGCTGCACCAATTCCAGATTGTGCAGATGCGTGGCGACGACGTTGATCTGCTGGTTCAGCACGCCCAACAGTTGCTGCCGCCGCTCGATATCCTTGCGGAGTTGCAAAAGCTGGCTGGTGATGCGGCGCTTGGTGATCTCGCCGTTGGATTCCTTGAATTGCGTGCGCAGATCCGATTCGCGGGATTCGAGCGCTCCCATCTCTTCGTAGCCGCGATCGCGCTGCTGGCTGAGCGCGGCGCGACGTTCAGAGAGAAACGCGATCTTCTTTTCCGTCTCGCCTTTGCGGGCGAAGAGGGTTTTCATACGTTCGATGAATGGCATGTTGCTGCCTCCCGACTCGATACCGCCCGACGCAACCGGCGCTGCCGCCTGGCGAAACAGGACCATTTTGCCGTCTAATCGCTTGGCTGCCAAACCGGCGTTCTCCCTGGCATACAGTTTTAGCTCGGCTTCCACCAGTGTCGGCGGCAATTGCGTGGCGGCGGCGATGCGGTCGGCGGCCACTCCCGAGCCGCTTAAATCGACGCGCGCTTCCTCGATCATCGACCGAATTCGCAGGCGTTTTGCGTCTTCGGCTTCGGGGTCGAACAGATCGGCCAGGGCCTTGGTTTCCGGCGGCCCGATCATGCTCCACCCGCCGGCTTTGTTGGGGGCGACGAGGATCACCGTCCGGTCGGCCGACCGTTGGGCGAGTTCATTCGCCTCGATGGCAAAGCCGCTGCTGCTCATCACTACAATCGTTTCCGGCACCTTGTTCGAATTGGCAGGGGTCTGCCGAAGCAAATCGGTCAGTTCGCCGCGCGACATTGACGGCGGATCGCTGCCATCCAGCAGTTGCCGGCTCGGCGAGACACACACCACCTTCATTTTTCCGACCGGCTGCTTGAGAAAGAACCAGCGTTGCCGCGAGAGCGAAACATCCATCCACCGATCAATCGGCATGCGATTGCGCAAATCCCGATCCGGCTTGTTCATCTCGCTCATGAGGCGCGTGAGATCGACGGTCTTGTCGCCGCGGTTCACATCGCGGATGAACGACGTCGCCGGCCGGCGGCCGCGGGTGGTGTCGAGGCGCAGACGATCATCCTCCAACAGCCGTTCCACATGCTGGATGAAGCGGTCTTGAAGCCCTCGATGTTGGGATGGGTCGTTACTGTCTGCCATTGGATTGATTGTCGAAGCATTGACGCTGATTGGCAAGGTGATGCCATAGTTTGAAGTTTTCAGTTTTCAGCTAGCAGCCAGTGGCAAAAGTCTCGCGGTCCATGCTCGTGTCTTTTGGCCGCGAGCTTCGTTGCTCCTCCTCAGCGTATTTGGCTGCAATACGCTTTGTCGTCGCGTCTCGCTCGCGGCCAAAATCCACTTCGCCTGGCCGCGCGGGACTTTTGCCACAGGCTGCTAGGAAAGCATCCCCCCATCTTAGCTGAAAACTGAACACTGAAAACTTCAAACTGATTAAACAACTCTCGCCCCACATCGCGTGCAAAACTTCGCATCCTGCTTGAGCGGCCCTCGGCACTTTTCATTGATACAGGGATGAGCCGGTACATTCATCGCCGGACGGCTCTTCTCCAGCATTGCGCGCACACGCTGGGCCAGCGCGTGCCGCGTCTGGCGACTTGAAACGCGAACGTATCGAGCGTGAACCACGCCGGCGAACGCCAATGGCAACGCCCAGATCGCGCCATATGCGGCGCCGCCCACGCCCGCGATGGTCCATAACGGACTAAAGCCCATTCCGACCGATGGCACATGCACGGGGGCGATGCCTTCGACGGCGGCCAGTTCATTGAATCGTTCGACAAAAAGTTTCAATTGGCCGCAGCGGCGGCAGACCTGCAGCCAGTGCAGGAAGTAGCCAGTGAATAAGAACGCCGTCCACAAAGCCCAGAAAGAAAGGAATGCACTCACCTCCCGATTGTGAAGCAGCGGCGCGGTCCAGAACGCCACCACCATACGATGCAGGTCGAATTCCGACCGATATAAATGCCCGCGATGAAAATCGAGCAGCAACGGAATCAAAAGCAGGCAGGCGATCGATGGTCCGAACAGGTATGCATTATTCGGCTCCAATCGAGCCGAGCGATTCCGCAGGCTTGTCGCCTCCTCCCGCCCAGTGCGCAATCGCAGCCACTCGGACAAATGCCAAAGCTGCTGCTGCTCAGCGACCATCAAATTTCGAAACCGCCACGACCAGACGAGCAGGGGAAACAATCCGAAGCTCAAGAATGACAAAATAATCGTCTTGGCCAATCCCCACGGCCGCCCTCGATATCCCCACCTCGGCCGGCTCAAACTGGCGATCACGCCCTGCGCAAGCTGATCCGGCCGGTCGGCCGGCTCGATCACCTGGCTGGTTGGGGCGAAATTGAAGGTGGGATCGATTGTGCTCATTGCTTTAATCTAACCATTAATCGGCTTTCCACATCGCCGGCAAAACCGCGCCGTCGCCGGATTGCCCTGGCCGCACCCGCCGCATGAATGGCTCGTTGATATAGGCTGCCGCCACAGGGTCTGCGGCTGGGCGAAGAGTGAGCCGAGCATCCACGCCATGCCCTTGAAGCAAACGACGAAGAGCCACCCGCCGAACAGCGCGACGGTGAGGCCGCTGATCGCGATAAAAAGAAACGGAATGAAAACCACGTCAATCACAATTACCAAGTCTTAGCTGAAAACTGAAAACTGAAAACTGAAAACTCCGTCTCTAAGCCATCGCCGCCGTATGCGTTAATTCCGCGCCGCAAAACACACAGTACATATCGGTCTGATCGGGAAACGCTCCGCATTGGCGGCAGCGGCGCACTTCGTTGACCAATTGTACGCCGCAATTCATGCAATATTGATCGCCGGTCTCGATTGTGCCGTGACATTGCGGACAGGCCGAGCCGGATGGTTTGGCCACGCCGATTGAACCGGCGATGCCGAAGGTCGGGAGGGCTACACGAGCCGCCGGTGCGGGCGAGCCTGGCGCCGGTGATCCCAGGGCGGGTGATCCCAATGCTTTGGCGAACTCATCCGCCGACTGATAGCGCTTGTCGAGTCGAGCGTAGCTGTGGCGGAAAACGTCATCCAGATATTTCGGCACGTCCTTGTTCAGATCGCTGGGCACATCCGTTCCCGCCGGGCGCTCGCCGGTCAGCAACTCGTACAGCACCACGCCGCAGGCATATAAATCGCATCGTGCGTCCGGCTCGACGCTGCCGGTTCGTTGTTCGGGGGCCATGTAATCGAGCGTCCCAGCGATCTCGCGCCCGCCGGCGGAATTGGTCGATTGCGAAAAGGCAATCGATCCAACCCCAACGGCGGCTTTGGCCTTGCCCAGGCCGAAATCCGTGACCTTTACCACGCCTTCGGACGCGAATCCGTCTTTCAATGCCCGCTCATGGACGAGGATATTCTCCGGCTTTACGTCGCGGTGAATCAGGCCCTGGCTGTGGGCGTAGCTCAACCCGGCCAGGATTTGCCGCATGACGGAAACCGCGTCCGAAATCTTCATCACGCGATTGGCCACAAGCGGCCGCAAACTTGTGCCCGGCACATACTCCATCACCAGGTAGGGGGGATTGGCGTACGGGTCAAACCCCATCGCCCGCACGATATTAGGATGGACCAGCCCATGAATGGCGGCTCCTTCGCGCTGCAGATTGCGGAGGTATTGCGGATCAGTCGGGATCTTGATGGCGACGAGCTGATCAGCCCAGACATGATGCCGCGCCTTCCAGACCTCGCCGAACGCGCCCGCGCCGACCCGGGTTTCCAGGACGTATTCGCTGATTCTTTGGTTTATTTCCACGGCCATTTTGCAACTCCAACGTGACGAGTTTGAAGTTTTCAGTGTTCAGTTTTCAGCTAGGAAGGCTGGGCTTTAGCTGAAAACTGAAAACTGAACACTTCAAACTGATCCGTCTTATCTGTGTCCATCTGATTTTTATCTGTGGCTAAAAAATCTTTATTCCACTTTCTCCGCAATCCAATCGCACGTCAGCAGATTATAGACTCCCGCGACCAGGCCGCCGAGGATCAAAAAAGTCCAGGCGGTGCGTCCCGCGATGGACCAGTTAAACAGCCAGCCGAGGATCACCAACTCGACAATAGTGATGGCGATCACCAATACCGCCGCGGCCGTATTGCTCTGCATTTTGTTCACGCGCCCGATGATGGCAAACGACAGCCACGGCACGACGAGGACGATGCCGAGCCAACTGAAGATTTTGCCGGTGCCGGAGAGCAGGGCCTGCTTGGTCTGCTCGTCCATGCGGTACCAAGAGATGGCCGTAATAATCACCGCCAGCCCAACCAGGCCGCTGACGACTTTACCGGTGATGGTCTTAAAGAATTCCATTGCTTGCCCGATTATAACGCAGCATCGGCTTTCTGCCGGTTATAAATCGCGGGCAGTTTTAGGGTTAGTCGGGAGGGGCGGGGGATTATTGCATGGAAATGAGGATTTCGGCGTATTTGTGCCAGAAAGAGGCACATGCGGATGTGGCCAAGAATCCGGGAGCATCGCGAAGATCGGGAAGAAATCAAAGAGGTCGATCCACGAAAGGACACGAATTCACACGAATCAGATTGAATTCCACGAAGTTGAGCATGAATTCAGGAATTTGAACCGCGGATGGCGCGGATAACGCGGATTGGAGAAGAAGTGAAATGACCTCTGCTCCATCCGCGTCATCCGCGCGATCCGCGGTTCAATCCTTGCATGAACTTCCCTCTTATTCGTGCAAATTCGTGTCCATTCGTGGATACACTTCCTCTATTTGATCGTCTTTCAAGCCGAGGCTAAACTTGTGGTGCCATGGCAAACCTGACGATTCCCATCACCTTGGATCAACTGCGGGAGTTGGCTCGGCAGCTTTCTTCCGAGGATCGCCGTGCGCTGCTGGACAGCCTTCTTGCCGAACGCTTCGACGCGACCCTGTCCGATTCCGACCGGGGCCGTGGTTCGCAGCCGGAATTGACGGCTGAGCAAATCCAGGCCGAAGTGGACGCCGTTCGCAGCCAGCGGCGGGAGGATCGGCAGTGTGCGGCTGGTCGTTGACACGAATCTCTGCACGATTATTCGCTAGCGGAATTGTAGAAGACGTGAAATGGATTATGTAGTCGTTTACCCTTTTCGCACTTCACAGGCTTCAAACTTTTCAATCTGCAATCGTCCCCCGTCATGAAAATCGCCACGCCCACCCTCTGGACCATCGGCCACTCCACCCGCACCATCAAGGATTTTCTGGCTCTGCTCCACGAAAACAAAATCGAAACTCTAGCCGATGTTCGCCATTTCCCCGGCTCACGCCGCTATCCGCATTTCAACAAGCCCCAATTAGCCCAATCCCTTGCCGCCGCCGGCATCCGGTACGAACATCTCCTCGACCTCGGCGGCCGCCGCCGTGCCCGGCCGGATTCTCGCAATACGCAATGGCGTAACGCCTCTTTCCGTGGCTACGCGGACTATATGGAAACACAGCCGTTTTTGGATGGAATTACTTGTTTGCTGAAACTCGCCGAATCCGGCCGCACCGCGATCATGTGCTCCGAAGCCGTCTGGTGGCGGTGCCATCGGTCGATGATCGCGGATTATCTCAAATTCAAAGGCGTGACCGCGGTTCACATCCTTGGGCCGGGCAATACGCAGGAGCATCCGTATACCGCCGCGGCGCGGGTTGTTGATGGGCGGCTATCCTACGAATCTGCCAAGCACGAAGAGATGGAGTTGTTTACATAATTTGATAGACGACTGCCGGCCGAGCTGGTTCTGTTTGGTAGGCTCATGAACCGCGTTTGCATGCAAAGAATGGGGCTTGCAGTTATCACAGGGGGGGCTGGAGGTTGCCGCGAAGGGCTGAAAGTGTCATAAGGGGCTGAACTTACCGGATAGCTGATACGATACTTTATCGCGGGCAATCAAACACATCCAAACCTTCGGCTTGTTACCATTTACAAGGAGATTCTATGGAACGCGTATTTACGGGTTTTGATTCCGCTTGGGGGGCGACGAACAAGGGCGGATTATGCGACATGGTCTTTGGGAACACTGACAGTCTAATGGTGACCTCTTTGAAGATTGTCGATTGGAATCAGGCTATAGATGAGGTGAAGAACTACCGAAACATAGGGCTTCATGTTTTTTCCATCGATCAGCCAATCTGTGTAGCAAATGAAACGGGATGCAGGCCTGTCGAAATTGGATTGAGTCGCGCATTAATGCGAGTGTTCGGATGCGGAGCGCACTCATCTAACCTAAATAATCCATGTTGGGGGCCAAATGCCCGGATCTGGGATTTTCTAAGAGAACTCGAGGCGCGGAATTATTGCCACGAGCCAATGGCGGTCCCGAACATTGCCACCGGAAAGTTCTTCTTTGAGTGCTATCCACACCCGGCATTGATCGGGCTCTTTGGCCTCAATCACCTATTGCCCTACAAAAAACATCGGCGCGACGTTAATGCCTGGAATTGTCTGTTGAAATTGCTCATCAGCCTAAAAGATGCTCAACTCGCAATTTCAAATATCGAAAATTTCATTTCACCGCAGATGCGGCAAACCAAGTCCAATGAAGACCGATTGGATGCAATTATTTGCGCGTATACGTCTGCGTATTGGTGGAGGTTTGGAGCGACTCGTTCTACCATGATCGGCAATCTGGCAAGTGGCTACATGGTTACACCACATAGCGAGGCTATGCAACAGCTTCTAGTTGCGCAGTTCGGCGACGATATTAACCGCGGTGGTCGTGTGCACCTTGCGATCCGTGGTCCCAGCGCTTAGGGACCGTTCAAAAATAATCTGAACAATTCAATGGCAATTCGAACGGCGGATGTGATAATGCGCCCATGCAGGACGCACAAAGAGTCGGAAGG
>Ga0208589_1000414_pt1 | contig 20759 bp, 16 predicted proteins | sample NGESurshal092012_2_FD_184486 | JGI IMG/M metagenome (GOLD analysis project Ga0208589, IMG submission 184486) | Arctic peat soil microbial communities from Barrow, Alaska - NGEE Surface sample F53-2 shallow-092012 (SPAdes) | ecosystem: Environmental > Terrestrial > Soil > Wetlands > Peat ... | reverse complement strand
GTTTGGCGCGGGCGGCGCTGCGCAAGCTTTCTTTGCTAAAGCTCCAATCTCTATTGGTCAGGCGGATCACTTGGCGATCAACAGGTGCTGCCACATCTACCGCTGCCGCAGCCAATTCGGTGATGCCGCGCTTTTCGAGATAATGGGCGATCACAGCCTCAAGGGTTGGGAAATCAGTTCCCTTCAAAATCTCGACATCACGCACATTGATACTGCCCAGCTCTATCAAGCCGAAGCGCGCATTCGTGCCACCAATATCCCCAACGAGAGCCAAATTTGTCATGGGGCCCCATCTGCCACAGGTGTCGGCTGGGAGCAACACTGGAGGTGGGGCTGGCAATTAAGCCCGCTGATGGGATGGTTTGGGCTAAGTGCACAGTTTGCCCTCGCTCGTTTTTAACAACGGGAGAGGATGAAACGGTGATGGCTTTCTGAATTTCCGCTTTTGAAGCGGGATTGGAAAGTACTGAATTTGAATAGAATGACAAGATTGACCCAGTGCGGAAGTTTCTTGTTGGGCAGAGTGTGCCTCCAATGTCTATTTAGCACAGCGTCAAAGCCCTCATCAATTTCGACGCAGGGAATAAATCATTAGTTAACTGCTAGACCAGAAATTTGCCCCTTGGACGGCCAAGCTTAAGGCGTTCTTGGTCACCAGTGTCGGATTATGGCTGTCCCTACACCATCCGAGGCCCAATTATGCTGGATGTTCATTCGTCCTTCAACCTGAAAAGATTTATTGTTGCCGCAATTTTTGGCATGTTCGTGCTTGCCGCCTCAGTCTTCTTTGGGGTGAATTACGCCGTTGACCATGCGGTCTCGATGGATGCGCGAACAAAGGCCGAGGATTGGGCCAAATACTTCATCAACACCATGCCCGATCTCAATCGGCTTCTCGTCGACGGCAAGCTTGATGATCGCCAGAACAACGTCGTGTCGACCGCCGCTAAAGTCGGCAATGTCTTTCGATTCAAGCTCTATGACGCAAAGGGCAAAACGATTCTGGAGTCCGATCCCGAAACTTTTGAAAGGGAGGCGGACGCAGATCACATCGACGACGATGCGTTGGATATAGTCACCAGCAAAACAAGCATGATTTCACTCAATGACGGCACAAAAGAGCGCAACATGCCGTCGCTTTATGCGGAGGCATATGTACCAGTGCTAAAGGCGAATGGCGACCTCCGCGCCATTGTTGAAACTTATGTAGACCAGACCAAGACCGCCGAATTCTTCAAGCGGACATTTGGAGTGCTCACAATTGGCCTTGGTCTTGTCATGGCACTCGCATTCGGTGTTCCCACACTGGCCTATTTAATTCGTACTAAACAAGCGCGCGAGGTGAAGCTTCATGCTGAAATCTTGGCTATATCACGTGACGCCGCAGAAAAATCTGAAGCAGAAGCGCTGAAAGCCGCAGCTAAGCTTAAGGAATTGAACGAAAGCGTCACTATTCTAAATACCCAGCTTTGGCAAAAGGCAGAAGAACTCCAGTCGGCCCAAGAGGAAATCGTGAGGAAGGGCAAGATGGCCCAGCTTGGCACGTTGATCGCGACTGTAGCTCACGAACTGCGTAACCCTTTGGGGGTGGTCAGGTCGACTGTCTTTGTGCTCAATAGAAGGGTGAAAGACGCGGGCATTGAAACCGCGAACCTGATCGCTCGCATCGATTCCGGAATCAAGCGCTGCGACAATATCATTTCACAGCTTCTTGAATATTCTCGTTCCCAAGCGCTCGACACAACGCCGACCGATATCGATTTTTGGCTTGAAGCTATATTGGAAGATCAGGCAGTAAACCAACCTGCGGAGCTGAGCATCAACTGTGTTCTCGGGCTTCAGGGCCTCAAAGCAAATATCGATCCCGAGCGAACTGGCCAGGCAATCATCAATTTGATCACGAATTCAATTGAGGCCATGACCCATAGGGGACAACCACTTGCCGAGATGGCCGGGCGCGCCTTGCGCATCGACGTGAGCACAAGGCAGACAGTGCGAGGCATTGAAATCACAATTGAGGACAATGGTCCTGGGATTCCCCCAGAATTGATTGACAAGATACGTGAACCTTTGTTCAGCACAAAAGGCTTTGGCACTGGGCTGGGCATTCCTGCCGTTGAAAAGATCATGAAGCTTCATGGCGGCGGCCTGGAAATACATTCTGTACCGGGTCATGGCGCGCGCTTCACCATATGGATTCCGACAACACAGCAGGTCCAACAGGCGGCTTAGTAATACCAAATGCCCGGCACTTCTCGGTTTGGCCGTTCACGTTAATTCGGCTCTCTAAACATCTCGACAGCAATTGTGCGTAAAGCAGACAGAGCTGAGCCAGCATCGATAACCCGCTTTTGAAATTGAGATTAACTCAACATCGCCAAAATAAAGTTCTTGACATTTATTCCTATCTCAGATACTGCGGATTTGTTCCCCCTCACCAAGGGTCTCGTTCGCGACGGTGGTCGGGGCGAGGGGGCAGGCTTTCAGCCTCTCTTGCTGAAAGCCTGGGCCGATAATCCTTCGGGTTGTCGGTTTAATACAGTTCTGCTGAAAGCACGAAACGTGGTGCTTTCACCGGATAGTTGTTGATCTACCCCGGTTACTACGGGCCGGGCTGTCGTAAGGCAGGTCGTTTACGGATCGCAGGAACCACTATGTGGTTCTGCCAATCTGGGGTTCGTCCTCTAGGCGTGTTAAAGATCAATCATTAGATCCTGTTCAAAGCGCGTGGTGAGTACCGCGCCTTCTACCCAGCGACCCTAAACAAGGTCGCACCCGCGTGAGAAATCCACGCGCTTCCTTTTACCCGCAATGCTTATGCATTGTCGGTAAGAGAAAACCTTCCGGCCTCGCATGACACGAGGCCCACAAAGCGGATAGCTATGCGCTCATTGCTGTTTGACATTTTGAATAAGAATTCAAAACCTCCCCCCCTCAGTCGTCACCCCTGCGAAGGCAGGGGCCCAGCTTCTTGGCCACTGAGTCCGCGATAAGGAGCTGGGTGCCTGCCTTCGCAGGCATGACGGATTTCAAAATCGTCAGCCACATTTCAATTCGCTGCCCTCAGCAAAGCGCTTCAAATCATCAGCGATTTGCTCTAAGCCCCGCGCCAACATGGCAGACATTCAAACCGAAGCACAACGCCGGCGCACTTTCGCTATCATCTCGCATCCGGACGCGGGCAAAACCACATTAACCGAGAAATTGTTGCTATTTGGCGGTGCCATTCAGCTGGCCGGCCAAGTGCGCGCCAAGGGCGACAGGCGGCGCACGCGCTCTGATTGGATGGCAATCGAGCGGGCGCGTGGCATCTCAGTTGTCACCTCGGTGATGACTTTTGAATATAACAACACGGTGTTCAATTTGTTGGACACGCCAGGCCACGAAGACTTTAGTGAAGACACTTACCGCACACTTACGGCGGTGGATGCAGCCGTGATGGTGATTGACGGAGCCAAAGGCATTGAAGACCGCACACGCAAGCTATTTGAGATTTGCCGCTTGCGTGATATTCCCATTATCACCTTCATCAATAAATTTGACCGTGAGGCCCAAGAGCCTTTGGCTTTGCTTGATGAGATCGAAAAAGGCTTGGCGCTTACCGTCGTGCCAATGGTGTGGCCGATCGGCATTGGTAAAACTTTTGCTGGCACTTATGATCTGATGCAGCCTCGCGTGCGCCGCATTGATGAAGACCCTGCGGGTGTTTTGGTTTCTGGCCCAAATGACAAATTGATTGATGAGATTCTACCTCGAGGTGCTGCGCATTTCCGCGAAGAGATTGAGCTGCAAGCTATGGCAGGCCACGCCTTTGACCGACAGGCGTTTCTGGAAGGCCATCTTTCGCCAGTGTTCTTTGGCTCGGCCATAAAAAACTTTGGGGTGCGAGACTTGCTGGAAGCATTGATCGCCTATGCGCCACCGCCGCGTGATCAAAAAGCCAGACAGCGCATTGTGAGAGCCGTTGAACCAAAGCTTTCTGGCGTGGTGTTTAAAATTCAAGCCAATATGGACCCTAACCACCGTGACCGTATTGCCTTCATGCGCGTGTGTTCAGGCCGCTTGCAACGCGGGATGAAAGTGAAAGTGGTGCGAACCGGAAAACAAATGGCGATTAACGCGCCGCAATTTTTCTTTGCGCAAGATCGCTCAATCGCCGAGGAAGCCTTTGCGGGCGATGTGGTAGGCATTCCTAACCATGGCGTATTACGCATTGGCGACACGTTAACCGAGGGCGAAGATTTGGTGTTCACCGGTGTGCCATCGTTCGCGCCTGAAATTCTGCGCCGGGTGAAATTGGGCGACCCGATGAAGGCCAAGAAGTTAAATTCTGCTTTGGAAGAACTGGGCGAAGAAGGTGTGGTGCAATTGTTCAAGCCAATTGATGGCTCAGGCGCCATTGTGGGCGTGGTGGGCGCGTTGCAACTTGATGTTTTGGCTGATCGGTTGGAACATGAATATAGCGTTCCAGCTTCATTTGAAACCACGCGTTTTGAAATTCTGCGCTGGATCACCGCACCCGACGCCAAAACCATGGAAGGGTTTATCGACAACAACAAATCCGCCATAGCCCATGATCTTGACGGAGCACCGGTATTCATGGCTTCATCAGCCTTCAATTTGAACTATGTTCTTGACCGCGCGCCGGGCATAACCGCGCAAACGATTAAGGAAATTCACGGATGAATTTTTCTTTCTATTTACCACCAGATTTTAACGCGCCGCACATGTTTGCATTATTGATGATATTTGTGGTGTGGTGGCTTTATGAACCATTGCTCAATTTACTGGGTCGCGGCACTTTAAATGCGCAGCTGCATGTGGTGCGCCTGAAGTGGATGTTAATGCTGATTCATTCACGGCGCGAAAACCGCACTTTCGATGGCATCTTACTCGGTCAAATTTCGAGCGCGATGAGCTATTTTGGATCGGCCACATTGATCATTCTTATTGGGTTTGTCGGTGCACTGGCTTCAATCAACCACATTCATTCATCAATGATGGAGATTGCTTTTGTGCCACCCATCAGCTTGGAACTTTTTACAGTTTATTTTGCGGCAATCACCAGTATCGTTGCTCACTGCTTTTTTTCGTTCACTTACGGATTGCGTAAATTGGCATATACTTTGGCAATGATCGGCGGATTGGATGATGCGCCTGCCGACACGCCACAGGCCGCGGTGATGACGGCGCAAACTGCAACGGTTTTGACTGAAGCTGTGAAGAGCTTGAACAGCGGTATTAGAGGTTATTTTTTCGCGGTCGCAGGCTTTATGCTTTTTGCTGGGCCAACAATATCAGTGATCTGCACCTTAGCGATTGGATTTTTGCTCTACTACCGCCAAGGGCTTTCCAAAGAAGCCTTGGCGATTGATCGCTATGTGAAAGCCATGCGCGAAGAGGGCTAGTGCGCAAACTCTCCGCGCAGTGCAGCCTCTATTAACTTTACAGTATTGCCAACACCATAAAGTGCAGCGAATGAGCCAAAGCGCGGGCCCTTTTCTTCACCAAGCAGAACTTGATAAAGCATATTGAACCAAGTCTGCGCCACGCCGATGGAGCCATCTTTCAATGTTGTGGTGTGAGGCTCACGCCGCCCAACTTCATAAACCTTATGCTGGATTTCCTCAGGTGTGGCACCTTCAGGCAGAGAGCGTATTGCAGCCGCCAAATCCTTCAGCGCCAGTGCTTCATTTGCATCTGCCGCGCGATATTTCTTCGCAGGCTTCACAAAGGCTTGATAATAACGAATGGCATAGCCAACCAGTGAATCCAGCCGCGGCTGATTTGCCTGATCAAGCTCCGGCTTATAGCGCTTGATGAAAGCCCACATTACAGCTTTGTCTTCGGTGTTGGCCACCGTTGCCAAATTCAGCAACAAAGAGAATGTGAGGCCAGCAGCTTCCGGCTTTGGCGGATTGCCAGCATGAATATGCCAAACTGGATTCATCAATTGATCGGCCAGTTTGCCTTCTTGCTTTTGGTAGGCATTGAGGAAGGCATCATATTCATCCACCGCGCGCGGGATTACATCAAAATAGAGACGCTTGGCCTCACGCGGTTTTTGGAACATGTAAAGTGCGAGTGAATTGGGGTCTGCGTAAGTCAGCCACTCATCAATGGAAATACCATTGCCTTTCGATTTGGAAATCTTCTGGCCATGGTCATCCAAGAATAATTCATAAACATAATGTTCAGGTGCCGGAACGCCGAGGATTTCACAAATCTTGTCATAGATCGGCGCATTGGTTTGATGATCCTTGCCGAACATTTCGAAATCAACATGTAGCGCCGCCCAACGCATGCCGAAATCCGGCTTCCATTGCAGCTTCACTCTGCCGCCACGCACATCAAGGGTGACATCTGTGCCGTCTTCGTCTGTGAAGGTGACGGTGCCTGCTTTCGCATCCACCTTCTTCATCGGCACATAAAGCACGCGGCCCGATGTGGGCGAGATCGGCAACACAGGAGAATAGGTGGCTTGGCGTTCTGCGCCCAGCGTGGGCAACATCACATCCATAATGGCCTGATATTTTTCCAACACATGAATGAGCATCGCATCAAACTTGCCAGACTTATAATATTCAGTGGCCGAAGCAAACTCATAATCAAAACCGAAGGTATCGAGGAAGCGCCGCAGCATGGCATTATTGTGATGGCCATAGCTCTCAAAATCCTCGCCATAAGGGTTAGGAACCGAAGTCAGAGGTTTATGCAGATGGGGCGCCAAGAAATTCTTATCCGGCACGTTGTCAGGGATCTTGCGCATCCCGTCCATGTCATCAGAGAAGCACAACAGACGCGTGGGCAGATCGCTCATCATCGAGAAAGCCTTGCGCACCATTGTCGTGCGGGCCACTTCGCCGAAGGTGCCGATATGCGGCAGGCCTGATGGGCCGTAACCCGTTTCAAACAGCACGGATTTCTGACCGGACTTTTCCACGCGCTTTAATAATTTGCGCGCTTCCTCAAAAGGCCAAGCCTTGGAGGCAAGAGCAGCTTCGCGCAGAGCGGGGGAAACGGGCATTGGGTTAATCCTGAAAAGAAAACAAGCGCCCCGTTTAGAGAGCGCTTGCAGCAAGGTCAACCAATGCAGCTTAACCCGTCAGTTGAGATACTTCTTCAGCCACCCCATGCTGCGGCCCCAAGCCAAATCGGCAGCGGCTTTGTCATATCGCGCTGCGTTGGTGTCGTTGTTAAAGGCATGGTTGGCGCCATCATAGACATAGATCTCATAGGTTTTATTGTTGGCCTTGAGGGCTGCTTCAAAAGCTGGAATGCCGGCATTGGTGCGGGTATCAAGGCCAGCGTAATGTAACATGAGTGGCGCTTGGATTTTGGCCGTATCAGCGGCATTGGGCTGCATGCCGTAATAGGCAACACCGGCATTTAGCTTCGGGTCAGCCACGGCAAGGGCGTTCACAAAGCCACCACCCCAACAGAAGCCCAAAGCGCCCACTTTGCCATTCACACCTTTGTAGGATGAGAGCGCATCACGCACATCAAGGGATGTCGCGTTGATATCTTCGGGCTTAAGCGTGCCAATCATATCGCGCGCTTTGTCTTCATCGGCAGGTGTGCCACCCTGCATCGACAAATAATCCGTACCGAAAGCCACAAAACCCTCAAGTGCGACGCGCCGGACGATGTCCTTGATATGAGGGTTGAGGCCGCGGTTCTCGTGGATAACCATCACGCCACCAAGAGGCCCTTTGGCACTCTTTGGCATGGCGAGCAGGCCCTTGATATCAGGTAAAATTTCAATTTCCTTGGTGATGAGACGCGGATCATCCGGCGCCACCGTATCAGCATAGGCGTATGAATTTTCAAGCTGAGCCAAAATTGGGGTAAGCGTAGCAGTGCCGGCCAGCACTTTGAGTTTTTTAAGAAATTCGCGGCGTTTCATGCCGCCATGCGTGTAAATATCAAAAAGATTGATGAATTTCTGATCCATGGGAGGCTCCTGCGTTTCAGATGTTGTTATATTTTAGCGGCAAATTGCGGCGTTTCCGAGTGAACAACAAACATATCTTTTGTTTTCTAAATGTTCTCGCTAGTGTCGGCTCACAATGAACGCAATTGACCCATTATTTAACTTGCCGCCGACTGCGGTGCCAGCCGCCGCAGGTGCTATTTTGGGCGGTGAAATGCTTGGGTCTGCCTCGGCTTTGGCGCGTCTGGGTGCGGCACCACATCTCATTTGCCATTCGGCCTTTTTTATCGAGCGCTTGGCGCAACAGGCAGTGGCGACAAAATCCTTGGTGCGTGCAGCACGTGAGCAAAAGCATCTTGACGTGGCTGAGCTATTTGCCTTTGTGGCACCTGCCCGCATGGCAACGCCCACCGCAGCAGGTTTTGCCCGTTCGCTTGGAGTTGCAATGACGGGTAGCACCAGCGAGATGTTAGAAGCCGTCGCGGATGATCTGCTCAATCGCCTCCGCAGCCCTCATTATCCATTTTTACGAGAAGCGGCAGAAGCCGCTTATTTTCTGGGTCGCACCAAGTGGCCGTGGGCGCGGGCGGTTTTGACTGCTGTTACAAAAGCCAATCCAAAACTGGAAAATGCCCAATTCGCTACTGGCCTTAACGTGTGGGACCGGGTCGAAGAATGGGACGATGACGGCCAGCGCACACAAGGCACGCAATTGCCAATTGAGCCGGATGAAGCCACCAGCTTCTTGCAACGCATTCTTGGCAAAGGCGCTGAGCACCGCCAAAGCCAGCTTGACTATGCCGCTTCTGCCACACACGCATTCGAGCCCCGCGACCGCAAGGAAGTGAATAATATCTTGTTGGCGGAAGCTGGCACCGGATTGGGCAAAACCTTGGGTTATCTCGCACCAGCTTATTTGTGGGCGCGCAAGAACAATGCGCCAGTGTGGATTTCGACTTATACCAAAAACCTGCAACGCCAGTTAGACCAAGAAACTGCTCGCATTGTGCCGAACCCTGATGAGCGCCGCAGCCAGATTGTCATTCGCAAGGGCCGCGAGAATTATGCTTGCCTGCTTAACATGCAAGAGGTTTTCGGGCGACTGACATCAGCTAATGCGCGTTCTGCCTTGCTGGCAACACTGATTGCACGTTGGGCGCGGTTCAGCCGCGATGGCGATATTGTGGGCGGAGATTTTCCAAGCTGGCTGATGCCGCTATTTTCCGAAACCAATCTGGATGGTGAATCCCGCAATCCAACGCCAACCTCGCTGGGTCTTACGGACAGGCGTGGCGAATGCATTTATGCCGCCTGCCCGCATTTCAAACGCTGCTTTATTGAAAAATCTGTGCGCGCTGGGCGCAAGGCCGATATTGTGATTGCCAATCATGCTTTGGTTTTGCATCAAGCAGCGATTGATCATGCCATAGGTGTGGCCAAAACCGAGGAAGAGGAGGCAGCACCGGGCGGTTTGCGCCGCTTGGTGTTTGATGAAGGGCATCATCTTTTTGACGCAGCGGATTCAGCTTTTTCCGGCCATCTCACCGGATTAGAGGCAGCAGAACTTCGGCGTTGGTTGCGCGGGCCTGAAACTGAAAGCAGACGCGGTCGTGGGCTATCTGAGCGCATTGGCGATTTATTGGCCAATGAAGAAAGGGCCGAAAAGCATCTCTCGGATGTGCTACGCGCTGCTGCCTCTCTGCCCGGTCCGGGCTGGACAAGACGCATTCAAGCGGGCCATCCGGAAGGTTCCGCTGAAGAGTTTCTCACTTTGGTGCGCCAACAGGTTTTGGCCCGCTCAGAGGCAAGTGCATCCAATTCGCTTGAAGCAGATTGTCTGCCGCTGGTTGCCGGCCTGCCCACAGCAATTGATGATCTGGTGGATCATCTCAGCGCCTTGCAAAAACCGATGACAGCACTGGCAAATTTGCTGCTTAAAAAACTTGATGATGAAGCAGGTGAGTTGAACACGCCTGAGCGGGGACGCATTGAAGCCATTGCGCGCGGTTTGAAACGGCGCGGCGAATTGATGGTGGGGGGCTGGGTTTCTATGCTCAAGCAATTGCAGGGCCAAGACAACCCGCTGTTTGTGGAATGGTTTGCAGTGGAGCAAATGTTCGGCCGCGAACATGATGTGGGGTTTCACTCGCATTGGATTGACCCTTCAGTGCCGCTGGCCAATGCCGTGTTGCGCCAAGCCGACGGTCTCATCATCACATCAGCTACACTGAGGGACCGGCCGCCCGATGTGCCTGATGATTGGAGCAATGCCGAGGCACGCACCGGCGTGATCCACCTGCCTTATCCGGTGATGCGGGTGAATTATAACTCGCCGTTTGATTATACCAATATCGCACGGGTGATTGTGGTGAATGATGTGAACCGCGAAGACATGGACCAGATTGCGGCGGCTTACCGTGAGTTATTTCTGGCTACGAATGGTGGCGCGCTGGGACTGTTCACTGCCATTGCGCGGTTGAAAGCGGTTCATAAAAGATTAGCCCCCGCGCTCACAAAAAAAGGCCTGCCGCTTTACGCCCAACATGTTGATCCGATGGATACTGGCACGTTGGTTGACATGTTCCGCGCCGAACGAGACGCGTGTTTGCTGGGCACCGACGCCGTGCGTGACGGCGTGGATGTGCCAGGGGATTCACTGCGCCTCATTGTGATGGACCGCGTGCCGTGGGGCACACCAACAATATTGGAACGTGCGCGGGCCGAGGCCTTTGGCGGCAATGCTTATAAAGACATGGTGGTGCGCTTGCGCCTGCGCCAAGCGTTTGGACGACTCATCCGCCAAGAAGGTGATTACGGAGCGTTTGTGATCTTGGATCCGAGGTTAGCCACCAGATTCACCACGGCGTTTCCACCTGGCATCCGCGTAGACCGGGTTGGATTGGCAGAGGCCGTGGAGTTGGTGAAGACGGTGGCGCGGTGAATTGAATGGCGAAGCTTTTCATCCTCGCCCTCAGCGGCAGCTTGCGTGATGGTTCCACCAACACTTCGCTGTTGGAGGCCGCGTGTTTGCTGGCACCTGCGCACGTTGAAGTGCACGTTTGGAATGGCCAGGGCGAACTGCCGCAATTCACGCCCGATCTTGAAGTGGCACCTCCTCAAGTGGTGCAGGCGTTTCGTGATCTCATTGGCCGCGCCGATGGCTTGATTATCGCATGCCCGGAATATGCGCGTGGTGTACCTGGCGCCTTCAAGAATGCGCTGGATTGGTTGGTGGGCGGCGAGACTTTCATCAGCAAGAAGTTCGCACTGTGGAACGCTTCGCCGCGCGCCAATGAAGCCCAGAGATCGCTGCGGCTGGTGGTTGAAACCATGTCGGGTATATGCGTGGAAGAGGCCGCACTGGCTTTGCCGCTCATCAACCAACGGCTCACTGCACAAAGCATTGCAGTGCATCCTGAATGGGCGGGGCAGATAATAACTTCATTGCAATGCTTCGCAGCGGAGATAGAGAAATGAAACTCAGCAATCCAGCGCAGTTACCCTTCTCCCGTTGGGAGAAGGTGGCCGACAGGCCGGATGAGGGCCTGTCAATAAAATCAATTCTAAAAAATCAACGCGCTTCCAGTCCCTCATCCGCCCTTCGGGCACCTTCCCCCAACGGGGGAAGGGCGATTGCGGGTTAAATCTTGCCTATGCTACCTCTCCATTTCACAAACTGGTTCGCCTCAAAAGGCTGGAGCCCACGCAGCCATCAATTAGAAATGTTAGAACTTGGCTTGAAAGGCGAAAGCGCCTTGCTGATTTCACCCACAGGCGGTGGCAAAACGCTGGCGGGTTTTTTGCCTACTCTGGTCGAATTGGCCGAAGCGCATGTGACTCAGGGCATTCACACGCTTTATATATCACCTTTAAAAGCACTGGCGGTGGATATTGCGCGCAATTTGGACGCGCCAATTGCAGAAATGAATTTACCAATCACGGTTGAGACACGAACTGGAGACACATCCCACGCCAAGCGGCAACGCCAACGCCAAAAGCCGCCAGATGTATTGATTACAACGCCAGAGCAAGTAACGCTGATGATCGCTGATCCGACTGCCGCACATCTGTTGCGTAATTTAAAATGTGTGATCGTTGATGAATTGCATTCTATTGTTTCGCAAAAGCGCGGCGTGTTGCTGTCACTTGCATTGTCGCGGTTGAGGACTCACGCCCCTCACGCCCGTTTCACTGGGCTATCAGCAACTGTGGCTGACCCAGATGCATTGCGCGCGTGGTTGGCCAAAGTGGGAACTCCTCCGGTGCCACTCGTTTTGGGCAAATCGGGTGCTCCGCCACGCATTAAAATTCTCAATTCGGTTGAGCATGTGCCGTGGAGTGGGCATTCCGCGCGCTATGCTATTCCTGAAGTTTACGAGACAATCAAAAACGCCAAGATGGCTTTGTTGTTCGTTAATACACGTAGCCAGGCCGAATTATTATTTCAAGAATTGTGGACTGCCAATGAAGATCATTTGCCGATAGCGCTGCACCACGGCTCACTTGATGTGATGCAACGCCGTAAAGTCGAAGCCGCCATGGCCGATGGCAAAATCAAAGCGGTAGTCTGCACGTCCACGCTGGATCTTGGCATTGATTGGGGAAACGTGGATTTGGTGGTGCAAGTGGGCGCACCTAAGGGATCATCACGCTTGTTGCAGCGCATTGGCCGCGCCAATCATCGGCTTGATGAATCCAGTAATGCTTTGCTGGTTCCTTCCAATCGCTTTGAAGTTTTAGAATGTGTGGCCGCGCGGCACGCGGCCGAGGAAGGCGCACAAGATTCAGAATACCCAATGGTGCGGAAGTTAGACGTTTTGGCACAACACATTTTGGCTTGCGCTTGTGCTGGGCCGTTTTATGCAGACACGTTATTTGCAGAAGTGAAATCAGCTTTTACATATCGTATGCTGAAGCGGGAAAGATTTGATCAGGCTTTGGATTATGTGGCCACGGGTGGCTATGCGCTGAAATCCTATGAGCGTTACGCCAAGTTGATGCATCAGCCGGATGGGCGCTGGCGGTTGGCGCATCCGCAACTGGCGCTGCGCTATAGAATGAATATGGGCACCATTATTCAAAACGAGATGATGAAAGTGCGGCTGGCATCTATCAAGGTGCGCCAAGCCAAACGCATGGTAGTGGGTGGCCGCGTGATTGGCGAATTGGAAGAGTCTTTTCTCAGCCAATTGGCAGTGGGTGATACATTTGTATTTGGCGGCGAAGTGCTGCGCTTTGAAGGCATGGATGAGTTTGGTGCGCTTGCCACGCGAGCACCTGGTAAGGAAGCTAAGATTCCCTCCTATGAGGGAGGCAAGTTTCCGCTCTCAACTTATTTGGCCGAGCGGGTGCGTGGCATCATTGCAGACAAAGCACAGTGGCAGCATTTGCCCAGCCAAGTGCGCGACTGGCTCTCATTGCAAAACTGGGCCTCTTCAATTCCACGCGCCGATCAAATGCTGGTCGAAACTTTTCCGCGCGCCGAAAAACATTATCTGGTGTGCTATCCATTTGAAGGACGCTTAGCACAACAGACTTTAGGTATGTTGCTTACGCGCCGTTTGGAAAGATGGGGCGCCAAGCCATTGGGCTTTGTGGCGTCAGAATATGCCCTTGTCATTTGGTGCGTGAGTGATCTCTCAGCAATGATTGAGCGTGGCCGCTTATCGCTGGCTAAGTTATTTGACGAAGACATGTTGGGCGATGATCTTGAAGCGTGGCTGGCGGAAAGCAACATGATGAGAGGCGCGTTTCGAAATTGCGCAATTATTGCGGGCCTCGTTGAACGCAATTATCCCGGCAAGCAAAAGACCCAGCGCCAAATGACGGTGAACACGGATCTGATTTTCGATGCGCTGCGCTCACATCAACCCGAACACATTTTGCTGCGCGCCGCATGGGAAGATGCAGCTGACGGCCTCATCAATGTGGAGCGATTGGGTGTCATGTTAAAACGCATCAAAGGCCATATTCTGCACCGGGCGCTGGAGCGTGTGTCGCCGCTGGCGTTTCCGGTGCTACTTGAGATTGGGCGCGAATCGATTCAAGGAGAAGCCCATGATGCCCTTCTCGCCGAAGCCGAAGCTGAACTTGCAGCCGAAAGCAGCCGTCTTGCCTGAGCGCCATAAAATTATGTTGGGCGGGATGGAACTGCGGCCTGATCTTTCAGGCGCATTATATGTTCCGGATATGAACGCCCTTATCATTTCCGATTTACATCTAGAGCAAGGCAGCTCGTTAGCAAGGCGCGGCATTCGTGTGCCGCCGTTCGATACTTCCATCACCATCGCAATGTTAGAACAGGTGATTGTTCGCTTTGCGCCACAGCGGCTGATTTTTCTCGGCGATAGTTTTCATGATGATGATGGCGAAGCGCGCGTTGAGTCTGAGCTAATGCTGCGCTTGCAAGGGCTTTCGAAATCGTATGAATGTTTTTGGATTTGCGGCAATCACGATCCGTCGCCGCCGCGCAATCTTACTGGTCATGCGGCCGATCATATTTTGTTGGGGCCAATAACACTGCGCCATGAGCCAGCGCGGTTGCGCAAAGACGAGCTCGAAATCTGCGGCCATTTACATCCGGGCTGTGCTGTCACCCAACGTGGACGGCGCGTTTCAGCAAAATGCTTTATCGCGGACGATCGTCGCCTGATTATGCCGGCCTTTGGGGCGTATACGGGAGCGCTTTCGGTTTTCGCCAAACCCTATGAAAGGCTGTTCAAGCATGATGAAACTCAAGCTTGGATGATCGGGCAAGAACGAATTTATAAGTTCCCCTTCGCGCGACTTGCTTAAACCTTTTCCCACTTGCCGGATTTCCCGGCCTTGAAGACAGCATCGATCACTTTCATGTTCTTGATGGCGTCTTCCACGCCCCATTTCTGTTTCTTGCCAGAGCGCACGGCTCTCCCAAAGGCTTCGGCCTGTAACTGGTATTGATCGGAGATGGGATATTCATGCCAATGACCCACATTCATCTCACCGCCTTGCACAAAGATTCTATTGGGTTGGTCTGGCGGCGCGTTGAAAGGTATCTCCACTTCGATGCGACCCTTGGTGCCCATAATGTTCACGCGCTGATAAGGCGCCAGTTGAGTTGAAATGGTAAAGCTGAGATGGCGGCCTTTGCCGAAATCCGCAAGCCCCCCAACAAGACGATCAGTTTTGAATTTTGGGTCGCGGTCAATTGTGGACGCGACACGTTTTGGTTCACCACCAAAAATGAAGCGCGAAATTGTGATCGGATAGCAACCAATATCCAGTAGACCACCGCCACCAATCTTGGCATCATTGCGCACATTTTTTGGATCGGCGTTGAAATATGAAAATAACGCCTGAATGGCGCGTACTTCACCAATCTCACCAGCCTCAACCCGGCGCTTGGCATCAAGCCATTGCAACGCATGGCGCACCATGAAGGCTTCAGAAATGTGAATTTTGCGTGGTATTTTCTTAAGTTTCATTGCCTCTTTGGCGGTGATCGCAATTGGCTTTTCACACAGCACATGCTTGCCGTGTTTAGCGGCGGCCAAGGTGAGCGGCACATGCAAATGATTGGGCAATGGATTGTAAACACACTCAATTTCGGGGTCAGCCAACATCTCTTCATAAGAGCCATAGGCTTTTCTGATACCCAGCATGGAAGCCCAGCTTTGTGCGGATTTTAGATTCCGCGAAGAGATGGCCACGATTTCGATCTCACCACTCTTCAACATCCCGGGCAAAACCTTGGCCACGCCGATGTTAGCCGTGGAGATCACGCCCCATTTCACTTTAGTCATCGTTCGCTCCCAAAATTATTTTCCATAGTGTGTCGCAGGGGCACTTAATTGTAAAGTATTCTGATGCCAAGGAAACTTGCGGTGTGGTGGAAAAAGCGCAATAGTAGACGTTCTTCAACAGGGAGAATTGACCATGACAAAAATACTATCAACCGCCCTTGCCTCTTTGGCTATAAGCGCCAGTTTCTTTGGCCTTGCCGCCAGCGCGCGCGCAAGCGACCCGGCAACATGCCAGACCGTTAAGATGTCAGACATCGGCTGGACGGATGTGACCGCTACGACGGCGCTCACCGGCGCTATGCTTGATGCCATGGGCTATAAAAGTGACATTAAACTTTTGGAAGTTCCAGTGACTTTCGCTTCGATGAAAACCAAAGACATCGACGTATTCCTCGGCAATTGGATGCCTTCCATGGCAGCCGACATCAAAGACTATGCGGCAGATGGTTCAGTTGAAGTTGTTGGTGCAAATCTTCCGACTGGCGCATTTTACACTTTGGCGGTGCCCGAATATACTTGGGACAAAGGCTTGAAAGACTTCAAAGACATTGCCAAATTTAAAGATAGTTTGAAGGCCAAGTTCATCGGCATTGAATCTGGCAATGATGGCAACCGCCATATCTTGGATATGATCAAAGATCCAAAGTTCAATCTGGCTGGCTTTGAGCTCATCGAAAGTTCTGAGGCAGGCATGCTATCGGAAGTGGCCAAGGATTATCAAAATAAGGAAGATGTTGTGTTCCTAGGTTGGTCACCTCATCCGATGAACACAACATTCAAAATGAAATATCTAACAGGTGGTGATGATCTGTTTGGGCCAAACATGGGTGCCGCCGTTGTCAATTCCACCGTGCGCAAGGGCTATCTGGCGGAGTGTCCAAATGTCGGCCAGCTGGTCAAGCAGCTGAAGTTTGACGTGGGCATGGAAAATGAAATGATGGATCAGATTCTCAACAAGAATGTTGATGCCAAAGTGGCGGCCATCGCCTATGTGAAAGCCCATCCTGATCTGTTGAAGCCATGGCTTGATGGCGTGACCACCTTTGACGGCAAAGGCCCAGCCCTTGATGCCGTGAAGGCTGTGTTCATGAAATAATGGCAGTCAAACGCCCTTATTAACAAAAGCGGGCCGCAAAGCCCGCTTTTTTATGGCGAGGGCCTTCGACAAGTGCAATAGTTGATCACATAAACATTTGGGAACAACCCATGGATCAAATTTTTAATTTATCCTTTATCCCTAAAATCCCCTGGGGCGCAGGGGGCAAGATTTTCTTCAATTATTTCACTGCGAATTTTGATTGGTTCTTCCGAGGTGTTTCAGGTGGCATGGGTGTTGTGCTGGACGAACTCGTCTGGTTTTTGCTGCAAATTCCGCCCTTGCTGCTGATTATCGGTTTTGCAGTGGGTGCTTATTACATCCAAAAGTCATGGCGCGTGGCGCTGGCCGTATTTCTGGGCTTTGCCTTCATGCTCAATCAGGGTGAGTGGAAGGAGACGATGCAAACGCTGGTTTTGGTCACCTCATCGACGGCTGCCGCAGTGGCAATAGGAGTACCCTTGGGAATTTTCGCAGCGCATCGCCCCCGCTTCTGGCGGTTTTTAAGCCCGCTATTGGATTTGATGCAGACGATGCCGACTTATGTTTATCTTATCCCTGCCCTCATTCTATTTGGCCTTGGCGCGCCGTCCGGACTTTTGGTGACAGTCATATTCGCAGCCCCCGCTGCCATCCGCATGACGCATCTTGGTGTCACGTCAGTGCCGCGCGCGATGGTGGAGGCAGGCCTCGCATTTGGCGCCAACCCACGGCAACTTTTGTGGAAAGTGGAGCTACCTGCAGCCCTTCCAACTGTAATGGCCGGAGTGACGGAGTGCATCATGCTGGCTCTGTCTATGGTGGTTATTGCTGGATTGATTGGCGCCAATGGCTTGGGCAGCCAAGTGGTGCGCGGGTTGAACCAGTTCAATATTCCGCTTGGCGTTGAAGCTGGAACTTGCATCGTATTTTTGGCTTTGATGCTACACCGTGTGACCCACGTAAAAGGTGGGGTGAGCCATTGACCACAGCAGTTTCATTCAAGAATGTTGATATTCTTTTTGGGCGCAACCAAGCGGCAGCATTAAAGCTGCTCGATAGCGGCGTAGAACGCGGCGATATCTTGCACAAGACCAATGTGGTTCTGGGCTGTGCCAGCTGTTCACTTGATGTGAAGGCGGGTGAAATCAGCGTTTTGATGGGACTTTCGGGTTCTGGAAAATCAACCCTGCTGCGCGGGGTAAATGGCCTCAATAAAATTACCCGCGGTTCCATTGAAGTGTTCGATGGAATGGGCATGGTGGATGTGGCCACATGCAGCAAGAAAGTCTTGCGTGGCCTTCGCCAAAAAAACATCGCCATGGTGTTTCAACAATTTGGATTGCTGCCGTGGCGCAGCGTGGCTGAAAATATCGGCTTTGGATTGGAACTGGCTGGTGTTCCCGAAGCTGCCCTCAAGGCCCGCGTTGATAAGCAACTGAAGCTGGTGGGGCTTGAGCAATGGGCGAATAAATTTGGTCATGAACTTTCCGGCGGCATGCAGCAACGCGTGGGGCTGGCGCGTGCCTTTGCAACGGACGCGCCCATTTTGCTAATGGATGAGCCGTTTTCAGCACTTGATCCTTTGATCCGCGCCAAGTTGCAGGATGAGCTTTTACAATTGCAAAGAACATTGAAGAAAACCATCATCTTCGTCAGCCATGATCTGGAAGAAGCGCTTAAACTTGGCAATACCATTTCAATTATGGATGGTGGGCGCATCGTGCAATCCGGCAAGCCTGAAGATATCGTGCTGCGGCCAGCCACTGCTTACGTGAAAGAATTTGTGGCCAATGTGAACCCCTTATCCGTGCTCACCGCATGGAATGTGATGCGGGGTTTGCATGAGTTGGAGCGCGATGCGCGCGGTTGGATATGGCTCGACCGCGCTAAAACAACACGATTTAGGTTGGGACCCGATAACCGCGTCACAACTGTTGAGCGTGATGGGATGAAGGCGCAGTGGTTGGCATGTAGCGAAGCAGAGCGACTGCGCTCAGTTAAAGCCAAGCCTGTCTTTTGGGCAACACCCAGCACCTCACTGAAAACCGTGATGTTGGCCATGCACCAGTCTGAGACCGCACCTGTTGCACTGTTCAATGAAGATCAAACTTTTGTGGGCGGAATTGGCGTAGGCGATGTGTTGCGCGCGGTGTTGAAGAAAGAAAATTAGTTTTCAGGCGTAAGGACTTCAGTGCCCGCGCCATTCATACCTGATAGTGTCCAGACGCCATCCATCGAACCGTCTTTGTCCATCTTGTAAATGATGAGGCCAACTGAGCCGTCTTTCATTTTGTAGGCTGCAGCAAAGCTGTCGTCATTGCGCATGCAAATGCCTGCTGATGACGAATTCGGGCCTGTGTGCCATTCAATCGTGCAGGTGGTTTCAGAGGTAATGGTGATTTTTGCATCACCGGAATACTTCGAACCATCAAAATTCGTGCCAGCAACTTTGTACGTGCCGCCAATGTCACCCGCAGCGATTGCTGGCGCAGAAAAAACAGTGAAGGCCAATAGAGTTGTCGTTAAAAATTTCATGTCATGCTCCCATTATTCTCAGTCAGACCATGTTTGATCTGAAAACAGAAGAACACAAGATTAAAATGCAACACCTGAGTTCAAGGATCCCACACCCAGCAGGTTCGCAATGCTTTGGCCAATGTCAGCGAACGAATTTCGCAAACCAATGTTTTTGGGGGTTACACTCGGTGAAAACCACAGAATGGGAACCCGCTCTCTGGTATGATCGGTGCCCTTAAAGGTTGGATCATTACCGTGATCGGCGGTGATGAAGAGATGGTCCCGGGGGCCCACAAGACTGAGCGCCTTGCCCAACCACTGGTCAAAACTCTCGAGCAATTTCCCATAACCAGCGACATCGCGGCGGTGGCCAAAATCCGTATCGAAGTTGACAAAATTCACCATAAGGAAGCCGCCAACTTCCAACTTTGTCATTTCGTTTAATGTGGTGTTCTGCAGTGCATCCATGCCTGAGACTTTTATTTCGCGCCCCGTGCCGGAGTGGGCGTAGATGTCCCCAATCTTGCCTATACTACACACATCGCGGCCCGCTGATGAAAGCACATTCAGCAAAGTGGATTGCGGTGGGAGAATTGAATAATCTTTGCGATTTCCGGTGCGCTCAAATGTTTTGGCTGTCTCACCAACAAAGGGTCTGGCAATTACGCGACCTATGCTGAGCGCATACGAAAGTTCGCGCGCAATGGCGCACACCTCATAGAGCCGCTGCAATCCAAAATAGGTTTCATGGGCAGCAATTTGGATAACACTATCAACGCTCGTATAAATAATCGGCTTGCCTGTAAGTAAATGTTCTTCGCCGAATTCCTCAATAACCTGTGTGCCTGAAGCATGGCCCATGCAAAGCAGTCCGGGCAATTTGGCCTGTTTAATCAGTTCATCCATAAGCGCTTGAGGGAATGCTGGTATGATGGTGGGGAAATAACCCCAATCTTTTTCTAACGGCACACCAGCGATTTCCCAATGACCAGTTATTGTGTCTTTGCCTTTTGAAACCTCGGTCGCCGCGCCATAGCTGGCGATGATTTTTGCATTAGGAAATGGGTTACTGCCACCGGCAATCGCAGCGGCTTTACCAATGCCCAGTCTTGCGAGATTGGGAATATTTGGTTTGGCTTCTCTCCACACATGACCAAAAGTGTTGGCGCTCTCATCACCGAAAGCTGCTGCATCAGGTGCATAGCCAAGGCCAAATCCATCCATGATGAAAAGAAACACGCGGCTCATGCGGTGAGCCTCTCCAAAATGGGTGGAAGCTCCTTGCTTACCTCACCAATAATGTAAGCTGATTTTATGATTCTTTCGGCGCGCGCAAAACTTGCTTCATCTGCGGCATGGATCGTTGCCAAAGGTGTGTGACGATCAGCATTTGCATTTTTTCCAAGCAGATTGGAAAGGCCAACAGCGTGATTAATCTTGTCATCGGCTC
>Ga0208589_1000413_pt1 | contig 20830 bp, 41 predicted proteins | sample NGESurshal092012_2_FD_184486 | JGI IMG/M metagenome (GOLD analysis project Ga0208589, IMG submission 184486) | Arctic peat soil microbial communities from Barrow, Alaska - NGEE Surface sample F53-2 shallow-092012 (SPAdes) | ecosystem: Environmental > Terrestrial > Soil > Wetlands > Peat ... | reverse complement strand
CCGGCGGCAGTTCGCAGTCGTAATCGGGCGCCATCCAGCCTCTGCAGGCGGACCGGTCGCACATGCAACGAATGCCGTGACTGCCAAACTGACGCCGTTCGCCGCACGAGACGCAGACGTATCGGTAAAGCTTGTTCATCGCGAACCACCCTCCGCGATCGCGACGACCAGCGCGCGCAGCGGCGCGGCGTCGCGCTCGTTGCGGTAGCGCAGCGGCACGTGCACGTCGCACCACGCGCAGCCCGTGGGGCCGCGGTGCATCGCGATCGCGGGGCACTTGTCGCATTTGGGTAACGTCGCGACGTACGCCGCCGCGAGCACGACGATCGCATCGGCCTTGATCCGCGCGGCGCGCTCCTGTTCCCACGCCTCGTGCGCGGCGTCGAGGCCGATCGGTCCGATACCCAGCGGCCCGCGCACCCAGTCGCGCGCGGCTACGTGTTCGCGGAAGAGCGCGAGCATCGCCGGCGTCGGCCCGCTCTCGTCGGCCAGCGCTTCGGCGAGTCGCTCGGACGCGGGTGCGTCGAGCTCGATCGCGTCGTCGTCGAGCGGACCCACGAGCGTCTCGAGCCTGGCGCGCACGATATCAGCGCTGTCCAGCGCGCCGGCGTCGCCGTGGTCGCTGTACGGCTGTGCTTGCGAGCGCTCGGTCCGGAACCGCGCGACGACGGCGTCGAGACACGGCGTGTTTCGTTTGTGGTGGTAGCCGCGCACGCCGCACGGCGCGCACCAGACCTGCCAGTCGTCGTGTTCATCCACCATCGTCGTTCCTTTCGTTCGCGCGTCGCTGCGTCTGCGGCGTCGCGCCCGCTACCCCTGTGTCCCTTGGTTTCACCGACCACCTACGGGCGGTCCGACGTCCGCCACCAGACGCGTCGCCAGTCGCACGCGCGCCGCGTTCTTCCGCGCGACGCTCTCCGACTTCGCGGCCGGACGGTAGCCGGTCTCGACGAGCAGCGCGATCAACTCGCGTCCGGAGCGCGTCAGCGCGAAGCTCGGTCGCCGCGGCACGCCGTCGGGCGCGCGCTGCGCGATCAGTCCACGGCGCGCAAGCCACACGAGCCGACTGGCGTTGCGACGGGCGTCCGGCCCGTCGTCTTCGCGTCGCCACCAGCGACCCGCCAGGGACGGCTCGCGTAGCTTCACGAGCAGGGCGACGTCGGCGGCGTCCAGGGACCGCTGGGCGGCGTGGTAGCGCGCCGTCACGTCCTGACTCCCCGCGCGCGGATCGCGTCTTCGATCGCAGCGGCCGCGAGCGCCGCCGCCTGCGCCGGTGCGGAGTCCTCGTCGGCGTCCATCGCGTCGATCGTGCGTCCGACGTGCATCGCCCCGACGGCGTTCGCGATCGCGAGGCAGGCCGCGCGCTCGGCGGCCTCGGCCGCGCGGATCACGGGCACGATCGCGGCGCGCAGGAACTCGGCGTGGCGCTCGGCGAGTGCGCGCGTCTCGAAGTCGTCGCCCGGATAGACGTCGCCCGCGGGCCCGGCGAGCCAGACGAGATAGCGATACCGCTCGCCCGTCGGGCCGACGACGACGAGGGCCGCGGCGCGCTGCTCGGCGCTCAGGTTGTTCATGGTGCGATTCTCCGTTCGAGTTGGACTTGGTCGGCGAGCAGTTTCTCGACACCATGGGTGCGGGCGAACTGGGCCGCGAAGGGATCGTCCGCGAGGCGCCGCGCCAGCTCGTGTCGCGCGTGCGGGGTGCCGTCCATGCAGCGCGCGAGCGCGAGCGCCCACGCGGGGGCCCACGGCATCTCGTGCGTCGAGCCCGTGGGTCCATCGATCAACCTGTAGCCGTTGGGTACCCACGTCAGGCGCACGCCGAGGACGTGCAGCTCCGGCAGGTCGTTCTCCGCGGGCTCGAGGCCCTGCGCGAGCGCGCCGACCGCGGCTGCGAAGCGCGCGCAGTCGATCGGCGGGTGCAGACCGTTGTACCCGTCGTTCAGGGTGATCAGGCAGTTGCACGTCTCGCAGCGACCGACCACGATCCGGCCAAGGCCGTCCCAGTCGTCCTCGTAGTCGCCGTCGATGACGTCGCGGCCGATGACGTTGCAGTGGTTCTCATCGGGCATCCGTCCGAAGAGAAACGCGACGTCCTCGACCCGGCGCGTGTACGCCAGGTACGCCGTGCGCGTGCGCCCGGCGACGTCGTTGCGCTTCTTCCACTGCGCGCGCGTCTGATAGTGCCTCACGCGTCGCTCGGGTCATCATCGGGTGTCTCGTCGACGCCGGCCGCGAGGCCGTCGAGCGGCGCGGGGTCGGGCGTCGGTGCGAGCCGCACGCGTGCGATCAGCTGCGGCAGCACGATGTGCCACATCGTCGCGTCGTAGACCGGCGCGCCGCGCTCGAAGTGCGGCCGCGCGCAGTTCTGCATGCAGGACTGCGCGAAGGCCGCGAGCTCGTGGTTGGTGAGCGCGGCGATCCGGCGCAGGGTCTTGTTGTGGCTGCACAGCGCGGCGCGCTGGGCGGGGCTTCGGAGCTTGGAAAAGTCGACCATCAGGGCCTCGCGGAATCGGGTCGTTTCGGGTCGCTTTCGAGGAAGCGCAGCAGGTCCGCGATGCGCAGCGCGGGGACGATGCTCCGGATCACGTCGGGGCAGAGCGAGCAGAGCATGTGCGTGCCGTGACACACGGGGCAGGCCGCGCATGATTCGGTGACCGTCGCGAGCGCGGGGTGCTCGAGCGCGAGCAGCAGGAAGCGCAGCGTCCAGGGGTTCCAGCAGGTCCGCCACGCGTCCTCGAGCCGATCGTCCTGCAGCTTGAGGATCAGCGCGATCGTTACCTGTTCCTGGAAGAACAGGACGTTCTCGAGTTCCGCCAACAGCACCAGGGTCTCGTCTCGGGTCATGTCCACGCCGCCAGGCGCCGGTAGGCCGGCTCGAGTTCGATCGTCGGGATCACGACCGTGTCGGCGTACGCGCCGGCGTGGCTCGAGGCCGTCAGGCCGTAGCCGAGGCGCATCACCTCGAGCGCGGAGCGCACGCCCTCGTCGGTGCGTCCCTGCCAGCGCGGCAGCGCGCGCTGGAAGGTCGCCGTGAAGCCACGCGTCTCCTCTTCGCTGAGCAGGCGCCAGCCGCGGACCGTGTTGGGCGGTCTGGCCCGGGCCGCGAAGAGCTGCTCGACGGCGAGCACGGCGTCCATGTCCGAGGCGAGGGCGACGCACTGCGCGATCGTCGCGGGCATCTCGGAGGCGGCGGGGCCCCGTGCGTCGTCGGCGAAGAAGCGCGTCGCGTGCGGCGCCCAGCCGTCGGGCACCAGGCCCCGCGTGACCAGGCGCTCCCAGGCCTCCTGCGGACTGGCCACGGTGAAGTACGCGCGCAGGCCCGGCTGCACGTGCATCAGCAGCACGTGGTCGGTGCGCCAGACCAGGCCGAGCGTCGCGAGCGAGCGCGTCCAGCCCTCGACCGGCATGTCGGTCACGCACGCGAGGGCCTCGGCGAGCCGGGCGCGCACGGGGCGGAAGATCGGGACGGTGTCAGCCATCGGTGGCCTTCTCCTTCCGCACGCGCGGCTTGCTGGGCGTCTCGAGCGGTTTCCAGTACCGCACGTGGCTGTCGTCGAAGTGCGAGCCAAAGCGGCGCCACGACCGTGTGTACAGCACGTTCCAGCGTCCGTCCTCGTCGAGATACCCGAGCGTCACGCCCTCGCCCTGTTCATCGAACACCCAGACGTATGTCAGCTGCGGGGGCGGCACGCCCCGCGGCTTCGGGTTCAAGTCGTCCTGGCATTGGTAGTAGATCCACCGCGTCGTCATGGCAGCCGCTCCTGGGCGCCGGTGCGCAGCACGCAGACGTCGCGGCGGCAGACGAGCGCGACCGGGCCGCCGGCCGCGGCGACGTCGCAGTCGTAGGTGCGAACGTCCGTGCCGTGATCGTCCTGGACGCAGACGATGTTGCTGGGTGCGTCGAGCATCGTCGCGGCGTAGGCCGCGGCGGCGCGACGCGCCTGGTAGGCATCCTGGGCCTGGTTGCTGTGGTAATTGCGCACGGCGAGCACGGTCGTAAAGAACACGAGCGGACAGCCCACCGCGAAGCCGATCAGATAGGGCCACGCCGTGCGCAGCACCACGCGCACCAACCGCAGCTCGGAGGTCTCAGGTTCGGATCGGGTCGCGGTCTCCTCTTCACTCATAAGGCTTGCCTCGTTCGACGATCGCCGCAAAGCCGCGCAGCGCGGTAGCGAGCCATGCACGGTCGCGTTTCGACAGCGCGCAGACGTACTGCAATGCGGCGTGGCCCATCTGCTCGAAGACAGCCGTGAGGCGCTTCTCGAGCTCCTTCGTCTCGACGCGGCGGGCGTCGCGGGCGCGGCGCTTGGCCTTCTCCTGCTCCAGCCACTTCGGGTTCATCCGCAGGATTCCTCTGCGGTCGCGCAGCGTCTTCTCGATCTTCTTCGGTTTCACGGGACGACCTCCTTGTCTTCGACGGGCGCGCCGCCGCGCGTGAGCCAGGCCTGGACGTCCGCGAGCGTCGGCGCGACGCCCGCGCGCCGACGGACGTCGCGGGCCTCGGCGACCGAGCGCGCCGGGTGCACGACCGAGGTGCCGCGCGGCCTCCAGATCACGGCCACGTTGCAGATCGACGACAGGGCCCGCGGGTGCGGCCGGCGCATGCCGACCCAGTGGATGCTGGACACCGATGGATGGTCGATCGTCGCGAGCAGCCGCACCATCGCCATCGGATTGGTCGAGGCCTCCCACGCGGCGAGCACCGGATCGCGACCGTCGGGCGACCAGCGGAAGACCCACTCGAGCGGCGGCTTGCGGCGTTCCTCGAGGGCGCGAAGCAGGGCGTGGAGCGTCGGCTCGCCGGCGCGTTCCTCGCGGACGAAGAGGCGCAGGACGCGTTGCGCGTCGGCCACGGCGTCGTCGACGTGGCGGTGCATCGCCTCGTGGACCGGCTGGTTGCCGAGGGCGCTGGGCAGGTCCGTCGGCGGGTCCCAGACCTGCACGTGCACCCAGCTGTGGTCGCGACGCGAGAAGGTCTCGACGACGGCGCGCGCGCCGCTGCGCGCGACGAACGTGCCGCGCTGGTACTTCGACGACCAGCGCCATCGCGGATCGCCTCCGAGGAGGCGTTGGTAACGCAGCTCGGTCATCGGGGCTCTCGTTTGTTGGTGCCGGGCATCGGCAGGGCGTGCCGGACCGGTTTCGGTCCAGCGGCGTGCAAACGGTCGAGTGCGCGCTTCGCGCCGTGCACGTGGGCCTCGGCCATCTCCGCGTCCTCGGCCGCGTTGGCGTATGCGGCCACGAGGTGGTCCGCGGCGCGCTCGGCCTCCGTGACCCTGGCATGCGGCGCGTCGTCCGTGAGCCACGCCGCGGCCATCGCATGCAGGATCCCTTCGGCACGCTCGCGGTCGGCCGCGTTCGCGCCGGGCACGCGCGTCGCTTCGACGACGAACCCGCGGGCGAGCGGCTGGATCGTGCCGAGTTGCACGGGACGTCGTTTCACCAGCGGTCGGTTGTGGAAGGCCACGACGAACCCGCCGACGGCGCGGTCATGGGTATGATCGATGACGAGGCCCTCGGTCACCATGAACACCTCGCCGTCGAGCGTGGCGGTGCGCGCCGTCCGGTCGACGACGACGCGATCCGGGTCGACCCAGTTCCTGACTATGCGCACCTCCCTTTCGACGTGGGAGATCTCGGCGTTGCACGCGGCGCACGTGCGCGACCGCGTCGCGAGCTGTGGCGCGCCGTAGAAGCCGCACCAGATGCCGTGCGGGCACTTGTGGCGCGACGTCGCGCGGCGCAGGCGCCGCAGGCACGTCACGCACTCCTGCATGGGGGGTCCGGCCGTCACGTCGGCACCCCGTAGCCCTTGGCGCTCTCCTCGGGCAGCACGAACTGGCGCGCGGTCCGCCCGTGGCTCGTGCGGAACCAGCCAGGCACGAGCTCGCCCGGCCGGCGCGTGAGCGCGTCGAGCACGCGCTTCTCGGTGATCCAGCCGTTGGGCGCGATGCCCGCGCGCTCCGCGATCGTGTGCAGCAGGCCGCTGTCGCCCGCGCCAACCGCGGGGTTGCGGCTCTCGCGCAGCACGAGCACCGCGGCGTCGCAGCAGCGCAGTCGCGCGACGGCCGTCGGGCGCGGCGGGTCGACCGCGACGCGCACGCGACGGCCGTGGCTGGCGCACCGCGCGGCATAGGCCTCGGCGCTCGCACGACCAGTGTCGGTGTGCGGCCAGTACCCGAGCGCGGGCGGGCGGCCGTCGCGGCCGGACGTCGACGGCAGGTCGTCGGCGATCACGGCCCACGCGGGGTCGCTGTTGCGCAGGCGCTTCGTCACGCAGCACCGTCCGCGCCCGGCGCCAACGTCGCAAGCAGCGCGCGCCCCGCGTCGCCCTCGATCGGCACGCACTCGCCTTCCTTGTGGCTGCAGCACGACGTGCAGCACGCTAGCGGCGGCGTCCACTCGCCGTTGACGCACGTCGCAGCGCGTTCGCCGCAGCACGCGCACTCGATCGGCACGCGCGCCGTCGCTCCGCGCGATTGCCACGCGGCCACGGCCTCATCGAGCGTCGGGTGGTTGCGCAGGTCGCGCATGTGCTGCTCGCGATCGCCGTCGCGCTCGCGCGGCGTGAACACGAGCCCGACGTACGACGGTCCGTGCGGGCGCAGCTCGACGCGGACGCAGAGGTCGTGCGCCAGGAACACGAGCCGCGTCAGGTGGTCGCCGTCGTACGTCGCGAGGTTCGCGTAGGACGGGCACGCCGTCCGGATGAGCCACGGGTCCGACCAGTCGACGCGCCGCAGGATGCCGCGACTGATGTGGTGGATGCCGACCCACGCGTCGAGCAGGTGCGCGACGCGTCGACCGAGCGGCGAGAACGCCACGGGCGCGTCGGGCCGGTCGCACTCCTGGCCGACGCGACCGCACGCGGCCTGCTCGTCCGCGAGCACATTGATTGCCGCGCGCGTCACGCGCCACCCCGCAGCGCGCGGGACATCTTCGCCACCTTCTCGAGCGCGACCCGGCCCACGCCGGTCTCGTCCCAGCGCCACGAGAAGCCCGCGTCGCGCGTCGTCACGACGGTCTCGTCGCCGACGATGTCGGTGGTCTCGCGCAGGCAGACCGTCGAGTCGTAGTTGAGCCGCGCGCGGTCCGGCACGCGCTCGTCGACGTGCAGGCCCGTCGCGCGGCACTCGCCCGCGGTCATCATCAGGCCGAGCGTCCAGGGGTTCTTGCGCCTGCTCACGGCGACGTCCAGCGCAGCGCGACGTGGACGTACCAGGTCGGCAGGTTGGCGTCGATGAAGTAGCAGTCGACGCCCGAGTTCCTGAGCGCCGCGTGGATCTCGGGCCGCACCACGTACAGCGCGTTGGCGAAGAACTGGCCGCGCCGCAGGGGGCGCTCGGGGCCCGCGACGTACTGCTCCCACGCGAGCTGGGTTGCCGCGATGAAGCCCGCGAAGTCGCCGACGGACGGCACCGGGACCGGCTTCGCCGTCACCTTGATTGGTGGCTTCTCGTCGGGCTGCTTCGCGACCGGCCGCGCGGCATGCAGCTCGATGACCTTCATGATGCGCTGCATGTTCTTGTTGTCGTACTTCGCGCGCACCGTCGCGACGTTCTCGTGGGGTCCTACGTAGACCGGGTAGTCCTCGTACGAGAACGAGTCGCAGACCACGACGACGTGCGTCGCGCCCCGGCGGAAGCCCTCGGCCTTCCAGCGCTCGACATCCTCATGCGTCGTCGCCATCGTCAGCTCGCTAACCAGTGGACGACGGCGCCCATGCCCAGCGCCATCGCCGGCCGCAGGAAGAGGTACGTCGTGAACGTCGTCATGTTCTCGCGGAACGTCTTGTCGTTCTTCGCCGTCGAGATCGACGACGGCGTGAACATGCCGGCGACGACGTGCAGGCCGATCGCCTGCGCGAGCGTCAGCGCCGGCGCGTGCGCCCAGGCAACGACGAACCAGGCCCACAGGCGCACCGTCACGAAGCCGTTGAGCACGGGCGCGACGATGAGCAGCCCGAAGATCATCCAGAGGCATCCGGCGGCCGCGGTGGCGCCCGTCGGGGCGTCGTTCTTCGATTCGTCCTTCATATCTCGTCTTCTTTCTCTGCTGCCGCATCCAGTGCCACGACCATCTTGCCGTACGCCTCGGTCGACTCGAGCGACGTCGCGCTGCCGGTCACGATCCACGCCCGCACAAACGCGCGCGCCGCCCGCACGGCGCGCTCGTTCAGCTCGAGCTCGTCGCTCTTCCACGTCACGATGTGCCCCGGGTGCGGGCCGAACGGGCCGGCGTCCGGGATGCTCTCGGGGATCGGTCCCTCGTGGTTGTCGGGACGGTGGTCGGCCGCGAGGGTGCAGACGGTCCACAGGCCGCTGCCCCGGCCGTACTCCTTGCGGTGGCCGCACGTCGCGGGATCGTCGTCAGGCGTCGTCATCGGCGTCCGGTCGCGAGGATCTTCTCGAGCGTCGCGTCCATCTGCCTGACGGCGTCTTCGAGAAGGGCGACACGCGCCGCCAGCCGCGCGGCCTGGTCGTCCACGACGCGTGGCGACGCCGGCTCGGCGACGGCCTTGTGCGATGCGCCGAGCAGCGCCATCGCCGCGTCGATCGCGTCGCCGCGCCACGAGTTGTGCACGACACCGCGGCAGCCGCCGCGTGCCGTCCAGGCCGCGGCGTGCTTTGCGCATAGCAGCTGCTCGCCGTAGATGCCGCTGTCGCACGTATCCTCGACGAAGCCGGCGCGGTGCGTGTGCGGCTCGTCGCAGTCGGCGTCGTTGCACTTGCCGACGGCGCGGTGCAGCAGGTTGCGCAGGACGATCAGTTCGGTGGGTGTCATTCGTCTTTTGCTTTCTCCGCGGGCGCGTCGATCACGTCGAGCTGCGCGAGTGCTTCGGTTACGATGTCGCCGATCGCTACGGTCAACTCCTCGTCGTCGTCGTCGAACTTGTCGTCGTCGAACATCTCGTCGATCGCGCGCAGCGCCCTGACGGCAATCTCGCGCTCGCCGTTGGCGATGGCGAACATGCCGAAGTTTCCCCCCGCGTCCTGCTCCCAGCGGCCCGCGCGGACCGCCTCCCGATCGCGCTCGGCCGTCAGCGCCGCGATCGTCGCGTCGCGGCCGTCGAGCGCGCCGAGCTCGTCGCGCTTCGGGCACCGCGAGCGCACGTCGCCGGTGATCGCGAGGACCTCGCCGACGACGCCGACGCACGGCGGTTCGTGGCCCTCGGGCAGCGTGCAGTGGCTCTGCGCCAGGTACTGCGTGAGCCACGCGTCGCCCGCGTCGGCGATCGCGGCGTCGTTCGATCCGTGCAGCGCGTACTCGATCAGCGCGAGCTTGGTGTGCGCGACGGCGAACCGGCGCAGGTCGGCGTCGCGCATGGCGGCGTCGGACCGGCTCGCATCGACCAGGCGCATGGTCCCTTCCATCGCGGCGTTGCGTTCCTGTGTGGCGAAGTCGAGCGCGGCGCGCAGCGCGTCGCGCTCGCGTCGGGCCTCGTCGCGCTGGCGGGTCGCGTCGATCATCGCCGCGTTGGCCTTCTCCATCCCGTCCGCCGCCAGGCGAAGCGCGTTGTTCAGCACCACGTTGTCGTGCGCGAGGCCGGCGCACTCGGCCTGCGTCATGTCGCGCGGACCGATCGTGGACGGCTCTTCGTCGTAGCCGCACCCCATCGCCGCGCAGTAGCGTCGGCCCGAGACGAGTTCCTGCAGCGTCAGGCGGTGGCAGCGCGGGCAGATCATGTGGTGCCTTTCGTCGGCCGCACGGCCAGGGCGTCGTATGCCGTGAGCGCTTCGTCGAGGTCGAACTCGGCGCCCGACTCCGCGACGAGCGTCGTCGCCGACGCCGGCGCGCAGCACGGCGCCGAGAGGTACGAGCGACGCACCGCCCGCTGGGCCGCTCTGTACGCTCCCGCGCGCGTGGCCACCGCCTCGGCCGCGGCGAGGCGAGCGAGGAGCTGTGGCAGCGCATTGACCGCGGCGACGATCAGCGCGGCGTTCGGCTTGCTGCACGCGATGTTCGGGCCGTCGTACCAGTGGATCCCTACGACGAACTCGCCGGCCTCGGTCTCGATCACGGCGTTGTCGAGGTCGCCCGCGCCCTGGCGCGTGTTCGCGTCGTCCCAGAGCGAGAGCCACGGTCCCGGCGTCGCGGCCTCGAGCAGCCGGACGAGCGTCGCGACGTCCGCGGGGGGGGGCGGTGCGTCGGCGCTGCCGCTCGTGGTGTCGACCACGACCTCGCCGATCGTCTCGTACTTCACCGGCCAGCCCGCGTGCTCGGTGACGTCGCCGCGCATGCCGGCGTAGTGGCAGTAGACGATCCACGCGCGGTCGCCGACGCCCACGGTGGCCTCTTCCGCGCGCCAGCCGAGGCGCACCAGCAGCGCCGTCGCCTGCGCGCGGATCTCGTCGTCGTTCATGGTGTTGCCTCCGCACAGCGCAGCGGCGCGCAGATCGGACACCGCACCTGTCTGGAGCGGGAGTGCTTGCGGCGTTTCCGCTGGATGCTGCGGTCGTCGCACGTCGTGGCGACAGCGGACATCGGACCTCCTGGCGCGGCGAGGGCGTCGCGAAGCACCGGCACGTAGCAGTCGTCTGTATGGCTCTCGCGGAAGCCGAACGAGTTGCACGCGGCGCAGTGGAATCGATAGACCACCGAGTCGCCGTGGTCGGTCACGACGCCGAGGGCGAGGAGCTTCCGGGCTGCCGCACGCAACCGCGCCAGTTCTTCGTCGCGTTCGCGCGTTGCCGCGACGATCGCGCGTCCGGTCGCGTCGGCGACCTCGCGCGCGTCGTCGATGTTGCCGTGCCAGGTGCGCAGCGTGCCGATCACGAGCCACGCGCCGCCGCGGGTCGTGTCGGGCTCGACGCGCACGTAGCGCGAGGCCTTCGTCTCGTCGTCCATCACACCGCTCCTGTCGGGGCCGGGGGCAGCGGCTGCTTGTACCAGCGGAAGAGGCCGCGCTTGATCGCGACCGTGCCGCCGAACGTCTTGATCTGCGGTCCGAAGAGCACGACAGCCTGGTCGCCAGCGACGGCCGTGAGCACGGGTTGGTGCCAGCCGCCCTTGCCGGGCGCCGAGTACCACCAGAGGCCATCGCCGTCGGGCGCGTCGAGCCAGCGCGACGCCGGCGTCGCCGCGCTCGCCCTCGTTCCTCCGAGCGGCAGTCCCGGGTCTTCGGGTCCATCGCGCAGCACGCGGTTCGCCCACATGCTCGTCAGGTACTTCATCATCTTGCTGCTCCCTTCGTCGCCCGCGCCCCGCCGCGCACTACTTCCGCTCGTCGTCGTAGTGCGCGCACTCGCATCGCTTGCACCTGCCGGTGTTCACGTCGTGTTCTTCGTCGCCGTGGCCGCAGAGGCAGCCCTCGTCGTTCGCAGGCTTGCGTAGAGGCTTGGGCCGTGTGCGGGCCCTGTTCCCCAGGGGCGATCCTGGCAATGGGATCCAGTGCGTGACGTGCGCCTGCTTGTGTCCGTTCTTGTCGCGCCACACGCCCTTGCCAGGAGCGTTCGGGTGGAACACCTCCCAGCGCACGGTCTGCGGGTGGTTGTGCGAGACGCAGTCGACGCAGTCGTCGTAGCCGGCGCCGCACGCGAGGATCAGCGTGCCGTCACGCGGCGCCGTCGCGATCGGCTGCCAGCGCATGCGCATCTCGTCAGACATCGAGCGTTCCGTACGCGTCCGCGATCATCATGCAGCAGCAGGCCGCGCGCGCCGTCGCGGCCAGCAGGTCACCGCGGCGCAGCGGCGTCATCCGCTCGGGCTCGCGCGTGGTGCCGTCGCCGTTCGTGTTCGCATCCACGGACTCGGCGAGGTCGCCGATCTCTTTGTGCACGCGGTACATCGCGTCGCCTGGCAGGCGGTCTTTCCACGGCTCCTCGCCGCGCAACTCGCGCTCCATCGCGATCGCGAACGCCGCGACCTCGGGCCGTACGTTGCTCAGCTTGATCTCGTCGCTCATCCTAGCCTCCGTGTTCCAGTCGCCTGTGCGCCATTGCGTGCGGCAGGTGCGTTGGTTTCGTTGTTCGCTGGACGCAACCTTGGAGCGACGGTCCGCGCACCGGCCCACACCGCCGACAGGCACATCAGACAGAAGCGCACGCTGATTCCGCCTCGCCCGTCGCGCACGACGTAGACGCGCGGTAGTCCGCGGTCGCAGAAGTTGCAGCCGCCGACCTCGATCACCGGCTCGTTTGTCACGACCGGCGCCGGGTGCATCCTCGCCATCACCGCCGTCCCTTCGCGGTCATCGCGCGAGCCAGCTTCACGCACGCGCGCCGCGCGGCGAGCTGGGTCTTGCAGTAGCGTTGCGCCGTCCACTCGCCGTCGCACACGCGCGCCTCGAACATATCGATCGTCGAGAGGGCCTCGACGCGCAGGTACGTGCGACCGAGGCGCGCGTAGAGGTGCCGCCCGCCGTGCTCGGTGCACGGCTTCCACGCGATCCGTCCGGTCGCCGCGCGCGTCACGTGCGACCCGCCAGGCCGCGCGCCACGCGCAGCGCCGCGCGTCGCGCCAGCGCCTCGGTGCGCTTGCATCGATGCGCCGACCAGATGCCAGGAGGCGCGACCGAGCGCACGTCATACGACCAGCCAGCCGCCTCGCGCCAGACGCGCGCGCGACAGCCGCCGACGATCGCGATCGCGCCGTTTGCCGCGCGCTCCCATCGCACGCGCCTCGCCGCCGCGCGCGTCACGTGGTCTCCCGGCAGAGCCGCGCGAGCTCGCGCAGGTGCTCCGCGGCCGCGGCGGCCTCGCGCGCGATCGCGGCCTTCGACGCCGCGGATCTCCGCGAGCCGTGGACCGCGGCCTCGAGCTGCTCGGCGGCGCGCGCCAGGTCCTCGGCGAGCGCGCCGTTCGTCGGCTGCGCGAACGCGACGCAGACGTTGCCTTCGGCCCTGGCGGCGTCCGTGAACGCGCGCGCGAGTTCTGCGATGGTCGCCACGTCAGGCCTCGACCGCGCGGTTGGGGGTAGCGGCTCGGCCTGCAGGCGTGGCCGCGTACAGCGGTGCGTCCTCGCGGACGAGCCTGCCGTCGCCGTCGACCTCGTTGACGTGGTCCACGCACTCGATGAGCTCGCGGCGCACGAGCGCCGCGACGGTCGGACCGTGCACGCACAGCCCGAGCGCCTCGGCCGCGCCCGACAGCTGTACCGGGTGCCTGCCGTCGGTGGCGATCACAATCTGGCGCAGCAGGTATGCCTGGCGCTCGTTGATTCTCGTGGCCTTGTTCATGTGCCTTGATCTCCCGTGTGCGCGTCTTCGTCTGCGAACCACGCCGTGCGGATCGCGACCAGTTCGTCGTGATCCGCGGCGTCGCCCGGAAACACGATCGCGCGCGTGAACGCGCCGAACGCGATCGCCTCGCCCTCGCGCTTCACGTAGAGCGCGAGTCCGTCGCCGCTCGCGGTGACGCGGTACGCGACGCCATCGATGCGGCACGTGCCCGCCGCGCGGTCGACCGCGGCCGTCACGACCGCACCAGCGGATGATGTCTGCGCCAGACCCGGCGCCACACCGGATACGCGAGGAAGAGCCCGACGCCCACGAGCGCGGCGTAGCTGCGGTGCAGCGCGAAGTACGCGAGCCACAGGGCCTCCTTGCCGACGAAGTACCGCGCGGCGAGGCGGTGGCACGCGACGTCCGGCGTGGCCCGCGCGGCCTCGCGCTCGGCGAGGCGGTCGGCGACCTGGCCGTGCATGAACGAGAGCAGCACGGCCGCGCCGCCGATCCACTCGACCGCGCGGCCGCCCGTCGCGATCGCCACCGCGGCCAGCGTGGTCGCGACGACGATGGCCTCGAGCTGCCACGTCCGGGCGCGCGTCACGCGAGGCCTCCGGTGAGCGCGCGGGTCAGCTTCACGATCATCGCCCGGGCCTGCTCGCGCGTCGGCACGTTGGTGACGCGCACGTCGAGCCGCGGTCCGGGCAGGCCGCGCAGCCGATGACCGGCGGCCTGCCAGCGGTCGGCGTGGTCGTCGTCGAGCCGCACCGTGAGGCTCCATCCGTCGTGCTTCGCGACGTCCATGCGGTCGCCGATCTGTCCCCACACCAGGGTTGTTCCGGCACGCTCGCGGGTCATCGGGTCCTCGACTGTTCGTACGTCGCGAGCACGCGCGCCGTCGTGACGGGCGCACAGGCGCCGCGGATCCAGGCCGCGCAGGCGGCGCACCTGCCGTGCTTGTGACCGACGTGGGTCGCGTGTCCGGCCGGGCCGTGCCATCCATGGAGGCACGCGTCCTCGCCCAGCGTGTCGGCCAGCGACCCGAGCATGAGGTCGCCGTCGTGACGCGCCCACGCGTCGGCGATGGGGTCGGTAGCGCTGCTCGCCAGGGCCACGGCGAACGCCACCGACGGCGCGGTCAACCCGCGAGCGATGGAGTCCGCGACGAGCAGGATGTTGCGCGGCGAGAGCGGGTCTGGATCGTACCGCGGCGGGGCGAGCATCGCCCCGAACGCCTCTGCGAGCAGCGCGCGCGTCACGACGTCGGCTCCGCGGGTTTGCGCGCGAGCGCGGCGCGTCCGCTGGCGGAGATCGTCCAGCCGTACCAGCCGTTGCCGATCTCGACGTACCGTACAAAGTCGCGCTTCTGGAGCCGTCGCACGGTCTTGCCGGCGATGCGCGCGAACGGCGCCGAGCAGACGTGCCCGCGGCGCAGGTGCCCCCAGACGTAGTTGCCGAGCGTGCCGCAGCCGAGCGGCGGCGACTTCGCCAGGACCTCGAGCACGCGGCGCTCGGCCGCGGTGAGCGGGGCGTCGGCGGGCGGTGCGGATGTGCGTTTCACCGCGCACCGGTTCCGGCGACCAGCGAGCGCAGGATCAGTCGTTCTCGTTCGGCGTTGGAGAGCCGAAGCCAGACCGCGTCCATGATGTCGAGGATGCGATCGGACGTCTTTTCGTCGACCTCGCGCGCGGAGGCCATGGCGCTTTTCAGCGCCAGGTAGGTGTTGAGAAGGCTCTTGCCGTTCGGCTCGGTCGCTGCGTCATCGACGGCGTTCGCCGCCATCAGCACCTCGTGCAGGTCGTCGTCCGAGACGCTCCGCCGAGCACGCCGCAGAGCCACGTTCTCGGGCACGGCCACGTCGACCTCGGGCCGCATGCGCTGTTGCATCAGTGCTGTCGAGCGCGTGTAGCGACCGGCCTCGTCGATGTTGGTCGTGTAGCCACCGCCGGCGGGCCCCCACCAGAGCAGCGCCCCGGGCGCGCCGCGCTTCGACAGGATCAGGTACATCGGGCCGTCCATCACTCCACCATTCCTTCGTTCGTGCTGAGCGGAGCCGCGACCTCGCACACGTCATCGCCGTCATCGTGCTGTGCGGGCGCCGCCGCCGCGTCGTCGGCGAGGTCCGGCGCGACGCGCACGGCTTCGTGCGCGGCCTCGCCGCGGATGCCGTCCGCGAGCAGCTGGCGCAGCGGCCCGGTCACGATCTCGGCGAGCAGGTCGCCGGCGCTGGCCAGCGCCGCGACGCGCAGCTCGCGCGCGATCTTCGCCGGGATCGCACCGCCCACCGCGGGCAGCGCCTCGAGCGCCAGCCCCAGCGCGAAGGCGAAGAGGGCCTCGCCGAGCTCGGTCTGCAGGAACGCCGCGGCGCGGCCGCGCAGCGCCGCGTCGTCGGGCGCGAGGTGGCGCGCCAGGACCGCCGCGAGCGGGTCGCGCGCGGCGCGCAGCAGCTGGCGTCCGGCGACGCGCAGCGTGGCGTCAGCGGCGTCGTCGAGCGCGGTCTCGACGAGCTTGTCGAGCCGCGGCTTGGGGTTCGCGTGGACCTCGGACGGGCGTCGCTTCGTCATGCGAAAGGAAGCTGTGAAGTCGTAGGGACGCCGGAGTTCCCAGACAGGGCTGCCGTCCAGGGTAGAGTCGATGCCGTAGACGTGACCCGTGTCGGTGTTGGCGTAGAGACACCTGGCATCGTGGCCGAACGGGGAGGGCTGAAATCCGTTGGGTCCGTAGACCACGGAGAGACCCGCGGCGTGGGCCATCCTGTCCACGCGCTCGAGCCAGGCGTCGATCGCGGCGCGGTCCTCGTTGCTGAGGGTCGGATCGGGACGTACGACGGTGTGGAGCGCCTTCGCCTCGGCGCACTCGAGCTGGAACTCCGTGACGTCGGACCAGTCGACGCCGCTCAGTCCGCGAGCGCTCACGTAGACCCGTCGGCGGTTCACGTCGGCGTAGACGACGTCATGGCGGGTGATGCGGCTCTGTCCGGGCATCTCTGCGCCGAACACCAGGTCGACTGCAGAGATAAACATCGCGTAGGTCCGGACGCGCTTGATGAACGCGTCCTCGCTCATCGCCTCGGAGGCCGTCTTCTCGTCCTTCTCCACGGTCTTCTCCTCGGGTCCGTCGCTCCAGTGCGCCTCGAGCCACGCCCAGAACGCGGGCAGGTTGGCGTCGACGTAGAACGGGTCGGCGCTCGGGTCGTAGATGCTGTGCGGGGTCCTCGTGCGAGCGCGGAAGCGTTCCCAGATGTCCGGGTGCGCAACGAGCAGGAAGTTCGACGCGAACTGGCCCGGGCGCTGGCCCATGCGGTCGGCCTTCTCGCACTGCGCGCGGAAGTCAGCGAACGACCCGCGCGTGGCGTAGCGCGCTTCGTCCGCCGCGACCTCCTCCTCGGTCAGGGTCTCCCAAACCTCGCCGGAGGTGACGCGCACGTCCGTACGGCCGTTCAACTCGTCGAGGAAGATGTCGCCCGCGTCGGGGTGCGAGAAGCCTCCGGGAAGCCCCGAGCCGCTGCGCAACTCTCGCTTGTTGCGCGAGGCGAACGCGCGGACGCGCTCGGGCCACGCGCGCTGGCGCTCGAAGGCCTCGCGCCCGAGGTCTTCGCGGGGCACTCCTTGGTGTATGCCGGCCGTGCCGCTCGTGACCTGTCTGACCGTCCCTGCGTCGTACGTCACGTAGAGCGCGTCGAGCGGCAGGGACACGACGTCGATCATCGGATCGCTGCTCATGCGGAGGTGCAGGCTCGTCGTCTTGTCGGCCAGCCACCGGATCCACGCGGCCATGGACGCGTTGTCGTTCTCTACCGCGGTCGCGGTCGCGACCGCAGCGGTCATCTGTGCGAGGGGGGTCGCGCACCACGACCCGTCGAGCGCGCGGCCGAGGCGCTCGGTCGGTCGCATGGCGGTGATCGTGGCGGGCGGGACCAGCGTCCACTTGCCGTCGCCCTTGCATACCTCCCACGCGACGCAGGCTGTCGGGTCGGCGTGAACGGAGCCGTGGTCGTAGCTCCTCGACGTGCCGGGAGCGATGTCGCTGACCTCGAAGGTCGCGTGTTCGCCGCGCGCGAGGTTGGCCTCGTAGTACGCCTTGGCCTTCGCGAGCCACTCGGCGTTCGGTGCGTTCTTCACGGCGGCCTGATCCCTTCTGTCCTGGGCGTCGATCACGACCCATACGTGGCGGTACGCGGCGTCGCGGACCGCCTTGTAGATCGTGCGGGTCTCGGTTTCGAAGAAGAGCAGCCCGTCGTGCACGGGTCCCTTCGCGTCGGCGATCCGCGCCCCGGACTCGTACGTAAACTCGCTGAGCCAGGCGCGCAGCCTCTTGCCGGTGGCCCTGATCCACGCGCCGTCCTCGGCGTCGCGGGCCTGCGCCAGGGCGCTCGTGGCCGGCACCTCGTGCCAGACATTCTCGGACTCAAGTCCCTTGAGCACGAAGAGCTGGTGCGTGTCGACGGCGGCGTACGCAGACCAGGAGTCCATGAGGCTCGAACGCGGACGGCCGGCCAGCGTGCCGAAGTGGAAGCGGCTCGCCAGGACGCTGTGGGCATCGACGGCGTGCTGGAGGACCGCGTCGCACCACGCGCGTTCCTTCGCCAGGACAGCCGTGGCAGGCACCTCGCGCCACACCGCGGCCTCATCCTTTCCCTCGCACAGAAAGAGCTGGCGCGTGTCGATGGCGGCGTAGGCGCTTCCGTGAGCGAAGCGGTACGCCGGCAGGCGTCCTGGCAGCGTGCCGGCATAGAAGCGTGTCGCGGTGACGTGGAACACGCCGGCGGCGTGCCTCTGTACGGTCTCGACCCAGGCCTTGACGGAGTCGTCCTGCGTCGCGCCGGACGACGCGGCCGAGGCCTTCTGCAGCGCGGGCGGATCGTCGAAGCGCATCGTCACGACCCATTTCACCGGCAGGCCGATCGGCGAGTCGTTGCAGAAGACCGTGCGCGTGTCGGTCGCGAGGAAGAAGGTCGCCTTGGAATCGACGCGCTTGTCCGCGGGTCCCGCGTCGGTGGTCACGAGTCCGAGCGCCGTCTCGATGCGCTTGTGGACGCGGCTTCGCCACATCCACTCGTCGAGCGACGCGGATCCGGCCGGCAGCGTGATCGTGAACTGCCCGGTCGTGTCGTAGGCGACGGGCTCGGCCGCGTCGTCGGCGACGCGCGCGAGCACTGTTTCCGGTACCTCGAGCCAGCTCCACTGTCCGATGGAGCGATCCAGGAGGAAGAGCCGGCGCGCGTCGGTGGCCGCGTAGGCGACCCCCGTCGTGGTTCGTACGGCGGTGGCGTCGAGGCGCGCGTCGAGCGTGCCGTTCACGCAGACGGAGCCGGGGTGGGCCCTCGTCACGTACGCGCGCGCCCGGGCGAGCCACGCGTCCTCATCGGCGGCGCGGGCCTCGTCCGCGCTGGCGGGGACGCGGCGCCAGCGCGCGGCGTGGCCGCGCCCCTCGAGCAGGTAGAGCTCGCGGCGGTCGGTCGCGGCGTACGCGATGAGCACGCTGGCGGCGCTCGTGAAGGCCCCCGGACTGGTGCGCCGCGCGCTCGTTCCCCAGATGAACTCCTCGCGCGGCACGCCGTACGTCGCGAGGGCGTAGGCGCACGCCGCGGCGACCCAGTCGTCGGATGATTTCGCGGACGGCTCCGGGTGTTTCACGGGTTCCTCTTCTGCGCGTCCGCGGCGGCGTCCGGTGTGGGCAGCGGCAGGCCGCACGACGCGTAGGCCGCGAGCCAGCTCGCGCGGCACGCGTTGCACTGCGGCGCGCCGTCGGGTCCGATGCATCCGCGCACGCTGCAGCCCAGTTTTGCGATGCGGTGCAGCGCCACGTCGGCGACCTCGGCCTTCGTGGTGACGCGCCGGGCGACCGGCGAGACCAGGGCGCGCAGCACGCGCAGCCGGACCGCGAGCGAGCCCTGCGCGGTCAGGACCTCGAACGCCCACTCCGGCATCTGCAGCGCTCGTCCGGGGCCGCGCTCGCCCGGTCCGTGCGACGGCTCGTCGCTCGAGAGCGGGATGCCGGTGGCCAGTACGCGCGACGCGAGCGCCTGCGACACGATCACGCGGCGGTGCCCCTCGACCTTCGTCGGATGGCACGTGAGCTTGCCGCAGTAGAGCCAGATGGGCGGGGTCGATTTCGTGGTCACGGGACGACTCCGCCGCGGATCGCGACTGCGATGTCTCGCAACAGCTTGTTCCATAGCTCGTTCCGGCGTTGCACGAACTCCTCGACCGAGATCCGCGTCTCGTCGACGACGCGCCACGCGCAGTCGCCGTCGTGGCGGACGGTGAGCGCGCAGCCGTACCGCACGCGCACCGGATAGGGATGCCGTCGCGTCGGTGCCCGGTCGCCTTCGAAGGCCTCGGGGCAGGGGTCGGGGTCGGGCACGACCTCGGCCAGCGTGCGGTAGGGCGCGTTCATCGGCACGGACCCTCGGGCAGGTAGATGGGATGGCCGAAGGCCCAGATCCTCACCGGCACGAACATCCGGGTCACGCCCTCGAGCATTGCGCGCGTGGCGACCGGGAAGACGGCCTGTTCGGTGACCTTGAGCCGCACGGTCGGCGTCTCGGGATCGCTCGGGAGGCCGAAGACGATCTGGCTGCGCAGCGGGACGAACTCGTCCGGCTTGACGGGCTCGCGGGGCGGTGCTGGATGGCCGCCGAGGTACGGTAGGTCGCCCACGGTGCCGAGGTCGTAATCGAGCTTGCCTGCGTAGTACTGGAGCGAGACGGTCGTGACCTGGGCGAGGTGGGCGCGCACGGCCGCGCTGCGGGCGCGCAACCACGTCGGGTAGACCGGACCCGTCGGAGAGATCACGCGTGGACGCAACACGCGCGCGGCGAAGCCGACGCATACGAAGTAGTTCGCCGTGGCCGCTACGAAGAGAGCCCCGCCGCGCGCGCAGCTCGTGTGGGCCTCGGTCGCGTTCGTCTCCATCGGAGGGGCCCAGCCTGCCGACGAGGAGATGGGCTCGCCGAGACCGTACCCGAACGCATCCGCGATCTGCCCGTGCGGAATGAACAGGACGTCGGGTACGAGCCGCAGGCCAAACCAGACCGTGCTGGTCTGGGCGACGAGCAGGTCGGTGCGGCCGGTGAGCGTGGTCGTCGTCATCGTCATGGTCGTTTCTCGTTCTGCTCGGCGATCGCGCGTTCGATCACGGTCACGTAGTTCGGGTCGTCGAGCACGCTGCGGGCCTCGTCTGTCGCGACGTAGAGCTGGTATTTGTCGCCGAGATCGCCGTGGCTCATGCGGATCAGGCAGCCCTTCAACAGTTGCTTCGCGACGGCGCCGCTCGTCCGGTCGTCGCCCAGCCACCACTGGCCCGACGAGAAGGTCAGCTCGCCCTCCTCGTCGCCGTCGTCGGCGTGCTCGACCATCCGCGCGAGGACCTCGCGGGCGCGCGGCGAGAGCTTCATGTCTTGGCGGCGGCGCGTCCGTGGGGCGCGGTCGCCTCGAGGTCGCGGGCGTCCCCGGGCGCGCCGTCCTCGCCGGCGGTCGCGACGCGCACGCCGGGCGGCTCGATCGCGGCGGTGGCCTCGCCGACGATGTTGCGCGAGATCACCTCGCGCAGCGGGCCCATCAGCACGTCGGCCAGGACGTCGCCCGCGTCGGTCATGGCCCGCACGCGCAGCTCGCGCGCGAGCCGCGCCGGCACCTTCCCGGCCGCGGCGGGCACG
>Ga0208589_1000412_pt1 | contig 20835 bp, 23 predicted proteins | sample NGESurshal092012_2_FD_184486 | JGI IMG/M metagenome (GOLD analysis project Ga0208589, IMG submission 184486) | Arctic peat soil microbial communities from Barrow, Alaska - NGEE Surface sample F53-2 shallow-092012 (SPAdes) | ecosystem: Environmental > Terrestrial > Soil > Wetlands > Peat ... | reverse complement strand
GGCCCGCAAGCCGCGATAACCGCAGGCCAGGGGCCGTTTTCGCTGGTAGTGGCAGGTGCAAGGTTCGAACTTGCGTAGGCTGAGCCGACGGTTTTACAGGGGACACCCGCACTACCTCTGATATAGGCCGCGACCAGCCAAAACGTTCATTCCCGAGCAGCAACGCAAACATTCAACCGCTCCTCGACCACGAATATCCGCCGGCGACCGGTAGCTGCCGGATACAGCTGGAGCCGCGCCTTGGTCCGGCTGCTTCCGGGCCAGCCAGCCGTCTCCCGATGGTCGCACCAGGCTCAACGACCTGGTCACTGCGCCAACTGGGCGGCGGGCGCTTCGCGCCGGCCATGCGGCCCGGCAGAGACCGGTCGCACTGTGAGTCAGGCTGGGCTGGCTACCGTGAGGCCAGCGTTCCGCACGGCGTCGATGAGGTGCTTGTCGTAGGCAAGGACCGCAGTCACCGCGGTGATGGACTGTGCGCTGGCCAGGTGAATGGCGTCCAGCGAGCGCAGCAGCGGCTCAGGGAACATCGCGGCCGAGTCCAGGATGGCCTCGCTTACCGGGATCTGGGCGATTACCGACAGAATGGCCGGCAGCCCCGGCAGCGCCCCCGGATCGTTGCGGAGCAGTGCACGACGGGCTTCAGTGCGGACCAGGGCCGAGCTGACCAGGTCGTCGGGGTGACTCGCGAGCCACGTCCGCAGCGCCCCGCTCTCCGCCTCGGGGTGGACGAGCTTGAGCACGGCCGAGGTGTCGATGTAGATCATGCTCGGTCTTCGCGGAGCGCATCCAGGTCGGCCGCCGAGTCCCCTGGTTTCCCGGTCGGCACGGGCATGGCCAGCAACGCGGCCGTCCCGCCCGGTACTGCCGGGGGAAGCACGGCACCCGCCGCGATCAGTTCGGTCAGCTGAGGCGAGTAGGCCTGCGGCGGCGTAATGATCCCGACCACCCGGCCGCGGTTGGTCACGATGATGGTCTCGCCGTTGCTCGTCCGGTCGAAGACCTCCGAGGTGCTGCGGGTCACCTCACGCACGCCCATCGTCGTCGTTGTCATGCCAAGATGTTACAACATAGATCCGGAGCTAAGGCCCTGGTCGGACGGCCTCGCCACGGGGCACTGATCCGATCCAGCTGTGCCTGGCTGCTTCCGGCTTCCTGAGGCGGGTTTCAGCCCCGGGATACCTGCGGTTGATCATCCTCATTTCGTGGTCCTGGCGCGTGGGTGCCCGGTGGCCAGGCCGGCGGCCAGCCGGAGCATCGCGGGGCGCTCTGAGGCGGCGTACAGCTGCTGGGCTCCGCTGAGCATCCAGTCATCGCCGACCGGGACGATGCGGGCGGTCATGAAGCAGCCCGGCCGCATCGTCGCCAGGACCGCCGGCCCGGCGTTGGCCCGGATGCGATAGCTCTGATCGTCACCGAGCCTGATGGCGGTGATCGAGTCCCCGGCCTGCTCACGGATCTCAAAGGCGCCGGCCACCACCTCGCGCCAGCCTTGTAGCACCTGGCGGTCGTCATCGGTGAGACCGGGATGCTCCGCAGCGAAGACCTCCGCCACGGTACGGCCGTCAGCCAGCGGCTGCTGGAGGATGAAATGGTCTACCACGTTGATGGCGTCGGCCTCGCTGGCGGGCCGGCCGGCGGCGTTCTCGTTAAGCACCTGGCCGAGCTGCCCGGAAAAGCGCGGTGAACAAGCGGAAACAATCAGCTCCCGCTTCAGCTCGCTGCAGCGCTCCAGCAGGCTGACCACCTCTGACGGCGCCTCGGCGGCGGCCGTTGCCGCCACCCGTGACTCCTGCCAGGCCGCCGTGCCGTCCGGGCCCAGGGCCGGCACGTACGGGATGAAACCACGCTCGAACGCCTCGACCTGGGCATCCACCGGAACATGCCGGGCGTCGACGGCAAGCCCGTTCACTTTGACGATCCACATCAGGGGGTTCTGGGCGGCTACGCCGGCCCGCTGGAACTCCGGCGAGAACGGGCTGATCCGCAGCAGGTCGCGGACCTGCTTGGCCTTGCTGCCCATCGTGGTCTTGGCTACGCCGAATGCCTCACTGAGCTGGTCAGCTGTCGCCGTCAGCCCGATCGCCGGATCGAACAGGAAGTTGGCCCGACCAAGCGCATAGACCACTCCAGCCGCCCAGCCGGCCCGGCGGCCGCGCACAAGCGGCGACGGCCGCTTGCGGGCCAGCTTGGCCACCGCACGCCGGGCCAGATCGGCGTACTCCTCATCAAGAACAGCCAGGCACACCGAGTCAGTGACAGCGACGATCTCATCAGCCACTGGCCTGATCCCGCTCGGCACCTTCAGCTCGCCAAGACCGATCATGGCAGGAGGCCGAGTTCGCGGGCCGTCTGCACCTGCGCACGCGAGAGGTGGTGCCGCTGGCGCGCCTCAGCCCAGGCCTGTGCCTGGAGCGGAAGGGACTTCGAGATCTTCATCCTGCTCTAGCGCCTCCGTTGCGCGGCCAGCCATTCCAGGCTGGCTGCCGCGTCTTTGCGTGCCTTGGCCTCGCGCCGGAACAGCTCGTCGGTCTTGGTCAGCACCAGCGTGTGCGGGCTGCCGAACTTCCAGATCTCGTGCTTGACTGGCAGCTCGGCGGAGCTGCTCTGGGTTTTGACGTGCTTGCGGCGGGCCTCGGCGAGTGGCCACTCCAGCGTGCGCTCGCTGCGGTCGCCGAGGAACTCGCTGAGTATGCCGCACAGTTCGCAGCCGCAGCCGCTGGACCAGGGGACCGACCAGTCGTCATGAGCCCGGGCCGGGCGTTCGGTGATCGCGGTGAGCCGCCTCTCGCAGTCCCGTGCCAGTTCATCGAGGGGCGCGCTTGGCCCTGGCCCGACCGCCCGGAGCATCGGCAGCAGGCAGGCGAGCACGTCGTCGCCGTGCTCCCGCAGGGCCGTCACGACCTCGCCGGCCAGCACTGTCCCGTCGGCGGCTGCCAGCAGCCCGGCGAGCGGCTGGCCTAGCTCCGCAAGCTGCTTACGCCGCGTGGCCGGTGACGGGTACCTGAGCCAGAGCCGGATGTCGTCATCCAGCCAGCCCCATGAAGCGGCGAGCAGCCACCCTGCGGTGGCCGCCGCGTCAGCGTCCCGCAGCGCCGCGGTCAGCCCGGGCAGCGCACCGGCCCAGCCGTTGCGGTTCACGTCGCCGGTGTTGTACCGCCACGTATTGCGCGACCCGAACCACGCATCCAGCAGATTCCGGTGCCATGCCTCGCCGTATCGCGTGGCGAGTACCGCCAGCTCGCCCGCGTGCGCGGGCGTCAGCCACTCGACCGCGAACGGCCGCAGCAGCAAGAGCGCGATGCCTGGATCCTCCAGCCGCGCGGCCGCGGCCAGTGCCGGTTCCAGCAGCTCGGGACCGGGCGCCTTCCAGAACGGCGCGACGGACTTCGCCTCGGCCCGGGCGCTGAGCAGGTCCCCGGCGTCCAGCCGGGCTCTCAGCTCGCTCAGCGCCCATGAAGGCGACGCCTCCGCCCGGGCCGCGAAGGCATGCTGTCGAGGCCACACGACGACCGCCGCTCGCCGGTACCAGCGGTCCATCGTGTTGCCGTAGTTCCCCATGTACCCGGTGTACTCGGAGTCGTACGGCTTCAGGTCCGCTGACGGCGTCGATGCGCACACCTGCTCGTCCGGCACGTACAGCGAGATAGGCTCCCCGCCGGGCACCCCGGTCCACCAGTTCAGGGTCAGCTCAGAGGTGATGATGTCCGTGAGATCGACACCGCGGCCCCGCCGTGCCGGCTCGGTGTCCCAGGTCTCCTTGATCTCGGTGAGCGCGAGTACCGCCTCGCAACCCGCATCCTCAGCGGCGGCCCGCAAGAGCGCGGCCCGTTCGGCGTCGGCGCCCTTGAGCCGGTCCCAGCTCAGCCCGCGCTGGGTGTACTCGTGGTCCAGCAGGTAGACGAGCCGGTTCGCCGGCTGCTGGTCGTCGCCTTTCCACCGGGAGACCCTGGTGGTGAAGTGCTCGGCGAGGTACCGGGCGGCCTCGGCCGACGGCTCGGCCGGAACGGCGGCGGCCGGATCGGACTCCATCAGCAGGTTGCAGGTATACGTGACCCGGTACCCGGTCCTGACCGGCTTGACCTGGTGCCGGCAGTCGGCGTAGAAGGCAGCTACCGACACCTCGGTCGCCGACGCCTGGTACGCAACGGTCTGGTCGTTGTGCTCGATGAGCAGTTCTCCGCCAGTGTGCGACGATGGCAGCGATACCACCAGCGTGCCGATCATCGTGTCATCCTTCTCCGAGTCCTGGTGCGGCAGGAAGAACTGCCCCTTCCCGTACACCAGCAACGCGTGCGGCTCGGCCCGCAGCCGCGCCCGGGGCTGCAGCCCCAGCCCGTCCCGCACCTCGGCCAGGATCGTGTCCCAGTCCAGCCCGGTCAGCGTCACCTGGTCCGGCGTGATCTCCCAGGTGTCCCGCACGCTAACGTCCATCAGCGTCTGCTCGCCCCGCCCGAACCGGGCCGGCCGCGCGGCGGCGATCATCCGCTTAACCTGCGGCGCCCTGACCGGGAAGCTGATCGGCCCCGCGCCCGCCACGGTGAGCCGGACGTCCCTCGCGGGCACGGACAGCTGCGCGCTGAACGCGCCAGGCGCCTGCGAGCGGTCGAGTACCCTGGCCAGCCGCTCCCTTGGCGTGATCGGCATCCCTGTACCTCCCGCGGTCAGTCAGTCAGGTTACCGGGGGAGAGGATGGCATTCATCCGAATGGCCAGGTGCTACGCCGCCTGCGAACTGACAGGCCCCGGGCGTGTCGGCCAAGGGGAGCGCGGCCGGTTCAGGCACCGTATCCCTCATGCCAACGCAGCAGTTGCTTGACCGTGTTCGTGAGCTGCGGGACGCCGACCGGACGCCGAAGGAGATCGCCCGGGCGCTGAAGATGCCGCCGAGCGCGGTCGCGCCGCTGATCAGATCGGTCGCCGCCGCCGAAGGGCGGACCAGGGAGGACGCGCTGATCGGGTGCTGGACCAGTCCGGGCTGGTCAGCCAGCGTCCAGGCACCGGAGCGGCCGGACTGACCGGGGTCGGGCCTGGACCGCCTCCAGCGCCATGCCCGCCTCCCGCAGCCGGGCCAGGCACGTACGACCCAGCTCATGGCAAGTCGCGTGATCCAGCCCGGCCGGCCCCGGGCGCCGGACAAGATCTCGTCCAGGCCCTCAGCCGACAGCGGCAGCCCGCGGCGCGGCCCCTTCAGCACGACGAACAGCCGCTCCGTGACCGCAGCCGCAGGGCGCTCGTCATGCAGGTAGTTGCCCAGCGCCCGCAAGAACCGGTCCGCGACCGGGATGACCCGGTGGTGCCCGCCCTTGCCCTCGGCGATGAACAGCTGCCGGTCCCCGACCCGGACATCGGCGATCCGCAGTCCCAGCACTCTCGCGCCGGCGCAGGCCGGCCAGGAGCGTCGCCAGCACCATCGCCCGGTCCCGGGGCGTGCGTAACGTGGCGATCAGCCGGCCGGCCTCCTCCGGGCCCAGGACCCGCGGGACCCGTACCCGCACCCCGCACCCCGCATCACCATCCGCGACGCCCGCGACCCGCCCTGCTGCCGCGTCGACAGGCCCCGCAGCACCGGGTTGGCCCGCACCGACGTGTCACCCCGCGCCACCAGGTACGCATACAGCCGCGCCACCGACGACAAGCCGCCGGGCGATCGTCCGCGCCGACAGCCCGGACTCCCGGTCCGCCAGCCGACCACGCTGCGATCCCCCCGCTGATGCGCCAGGAACTCGAACACATCCGCAGCAGCGACCTCGACCGGGTCCTTCCCGGCGAGCACCGTGAAGAACGCCTTCAAGTCGAACGCCGCCGCCCGCAGCGTGTTCGGCCGCGCCCGCCCCGCCACGTACACCAGATACCAGTCGACCAGCCGGTCACCCGGCGAATACCGGACCTCGCCTAACCCCGACACGCTCCGCACAAGACACGGGAAGCCGCTCATCCCGGCACCCTCCCACCACAGGCCGACGCCACAGAAGATCACCCGTGTATTAAGAGACCTGCGCGTTTTCGAACGGTCGAATGGCAGAGACGGCGGTTCGGACACCTCCGCCAGCACACCGCGGCGGCACACAACAAGATGCCGCCCCGCACCCCGAGCAACCCGCTCACCTGGGCAATCCCCGCGCCGCCCCAGGAGGGCCCCGAATCTCCCCCACTTCCCGCGCCCGTGCCCCGCGATCTCCAGCCACCCCTCAACCACAGACGGGCAAGTCCCGGACTCGCGCACCTGGCTACCAAGTCCCCGACCAGGGAAAACGTCAGGCTACGCCGCCGATGCTGCCGAACCGTCCCATAGGACGCAAGACGGCCCGCCGCGACAATGCGCAACGGGCCTGACCTGGGGGTTTTACCTGGTGGCAGGTGTTGGGTTCGAACCAACGTAGCTGAGCCGACGGTTTTACAGGGGACACCCGCCGCCTCTGAGCAACGGTCTTTGACTTGCAGTTTCATGCCGTTCTGCGCATCGACAACTGGCGCTCAACCACTATTCAACCACGAATAGCCGCAACGCGTCGGTTCGCATCGGACCTCACTGGACCCATTGGCTGACGAACAACCTGTACTTTCTCAAGTGCTCTCAGAAGCGCGCCATGCCTCCGGGCGGGTCTTACTGATGATGCCAAACGTGCGCCTTCCTCAGCCATCCTTATCCGAGGGCAAGCCGGCCCGGACCGCAGGCAGCGCTAGCGACCAAGGACCGGAACGGCTCGGCAGCACATGTTTAGCGGATCTCGGGGAGTCGGGTCTGCCCGCCGTTGGGCGGCCAGTGTTCTAGCGGCTCCGCCGCCGGAACAGGTCCGCGCGCGTCGACTGCTAGCGGGGATCTCGCGATCATGGTAGTACGGGGCTGGACCGGAGAGCCCGCGGCGTCCGATGGTGCGATCTGTCGGACTGTGACGTGGCCGGATCACGCGGTCAGGCGTGAGAAAGCGATCAGAGAGGATTGCTATGCCGCCCACTGGCGTTCATTTCAACGGGTCGGTCAATCTGCCGGACGCCGAGACCGTGATGCGGGAGATCAGCTCCCGCATCCCGGTCGGGGTCCGCCGGATGACGGACGGGGAGACCGGCGACCGGGGCTACTGGATCATGTTCCAGATCCAGAAGTTCCTGCAGATGCCGGAGTTCGAATCGGTGACCAGCGGCCAGGCCTACGAGACGTCGCCGGATGCGCCGCAGATGCCCCAGCTCCGGCTCGCCGAGGGCGCCTCGGCGAACACGATCGAGTGGCCCAATCTCGGCTATGCCGACGCTTACGCCGAGTCGTTCGAGATCTTCGACCGGCTTCAGAAAGACGGGATGATCCCGGCCGACGTGCGGTTCCAGGTGGAGTACCCCACGCCGCTGGCCTCAATGGCGGGCACGGTCGTGCCCGATGACCTGCCAGCCGTCGCCGCCTCCTACGAGAAGGCGCTGTTCGCCGACCTTGACACGCTCCTGGACAGGCTTCCCCACGACCGGTGTGCCGTGCAGTGGGACGTCGCGATCGAGTTCGGGCTGCTGGAGGGCGCGATGGGATCCGGCTCCGCGATGCCGCTCAATCAGATCACGCCCGCGCTGGTCCGGTGCATCGACCGAGTACCCGCAGACGTCCCCGTCGGGCTGCATCTCTGCTACGGCGACTACGGCCACCAGCACTTCAAGCAACCCGAATCAGTCCAGCTGCAGGTCGACCTCGTCAACGCGGTCCTCGCCGCCGCGCAGCGACCGGCCAGCTGGGCGTCGTTCACCGTCCCGCAGGCCCGCAACGATGCCGGCTACTTCGCGCCGCTGCGCGACCTGACAGCTGGACCGGAAACCGAGCTGTACTTCGCACTCGTGCCCTACCACCCCGATAACCAGCCCGCCGGCACCACCACCGACCAGGCTCGGCACATCGACGCGGCACTGGCGCTGTCTGCAGCCGGGCAACGTGAATGGGGCATCTGCACCGAGTGCGGGATGGGACGAGTGGACCCCAACGACGTGCCGAAGCTGCTCGACCTGCACCGCGAGATCCTCGCCATCTGAGCCGCCCAAGAGGACCAGGGAAAGTCCACCCCGCAGCCCGGCTCGGTGCTGCCGGCCTCAGGCCGCCCGAGCACCGGGCGGCCGTGTCCGCGCCGGGTATGTGGTGACGAGGACTGGAGCGGGCAGCGGGGACAGGGTCCGGGACGCGCTGGCCGATGCCCTGTGCGTGCCGAAAACCTCGTCCACGTCATGCGACCAGGCGATATTCGTTGATCAGGCCACCGACGCGAGCGTGTCTTCGGACGCGGTACTGGTCGAGGTCGGCCGGTTCGGGCAGCGGTTTCAGCGGCGCGGCACCGTGCAGGGAGCGGTGCGGCCGGTGCTGATTGTGGTGAGTTTCGTACTCGCGCAGGATCCGCCGCAGATGGGCCTGGTTCCAGACCAGGGTGCGGTCGAGGAACTCGCGGCGGCATCCCCCGATCCAGCGTTCGGCGATCGCGTTCATACGAGGCGTCGCGACGTTGCAGAGCACGGTCCGGATGCCGCCGTCGGCGAGGACCGCGTCGAATGCGGACGTGAAATTCGAGCCGCGGTCGCGGATCATGAACTTGACTCGGTGCGCCTGGTCGTCGAGGTCCATGAGGAGGTTGCGGGCCTGCTGGGTGGTCCACGCGCCGGTTGGATGCTGGGTGACGCCGAGGATGCGGATGCGCCTGGTGGCGTGCTCGATTACGGCCAGGACGTGGGCCTGAGTGCCGTCGAGCAGGTCGGCCGTGAAGAAGTCGCAGGCCAGGATCGCCTCGGCCTGAGAGCGCAGGAACTGCGACCACGCTGGCCCGGTCCGCCGCGGCGCGGGGTCGATGCCGGCATTCTTCAGAATCTCCCACGCTGTCGACGCCGCTATGTTCACTCCCAGGCCGGCCAGCTCGCCGTGAATCCTGCGGTAGCCCCATCCAGGGTTCTCCCGGGCCAGCCGGAGAACCAGGGCCTTGATGTTCCGGCGGGTCGCCGGCCGGCCGGTCTTGCCGCGCACGGACCGCGCTGCCCGGCGGCGCCGGATGATGTCGCGGTGCCAGCGCAGGATCGTGTCCGGGGTGACCAGCAGGCGCAGACCGTGGCGGCGCGCTTTCGGTATCACGCCGAGCAGCACCGCAAGGAGTGCCCGGTCGGCCCAGTTCAGGTTCGGGCGGCGCGGCTGCTGCCGCTGCAAGAGCGCGAGCTGGTGGCGCAGGATCAAGATCTCTGCAGTCTTCCACGTCTGCTCACGCCGGGACAGCTGCAGCCACGCGGCTAGTCGCGTGATCAGAAGGAACACCAACCGAAGGCACATGATCGGTGATCATCATCGGCGGAGAGCCGAGCGAGCAACTCCGCTGGTCAGAGCTGTGGATGCGATTCTCGGCACGCACAGAGGTTCCGCACCCCGGTGTCCTTCGCGCAGCGGATCCGGTCCTCGCACCGCGCTCGCCGCCGGCGGCGAGCCCGGGACCGGCGAGCTCGCCGCGCCTCGCGTCGGTGGCGTAGTGGCGGATAACGCGTCGCCAGAGCCCTGGTCCGGCTGCCGCTGCCCGGCGCGGGACCGCACGCGGTGCTGGTGACCTCCCGCCACACCCTGGCCGGGCTCGGCGCCCGCCTGGTCGACCTGAACGTCTTGGGTGAGCACGAGTCCGTCGCGCTGCTAGTCGCCACGGTCCGCGCAGCCCGGACCAGGGCCGACGGATGGCACTGTCCACCGGAACCGTGTGCCGTGCGCGAGAGAAATCACTGCCCGACGGGACCGCGAGTACGCCCCGAAACGGACGATCTGCACACCCACGGCACCAAACACTAGCTCAGGGCAAGTGAGCAAATAGTCGGCGTTCGGGGCGAACCCTCGAGGAGCCATGACCGGGACCCGTTCACCTTCTGTGACCCTCGAGGAGCCATGACCGGGACCCGTTCACCTTCTGTGACGGTTGTCCTTGCCTCCTTCGTCACCGCTCGTGGGCAGTTCCTTAAGTTGCCGACAACCCGGCCCGATCGCGACGTGGAGACGATGAGGCGCCACAGCAGTCCATTCTGCCCCTGGACGAGACTCGAACATCGGGCGAAGTCCTCCTCATCGAAGAGCGCGGTATGTGCTGCTGGATTCCGGTATTCGCGCGTCAACTGCTCGACTGCGTCGGTGAACCCGCCCTTGGTGAAGAGCCAGTCGCCCGACGGCCACGCCTTCGCGGCGGTGCGGAGGGCTTTCACAAGCACACTCGTCTCAGCGCGCCTCTTCGAATTAACCGCTGTTCGCAAAAAATGTGCAAGTGAGCCGAGTTCGGGCGGATTCCCTCTTCCCTCGCAGTAGCGGGCCACACGTGCAAAGTCAGCGTCCTTTACCTCGACGCTCATGTCCTGACCGCTTGCCGCGAGACGCAACGGCTCCGCTACCCGGTGAACGGCTTCGACCTCCACCGCCTTGCAGAGGCCGATGATGGCAACGGACCAGTCCAGCCCGGTCGCGCCCCGAAGAGCCGCCGTAACCGCGTGCGCCGTCGCAAGCATCCGCTGAGCGGCCTCGCTCAATTGGGCGTAGCGCGGTTCTGACGCAACCAGCCGAGCCTGAGCGCGCGTCACCTCGCCGACAGGTGCCGCCGAAGCTAGCACTTCGAGCAATACGGCATCGCGAGACTCGTCTTCTAGCGAGCCGGCCTTGATCTCCCATAGAGACAGGAGACGGCCATAGCATCCGTTGCAGAGCAGCCTATCCCAGTCGGCTTGGACGATCGACACAAGTTTCGAGGTCTTACCAGTCCCGCACCGGAAGCACAGGAAGCTCGTGCTAGCAGCAAGACGGTATTGCTGCAGCGGGCCACGTTGCGGGTAGGTCTTCACAACCTCGTAACGGAACGAGGGGCCAGGGTTACGCATGATTCTCCCGCTAATTCAACCGAACTGCAGAGTACTGCGGCCAATCTCTCGGTCATACCGCGGTTCGGCTTCGCTGGCACAGCAACTACGTGCTAGGACGGGGCTGACGCAGACCCGACCTGCTCCTGCGCCCTGTCACCGAACGCGAACGCAGGGCCACCTCCCGATCTCGCCATTCGCTTGACCCACCCTGAGCCGGGTGGCCACGAAGCCCACAGTCCACGCCGCAGTGAGGATGGCCCTGACCGGCGATGTTGGATGGGGGTGACACCCCTCCTGGAGGTCTCGATACCGCAGGACAGCCTCGGCCGACGGTACCCGTGCCTCCGCTGCGGCCGACCCGTCGTACCGTCCGCGGGTGGCAGATGCTCCGTCTGCGCCCAGCCCTTTCGACCCGCCCCAAACGTCGGCGTCCAGGCTGAGCGTCTGGCTCGCTGTTGCCGCCAAGCTGATGCTCGACGACGGCGCTGCACGGCTGGCCGCGCATTCCTCAAACCCCGCCGCGGCGTGCTGGTAAAACAGCATCCCGGTACTGCTCAGCATCTACTCCCCAATGCCTCCCGGTACGGAGCAGACTGCCCCGCTGAGGACACAGCAGGCCGAGCCAGCGCCCATGGAAGCCAGCACCCCAAGCAGCCCGAGCGCGGGCGATAGCCAACGATCTCAGCCATCCCACACATATCCCTCCAGGTAGCCGGCCACCGCTGCACCTGGCCCACACATGGCCCACGCAATGACCGCCAGTCCCAACCCCGCCGCCGTGACCAGCGCATACTCCAAGATCACGTCCGGCAAGCTCAACCACCACTCAACCACGAACACCCGCAAACGCCCGTCCCCGCCCGGACGCCACCGGACCCCCAAAAGATCAGCCCCCGACCGCATACGCGCAGGCCAGGGGCTGTTTACAGAGGTAGTGGCAGGTGCAAGGTTCGAACTTGCGTAGGCTGAGCCGACGGTTTTACAGACCGCTTCGCCTGGCTTAATTATAGACCTCTGACCTGCGATTATATGGCCAATCTCCCTTTTTTTGATCTTGCCTGTCCGCCATATGTCCGTGCGCCCGGGGACCAGGGCGGGTGAAATCGCCGACGGGCACGGACAGCGTCCGTGCAGTCTTCCTGCCAGCCGCTTTACCTCATCGTCGAGCCACCGCCTCCACGGACATCACTGCCCTGAGATACGGGAAAGGCTACGGCACACTTTTCTGCTGCTCTCAAAATCCGGGAACCATCAACCGCGTGACGCGGCCGCTCCTGCCGCTGACCTGTGACGGACCCCCGCTGGACCCGTGACTGACCTCCGCGGACCTCCCCGTGACCTGGACCGCGGCGGCACACCGGGATCCGGACACGCCCGTACGCCAGCCATTACAACAGCACCGGCTCTACAGCGCCGGCAGTCAAGTCACATGAATCCCCTGGCCAGGCACCATGCGACGAGTTTGAAGCGGTACAGGCTGGCAGAGCAACTCTGCTGGTCAGAGCCGCGGACGAGATTCTCGGCATCCACAGGATCAGCGCGAGCAGGACTTGATCAGCGCTCAGGCCGCAGACGTGCTCCGCTGTACCTGCGCGGGTACGATCACTAGCAGGGTTGCTAGCCGACCCACCACCACGGAGGACGATCACGATGAGCGGGCAGTCTAAGACTGTGCATGTGCCCTACACGCTGGAGCAGGATGAAGACGGCATCTGGTGCGCGCATGCCTGGCTCGGCTCCAGCGGAGGCGCGAACGGCAACGGCCCCACCGCAGAGGATGCCATCACTGACCTGCGCGAGGCTGTCCAGATGGTCATTGACCAGGACGGCGTACCGGACCAACTCGCCCGCACGCTGGAACTAGAGGTTGCCTAGCAAGCAGCTGCCCGCGATAACCGGCGCACGTCTCGTCAAGGCACTCCAGGCCGCGGGGTTCACCCTGACTACCACCCGTGGCAGCCATCACCGGCTCAAGCATCCTGACGGGCGCGCTACTACGGTGCCTGTCCATGCCGGAAAGGACGTGCCGAAGGGAACGCTGCGCTCGATCCTCCGGGATACCGGCCTTTCGGCTGATGATCTGCGCCGTCTCCTGCGCTGAGCATTGGCGTGACGCTCCTGGGCGGGGTCGCCGTTCTGCCGGGCGTATTCCTCGATCATGTGGTTTGTTAATCCCGCGCAGCGATCCTGTGCCGCCCGGAAACTCGGTCGTGTTGCTGACCTTGTACTGCTCCAGAACTCTCCGCTGAGGCTGTGACCTGCGGTTTGGCCCCGCTGACTGTAATGAGGCAAGATCGCGGACTGTGCCGATCCGCCTCCTGTACCTCACCATCATCCGCGTCTTTGGCTGGCTGCAGCTGCTCAGCCGCGGTCAGGCGTCGAAGGACGCCGAGATCATCGTGCTGCGCCACGAAGTCGCCGTCCTGCGCCGCCAGGTCACCCGGCCGCGGCTCGACTGGGCCGACCGGGCGGTCCTGGGCGCGCTGGCCCGCCTGCTGCCGGCCGGGATGCGCGGCCACCGGCTGGTCACGCCGGGCACGCTGCTCGCCTGGCACCGCCGCCTCATCCAGCACAAGTGGACGTACCCGAGTCAGCCCGGCCGACCGCCGGCCGGCAAGGAGATCCGCGACCTGGTGCTGCGGCTGGCCCGGGAGAACCCTGCCTGGGGGTACCGCTGCGTGCACGGCGAGCTATGCCGGCTCGGCCACGACCTCAGCGCGGCGACCGTCCGGCGGATCCTCCGCGCTTCCCGCCGGCCTGCGCCACGCGGGCAGGACACCTCCTGGCGGGCGTTCCTCCGCGCGCAGGCGGACGGGCTGCTGGCCTGCGATTTCTTACAGGTTGACACGATCTTCCTGCGCCGCCTGTACGTGCTGTTCGTCATGGAAGTGGCCACCCGGCGCGTCCATGTCCTCGGCGTCACTGAGCATCCCGGCGGCGCCTGGACCGCTCAGCAAGCCCGCAACCTGGTCATGGACCTCAGCCAGAGGACTGGCTCCTTCCGCTTCCTGATCCGGGATCGTGACGCCAAGTTCACGGCCGCGTTCGACGAGATCTTCGCCAGCGAGGGCCTGAAAGTAGTAAGGCCCCCGCCGCGGGCGAATTGTTACGCCGAGAGGTGGATACGCACGGCACGGGCCGAGTGCGCTGACCGGATGCTCATCTACGACGAACGCCACCTGCGATCGGTCCTCGGCGAGTACGCCGACCATTACAACCGCCACCCGCCCCACCAGTCCCGCCAGCAGCGACCGCCCGACCAGCAAACCCGGACCACCACCCCGCTGGACCTGCCAGTCCAGCGGCGGAAGGTACTCGGCGGCATGATCAGCGAGTACTACCAAGCCGCCTAACCAAAACCATGAAACCCCAGGTCAAGCACCATGCAACGAATTTGAAGCGGTACAAGCCCGAGGAACCCGTCGGAGAAGGCCGGGATGCGCCGCCCGTCAACGCCGGGTGCGCCGGTGAAGCGGCTGAGGAACCTGGCGGCCAGGTGACGATCTAGCAGTTCCGCTTCCTGCTGATTGCCTGTACCGCTTCAGAACTCCGCGCGGAGGCGGTGACCTGCGGTTTGGCCGCTGACCGTGATGAGGCAAGATCGCGCGCTGTGCCGATCCGACTCCTGTACCTCACCGTCGTCCGGGTCTTTGGCTGGCTGCAGCTGCTCAGCCGCGGGCAGGCGTCGAAGGACGCCGAGATCCTGGTGCTGCGCCATGAGGTCGCGGTCCTGCGCCGCCAGGTCGCCCAGCCCAGGCCGGACTGGGCTGACCGGGCAGTCCTGGCCGCGCTGGCCCGGTTGCTGCCCGCCGGGCTGCGCCGCCATCGCCTGGTCATGCCGGGCACGCTGCTGGCCTGGCACCGCCGCCTGACCCAGCGCAAGTGGACGTATCCCCGCAAGCCCGGGCGCCCCCCGGTCGCCAGGGAGATCCACGACCTGGTCCTGCGGCTGGACCGAGAAAACCCGTCCTGGGGATACCGCCGCGTCCATGGCGAGCTATCGCGGCTCGGCTACCACCTCAGCGCGGCGAGCGTCCGGCGGATCCTCCGCGCCGCCCGCCGGCCAGCGCCCCGCGGCCACGACACCTCGTGGCAGGCGTTCCTCCGCGCTCAGGCGCAGGGGATGCTGGCCTGCGATTTCTTCCAGGTTGACACGGTCTTCCTCCGCCGCCTGTACGTGCTGTTCGTCATGGAGGTGGCCACCCGGCACGTACGGGTCCTCGGCGTCACTGAGCATCCCGATGGCGCCTGGACCGCGCAGCAGGCCCCCAATCTGGCCATGGATCTCGGCCATGGGACCGATTCCTTCCGCTTCTTCGTCCGGGACCGCGACGCGAGGTTCACGACCGCCCTCGACGAGATCCTCGCCCGCGAAGGCCTCAAGGTAGTAAAGACTCCTCCACAGACACCGCGGGCGAATTGCTACGCCGAGAGGTGGATACGCACGGCACGAGCCGAGTGCACCGACCGGATGCTCATCTACGACGAACGACACCTGCGGTCGGTGCTCGGCGAGTACACCGCCCATTACAACCGGCACCGGCCCCACCAGTCCCGCCAGCAGCTCCCGCCCGACCACGAAACCCAGACCGCCGCCCCGCTGAACCTGCCAGTCCGGCGGCGGAAGGTCCTCGGCGGCGTGATCAGCGAGTACTACCAGGCTGCCTGACAGGCATCTACGAAACCCCAGGTCAAGCATCATGCGATGAGTTTTGAAGCAGTACAGGGTCCTCTGGTCAGCAGGTCGGCCACCGCGCGAGCGATGGGCTGGCCAGTGACGTCCTCGAAAAAGCTGAAGCCTGGCGATGGGTTCACCTCGAAGCAGTACATCTCACCGTTCTCAGCTTCGCGCAGATCGATCCCGGCGACGGGCAACCCAAGGGACCGGGCCAGTTGGACACATCTGTCGTTCAGATCGTCCGGGAGGCGGACCGCAGTCAGGGTCGGGATCATCCCTTCGTTGGCGCCATACCGGTAGTCGATCGCTGCTGAGGTGACCCGGCAGGCGAACGTCTCCTCGTTCACGACATGAACCCGGTAATCCACTCCTGGCACGAAGACCTGGAACTGGGTAGGGCACCATCTCAGGTTGGACAACCGGTCCTCATCCAGGAGGTTGAGTCGGCTGACCACGCTCCGGATTCCGCTGGCCGACTTGTAGATCACCCGAGGATGCCTCGACGCGAAGTCCCGAAGCTCCTCTACGTCATTGGTAAGCACGGTCGACGGCGTGCTAAATCCTGCCGCGTCGATCATCAGCGACTGATACGGCTTGGAGTTGTTCGAGGCCATCGCTGAGGACCGGTTCACCACTAGGGCGTCGGTCACCTCAGTCCAGGCCAGCAGCGCATCGTCGAACTGCTCAGCGTGCTGCCACAGGTCACTGCCTTCGCCAGCCCGGGCGACCGCCGGTATCCGGCGAAAGTCGTACGGCCTTATGTAGATCGACTGCACATCCTCGAGCCGAATCCGGCGGTCAGCGGTATGGAGCACACCGTTGACCTCGTTGCCGACGGATAGGTTCAGGCAGAACATTGCGGTCCGTCTCTGGTCGAGAAACTCCACGTCGGCAGCAGTCTCACCCAGGGCTTGCGCGACCGCCGCGAGTGGCCTGTCTCCTGGCAGACCCCAGAGCACGATCATCGCCGAGCTCCGGTGCCAACCCGAGCCCCGCGTCCATCCAGTGCACTCAGCAGCGCGCCGGCCACTGGTGGGTTCGTGATGTCCGGCCAGATGTCGACCCCGGCCACGGCGTGGCCGGGGTCGTCCTGCTGGAAGCAGACCGAGAGCAGCCGGCAGGCGGCGTGCTCGGCCAACCGCACAGCGATCTTCTCACACTGCGGGGTCGGTGCACCCAGGCAGACGCCGTCCACCATTGTGCAGCGGATCGAAGCCTTCTGGCCGGGCGTGGGCCCCTGCGGCGGCGCCGTGGGCGACGCCGAGCCTGGTTGCCTTACCTGGCGGCGAGCCGTGACCACCGGGATGCCCAGGCCCGCCGCCATGTGAAGCCATCTCTCCTGGGACCACAGTGGACCGCACAAGCAGGTCGCCGTCGGCCGGTTGATCACCGGAACGGGCAGCTCGGAGAGCCAGGCGAGCAGGAGGGCGGTCATCTCCGAAGCGACATAGGCGCGATCCGCCGGCTGGATGTGCCTGAGGTCCCCCTCGAAGACGCAAGCCATCCGGGTGAGCACTCCACTCAGGTCGCTGGTCCTCGCAGGTGAGCCACCGGCGACGAAGCGGCTGACCCCCACATCTCCCGGGCGGTAGCTCCAGCCGCCCACCGACAGGTCGGACGGCCGCATAATCCGGACGTCAGCTCGTCCCCACTGGACCGCCAAGGCGGCCGCGGTGTTGTCGTACTGGTTCGTCACGATGAGCAGCATGTCAAGCTTCCGATTCTGCCGTCACGCGCCGCTCAGGTCCGCGGGCTGGTCGGGGTCAGCCTCGTCGGTCAGCGCGTGCTCTCCCACGGCAGGACGCTCGTCCCCGCCAATGAAAGCCTGGCCAGCCGCGGAGGCTTGCTCGGAGGTTCCGAGCTGTCGCGCCAGCTCGTCGAGCTGCTGGGAGATGCCAGCAAGGATCGATGAGACGGCGAGGGGGTTATCGCGGTCTTTCTCCTTGACGTCTTTCTCCTTGTCCTTTGCGCTCTCTTTGTCCTTATGGTCCTTGGTATCCTTGTGCTCCTTATTGTCCTTATGGTCCTTGGTTTCCTTGCTCTCGTTCTTGCCGTCCTTGAGGTCCTTACTGTCCTTGGTGTCCTTGACTGTCCTACTGCCGATGCACTGGTCGTGCTGAACCGAGAAGTACTTCTGCACTAGGACACCGTTGATGCGCTCATCCTGCCCTTCGCAGACGTCTCCGATTTCACAGCTGGAGAACCCGCCGGTGCACCCTGCGGTTACGACGAACCCGGAACCCACGTCGGGGTCGGTGCAGGCCTCGGCCAGCTCATGGGAGAAGACCTCGGTGACGCCGTCCAGGGTGCCGAAGTTCATGATCCATCCCCAGCGCACATTTGCCCAGTAGAACGGGAACGCATAGTACGTGTAGTGGCCATGCTTGCCGATCGCTGTTGGGTCCTGGGTTGACGACACTCCGGGCGGGAGCATGACGACGTACAGCAACTCGGAGTCGCTGGGGCTGGGGGCCATTCCACGATAGATCAGGTTGGAAAGCAGGTTCTGGATGTCGTTGTCCGTGATACCTGCCGACGGGCTCGCCGGAGAATTGCCGACCGCCGAAGCGACGAGGGTCGAGCCCGCGACCACTCCAGGCTGGATCCCTCGGTACTGAGCAAGCCCGTCCATGTACGGACCAGAGACAATACTCTGCGCGCTGGACAGGACGTCGCCCATGCTAGGCACCGAGGTGCTCGCCCAGCTGGTGCCCCAGAAGACCAGGTGGACCCTGACATGGTCGAGGATGGCACCGCCGCCGTCCGAGACGACGATGCCGCTGGCGGCTGTCGCCTTGGGGGCACCGACTGTCGCCTTGGGCCGGGTCCCGGCATCCGGAGTCTTGGCGCGCACGATGGACGAGACCGAGGCGTCGGTCTGGTCCACATTGCGCCACCCCCCCGGATGGAACATTGGGCTCCCGGGATAGGACGGGCTCGTTGGCGCCGCGCTTTCTGAGCCAGTGGGAGAAGTAGTCATTGGAGGCTCCAATCGTAGATTGCCAGTCCGCGACTGCCTACTGGGCTGGTAAAATAGCCAGGAGGAACCACGGCCGCTTATCGTGACCGCCGAGCAGGCCATCCAGACAGGCGCTATTTCACCTTGACCTCCTGACTGTAGGAGGCCTGGCCAGTGCTATTAGCTCTGAATCCGATGCGCACGTACTTGCCAGCCGGAAGACCGGGTACATCAGCCGACAGATCCTGGCCGCTCGGCATTCCGCTCAGCGGGCCCTGGGCCAAGGTCGTAGAGTAATTGCCGGAAGCGTCGCCGTACTGGATGAACCAGAATCCATCATCGCTTGTGATGATGTGACCGGCCACTGTCGTCAGTCCGCCAGCTGGCGCCACGGTGGCGGACGCCCCAGTGATGACGGCTGCCTGTCCGGGGGCTTGCGACGGAAGGCCAGCCAGTATCCGTGCACTCGCTGAGGCGGCAGCGCCCGCTGGGAGGAGCGCAGCGCCTACCCCCAACACTCCGGTCGCAACGTTGCCGGCAATCGCGGTCAGATCGCTGCTCGATGTCCCGAGCACATTGGTCGCCTTGAATATCACCAGGAGCAGCGCGGCAAAAATAACTAATAAGGTTCCGAGGATCAGTTGTGCCAGGATTATGGAACGATCTCTGCGCTCGGAGAACGACCCGGAAGCGCCTGCGCTGCCATTAGACATGAACCAGCCCCCTGATGCCTTCCCGCCCACCTCTCGACCGGCGATCACGGAGCTAGACCTAAGGGACCGGCCCGAGCGGGTATCCTCCCCCTACAGTCATTACTCTTGACGGTAGAAGGCGTCAAGGCCCTCCTGCGTTCTGGGCCCACTGGGGTAAAACGTGCTCCCGAGCGCCGAGTATCCGGCCAACCTTGCAAGCGGAGGCCTCCCAGGGCTCGGCGTACAGCCTTCTCTCCCACTGCCGCAAGTCGCGAGAGCTTCGCTGCTTCATGTCGCCACCTTCACCGGTTGACCAGTCCGGTAGGCGCTCCCGAACGCCGAGTATGCGCGAGTGACCGTGGGCTGGCCGGCCGTGGTGGCGGAGGCCAGATCTTGTGCCGCCCGAATACTCGATCGCGGGCTTGACCTGCCGTTTCGGCTGCAGGCCTGATGCGGTGATGGTTGGCTGGCCGGGTGTCTCTGCAGATCGCGTACCTGCTGATGCGTTGGCTATTCGAGCTGGTCGGGCTGATGTTCCGCGCGGACCGGGCGAAAGACGCCGAGCTGCTGGTGCTCCGGCATGAGAACTCGGTGCTGCGCCGGAACGCGGGCCGGATCCGGTATGAGCCCACCGACCGGGGCGTGGCTCGCCGCGCTGGCCCTGCTCGTCCCGTGGCGGCAGCGGGCCGCAATCTTCCCGGTGACACCCGCGACGCTGCTGGCCTGGCACCGCCGGCTGGCCGCGCGGACGTAGGACACGAGCACCCGCCGCCGGGCCGGCCGCCCGCCGACCGTGCGGAGTATTGCCCGGATCGCCGTCCGCCTGCGAGGGAGAATCCGCTGTGGGGCTACCGGCGGATCCACGGCTAGCTGGCCAGGCTCGGGGTGACCGTTGCGCCGTCGATCGTCTATGAGATCCCGCGGGCCGCGGGCATCGATCCGGCACCGCGCCGGTCGGGCCCGACGTGGCGCCAGTTCCTCTCTGCCCAGGCCGCGGGGATCCTGGCGGTCGACTTCCTGCACGCTGACACGGTGCTGCTGAAGCGCCTGTACGTGCTGGTGTTCATCGAGCACGGCACCCGCCGGATGCACCCGGGCGGTGTCACCGCGCACCCTACCGGCGCGTGGACCGTCCAGCAGGCCGGAACTCGCCCTGGCTCTCGGCGAGCGGTGCGAGGACTTCCCGTTCCTGATCCGCGACCGCAGCTCCAACTTCGCCGCCTCGTTCGACGCCGTCTTCCAGTCCGCCGGCACCGTAATTGTGCGCACCGCCGTCCAGGCTCCCCGGATAAACGCGACCTGCGAGCGGCTCGTCGGCACGTTGCGCCGTGAGCTGCTGGATCGTGTGCTCATCATGGGTGAGGTATACCTGCGCGCCGTCCTGGCCGAGTACCAGCAGCACCACAACACGGCCCGCCCGCATCATGGCATGGACCAGCGCGTCCCCGACGCTGAACACCATGCTCCCTGCATCACGGCAGGGCACTTCCACGCTCGCCAGATCCGCCGAAAACCCATCCTGAGCGGCCTGATCAACGAGTACGCACGAGCCGCTGACATCCAAGAAGACGCAGCTCACGTGCCAGAATCCTGACCGGAAACAGAGCAGTATCCTCGGGCAGAGTCCAGCCACCCTCTGCGCAATGCTGCCAGGGGCGGTAGGTGAGCTGCGGTAATACG
>Ga0208589_1000411_pt1 | contig 20844 bp, 13 predicted proteins | sample NGESurshal092012_2_FD_184486 | JGI IMG/M metagenome (GOLD analysis project Ga0208589, IMG submission 184486) | Arctic peat soil microbial communities from Barrow, Alaska - NGEE Surface sample F53-2 shallow-092012 (SPAdes) | ecosystem: Environmental > Terrestrial > Soil > Wetlands > Peat ... | reverse complement strand
GATTCGAAACATCGTAGCCTCCGTGCCAAAGGTGATTTATCACAAAACCATCATGGCCGGAGGCGCGATTTTTTGGAATGGCCGTTGAACGGTATTGCGGTTAGCCGCCGCCCTTGGGCGGCGCGTTTGCGAACCAATAGCGCAATTCAATTGGAACCCGTAGCCTCGCCTTGCAAGAAGGTCTCGACCTCGCGCCCACGTTATTCATTCCCGATTCCCGGCGCCCCGCAAACCACGCGCAAGCCAACATGGCTGTTCCGATAGTAAATCGGCGTTCCCACGCGATCCGCTGAACGAAGCTCATATGGTAAACCCACCCACGATTCTCCTCGAAGCACGGCGGCTTCCCCACTCGCCGGCCCGGTCGGGTCCGTCGCCTCTTCGGCAGAATACGAACTTCCGTACCAATCCGCACACCACTGGCACACGTTGCCGTTCATGTCGTAGAGGCCCCAGTTGTTGGGCTTTTTCTGGCCGACCGGATGAGATCGATTGTCTGAATTCCCCAGATACCAGGCGTACTCCCCAAGTTTGGCCGGGTCGTCGCCGAAATAATACTCCGTGGTTGTTCTCGCGCGGCAGGCGTATTCCCATTGCGCTTCGGTCGGAAGATCAAACACTTTCCCCGGGATTCTCTTCGCCAGCGATTGCAGGAACAACTGGCAATCCTCCCAACTCACTTCCTCAACCGGGTTCTTGGGGTTTTTGAATTCAGCCGGGTTCTCGCCCATCACCGCCTGCCACTGTTCCTGCGTGACGGAGAATTGTCCAATATAAAATGGCCGGGTGATCGTTACCTCGTGAACAGGTTTCTCGTTCTCCTCTCCCTTCTCCGAACCCATCATGAACGAACCCGCCGGGAGTAGAACCATATCCATCGAAACGCCGCCGCCCAGATCAACCGTCATGGTTTTCGTGGCTGCGGCCGGATTGCTTGATGGTTGCTTCTGAGTGCTGGTGCACGCATTCAACGCCAGGAAAACCAATCCGAAACAAGCCGCCGTATAAATGGCTCGCATGCGTTTGCTCATGAGCATTCTCGGCTTTTGCCACAGGCTGCTAAGGAAGCGCCACGACATATTTCACCAGCCCGGCCTCGGTGGCAACCACCGGAAAGCCGAATGAGCCGGTCTTAACCACCGCCCCGCCCCGTTCAATTGTCCAGGTGACCACATCCGTCTTTCGATTGATTTTGGAAAACGATGTGTCCGCCAGCGGAATCGGCGCTTCGCTGTTTCTGCGAAGGCTGATCGTCGTGGCGGGCTGATTGCACTCATTTCCTTTAACAAACTGCACCGACGCGCAATAGGTCGAGGGATCAATCTTGGGCGTGTCATCGGTCGCCGGCGTAACAACATAGTTGGGCATGATGATTATTTTCTTGTTCGCACAGGTAAGAATGATTTTCCCGATCGGCGCGCGATTGGTGGTGAGATAGTCAAAAAAGGTCAAATCGGAGTTGTAGTAAGCGGCGTCGATCCGGGTGTTGCCGTAATACCGTTGCTGTATCGGAGAATTCGTAGCCAGCCCGACTTCGTGGGTGGCCGGATTGAACTGAAACTCCTGCACGCTAAGCGGCGAGCCGTGGTGGCCGTCCCGGAGGGTGCCGCCTTCAATCAGCGGGGTGATTAACATCGGCCCGTCGTCCGTCGGCGTGCCGATTTCAATGTCCGACGCCGCTTTTGTCGCATCGGCCGCGGGAGGAGTGGTCGCGGCCTGTCCATTGGCCCGGTAAGCACCGGCGTATCCGCCGACAACGACCAAAACCACCAGGGCAGCGCTGCATCGTTTGAAGTTCCGCCTGTTCATGAACAACTCCTTCGCGTTTGAAGTGATTACCGATGGATTTTAGCCCGTGAGGTTCTCTCCATCCTCCTCATGGACTTGACGGCGAACCAATCGCATAAGATTACTCTGTTGCGTGTACACTGCAAGCAATTTTTTATCGGCGGAAGGACGCGCTTCTAGGCAATCGCATATAAGGAGAAATGCACACGCTTTCCACATCCCCTCAGTACCCAGGGAGAAACATCAAGCGTGGTTTTTGAATCAACTGACCGACTCAACGTTCTTCTTTCTGATTTTAAGCTGCCTTTGATCTCGGCGGATTCACGCGCTGTGTGAGAGGACTCGGAAGTTTGCCATCCAGGGTGCTGGCGTTGCCGATCTTTAGATTATTCCTTCCGCTTTGTTTCGCGGCATAGAGGGCTTGGTCCGCCTCTTTCAATAATTCAGAGAATTCGGACATTTCCACGGACTTTTCCGCAATGCCAACGCTGATGGTGATCTTGATCGCTCGGCCATTGTGATAGAACACATACCTTTCAATCGCCGCTCTGGCTCGCTCCGCCCCCATTACGGTTTCTTCTCTTGTCTGGCCGGGGAAAATGACAAGAAATTCCTCGCCCCCGACACGGCAAACGGTGTCAGTGGTACGAACATTTTCCCTTATGATTCGGCTTACCTCCTGAAGTACCAAATCACCGGCTGCGTGGCCATGAGCGTCGTTGACTCGTTTGAAGTGGTCAATGTCTATCAGGCCCACCGTCAATGGTCTGGTATAGCGATCCGCCAGCGCCCATTGTTCTTCCAGGCGTGTCATGGCATGGCGACGATTAAACAGGCTCGTCAAATCGTCCGTGATGGCGAGCTTCTCAAGTCGTTGGTTCAGCCCGGATAATTCGGCATTCAGTTGCTGCGATCCTTTGTTGCGTTGCGTCAATTCGCAGTGAAGGCTGATCGCGCGCAGACTGCCGCGTACTTTGGCCAATAATTCATGCTCTACGAGTGGCGTGCGAAGAAAATCATCGACGCCGGCGTCAACTGCCTTATCCATCTGCTCCTTGCCGAGAACATCGCCAACCAGGATGAATTGAGCGTAGCCTGAATCAACGTTTGCGCGACACCAGCGACACAATTCGATGTTGCTGGTGTCCTGCCGCGACCAGGTCGCAATCACAATGTGCGCGGCATTTTCAGCCCAATGCCGCCGTGCCTCCGTCGCGTCCGCCGCAACGATAACTTCATACTCGCACTTGCGAAGAACAGACTCAATTCCGGCGCTGTCGGCGACAACCAGGATTCGATTCACCTTTGCCTCAACTGTCGCGGGCGGACGAATCGGCAGCGGCGCGGGAGGCGCGCCGGAGTCGGCTTCGCCATCGGCAAGTCGATCCTTGATGGAAATGAAATGCTCCTCGATTTGTAAAAACGCCTCCACGACATCTGGATCAAAATGCTTGCCATTCACCGCGACGATGAGTTCCTTGGCTTGTTGATGCGGCAGCGCCTCTTTGTAAACGCGGCGGCTGGTTAGTGCGTCATACACATCGGCCAGCGCGACGATTCGGCCGCAAAGCGGTATATTCTCGCCAACCAGCCCAAGCGGGTAGCCCGAACCGTCGTATTTTTCATGATGAGTCGCGGCGATATCCTTGGCCATGACAAGGAACTTGGCGCCTGGAAAGCGCTGCAGCGCGGCGTCTAAAGTCTGCGCGCCCAATTGCGTGTGGGTGCGCATCAATGCAAACTCCTCAGGATCAAGTTTGCCCGGCTTCAATAATATCTGGTCGGGAATCCCGACCTTGCCGATGTCATGCAGCGGACTGGTTTGGTACAGAAGACGAAGGTAATTGCCGTCGATGACTGATTTGTATTTTTCAAGACCGGAGAGTTGCTGGGCCAGAAGACGCGAATAGCTCTGCACCCGCTCGATGTGTGATCCGGTTTCCGGATCACGGCTTTCCGCCAATTTTGCCAGGGCGAACAATGCAAGGTCGCGCGTTTCCAGCGACAGAATACGGTCGGCGGTGTTAAGGCAAACCAGCAACTCCGCGGGATTGATCGGCTTCACGATGAAGTTGTCGGCGCCAGCGTACAGGCCGTTGATCTTCTGCTCCGGCCCGTCTTTGGCCGTCAACATGATGATATAGACATATCCTGAAAAATCCTCCGATCGGATGGCCCGGCAATGTTCTATGCCGTTCATCTCCGGCATTTCCCAATCGGTAATCAGTAGTTTGATTCCACGACCGCGCAAAGATTTGAGCGCTTCGCGGCCGTTACGAGCGGTTTCCACCTCGTAGCCAACTTCTTCCAGAATGTTCCTGATGACCCTCAGTGCGACCTGATCGTCATCCACAATGAGCGCACGCATTCAGCCCTCCACGATTTGCTTCGGACGGGATTGCCTGCGACTGAAGGACCCGCCGTCCCCCGCGAAAAACCCTGTTGAAATCATTGTCGCCTTCCAAAAATCCTGGCCCTTGCCTGATACAGATGGCCCAAATTATCGCATTGCTTTCGCTTTGGAATTAGTTGTGACGTTCAGGTTGTGCTTGATCTGACGAATATATGCGTTGCAATGATCAATCACATTTCTCAACTCATTCAACTTGGTCATCACCTCTTCGGCATCACCCTGCTTGGCGACCTTTTCCAATTCCAATGCAGCTCCGAACACAACCTGCGCCGAAGCCATCGAGGCGCTCCCTTTCAGAGTATGGGCCAGTTCCGCCAGCGAACGAAAATCCCCCTCAGCAAGGCACTTCCGCATTTGCAGCCATTGCTCGCCGGTTTGTTCTTCGAACAGTTCCAATATATTGGCCGCAACGCTTGGCTTCCCAATGCATCGCGACAGCAGCGAGTCCACATCCACGGGCAATTGCACAAGCGATTCCACTTCGGGCTTCGCCAGCTCCGGATCAGCCGCCGGCGTATCGCGCGGCACATCTTGAAGCCAGCGTTCAATCGAAATCACCAGCCCCTTGGCATCCACGGGCTTGGTCACATAGTCATCCATTCCCGCTTCGAGGCACAGCTCGCGGTCGCCTTTGATGGCATTTGCCGTCAAAGCAATGATTGGCACATGCCGCGGCGAGCCGGTCTCCTGGGTGGCAATGGCTTCGCGCCGGCGAATTTCGCGGGTTGCCGCAAAGCCATCCATGCCGGGCATCTGGCAATCCATCAGCACCAGTTCGTATCGTTTGACGAAGACAGCCTCCACCGCCGCGGTCCCACAATTCACCATGTCCAGCGTAAAACCGGCATCCTTTAGAATCTCCGACACCACCACCCGGTTGATTTCGTTGTCTTCGGCCAGAAGTATGCGGGCCGAACGTCCCGAGATTCGCCGCGCTGAAGCGGCCAGTGGTTCGGGTTCATCTTTTGACTCGATGAGTGCCGGCCCGCAGATGGATTCCGCAATCGTATCGAGCAACCGCGATTGCCGGACCGGCTTGACCAGATAACCCGCGAAGCCCAATTCCTTGATCTTCGCAGCCTCCACATGATCTTCCACGCTGGTCAGCATAATCAGGGCGGTGTTCTGCACGTCCTTGGAATGCCGAATCGCTTTCGCCAGTTCGATTCCGTCCATACCCGGCATGTGCCAGTCAAGAATGGCCAGATCAAACGGCTTGTTCGCCGCGTATGCCTGGCGAAGCATTTCCATTGCCGTCGTGGCGTCCGCCGCCGTGCGGGCCTCCAGATTCCACGCCGCCAGTTGCTGCTGAAGGATTTCGCGATTGGCCGCATTGTCGTCGACGACGATCACGCGAAGCTTCTGAAGTCTCGAAAGGACTTTCTGCGCGGGCTGGAACGCGTCTGTCCGGACAGTCCGTTTAAATCGAATGGTAAACCAGAACATCGAGCCGGCGCCCGGCTCACTTTCCACGCCGATTGCGCCCCCCATCATTTCAACCAGGCGTTTGCTGATCGCGAGGCCCAGCCCCGTACCGCCGTATTTCCGCGTTGTTGACGCATCGACCTGTGAAAACGACTGAAAGAGTCGATCCCGCCGCTCCGACGGAATGCCTATGCCGCTGTCTGTCACCGACACTTTCAGTTCAATATAGTCGGCCTGTTCCGCAAGGAGAGACGCGTGAATCACGACTTGACCGGTTTCGGTGAATTTGATCGCGTTGTTGGCCAGATTTGAAAGAACCTGGCCGAAGCGCACCGGATCGCCCACGACGCGGCACGGAATCTTCGGATCAATAAAACATCCAACCTCCAGTTCCTTGCGCGCCGCGGTAATCGAGGCCGCTTCTGCGAGGTTCTCAATGATATGGGACAGGTCAAAATCAATCGATTCCAGTTCCATCCGCCCGGCTTCAATTTTCGAGAAATCGAGAATGTCGTTGATGACGGTGAGCAGCGCATCAGCTGAATTCCGGGCAATCAACGTAAAGCGGCGCTGCGATTCGTCGAGCTTCGTGCCGCGCAGCAAATCAATCATCCCCACCACCCCATTCAACGGCGTGCGAATTTCGTGGCTCATGTTGGCCAGGAACAGGCTCTTGGCCTGATCGGCAGCCTCGGCGGCTCGCAGCGCATCTTCCAGGGATCGCGTCCTGTCCTTCACTTGCTGTTGCAGTGTATCGTTAAACTGACGCAATTCACCGTCGCGCAAACGCACCGCTTCCCGCATACGCTCATACGCCTGCGAAAGACGCCCGATTTCGTCGCCGCGATCATCCTCGATCGGCTTCTCGAAGTTTCCGCGCGAAATGTGATCGCTTGCCGTGACCAATCGATCCAGCCGACGCGCCCAATGCGCGACCGAGACAAAGGTGAACAGGATACTCAGCATCGCTGCAATCGCGGTGGACACCGCCGTCAGGCGTTGCTGCTGTTGTTGGGCAATTTGTCCCGGCCTGGTTGAAAGCCCAACCACCGCCACGCCGACCTGATTCTCGCCTGTGGCGCTCGCGGAATTTGCCACGAAGGACTTCGTGGGCGTTTTCTTCGCCACCGGCTGTTCGACGGCGAATTCATTCTTACCGGCGGTAACTTCGACCGGCGCTCTGGTCACGATGAAATCCTGGCTATCCGCGTCCTGTCGCTCAAATGTGGCCCAGGCATTGGCATTGCGCACGCTGTGCGCCAGCAGCCGGCCGGAATTGTCGTACAAGGCGATGAAGAGAATTTCGTCATTCTTAAGGAACGCATCAGCGACTCTGGATAATTCATGCTCATCGTGAACCGTCATGGCAAGTTCTGACGCGTGACCCACCCCTTGAGCGATCGTCTCAACGGTTTCCCGCTCGTCGGCGACGATCATGTGCCTCATTTGGATGATGCTGGACGCCGTCACAACGGCAAGCGCCAGCACGGTTACAGTCAGCACCACGAGAGTCGCCTTGGCGCGAAGACTAAGGAAATCGCCCCACGGCCTTTTTCTGGTGTCATTTGTCGTCTTTGAAGACATAGGTTGCCCCCTGTATCAAATCCGCCGGCAATTGGATGCCGAGCTTGTCTGCGACAATCAGGTTCACCGCTATTTGAAATTTTTCAGGCGCTTCCATGCGCGGAATCGTGTTGTCAGCCGGGTCATGCAGAAGTCGAACCGCCAGACCCGCCGCCTGCTCGCCCTGCGATGTCGGATCGACACCCATTCCAATAATTGCCCCGGCTCGCACAAACGCGGGAGAAAACCCGTACACCGGAAGTTTCTGTCGAATACCCGCCAACAGCAGCGTTCGAACCGTCGCGGTTTCGTAAATCCCCGATTCGATATTGGTCCAGACGATATCAATATGGCGAGAGGTCAGGGCATCAATAGCGTCGGCGACAGAACCATAGCCATCAACCGCAACCGCAACCAGTTTCCATCCCCTGGGCAGCGCGTCTGCCACCCTCTTGAGCATTATTTTCGCTTCGGGAGCCGTGGAATTATAGAGCATTCCCAGCGTCCGCGCCTTCGGAGCGGCTTTGGCAATCAGGTCGATCTGGATTGCAATCGGCACGTCGATGGTAACGCCGAATGCCGGCCGGCCATCCATCAAGCCCACGCTGGTTGGGTTGGTTACCATGCAATAGACCAATGGAACCGGCTGGGTGAATTCCGTATGTAGATAATCTGCCGCCGGAGTCCCGATCGCGACCACCGCTGCCGCCGACTTTCCGATCGTCGCTTCAATTCCCTTGTCGGCGACATCGCTGAGGAGAATCGTTCGGATGGAAGAGGTCTGGCCAGTGAACTTCTTCTTGAAGCCTTCCTCGGCGTGCATGTAGGGTTGAGCGTCCCCGCTTAGAACAATGACAACATTGCCTGCATGCGAGATTCCCGTCCATTGCAGCACGCCCATCAGCGCGAGGAGCGCAATCTTCCACACAGGAAGATGTGGCACTCCACGAGTAAACCTATTCAATTGCCGATGGGGCGGCCTTGCCATGAGTAGTCCTTGTCGTTGGTGAACTACCACTGCAATTGAAATCGGGCCAATACGGTTCGGCCGGGTGTATCGTGTGCGGTCGCTTGCCCAGGCTCGGCGACGCCGGCGCGAGTCTGGTCGAACAAATCCCCTACTCCAACCGAGACCTCGCCGCGCCCGTCAAATAAGGTCTTGGCAACCAATAGATCAACCTGATTGGAGGCGCGGGCGTTGTAGAAGGATGAGTCGGGATTGCCGGGCGCTCGTGTGACATCTGTGAATTTGTAGTTTCCCGAAATCGTCCAGCCGCTGCCAATTGCCCAGCGAGCGTTCACGCCGGCCTGATGCTCCGCCGGCCGGAAAGAGTGAGTGTCCTGGTTTGGGATGTCCGGGATAAACTGGTCGAGACTGTACCAAAGTGAACAGGTGATGTTGCCCAGTGCGTAATCCACTTCGGTATTCAGCCCATACGCCTCGCCGCCGCCGATGTTCTGCAACTGAGTAAACGAACCCAGAAATCCCGGCGGCGTTGGGATTGTCTTGCCGCCGATCAGACCCTGATACTGCTGATAAAACGGGTCGATCCGAACGTTGAGGCCGCTGCCGAATTGGCCGTCGTAACCGCCCTCGATCGCATAGACGTGCTCGTTGTCGAGATCCGGGTTTTGCTTGATATGGAACACGTCGATGCCGGGGGGAAATGGTGCGGGAAGCGGCAGGCGCTGGCCTTCCAGGCCAAGGATGCCAGCCAGTGGCGTCCGAAATGCGCGGGCAGCGCTTAGCCGAAATACCTGGCGTTGCGAATCATCCAATGAATACAAGCCGGTAAGGCGTCCCGACCAGTCCGCGCCGGTTTCAGAATAATAATCGCCTCTGATCTGCCCTTCGACGGCCATTCGCGGGTTGATTTGCCATCGGTCAATGACAAATGCGCCGCCGCTGTAGTCTGAGAAGTTCCCGCCAATCAGATCTGTAGGCTCGCTCATTGGAAACGAGGAATAGAGGTCCCGAACATTCCCGCCGGCGGTCAGCTTATTATTCTTGATCGAAGAAAAATTGAATTGCGCTTCAAGGTCGGTTTCATCTGTTTGTCCCTCGGCAAATGAGGGCGCGTCCGCGTTTTCATAATTGTTATACAATTGAACGTAGCCCGTTTCGGTGCTGCTGGGCTGGAAATCTAGCCGCGCAAAATCGCGAACCACGTCCAAATAGGTATATCCGGGAGGCAACTCGCCGAGAAATTCATATGAGCCGCGGCGTTCAGTTCCGTCGGCAATGCCTATCGTGAGATGGGTCGTATCTGAGAAACGATAGCTCGCCTCGGTATCCAGGCGAACATTTTGCAGCGAGTCGCCGCTGGTATCGGTAATGTTTTTTGCGAAGAAACCGGCCGCCCCCGCGGGAGCTTCGAACGTCGTGTCGTTGCCGAGCGCCTGTTGCGAGGATTGACGATTTTCATATCCGGCGGAAATTCGCCAGGTCCAGTTTCCGGCCGATGATCCCCATCTTAGCTGGTTGTATGTGTCGCCATATTCATCGACCGATGAGGACGCCAGGAAACCCTTCGTCTCCTCCAATGGCTTGGTGATGATGTTAATGACGCCATTGAGGGCATTGGCGCCCCACGCCGCGCCGGCCGGGCCGCGCAGGATTTCGATCCGTTCGATGTCTTCGAGGAACAACGGCAGAGACATGAAATCCGCGTCGCCAAATGCCGGAGTGGCTGCGTCGCGCCCATCGATGAGAGTCAGCGTGCGATCGGCGGCGGTGCCATGAAAACCCAGGACGCCGATCGCGTAATCATTTCGGCCCAGCTTCGTCACGTCCACGCCGGGCGCGAATTGGAGAATCTCGGGCAGAGTCGTGCGCGCACTGTAATGGATGTCATTGGCGCTGATGACCGTAATCGATTGCGACGCCTGATTGATCGGCTCGGGTTGTCGGGAGGCGGATACCACGACCGAGAGATCCTGAAACAGAATGAGTTCCGCCCCCGAAGTCGAAATCTTGGCATGTTTCCTGGCTTCAGAGCTGGTCGAAACAGGGTCGGAGATATCCACGGTCGCCATGGGCTGCGTCGTTGAATCGACCGCGGGCTGCGTTGTGGCCGGCGAATCGGATGGGTTCGAAGCCGATTGAGCTGGCAGAGGATCCGTAAGCACGATGGAAAAGCTTGCTGCCATCAGGATTTGGCGAAGTGCTCCAAATCGAGGAATGTGTCGCGCCGCAGCGGATCGTCCCGTCTTATACATATGGCTCCCATGGTTAGGCCGCCTTGGCGAAAAGGGAGGCTCTCCATAATCTGGGGTTACATCAAACCAATCGGAACGAGTCAGGCGCGGCTTTATGGATTATCGAAATGTCAGGAAACAAATGGGGTTGAATCAATTTATAAGACCTAATTTCGCCCTGTCCCTCCCTTTCGGATTGTCACCCAATATGCCAAATCTGCATTACCGTGGAATCCGAGGACTTTATGCACCGATGTATATATTATTAGGCATGTTCAGGAATAATACAGACAAGGGGTGTATGTATGTCTCCGGAAAAACGCACGTGGCTTGTACTGGTCGTTGATGACACAAGGATCGTTCGCGAACCCATCTCCGCTTGCCTTCGAAGCGCTGGCTACGAAACGCTCGAAGCGGCGGACGGCGCCGGCGCCTTGGGACTCATTTCGACTCGCAAGCCTGATCTCATGATCCTCGACCTGCATATGACGGGGATGGATGGCCTGACGCTGCTGTCGCTGGCCCGGAAGCGGCCGGAAATGGCCGATGTACCGGTCATCATGTTAACCGCCGAAGCCGGTCGACAGTTCATACTTCGAGCCAGCGAGCTTGGGGTCAAGCAATATATGTTGAAGGCTCGCTTCTCGTTGGCGGATTTGCTTTCACGTGTACAGAAAAGTCTGCAACCACCGGTTGCCGAAATTGAGGAGCCCGTCGTGACTTCTGCCGCCGTCACACCCGCGGTGCAATCTCCATCGCAGTCGATTCAACCGATATCGACGCGGGAGAAAATTATCGTGCGGGCCGAAAAGATGCTCGAAGGCAAGACGCTGTCCGGCGCCGCGGCACAGGTCATTACTATGGCCGCGGCTCCAAGTTCGAGTGTGTCAGACTTAGGCGACTTGATCGCACGAGACCCTATTCTTTCCGCCAACGTGCTACGAGTTGCCAATAGTGCCGCATACGCGTCGGCAAAATCCGTAATCAGTACAATTCCTGACGCGATCCGCCAGGTGGGTTGTGCCGCCGTTGGTCGCATTGCCGCGGCCATCGCAGTCATTGATTCAATTCCGCATGGACCAGCCGGAGGATCCAACCCGATTCGCACATGGCAACATTCTTTTGCGGTCGCGAGGATATGCCAGCAGTTGACGACAGATGGCGACGCCGTCGGCGGCGTTAATTACCTTGCAGGCCTCTGTCACGATTTGGCCGATGTTCTTTTCCAATCCGAATTTCCCGATGAATGCTGCCAGATTGCCGAAGCCCAGGCGCGAACGGGGATGAGGCAAAGCGACGTGGAAAAGCAATTGATCGGAATTCGCCGAGCGGAACTCGTGTCGATCGTGTTGGACAAAATGGGTTTGCCCGGCTCGATCAAAACCCCAATCGTCGCCTTTCATAAATCGATGTCGTCTGAGAAGGTATCACGCAACCCACTAGCGCGACTGTTGACACTTGCGGAACTGTACGCCAACGGCTTACTGCTGGCTCAATCGCCCGATTCATTGGTGGCGCCATTGACCAAGTCCGCGTGCAACGAAGCGGCTGGAATGACGGATCCACCCTGTCCCGATTCAGAGACATTGTGTGCAGAAGTATTCACTCTCACAGCGATGCTTGCTCGCCTGTCACCTCGGGAAGATGCGCGCATGACGGCGCCACTCTTGACCCGTACAAATTGCAAGGTGTGGCTGGCACGCGACCGCGCGTTCTCGGCATTTGATCCTCTTGAGTGTGCGCTTCGATCCATGGCCGAAGTATCGCTCAACGATCGTCTGCCTGATGCGGCCGAGGCTCTGGAGTGTGATGCGATTGTCGTTACTACACACCAAGCCATCGGATGTGAGGGACTGGCTGAACCTGAAATCGGCAAAGCCCCGCGCACGAGGGCCGGCATACCACCGCTTTGGCTCAAGCCCGATAGCGATCTTGCCGTTCGATTTCGACTTCCAGTTTCGCTGTCAGATTTATACCGGTTCATTGAATCAACGCGAAGTACGTCGGCGAAAGCCGCGGCCTGACCATCCATGGGAAACCGTAAAAATTGCAAAATGACGTCGAATTGCCCGCCCGTAAGGTAGAATTATTTGGCCGTGGGCGAGAATGTCCCCCTTCGATGGTGAAACCGGAGCAACCCTCCGATACGTTGAATGTAGACGATGGAGCCATCGCGACCCAATGGATCAACAATTTGCCCGGGGGAACAACAGTCAGTTGTCCTTGCATTGATGAGGCCGTTCATGTTGACGATACAGGCGATATCGTCGAGAGCTTTTCGGCCGACCTTCTTACCGGTGGTGGCCAAAGTGATCCGGTGGCCGTCGATGAACTATGCGCGGACGGAAATCTGGCTTCCGGGGATGCGGTTCTCCGCGGCAAGATGTTCAACTTTAAGCCAGAGTTCCTGATCGACCTTTCCCGTCACCCGAGCCAGCAATCGTTCCCATCCCATTTGACGATCTCCCATGGGAGGAGGCGGATTGCGTGGTCAGTCGAAATCCGAAATTCATGACGCATAAGATTTGGTTCATTACGGAGATAGTGCTCGAATGGTGTCAGAAAGCCAGGGAAAGCTGAACCGGAGATTCCAGACAAATGATTCTATTTCCGAGTGTGGCACTGTGACTACTTCGGAATTGCCGGGACCGGCGTCCGAAAATGCGAAATGCTCGAACGGCACCTGTGCGTCTGTACTCCTGACCGCTGTGATCTTCGGCTCCATTCCTCCGCAATCAGAGGAGCCGTTCCTCGAATGCTCTTGGAACCTCATTCCTTCTCCGATCGCCGACTGGCTCGCTGCCTCGCCTGGCGGAATGCATCCAATGTTGCGGAAACTCCGGGCTCAGTAGGCGCTGGTGGCGCGGTCCCTTTCTTTGGCGACGGTACAGCTTCGGCCGTCGTCCGGTTTGGTGCGATGGCCTTATTTTGCCTGGAATTCCCGAACGAAGGCAAAAAGCAAAATCGTCCGCGAGACATGGCGGCGGCCGGAATCGGATCTCCGATTGCAACTTCGGCGACGGCGGCTTTGCGCGAAATGAGGCGGGATATCCAACCGGTGCGACGCTCAAGAATCTCCATCAGGAACAGGATCGCCGCGGCCACAAGCAGCCAGGGAGCCAGCTCGACATAGCGCGATGCCACCGGAAGGTCTGCCCAGATTTTAGGAATTTCGGCGCGTTCCTTCCCGCCGGTCGTCGTGGCGATTTGTTCAAGGGCGGCCGCGCCGCGGCCCGGTTGTTCAGGCGCGAATTCCGGCGAATAGGGCAGACAGACCGGCGGCAGCGTCACCGTCTGCTGGCCCGGAACCGCCACCGTGTTCAACACTGTTTCACGCCCGGCGATGGGTATGGCGGCTTCGAGCAGGTCGGCATCCTTCCATTGCAATGCGGCGGACAGTTTCGCCGGCGATTCGCCGGGCAGGCCGTGCAGGGTTTGCAGGCGCGGCAAATTCGAGAACGGATCGGCCATTCGCGCCGGGTCGAGATGCAACTGCACAATGCAGACTCCGCCCTGTACCTCCTGCGTCAGCATCATTTCGTCGGGCAGCGCCCGGCGCCGGCCCGCGACCCACCGTGCCAGCGTTGAGTAAAACTCGCCGGCCTGCTTCCACTTCGCAAGATCACCGCTGTATTTTCCGTCGGCCTCGCCCAAAAAGCAGAGCACGCGGCCGCTGCCCGCGTTCCACGACGCAACGACGGGCGCCTGAAATTCATCGCGCGTGACCGCCGCGAGATTCGCCTCGGGGCGGAGATAACACAAATTGTACCCGCCCAATGTCGGCGGCGCCGAAGCAAGCGGCGCTCCCAGCAGGGAATATCCCGCCGTCATCGAAAACGGCGTCGGCTGATCGACGAAGGTGCTGCGCGCGATGGTAAAGGTGTCCTGAGCGAAGATGCGCGGGATTTCGTCAGGATTGTCGCTGAAATAGCATTCGCCGCCCCCGCGCCGGGCGAGGTCCTTCAGCATGTCCGCGTCGGAGTCGTGCTCCGTCCCCAGGCCCACGACGCTGACCGTGACGCCCGCATCGCGCAGCTTGCCGACGATCTCCTCGTAGTGGGCCGATTGTTCGGCGTCCGCGGCGTCGGAAAAAAGAATGATGTGTTTGGTTTGAGACTTCGCCGCGGAGATCATGCGCGCCGACGCCACCAGGGCCTCGTAGATGTATATCCCGCCGCCCTCGGAATCAATCTTCAGAATCTGCCCGCGATACGCCTGATTGTGCTCGACGGTATCGAGCGGGACGATTTCGTGTGCCTCGGTGTCAACGGCGAAGACGCCGAATTCATCCATGGGCGACAGCAGATCGAGCACCTGGACGGTGCCGAGGTCGGCCAGGTCGATCTTCTCGCGGCCGCCGCCGGCGGGCATCGCCATGCTGCCGGAACGGTCCAGCGCGACAACGACCGCGATGTCCAGTTTGCGATGCTCGTGGCGCAGTTCCATGGAGATGGGCAGCACTCGGTCCAGCGGCGACTTGAAATAGCCGCCGGGTCCGTAGGACTTCTGCCCCCCGGTCATGCCAAGGCCGCTGCCGGTGGCTTCGACCCAGTCGGCCAGCATTTCCATTCCGTTCATGCCGATTTCGCCGGCGGGGACGTTTTCAATCAGCACGCCGGAAAACTGCGACAAGCCCTCCAGGGACCACTGGCATTTGGCCGGAGCTTTGGCGGCCACCTCGACGCCGCCGGCGCGGAGTAATTTCACCAGCCCGGAATCTTCGCCCGCCGCTGAAACCACCAGGACCGGCTTCGTGCCCTCCACGCTGACAAGGGTTCGGGCGGAATTGTTTTCGGGCATGGGATCATCCCCATGTCCCTGTATTGTGAGAGTGTATTCGTTCACGCCCGATGCGCTGGCCCGGTCGCGGAACATTAGCCGCGTCAATCCGGCCGAGACCTGCTTGCTGCCGGAGGAAATCATCTCATCTCCCTGCCGCAATTGATATTGGATTTCCTGGTCGGCTGGGGATTGCACCCAACCGGTGAGAATGAATCCTTCGCCCGAAAGAACCGACTGGGGAGCCTGAAAACTTTGGATGGCGACATCATTAACCTGCGGCCTGGCGAGCAGCCGGTAGTCCACCGCTATGCCGCGGCCGGCGGCGAGCGCCGCGGCGGCCGCCGGGTCCTGGCCGGTCCATTTGCCGTCGGACAGAACGAGGATGCGCCCGCCGCCATCCGGCGGAATCAGCGAAAGAGCCGACTCAACGGCGTCGTTCAGACTGGAATGATCAGCGCCCACTTCCGCGGCGAAGCCGGAAAACTCTCCGTGCTGGGGAGGCTGTTCGACGGCGGCCGTGCGCCCGAAGGAAACAACGCCCAGTTCGTCGCGCGGTCCCATTGATTTGCTCAGCAGGCCGATGATTTCCATTTCCGATGCGTCCGACGTGGGCGGCATGGAGGCGCTGCGGTCGGCCACAACAATGACGGCGCCGGACCGGTCGGGAAGTCGAATAGCCAACTGTGCCAGCGAAAGACCAACGAACGCAAAAACAACGGCGCGCAGGCCCTGCAATCCGCGATTGGGCAGACGCCAGACGAGCCAGACAAAAGCCAGCGGAACCAGCAGAAGCAGCCAGACAGGTTGGAAGAGCGTGATCACTTATCGCCCGCCCTTTCCACCGGCCAGCAAAAACAAATGGGCCGAGAGCATGACCAGGGCCAGCAGCCCGAATATCCAGACGGCGGACGTTTCCTCCAGCCGCACTTCTGTGGTTTCGCCCCACGCGCCCCAATGTCCGCTCACGCATGAAGAGAGATCGGATTCGTCAGCGGAGAGGGGGTTGACGGAGAATTGGCTGCGGGCCGCCCCCATCATCACCGAGTAAATCCCCGGCATCGGCGTTTCCAGCGCCAGTTCCCCGCCGGTTTTTGGAAATGACCGCGTTGTGCCGTCCGGCTGCGTGATGTTGACGCCCTGGCCGGCGGTTTTCAAATTCGCCTCGGCGCCGAGCCGCACATTGCTGTCATTGAGGCCACGCATTTCGGCCGAACGCCATTGGAGCAGGTTCCAAAATAGAACGGGCCAGTCCGGCGTGTCTTGCAGCGTTGAAAGTTCCGGATTGAAGTTCAGAGTGAGCAACCGTCGACCGGGCGCGTCCTCCCGAACTGAAAGCAGCGGCGTGTTACCGGCCAGAATCACCGGAACATCCCCGGAAGTATTAGCCGCGGTCGCGCCGGCCCAGACCGCCCCCTGAAGCGCAACGCCCCGGCCGAGCGGATGCGACGTGTCAATGATAAACGGGCTGACGAAGGCATTGGCCCCGCCGGAGCCGATCCAGTGCAGGTTCCAGCAATCGCCGTCGGCAGGGTTGGTGGCGGCGGTCGCCCCATCGTGAATCAGGATCTGGGGGTCGGAAGAAATCGCGGCGCGCAGCCCCGTGGCGTCGAGCGTGCGATTGGCCAGCGTGCGCAGGTTTTCGTCGGCGAGCGCCAACTGCACGCGCACGCGTTTGCGGATGGGGGGAAGCAGTTGCACCTGATTGTCAACGTCCAGCCCGTCGGAGCCAGCGGCGGCGTCCAGGGCAGCGCGCAGCACCGGGGCGGACGCTGGAAGGTTAAAAACGACGCGCTGCCGTTCGCCGGGGCCGATTGAAAGAATCGAATTCTGGGGAGTATCGGTGCCGGCCTGCACCGTCAATCGCACCGACCGGGCCTCCTCACCGGCCCGGCCGGAGAAGTTGGCGACCTCGAGCAGGCAGCGGTCCTGATCGCCGAACGTCGTGCGGGAAGCGTTGACGATGGCGAAATTATCCACCGCCTCGCCGAACGCGCGCCATTCGATCCGATTACTGGAAAAATTCTCCGCGGGCGGTTTGTGATCCGTCAGGATCAGGATATTCGCCTGATTACGGCCAAGCTCAGCGGCGAGGGTGATGGCCGCGTCGATCGCCGTGTCGGCAGACCAGCAATGCCATTGTTGCAGGAGATCATTGATCGGGGGCGAGATTCCGGCCGACGCTTCCAGCGAACGCGCCCTGGCTCCGGCGAGAATGAACCGCGTCGAAGGCGGCGGCTGGGCGCTCAGCAGGTGCTGGAGAAAACTCTCCGCGCGGGTGCGGGCGGAAACGCCGCCGCTGATTGCGCGCATCGAAAAAGAATCGTCAAGGATCACAATTAGCGGCCGCGCGGATTGGGGCAGTTTCCACTGCGGTCCCGCCGCCGCCGCGACCAGGAGCGCCAGTGCGAGCAGTTCCAACAGGAAAAGCAACGGGAGTTGCAGCCGGTGAAATTTCGCGCCGCCGGCTTTGGATTGAACCTGAAACCGCCAGAGCAACAGGCTCGACACGGTGCGGCGGCGGAAGCGGTTCCGCAGGATATAAATCGCCGCCAGCGCGGGCAGCGTGGTCAGCGCGAACAGGGCGAGCGGATAGGTGAGCAGTGGAATCATGCCGGCGCCAACAGTTGAACGGCCTGCAGTTCAGAAAGCGAATTCTCCAAATCCTCGGCGATGAGCGTGGTCATGTGCGCGCCGCACTGGCGGCAGGCGTCGCTCCAGGACTGCTGCCACCGGGCCAGGTTTTCAGCATAGTTGCGCGCAACGGCGGAATCGATGTAGATTTCAGTTTCCTCGCCGGTCTCGCTGTCGGTGACGCGAATGTTGCCATGCCCCGGCGGCTCCGCGTCCTCGCGGGCCAGCAACTGAACGACGAACAGCTCCGCCGCCCCTTCGCGCAGGCGGCGCAATATCGCCTGCGGATTGCCCGCCCAGAGCAGGTCGCTGACGAAAACGCGCACGCCCAGACGCCGGAATTTCGGAGGCAGGATTTCATACGACTGCTCCGGCGTGCGGCGGCTGTTCAGCTCCAGTTTTTCCCAGGCCGACGGCGGCAACGTGTCATTCGGCAGGCGTTGAAATCCTTCCCCGGAAACCCAGACCGCGTGCGTGCATTGCGCATTGGCGGCGGCCGTGGCGAGCAAGCCGGCAAGCTGCGCGGCAGCCGTTGCCTTGGCGGTCTTTTCCAGATTCATCGAACGCGAGCCGTCCAGAATCAGATCCAGGTGCGGCGTGACTTCCTCCCGGAACAGCTTCACGTTCAGCCGGTCGGAGCGGGCGTAGATGCCCCAGTCAATGAATCGCAGATCGTCGCCGGGCTGGTATTCGCGGTAATCTTGAAAATCAATGGAACTGCCGGAGCGCCGTCCCGCGCGCGATCCGGTCCATCCGCCGGCGGCGACCTGCGGGACCTGAAGCGCGTAACGGGCGCCGAGTCGTTCGCCGTCGCGCAGAGCTTGTTGGAGAGTGGAGTCCATACGGCAACCCTCTTCGCCTCATTGCAGCGCCGCGGGCGGTGCTTCCGCCAGTTCCGAGAGCGCCGGGGCTGTCGCCGGCTGCACTTTCTCCAGCGGGCGGAAATTATTCACCTGCCTCACAAACCATTTGGCATTGAGCAGGACGACGATCGCGAGCCATGCGGACGCGAACCAGAGATGCTCCATTCGTTGCTCGGAGCTGAGGTTGTCAAGAAGATTTGAAGCATTGCCAAGTTGCAGGCGCTCCATCATCTTCCACGAAAGCTCATTCATGCAGAACAGCACAATGGTCGGTCCGGCCACGGCGGCGATCGTGATGGCCGAGGCAAAGACTCCCGCCAATACAGCCCGGCGCCGGGGCAGGAATGTTCGCTGAAGGAACAAGCCGGTCAATGCATAAGCCAGGGCGTAAGCCAGCATCGGCGGATAAGTCTCAATGAACTCGGAATAAACTTGCGATGACCGGGCCGTTTTGTCGGCGAATGAGTAGTACCCAATCGGCACAAGAAAAGTGATCGCGAAAAGCGAAATCACCCAGACAAGTCCGCCCGCCGCGCCATTAAAGAAGGGGAAGGCGAATACCCGCGGCAGGCGCGATTTGGGAACACTTCGCCGCACGCGCAGGCTTAGCTGGTCGCCGTCGCTGATGGTCATGGCCAGCGCTGCGACCAGCAAAACCGTGCTGATGTCGCACCAGGCAAAAATGACCGAGGCATTACTGGAACGCCAGACCCAATAGACCGTGAGCGCTCCGCTCAGCAGCCATATCATCGTGACGTAGATTCGCACCAGGAGCGAGCGATTGGCCGACGGAGGCGAAATCAGTGCGACGGACAAAACAAACAGTAAACCGCCGACCATCGCGACGATACATGCGACGGTCGCCGCCGTCTCCCAAAACCCGACGGCCCCCATCATTGACCCAGCGCCAAGGCGCATCATTTCAAAAGAAATGGCGACGGCAGCGCCAACCAAATAGACGGACACGATCAATTGACCCAGCCCGAGCAGCAGTTTAAATATCCGGCTCACCGGAAGACACGCGATGAAAATCGCCAGCATGTTCGCGGCGCAGACGGCGCCGAACAGAAATGCCATGATCAAAAAAATGGTCGGCAGATCCACGCCGCGAAGCAGATTGGTAAACGCCAAGAACGGCATGCAGGCGCTGAAGAAGAGCACAATCACATAGGCGCCGCAGACAAACTTGCCGAAGATGATCTCCAACGGCGAAAGCGTGCTGATGTAGAGCAAATCGGCGTTGTTTTCCTGCCGCTCGGCGACCATGCGAACGCCGACGTAAAGCGGGATGAACAACATGCTGGCGACGGCGAGGATGACCAGGAAAACGCTGAAGATATCGGCGCCCGCCTGCGTGTTCTCCCTGATATCAATCGACTGGTTCACCAGGAATATGACCATCGCCCCGAACAGCACCACGAGGAAAAACATCAGCATTCCGGTGACCGCCCAACTGCGGACGGCTTGGCGCAGTTCCTTCACCACGACCGGATTCAGCTCCCACTGGCGCAAATTCAACAAACGCGTTTTGGCTCCGGCCAGGGTCATTGAACCCCTCCCTTGGTCACGTTCATGAAGATGTCCTCAAGATTCGCCTTGGTCTGGCGAAATTCGACCACTTTGAATCCCCTGGCGATCAGCCGGCTCAGAATCTCGCAGGCGGCGGATTCATCGCCGTTGACTTCAAAATGAACTTCATTCGCCACGTCGCGCGCCTTCTCGACGAACGGCGTCTGCAACAGTTCCTTGACCAGTTCCGCCGCCTGCCCATTCAACAGGCGCACGGCCACGGTGCGGCGCGGCGCGCTCTTGGTCAGCACCTCATCAATCGTGCCGGTCTCGAGAATCCTGCCGCGCTCGATGATCACCACGCCGTTGCAGATTTCAGTCAGCTCCGTGAGGATGTGCGAGCTGATAAGGATGGCCTTGCCGCGTTCGGCCAACAGCAATAGTAATTCGCGCAATTCGATGCGGGCTCGCGGGTCCAGGCCCGCCGCCGGCTCATCCAGAACCAGCACGTCCGGGTCGTGAACCAGCGACCGGCCCAGGCTCACGCGCTGTTTCATTCCCTTGGAAAGCGACTTCAAATGCTTTTCACGGATGCCGGTGAGGCTTGTGAATTCCTCGATGGCCGCGACGGCCTCCGACCGTTTCTTTCCCCTCAGTCCGTAAGCCCGGGCG
>Ga0208589_1000410_pt1 | contig 20860 bp, 15 predicted proteins | sample NGESurshal092012_2_FD_184486 | JGI IMG/M metagenome (GOLD analysis project Ga0208589, IMG submission 184486) | Arctic peat soil microbial communities from Barrow, Alaska - NGEE Surface sample F53-2 shallow-092012 (SPAdes) | ecosystem: Environmental > Terrestrial > Soil > Wetlands > Peat ... | reverse complement strand
GGCGACCAGCTCGTGGATCTGCGGGTGCATCAGCGGCTCACCGCCGGCGATGGACACCATGGGGGCGCCGCACTCCTCGATGGCGGCCAGGGCCTGCTCGACCGGCATCCGCTGCTTGAGCAGGGTGTGCGGCTGCTGGATCTTCCCGCAGCCCGCGCACTTCAGGTTGCACGCGAACAGGGGCTCCAGCTCGACCAGAAGCGGGAACTTCTTGGTTCCGGTCAGCTTCTGGCGCATCAGGTACGACCCGATGCGCATGCTCTGGCGTAGGGACACGCTCATGACTGCCTAACCTCCTTGGGCAGGCTGAATCGGATGTTCTCAGTAGTGATCACACGCTCGCTGACCTCGACGGTGCCGAGGCCGCCCAGAGCGGTGATGATGTCCTGGACGACCGCCGGGGGCGCGGACGCGCCCGCGGTCAGCCCGATCGTGGACACCCCGGCCAGCCAGCTCAGCTCGATGTCGGACGGGCCGTCGATCAGGTAGGCGGTGGTACCCGCCCGCTGCGCGGTCTCGACCAGCCGCACAGAGTTCGATGAGTTCGCCGACCCGGCCACGAGCACCAGGTCGGAGTCGGCCGCCACGGCGCGGGCCGCGCGCTGCCGGTTCGTGGTCGCGTAGCAGATGTCGTCGCTGCCCGGTGCGCGGGCCGCCGGGAACCGCTCGCGCAGCGCGTCGGCGATGTCGGCGGCCTCGTCCGCGGCCAGCGTGGTCTGCATGAGGTAGGCCACCTTGCCCGGGTCGGGCGGCTGGAGCGCGCTGACGTCCTCGGCCGTCTGGACCAGGGCCACGGAGTCCGGGGCCTCGCCCAGGGTGCCCTCGACCTCCTCGTGCCCCTCGTGCCCGATCAGCGCGACCAGGTAGCCGTCGGAGGCGAACCTGCGCGCCTCGGCGTGCACCTTGGCCACGAGGGGGCAGGTGGCGTCGACGGTGGTCAGACCGCGGCGGTCGGCTTCGGCGCGGACCGCCGGGGACACGCCATGGGCAGAGAACACCACGGGGGCGCCGTCCGGCACCTCGCTGAGCTCGTCCACGAAGATCGCGCCACGCTCCTCCAGCCCCGCGACCACGTGGGAGTTGTGCACGATCTGCTTGCGCACGTAGACCGGCGGCCCCTGCTGATCGAGGGCCCGCTCCACGATTTCGATGGCCCGCTCCACCCCGGCGCAGAACGAGCGAGGCCCGGCCAGCAGCACCTGCCGGTCTCCCACCGCCGCGGCCCACCGGGCCAGCGCGGGCCCGGCCGCCCGCAGCGACCGCAGCGCGGCCAGCCCGCCGCCCAGCGCCCCGGGACTGACCAGGGGACGGTCTGGCGTATCGGAGACAGCCCGGACCACCGCCAGCGGCCTGCCGTCCGCCGCGCGGGCCAGCACCGCCGATTCCATATCCGCAACGAGGACCCCGGTCGCGGCCAGTCGTTCCCGCTCGGCGCCGCGGACCAGGTGGTCCACGGTGAGGACGCGGCCGACCCGGACCCGAAGGCCCGCCCGGCGCAGCTCGCCCGCCAGCAACGACGCCGACGCGCACGGGATGACGGTATGACCGTCGGTGACTTCGCTGGCGACGACGAGATCGCCCGGCCGCAGGTCAGCAGCCAGCCCGCCGCCCGTGCCGGCCACCGCCAGGGCGGCGAACGGCTGCTGGCGCAGCGTGGCCTCCCGGGCGCCGGCCCGGCGGGGCCCGTACCCGGTCGTCACGACCTGGCCCGCCTGCAGGCCAGTACCGCGCAGCCCGCGCCGGACCGCCCTGGCCTCCAGCCGCAGCGGGGCACAGACCAGCAGCCCGGACCTGGTCACCGGGCTGCGCCGGGCCCGGGCGGTGGCCGCCTGGAGCCGGGTCATGACTGCGCCGCCAGGTACCGGCCCAGTGCGGACACCGGGAAGACGAGCCGGTACAGGTGGTAATTGATGTAGAAGTCGCCAGGGAAGCCTGTGCCGGTGTACTGCGGCTCATCCCAGGTGCCGTCGTCGCGCTGATGCTCGGCGAGCCAGCGGACCCCGGCCTCGGCGGCCGGTCCCGGCGGCCCCGCGGCGAGCAGGGCCAGCAGCGCCCACGCGGTCTGCGAGGCGGTGGACGTGCCGTGCCCGGCCAGCTGCGGATCGTCGTAGGAGCGCATGTCCTCACCCCACCCGCCGTCCGGGTTCTGGTGTTCTTCCAGCCAGTGGACCGCGCGGCGGATGACCGGCTTGGACGGCGGCACCCCGGCCGCGACCAGGGCCGGCACCACCGCGCCGGTGCCGTAGACGTAGTTGGCACCCCAGCGGCCGAACCAGGAACCGTCCTTCTCCTGTGCCCGTAGCAGCCACACCACGCCGCGGCGGGCGGCCCGGCTGCCCGCCAGTCCCTCCGCGGCCAGCGCCTCCACCACGTGGGCGGTCACGTCGGCCGAGGGCGGATCGACGACCGCCCCGAAATCGCAGAACGGAAGCTTGGTGACCAGGGTGGAGGTGTTGTCCGCGTCGAAGGCCCCCCACCCGCCGTCGGCGGACTGCATGCCGGTGATCCAGCGCAGCCCGCGCCCGATGGCGGGGTGCCGGGGCTGCCCGCCCGGTACTGGCTGACCCGCTGCTGGCTGACCCGCTCCTGGTTGAACCGCTGCTGGCCGAGCCGGTCCGGGCCGCCCCTGGGCGGTGCGGCGGAGCGCCAGCACGGCTTCCGCGGTGTCGTCGATGTCGGGGTATCCGTCGTTGTCGAACTCGAACGCCCATCCGCCGGGTTCCAGCCAGGGACGGCGGACCTGCCAGTCGCCCGGGCCGGCTATTTCCTCGCCGAGCAGCCAGTCGGCGGCCCTGGTCAATGCCGGGTGCTCGGGCGGCAGGCCGGCGTCGGCCAGCGCGACGACCGCCAGGACCGTGTCCCACACCGGCGACTGGCAGGCCTCGAGCCTGCGCACGGGCCCGTCGGGTGAGTCCTCGCGGATCGTGAACCGCTCCAGCCCGACCAGCCCGCGCTTGATCACCGGGTGATCGAGCCCGTAGCCGAGCAGGTGCAGGGCGATCAGGGAGTACACCCAGGGCGGCTGGATCCCGCCCCAGCAGCCATCCTGCTCCTGCCGGGCGATGATCCAGTCGGCGCAGCGGCGCAGCGCGGCGCGGCGCATCGCCCGTACCGGCCGGGTTCGCTGGCCGCGGCGCTCGAGGACGTGCAGTACCCGGTCCAGCCCGCCGAAAGCGAGCTCCCAACCGGTCCGGTCCGCGGCCTGAGACGACTTGCGGGCCCGGTCGCCCGGCCCGTTCTGGCCAGGCGCCCGGATCTCGTCCAGGCCGAAGGGGAGGGACCGGACCGGGCGGAGCGAGCCCACCACGGTCAGCGGCACAATCGTCTGCCGCGCCCAGCAGGCCCAGTCGTACACATTAAGCGGGAACCAGGTGGGCATGTACACCATTTCGGGAGGCATCACCGGCAGGTCATCCCAGGACCACTGGCCGAAGAGCGCGAGCCAGATCCTGGTGAACACCCGCGTGGCGGGGATGCCGCCGCGCGAGTTGATCCAGTCGGCCGCCCTGGTCATGTGGGGTGCGCTGGGCAGATGCCCGGCCAGCCGCAGGGCGACGTACGCCTCGACGGTGGTGGACAGGTCACCGGGGCCGCCGAAGAAGTTGGCCCAGGTTCCGTCGGCCCGCTGCTGCGAGGCGATCCACCGCCCGGCGGCGGCGGTCTCCTCTTCCGTGCGGATGCCGAGGAACTCACGCAGCAGCAGGTCCTCAGCGTCCATCGTGACGTTGGTTTCCAGCTCCCCCTGCCACCAGCCCTGCTCATGCTGGAGGCCGAGCAAGTGGTCGCGGGCGCGGGCCAGCGCGGTCTCCGCGCCGGAGAGCGCTGAGGGACCGCCAGATCGCGCGTGCGTCACTGTCATCGTCTCACCTCGCCTTCACCACACTGCCCCGCACCAGCACCCGGCTCATCAGTCACACCAGGCTCCAGACTCGTCCCGGCACTGAACCTCGTCAGCACCGCCGGGCCCTCAGCATTGATGGCCCGCACCAGCGGTCAACCTGTCAATCTCCTGATCGCCGCCACCTCACCATTCACCTCTGAGCGCACATGTCCCGGCACGGTTACCCGCCGCCGACCCCTCCGCCACGGGCCGGTCACCATTGCCGCGCCGTGATGAATTCGGCGATCCCCGCGAACTCGGCACGCACCTCGTCGGGCATGTCGGTCTCGGTCAGGCACTTCTCCGCCGCGGCCAGCTGCGCCGCGGCCTCGTTCTCGGTCCAGTCCTTGCCGCCTGCCTCCTCCACGAGGCGGGCCGCGCGCACCAGGTCGTCCTCGCTCAGCGCCTCGGTCCCGGCCAGCAGGCCGCCCAGCTCGTCCGCGGCCGGGGTCCCGCTGGTCAGCGCGGCCACTACGGGAAGAGACTTCTTCCTCGCCCGCAGGTCGGCGCGGACCGGCTTGCCGGTCACCTCGGGCGCGCCCCAGATGCCGAGCAGGTCGTCGGTCAGCTGGAAGGCCAGCCCGGCGTGGGCGCCGAAGCCAGCCAGGCCCATAGCCTGGCCGGCTGGCGCGCCGACGTGGATCGCCCCGATGCTGCACGCGCAGGCCATCAGCGCCGCGGTCTTGTCCCCGGCCATGGTCAGGCACTCGGGCAGGTTCACGTCGTTGCGCTGCTCGAACGCCAGGTCCGAGCCCTGTCCGGCGATCAGCCTGAGCACGGCCGCGGACAGGCAGCGCGCGGCCCAGATTCCCTGGGCGGCGGTGTCCTCGAGCAGGATGTCCTGCGCCAGCGCGAGCAGCGCGTCACCGGCCAGGATGGCCGCCCCGACGCCGTGCACGGTCCACGCGGTGGGCCGGTGCCTGCGCTCGGTGTCGCCGTCCATGATGTCGTCGTGCAGCAGGGAGAAGTTGTGCACGAGTTCCACCGCGACCGCGGCGGGCACGCCGCGGTCCGGCGACGCCCCGGCGGCCCTCGCCGACAGCAGCGCGAGCGCCGGGCGGAGCGCCTTGCCCGTCCCGCTGCCGTCCAGGCCCAGATGGTAGGCGGCGACGGTGCGGACCTCAGGGCTGAGCCGGTCCACTGCCGCGGCGATCGCCGGGCCGACGAGATCGCGGGCGGTCTCCACGCCCGCGGGCATCACGGCGGTCACGACGCGGCCCCGGCGACCTCGGCCGCCCGGGTAGCCACGGACGCTCCGTGGCGTGCCTGGGTCATATCGAGCCGCAGCTCCCGCGCTGCGTTAAGTCCGCTTCGCACCGCACCCTCCATCGTGTCGGGCCACCCGGTATCGGTCCACGCGCCCGCGAGCACCAGGCCTGCCAGCCCGGTCGTGGCTCCCGGCCGCTTCTCGCCACAGCCGGGCTCCTGCCGGAAGGTGGCCCGGCGTTCCCTGGTGACGAAGAAGTCAGTGATCCGCGCCTCGCGCGCGGCGGGGAAGATCTCCTCCAGCGCGGGGATGAACTGGTCCCGCAGCTGGGCGGCAGGAGTATCCACGACATCATCCGCAGCCGACACGGAGACGGCCAGGTACTGGCCCGAGGCCAGCCCTGAGGGCCCGGTCCGGTCGAAGACCCACTGCACCGGCGAGTCCACCGCGGCCGCGAACGGCAGCTGGGTCACCTGCCGGTCGTAGATGACGTGCACGTTGACGATCGGGGAGGCGCCCAGCTCGCGCCATTGCTGCGGGCCGGGGCCGGGGGCGGCGGCACCCGCCGGCAGCAGCCGGGCCGCGGTCTCCGGCGGCACCGCCAGGACCACTCCGTCCGCTGCGGCGATGTCCGCGCTGAGCGCGGCGTCGCTCACCCCGCGGTCAGCCAGCCGGACCTGGAAGCCCCCGCCCGCCAGTGGCTGGACCGAGGTCACCTTGGCTCCCAGCCGCACGGTGGCCCCGAGCTGGTCCAGCCGCCGGGCGGCGGCCTGGCCGTGCAGGTCGCCGAGCGGGATGGCGGGCGTGCCGATGTCAGCCGCGTCGCGGGCGCCGAGCAGCGCGGTGCGCACGACCGTGGCGGCCAGGGACAGGTTGGCATCGTCGCCGGCCACGTTCAGCGCGGAGACGGTGAACAGGTCCCAGAGCACCCGCCGGGCGCGTTCGCTCTGCCCCCGGGCTGCCAGCCAGTCACCCAGGCGCTGCGAGTCGAGTCCGGGCCGGGCGGGATCGAGGAAGCGCATGGCCAGGGCAGCCCGGGTGACCCGGAGCCGCTCGGCGGGGGACAGCAGCGGGTACGTCACCAGCGCCTGGCCCATGTGCAGGGGGCCGGGGAGCCGGGTCCGGCGCAGCCGGGCCTGGCCATGCGGGCCGAGTACGGCAACGTCAAAGCGGTCCTGCAGGGTCACCGAGCCGGTCATCCCGAGCCGGGCGATCAGCTCCCGGTAGGCGGTGCAGCAGCCGAGGAACACGTGCTGGCCGTTGTCGACCACCAGGCCGCCCCGGGTGAACGAGCAGGTCGCCCCGCCCAGCCTGGGCCTGGACTCCAGCAGCGTGACCCGGTTGCCCGCCTCGCGCAGCGCGATCGCGGCGGTGATCCCGGCCAGCCCGCCGCCGATCACCACCACATGGCGCCCGGGGCGGTCACCGCCCGAGCTCACCGGGGCCGACACCGGAGCGGACCCCACCGGGCCGGGGTTCATCGCGCCGGGGCTCACCGGGGCGCCCCCGCCGTGGTCGTGGGCCGTGGCGGCTGGGGGCGGCCGGACCGCAGCGCGTTGCCGGCCAGCGCCTTCACGGCCACCATGGCCTTCTGGCCGGGCGAGAGGGAGACCCGGCGCTGCAGCACGAGCTCGGGGGCGGCGGCGATGTTCTGCAGCAGGCGGAAGTAGATGCCGGCCATCGCTCCGGTGCACGCGGCGCTGCGCCGGTCCAGCAGCGGCATCAGCCGCAATCCGCGCGAGTACCAGTCGCGGGCCCGCTCCGCCTCGAACACCACCAGCTCCACCAGCTTCGGGTCGGCAGCAGGCCAGCCGGAGCCGCCCGGGCGCAGCTCGGTGCCGAACCGCTTGAAGTCCTCCGCGGGCAGGTAGATCCGCCCGTCCCGGTAGTCCTCGCGGATGTCCCGCAGGATGTTGGTGAGCTGGAGGGCCACACCGAGCGCGTCGGCCAGCGGGGCCGCCGTATCCACGTCCCGGGTCCCGAACACCCCCAGGGACAGCCGCCCGATGGAGCCCGCCACGCAGCGGCAGTAGTTCCGCAGGTCGTCGAAGGTGACGTAGCTGGTGCCCCGCACATCCGCCTCGCACCCGTCGATCAGCTCGCCGAACGCCTCCAGCGGGATGGGAAACCGGCGGCCCGCGTCGGCGAGCGCCACGAGCACCGGATCCGCCAGCCCCGGGCTCCCTGGGGCGTTGTCCCCGGCCAGCGCCATGACGCTGGCCCGGGCCTCGGCCAGCGCAGCAAGCTTGTCAGCCGGGGGCAGCGTGCCGTCTCCGATGTCGTCGATACGCCGCGCGAACGCGTAGACGGAGGCCAGCGCCCGCCGCTTCTCCGGCGGGAGCAGCCGGATGCCATAGGAGAAGTTGCGCGCCTGGGACCAGGTGATTTCCTCACAGTGCCGATAGGCCGCAGGCACGTCCATTACGTCACCTCCCAGCTGCATAGACCCTCAGCATCTCCCTGGCCAGCCGGCCCCGGCGCGGCTTGTGGGTCGCGCGCAGGACATCATGTCCAGCCGCGGTGATCGCGGCCAGGGCGGCCCGGCCGCCGGCCACGTAACCGGCCACGGCAACCCGGGCAGACCCGTGCAAATTCCCCACCAGCGGGGCGCCCTGGTCGAGAAGCTGGCCCGCCCGCTCCACTTCGAACGCCATCAGGTCCCTGAGCTGCGGCCCGGCAGAGGGGCCGGCGAGGTCACTCTCGGTGCACCCGAACCGCTGCATGTCCTCGGCCGGCAGGTAGATGCGGCCGGCCCGGAAATCCTCCGCCACGTCCTGCCAGTGCTCGGCGAGCTGGAGCGCGGTGCACACCCGGTCGGAGAGAATCATCCGCTCCGGGGTGGCCGCGCCGAACACGTGCAGGACGATACGGCCTACCGGGTTCGCCGAGAGCCGGCAGTAATCGACCAGGTCGCTGAAGGCCGGATAACGGCTGACCACCTGATCCTGGCGGTTAGCCCGGATCAGGTCCGCGAACGCCTGCTGCGGGATGGCGCAGTCCCCGACCACCGCGGCCAGCGCGCGGACCACCCCGATCTGCGGGCCTGGCTGAGTCACCGGACCCCGGGCTGGCTCATCCCGGGCCGGCCCCTCACGCAGGGCCGGGTCCTGGAACTGGTAAAGCCGACCTAGGTCGGCTTCCAGCGCGTCCAGGAGTTGGGCCCGTTCGCCAGGGGGCGCCTCGTCGCCCATGTCGTCCACGGCCCGGGCGAAGCCGTAGACCGCCGCCAGGCGCCGCCGGTACCGGCCCGGCAGCAGCCGCAGCGCCACCGGGAAGTTCTCCGCTGACGCCTGGGCAGCCGCAGCAGACCCGATGGCTTCCGCCGACGGGACAGTCACCGCGGTGCCACGCGGTTCACCCAATCGTGTTACCCCCTGGCTCACAGCACCCATCACCGCACACTCGCCATACAAATGCAAACAATGACATGGACGTCACCTGACACGGGTGTCGCTGATCGCCCCGATGAGGTCCCGCTGGTTCAACGCGACCTTCAGTTGAACAACACCGTCTCATTATGCCCAAGACTCGTCGCAGGCACGCGCCCGGGGCAGGCACGAGGGCAGCCAATCACATTGCGTGTGCCATTAGCAACGCGCGGTCCAGCCAAGTTTCCCGGTTTAATCCGCTGCCCCGGACCTCCGGTGCAGTCGAACATCATCGCAGCTCAGAGGCATGATCTCGGTATTGTCACGGCGGCCAGGATATGTTTCAGGAGCGTTACGAATTGGCTTCATCTCAGCGATATCCGCGGCGGCTGGGACTGACTGCCGGCCCGGTTGCCGGGCGGAGTTACCGAACGCAATGCATACGCGACGGTACAGCACCAGCCCGGCCGCCCCTCTTTGCCCTCCGCCCCGCCCGGACTGAGTTCCATTCACTGACACGAATGTCATATTCATGCGCCCGGCGGCACCGGCCGAAGCCGGGCACAGGCCAGCCAGCCAGCGGCCGGCGGACGCAGCCAGCTGGCCTAGCTCAAAGTGATGACCTCTCCGGCCCGCGGCCGCCCACGGACACGGCCGCCCACGGACACGAGCCGGCCAGGAGCTGGGGACCCAGACTGACCTCACCAGGCCCACTGGCGACTCTGCGTGGCCCGGAATAGGGATAAATCCGCTTAACCTGGGCCGATCATGCATTTCCCCAGTAAAGGACATTACTGACTGCTACGCTCAAAAACTTCGGGGGGGCCTCCGAAGCTCCTTCGTAGCTACGTGGTCACTATTCCGTTCCACTCACACTTCGAGGCCTGAGCCATGGGGTTGCTGCGTCTCCGGTCCATACGCCAGCGGATCTTTCTTCTCGTCCTGGTCCCTGTGCTTTCGCTGATCGCTCTGTACGCGTTCGCGACGTTCCTCACCGTGCGGGGTGCTCTCACCCTCTCCCAGGCGAGCACGATCAAGACCGCCACCGGCCAGCCCGCGGGCGCCTTCCTGGCCGAGATCGACGCGGAGCGGCCGCTCGCCGTCGTGTACCTGTCCAGTCCCACCGGCGCCAACCTGGCCACGCTCCAGGTCCAGCAGAGCAAGACCACCGCCGCTGCCGCGTCATTGCAGACCGCGCTGGACTCGTCGGCCACGATGAACAACGCGACCGCGTCCGAGAAGCGGGCCATCGCCACCCTGCTGACGGACGTCAAGGGCCTGCCCGCGCTGCGCGACCAGGTGCGCTCGCAGATCATCAGCAAGTCCAGGGCCCTGGGCGAATACGACGCCATGGTGGCCGATGCCTACGCAGTCCTCAACCAGGCGATCCTCGAGCAGACCAACGCCGCACTGGTCTCCCAGGCCCAGGGCTTCATCCGGATGGGCCGGGCCGAGGACCTGATGCTGCAGGAGGGCGCCATCATCTCGGGCGACCTGGCCGCACGGTCGTTCCCCGCAGCCGACCGGGAGCAGTTCACCCAGCTGGTCGGGGCCCGGCGCGCGCTGTTCAGCCAGACCCTGTCCGACTTCCAGCCGCAGTACCGCGCTTACTACACGCGCGCCATCAGCCCGCAGGCCGCCACCGCCCTGGCCGGGCTGGAGAACACGCTGATCAGCGACACCCGCACCGGCAGCCCGCCGCCGGTCCAGCCGCAGCAGTGGGAGGCGGCGGTCGGTGGAGTGGCTGCGGGCCTGTCCCGGGCCGCGAACCAGGCGTCGGACGCGATCACCGCCCAGGCGTCAACCAACTCCGACGACACCTACCTGGAGCTCGCCCTGGCCGGCGGGCTGGGCCTGCTGGCCGTGATCCTGTCCATCATCGTGTCGTTCGTGATTGGCCGCGGGCTGATCCGTGAGCTGGCCGCGCTGCGCGAGTCGGCGCTGGAACTGGCGAACGAGCGGCTGCCCAACGTGGTGAGCCGGCTGGCCGCCGGCCAGGACGTGGACATATCCGCCGAGGCCCCCGAGCTGCCCGCCAGCTCGGACGAGATCGGCCAGGTCCGGCAGGCGTTCGCCGCGGTCCAGCAGACCGCGGTGGAAGCGGCCGTGGGCCAGGCCCGGCTGCGCCAGGGCATCAGCGACATCTTCCGGAACCTGGCCCGGCGCAGCCAGTCGCTGCTGCACCGCCAGCTGGCCCTGCTCGACGCGATGGAGCGGCGGGCCAGGGAGCCGGAGGAACTCGAGGACCTGTTCCGTATCGACCACCTCACCACGCGCATGCGGCGGCACGCGGAGAGCCTGATCATCCTGTCCGGCGACGCTCCCGCCCGGGCCTGGCGCCGGCCCGTCCCGTTCGTGGACGTGCTCCGGGCCGCCGTGGCCGAGGTCGAGGACTACACCCGGATCAAGGTCACCTCGAACACCCGGGCGGCGATCACCGGGCCCGCCGTGGCCGACGTCATTCACATGATCGCGGAGCTCGCGGAGAACGCCGCCGTCTTCTCCCCGCCGAACACCCCGGTCCTGATCAGCGGTGATGTGGTCGGCCGCGGGTTCGCGGTGGAGATCGAGGACCGCGGGCTGGGTCTGAGCGACGAGCGTCGGGCGGAACTCAACGATCTGCTGGAGAACCCGCCTCCGTTCGACTTGTCCGGCAGCGACCAGCTCGGCCTGTTCGTGGCCAGCCAGCTGGCCCGCAAGCACGACATCAGGATCTCGCTGCGCGGCTCACCCTACGGCGGGACAACCGCGATCGTGCTCATCCCCAACACCCTGGTCGTCTCCGAGGAGACCTACCAGAAGGAACGGGCGGACCTGGGGACCGGCACGGGCGTGCAGCTGTCTGGCCGGCACGCGGCCCGGGACGATACGGGCAGTTTTACCGCCGTCACCGAGGACCCGGCCGGCTACGCCGGGAAGCCCGTCGTCAGCGGGTCCACCGCGGCCAGGCCCGACGACACGGCCTCGCGGTGGCCGGCCGACAGCGGAACCGATCCGTGGATCGCCCGGGCCGCCGCGAGGGCGGACGAGTGGACCGGCGCGGACGCGGTGGCCGGCCCGGGCCCGAACGGCGCAGACTACGGCCACGGCGCAGGTAACGGCAACGGCAACGGCGCGAACCACGGCCGTGGCACGGGGAACGGCAACGGCGCGGGCGCGGAGCAGGGCAGCGGGCGGAACGGGTTCACCGGGCTGCTGGACTATGGCGACGACCAGGGCTGGCCGACCGGCGACCCCGTCCACGCGGACACCCCGGAGCACCAGGATCTGGATTACGGGGACGGGGACTTCGCTGAGGGGGACGCGCTGCCCCGCCGGGTGCGCCAGTCCAGCCTGGCTCCGCAGCTGCGGGAGAACACGCTGTACGGGCGGCCCGGCGCGATGGGCGGCGCGGCGGCGGGACCGGCCGCGGCGGAGGAACGCTCACCCGAAGAGGCGAGGAGCACGATCACCGCCATCCAGCAGGGCTGGGAACGCGGGCGCTCGCTGTTCGACCCGCCCGAGAAGACCACGGACACGATGTCCGGCACCCAGTCACCGGCCGAGCCCAGTCCCCCGGAGGCTGGGGAGGCCGGTCCCCAGGGCGATGAGTGACGGCAAGGGGAGAAGATGAGCGCGGCAGAGCAGGAGAAGGGCGTAGGCACCGGATCACCGAGCGACCTGGACTGGCTGCTTGATGACCTGGTGGTGCGGGTTCCCGATGTAAGCAAGGCAGTCATCCTGTCCCGGGACGGCCTGGCCATCGCCGCCTCGAGCGCGCTGACCCGGGAGGACGCGGAGCACCTGGCCGCCGTGGCGTCCGGGTTCCAGAGCCTCGCCCGGGGGGCTGGCCGTCACTTCGGCGGGGGTTACGTCCGGCAGACCATCGTGGAGATGGATACGGCGTTCCTGTTCGTGACCTCGGCCGGTGAGGGCAGCTGCCTCGCGGTGCTGAGCCCGGCCAGCGCGGACGCGGGACTGGTTGCCTACGAGATGGCGATTCTGGTGAAGCGGGTGGGCCAGCACCTATCGGTGAACCCCCGGCCGGGCACGGCCGGGAATCTCACGGACTGACCCGGGCATGCCGTCGCCCGACGATCACTGGCTGGATGAGGAAGCCGGCCCGGTCGTACGGCCTTACGCACTTATCCGCGGCCGGACGCGGGCCAGCGGGGAAACCCTCGACCTGATCGCGATCATCACGGCGGTCCGCGGGGTCGAGGTGGATCCGTCGTCCCTGGATCCGGAGCACCTCGCGGTGCTCCGGCTCTGCCGGCTGCCGACGTCGGTCGCGGAAATCGCGGCCGACCTCGACCTGCCCCTCGGGGTCGTCCGGATCCTGCTCGGCGATCTCCGGGAACGTTCCCTCCTCGCGATCCATCACCCCATCCCGCCGGCCCGGCTGCCTGACGTCCAGATCCTGAAGGAGGTCGTCGATGGCCTACGCCGCCTCTAACCAGCCCGGCCGCATGGGACACATGCCGGTCACCATCAAGATCCTGATCGCGGGTGGCTTCGGGGTGGGCAAGACCACGCTGGTCGGGTCGCTGACCGAGATCCGGCCGCTGCGCACCGAGGAGCCGCTGAGCGAGCCGGGTGCCGCGGTGGACCGGCTCGACGGGGTGGAGCGGAAGAGCACCACCACCGTGGCCCTGGACTTCGGCCGGATCACCATCCGCGAGAACCTGGTCATCTACCTGTTCGGGACCCCGGGACAGGAACGGTTCTGGTTCATGTGGGATGAGCTGGCCCGCGGCGCCCTGGGTGCGATCGTCATGGCCGACACCCGGCGGCTGGCGGACTGCTTCCCGTGCGTGGACTACTTCGAGCAGCGCGGCATCCCGTTCGTGGTGGGCGTGAACTGCTTCGACGGTGCGCGCCGCTACCGGCCCGACGCGGTCAGGAGGGCGCTGGACCTGGATCCCACCGTGCCGGTGGTGCTGTGTGACGCACGGCAGCGGGCGTCCTGCCGCGATGCCCTGATCGCCCTGGTCGAGCACGCCCTCCAGGTGCTGCGGGACCGCTCCGACCAGGCCGCCGCGGCGCCCGGGGCCGTCCCGGCCGGTGAGCCAGCACCTGCCGCGGCCCCGGCGGGTGAGTGAGCTCAATAACGGTCTGATCGTGGCCGGTCACCCCGGCGGGCCGCATCACGTGCGCCAGATGAGCACCAGCGCGCAGTCGTCGGATCCGCCACCGCCTGCCTTGACCACGCGGACCAGCTCGGTGGCGGCGTTCTGGAAGCCGGAGGCCACCAGCCGGTTGGCCTCACCCAGCAGCCGGTCCGTGCCGACGTCGATGTCCCGGCCGGGCGCCTCCACCAGCCCGTCGGTGTACAGCATCAGCGCGTCGCCGGATCGCAGGGCACTGTGCACCGGAGTGGCCCGCGGGTCCGGGACCACGCCCAGCACGATGCCGCGCGCCTGGGTCACCTTCCAGGTACCGCTGCCCGCGTCGAACTGGGCCGGCGGCGGATGCCCGGCACAGGCCAGCATGTACTCGCCGGTGGCCAGGTCCAGCGCCAGGTGCACGGCGGTGACGAAACCCTCGACGGCCGGGCCACGGCGCAGGTAGGAGTTGCAGGCACTGAGGAACTCCTCCTGCGGCACCGATCCCAGCAGCCCGCCGAAAGCCCCGGAGAGCAGCAGCGCCCGGGTCCCCGCGTCCACGCCCTTGCCGGACACGTCGACGAGCGCGACCTCCAGGGTCTTGCCGTCACACGACGAGACCAGGAAATCGCCGCCGAACGACGAGCCCCCGGCCGCCCGGAGCACGGCGGCGGACTGCCAGCCAGCGGGCAGCTCGGGCAGCTTGGCCTGAGCCCGGATCCGGTCCCGCAGCTCGATCAGCATCCGGTCCCCGCGTAGTCCCTGCACACCCAGCTTCCAGCGGGTCCGGGCCAGCGCGTCCGCGAACAGCGCGGTGACCGCGACCGTCGCGATGATGCCGGCCCCGGCCCGCCGGTGCAGCGCGTCGTAGGCCAGCATGACGGCGATCAGGCCGAAGAGGATCCGCAGGGCGCGGGGCCAGAGCAGCAGGCCGCCCGCCAGCACCGGGAGGATCATCAGTCCCGGCGAGAACCACCACTCCGACAGGTGCACCGCGGCCACCCCGATGGCCAGCGTGGCAATGGTCAGCACGAACGCCATCCGGCGGTTCCGGGTGATGAACTGGCGCCGGACCTGGCCGGCCACCCTGGCCGCCGCCGAGCGGGCAAGCCGGGCAGAACGGGCAAGGGGCCGGGAAACCATGATGGGCGAACTGTATCCGCACCCTCACTGCTCTGGCACGCTCCCAAACTGATTGGCGCAGCCGTGGGCGGACCAGGTAGGAATGCGGGCATGGCAGCGCACTTCCCGATCAGGCCGGTGGAAGAGAACGAGTTCGACGCCTTTCACCGGACGAACGAGCACGCGTTCCACGACAGCCCGCCGTCTCCGCGGCACCGGGCCGAGATACTGGACCGCCTCGAACTCGACCGGACCCTGGCGGCCTTCGACGGGGACACCCCGGTGGCCAGCGCCGGTGTGTGGAGCTTCCGGATGACGGTGCCAGGCGCACTGGCGGCAGCGGCCGGGGTGACCTGGATCGCGGTCATGCCGTCGCACCGCCGGCGGGGCATCCTTACCAGCATGATGCGGCGGCAGATCGGCGACATTCACGAGCGGGGCGAGCCGATCGCGGTGCTCTGGGCCTCCGACGCGCGGATCTACGGCCGGTTCGGATACGGCCGCGCCTCCTGGCACACGAGCCTCACCATCCGGCACGGCGAGGGCGTGCTCAGCTCCCAGGCTCCCGCCGACCCGGGGCTGCGGCTGCGGATCACCGAACCGGCCGCGGCCCCGACCGAGCTGGCCAAGGTCTACGACACCCTGCTGCCCGCCCAGCCGGGCTTCTTCATCCGGAACGAATCCTGGTGGAGCCGCATCGTGGAGGATCCGGACGAGGGGCGCCCCGGGTCCACGCCGCTGCGCTGCGTGCTGGCCGAAGACGACACCGGCCCGCGCGGCTATGCCCTGTACACCGGCCGGGGCCGGTGGGACGAGGAGACGTTTCTCCCGGATTCGTCCCTCGACATCCGGGAACTGGTCGCGTCCGATCCCGCGGCCACCGCCGCGCTCTGGGCCGACCTGCTCAGCCGCGACCTGGTCAGCGAGGTGACGGCCCGGCTGCGGCCGGTGGACGACCCGCTGCTGCACCTGCTGGCCGACCCCCGGCGGGCACGCCCCCAGGTCAGCGACGGGCTCTGGGTGAGGATCATTGACGTGCCGGCCGCCCTCACGGCGCGGCGCTACGCGGCCCCCGTCGACATGGTCATCGAGATCACCGACGAGATGTGCCCGTGGAACGCGGGACGCTGGAGGGTGCGCGGCTCCGGGCCGGTGCTGGCGGGCGCCGGGACCACCGGGGGGTCGGGGACCGCGGAGTGCGAGCGGACCTCGGCGGCTCCCGACGTCCTCATGCCCGCGGCCACGCTGGGGGCGACCTACCTCGGCGGCACGTCGCTCGGCGTGCTGGCCCGGGCCGGGCTGGCCACTGAGGCCCGCAGCGGGGCGCTGGCGGCCCTGTCGGCGGCGTTGTCCTGGGACCCCGCCCCTTGGTGCCCCACGATCTTCTGACGGGCTGAGCCCGGCCTCCGGCCACGCCACGGCCCGCCCACAGCCACCCCCCGCCTTCACAGCCTCGCCTCGCCTCGCCTCGCCTCGCCTCGCCTCGACAGCCACGCCTGCCCCGGGGGCGGGTTTGCGCTGATTTCATCGGGCTCGCAGGACTGATTCACGGCTGGCTGGAAAAGGTAGCGGTGGAGGGTTGCCATGCCCGGGATGAAGATCACGGTTGATTCGGCCATGCGGGCCAGGGATGTGTCCCGGCCTCGGCCCGAGCATGAGGCGGCCGCCGAGCAGTCCACGGGCGGGCCATCGGCCCGGCCGCGGCCTCCGCAGCCTGGGCCGTCACGGTCAGCGCCATCGCGGGCCCGGCTGCCGGAGGCATCGGGACCGCCAGCGGCGTCCCGAGCCGCGGCATCAACGTCGGCTCCCCAGGCGACGCCGCTGGCCCCGGTATCGCCACCCGCAACATTCCGGGCTCCCGCATCGCGGGGGGACACGCCTGAAACGCCCCGGCCAGCCGGGGAGCAGGCGAGATCACCCCGGCAGGGGAAGAACTCCGGGCAGAACGGGGACGCGGGGCGGGGGCGGAACTCCGGGCGGGGGAAGAGGCACCGGACACGCAAGCGGGGCGGGCGGTGAGCCCAGCCGGCGGCTAGCTGGTGGCGGGCTCGGGGGGGAGTTCGCCGGACTTCTCGTACTCGGCGATCATCTCGAGGCGGCGGGCGTGCCGGGACTCACCGGAGAACGCGGTCTCCACGAACACCCGGGCGAAGCCGACCGCGTCCGAGATCGGGTACATGCGGGCGCCGAGGCTCAGGATGTTCGCGTCATTGTGCAGCCGGGCGAGCTGGGCGGTCTCGTCGGTCCAGGCCAGCGCGGCCCGGATGCCGCGCACCTTGTTGGCCGCGATCTGCTCGCCGTTGCCTGACCCGCCGATCACGATGCCCAGGCTGCCGGTGTCCGCGGCGACCGCGCTGGCCGCGCGCATCACGTAGACGGGGTAGTCGTCCTGCGGGTTGTAACTGGCCGGACCGCAGTCGACGGCCTGGTGGCCGGCTTCGCCGAGCCACTTGATCAGGGCTGCCTTGAGCTCGTACCCGGCGTGGTCAGATCCCAAATAGACGCGCACGAAGTCAGTCTGTCAGAACCGGCCGGCAGTGCGGTGAATCAGGCCAGGGAGAGTGCGGCGCGCCGGGTCCTGACCGGAACCAGGCAGCACCGGCCAGACACCAGCGGTGCTAGTCGAAGATCGGGTCCCGGGTCCGGCTGCGCTTGAGCTCGAAGAAGCCGTCGGTCTGGGTTACCAGCATCACGCCGTCCCAGAGCTTGGCGGCCGCATCACCGCGCGGGATCGGGGAAACCACCGGCCCGAAGATGGCGGTGTCGTTGACTGAGATCACGGGCGTGCCCACCTCGTAACCCACCCGGTCGATGCCTTCCGCGTGCGAGGCCCGGAGCGCCTCGTCGTACTCGGTGGAGTCCATCGCGTCGGCCAGCTCAGCCGGCAGCCCGGCCTCGGCGAGCGCGGCCTCGATCGTGGCCCGGTCCTTGGGCGCCTTCTCGAGGTGGAAGCGGTTGCCGAGCGCGGTGTACAGCGGGCCGAGCACGTCAGACCCGTACTTCTGCTCGGCGGCGATGGCGACCCGCACCGGGCCCCACGCCTGCTTCATCAGCTCCTGGTACCGCTCGGGCATGTCGTCCTTACCCTCGTTCAGCACCGCCAGGCTCATCACGTGCCAGTGCACCTGAACCGGCCGGACCTGCTCTACCTCGAGCATCCATCGGGACGCGATCCACGCCCAGGGACACAGCGGGTCAAACCAGAAATCGACCGGAGTAGGCTCCTGCTCGGCCATGGGGCTCCTTCTCGTCGGGGCGGGGCCAGACCATGTGCTGGCCAGTTGATCAGGCTTCCTGGGGTCGCGGCGGGGCTTCGCGAGCCGCCCGCTCCTCACATAGCCTGCAACCGGCACACGGCCAACCGCATTCCGCCACCGGGCATGGGAAAATGCCGGGGCAGCCGCCCGGATGAACTACAGATGGTGGGAACGTGGACACCGGACGTTGTGGACATGGAAAGGTGCCAGTACGTGGCGAACAATCTCACTCGCGAGGAAGCGCGTGACCGGCGGCAGCTCCTCGACGTCGGCTCCTATCAGGTGGAACTGGATCTGACCGGTGGCGGCGACACCTTTCTGTCGACCAGCACCGTCCGGTTCCAGTGCACCACCCAGGAGGCGGCCAGCTTCATCGAGCTGACCGCCCCGGCCGTCCGGGAGATCGTTCTGAACGGCGATCCGATCAGCGTCAGCGCGTTCGACGGCCACCGGATCGCGCTGGACGGGCTGCAGCCCAGCAACGAACTTCGGGTGGTGGCCGAGTGCGCCTACTCGCGAAGCGGCGAGGGCCTGCACCGCTTCACGGACCCCGCCGACGGAAGCGTCTACCTGTATTCCGACCTGGAAACGTACGACGCGCACCGGATCTACGCCTGCTTCGACCAGCCCGACCTGAAAGCCTCCTTCCAGTTCTCGGTGATCGCCCCCGAGGACTGGCTGGTCCTGTCAAATATGGCCGCCGAGGTGGGCGGCCAGCCGGTCGCCGGCGGCGCGGGGCGCTGGCACTTCCCGCCGTCCCCGGTCATGTCCACGTACATCACCGTCATCATCGCCGGACCGTACTACCAGGTCACGAGCGAGCACGACGGCATCCCGCTGGGCATCTACTGCCGCCGCTCACTGGCCGGGTACCTGGACCCCGAGGAAATCTTCGAGGTGACCAGGCAGGGCTTCGACTTCTTCCATAAGGCGTTCGGGGTGCGCTACGCGTTCGGCAAGTACGACCAGGTCTTCGTGCCGGAGTTCAAGGCGGGCGCGATGGAGAACGCCGGCTGCGTGACGTTCCTCGAGGACTACGTGTTCCGTTCCCGGGTCACCGACTTCGCCCGGGAGCTGCGCGGCGACACGATCCTGCACGAGATGGCGCACATGTGGTTCGGTGACCTGGTCACCATGCGCTGGTGGGACGACCTGTGGCTGAATGAGTCGTTCGCCACTTGGGCTTCCGCCCTGGCCCAGGCCGAGGCCACCCGGTGGCCCAACGCGTGGACCACGTTCTGCCAGCTGCACAAGGCCTGGGCCTACCAGCAGGACCAGCTGCCGTCCACGCACCCGATCGCCGCGGACATCCCCGACATCGCCGCGGTTGAGGTGAACTTCGACGGGATCACGTACGCCAAGGGCGCGTCCGTGCTGAAGCAGCTCGTCGCCTACGTGGGGCGCGATCAGTTCCTGGCCGGGGTACGCCGCTACTTCAGTGAGCACGCCTGGGGGAACGCCACCCTCGGAGACCTGCTGGGCGCCCTGCAGCAGTCGTCCGGGCGGGAACTGTCCGCCTGGTCCAAGCAGTGGCTCGAAACGGCCGGGGTGAATACCCTGCGACCGGAGTACGACCTCGACGAGGAGGGCCGGATCACCGAGTTCACGGTGGTGCAGACCGCCCCGGCGAGCCACCCGGTGCTCCGGCTGCACCGCATCGCGGTCGGCTTCTACGACCGGACCGAAAGCGGGCTGACCCGGCGCCGCCGGGTCGAGGTGGACATCGCAGGCGAGCGCACGGTCCTGGAGGCGCTGGCCGGTGAACGCCGGCCGGATCTGGTGCTGGTCAACGACGACGACCTGACCTACGCGAAGATGCGGCTGGACAGCCGTTCCCTCGCCACGCTCATCACGAGCATCGGGGAGTTCACCGAGTCGCTGCCCGCCGCGCTGTGCTGGGCCGCCGGGTGGGACATGTGCCGGGACGCGGAGATGGCGGCGCGGGACTACGTCCAGCTGGTGACGGCCGGGGTGGACCACGCCGAGGACATCTCCGTCGTGCAGACGCTGCTGCGCCAGGCCAGCTCGGCGCTGCGCCGGTTTACCGACCCGGCCTGGCGGCCGGGCGGGATCAACGAGGCCGCCGGGGTGCTGCTCGGCCTGGCTGAGCGGGCCGCGCCGGGCTCGGACCGCCAGCTCGCCTATCTCCAGGCGCTCGCGAGCCTGGCCACCTCGCGCAGCGACCTGGCCCTGCTGAGCGGGCTGCTGGACGGGTCGGCGTACATGGACGGCCTGGTGGTGGACACCGAGTTGCGCTGGCGGCTGCTGCACCGGCTGGTCAGCCGGGGCCACGCGGGACCCGCCCAGATCGACGCCGAGCTGCGCCGCGACCCGACCGACGCGGGCGAGCGGCGCGCCGCTACCTGCCGGGCCGCGATCCCGGAGCCCGAGGCCAAGGAGGCGGCGTGGCAGGCGATTATCAGCGGCACCCTGCCGAACGCCACCTTCCGCGCCACCCTGAACGGGTTCAACGACCCTGACCAGGCGGAGCTGCTGGCGGCATACTCCGAGCGGTACTTCGAGGTGGTCGGCGAGGTGTGGCAGAACTGGAGCAGCGACATGGCCCAGTACTTCACCTCGAACGCCTACCCGATGACCCAGATCTCCGAGCACACTGTGGAGCTCACCGACGCCTACATTGCGCGGACCGACCCGCCGGCCGCGCTGCACCGGCTGCTCGTCGAGGACCGGGACAGCCTCCAGCGCGCCCTCCGCTGCCAGGCCCGCGACCGGCTCGAGCACACGGCCTGAGCGCGCTTGGGTGACTCGCACCGGGTAACTGTGATCAGGCCGTAAAGCCGGGACGCCCCCCCGTCAGGTCTGCACTACGGTCACACCGGGCCGCGTGGCGCGGCGCCGGATCGGCGTGACCAGGGCGGCCCCGACCGGACCCAGTGAGAAGTGGATCGTCCAGAAGGCGGCGGTCACGCGGCCGAGCAGAT
>Ga0208589_1000409_pt1 | contig 20880 bp, 16 predicted proteins | sample NGESurshal092012_2_FD_184486 | JGI IMG/M metagenome (GOLD analysis project Ga0208589, IMG submission 184486) | Arctic peat soil microbial communities from Barrow, Alaska - NGEE Surface sample F53-2 shallow-092012 (SPAdes) | ecosystem: Environmental > Terrestrial > Soil > Wetlands > Peat ... | reverse complement strand
CTCAGCGTATTTGGCTGCAATACGCTTCGTCGTCGCGTCTGGCTCGCGGCCAAAATCCACTTCGCCTGGCCGCGCGGGACTTTTGCCACAGACTGCTAGTCTCGCGGCGATAGTCGCAAATCGCCTGCGTGATGGCGAGGATGTGCGCTTTGGTAAACGTGCCACGCAGCGATGACCTACGATGGCCACTGCTGCCGAAGCTGACCAATTGATTAGGATCAGCCAAGTGCGGCCGTCGTTGGTAATATTCGCGGTCAAGTCGCGCCAGATTGACGAGCATTTCCTTGGGTGCCGGTTTGCCGACCAGGCGAGAGATCTACCTGCTCATTTTCATTTATTCCATGTCACTGGGCACGGTTTTGCGTGCCAAATGTCGGCGGCGTATTCGGCGATGGTTCGGTCGCTGGAGAATTTTCCGGACGCGGCGACGTTCAATATCGCCTTGCGTGCCCAGGCGTCCTGATTGGCATACAGCTCCACCAGCTTCTGGTCGGCGTCGAGATAAGACTTCAGATCGGCCAGGTGCATATAACGATCACCACGCGTCAGGAGCGTGTCGCGTAATTCGTTGAAGACTCCCGACTCGTTGCGGCTGAAATAGTCGGAGAAAATCAGATCGAGGGCTGCTCGCGTCTCCGGTTCATTATCGTAATGCCAATGCGGATTGTACCACCCGGTGCTGTCAGCCACCTGTTTTGCCGTAAGGCCGAAGAGGAAGAAATTGTCCTCGCCCGCTTCTTCGGCCATCTCGATGGTTGCGCCGTCGCGCGTGCCAAGGGTGAGGGCGCCGTTCATCATGAACTTCATATTGCTCGTGCCGCTGGCTTCGTAACCCGCGGTCGATATCTGATTGGAGACATCTCCCGCCGGAATCAGGCGCTCGGCCAGGGTGACGGAGTATTCTGACAGGAAGAGGACTTTCATTTTGCCGCGCACCACCGGATCGCCGTCAATTGTGCCGGCCAGATTATTGATGAATTTGATGATCACTTTGGCCAGGTGATAAGCCGGCGCGGCTTTGCCGGCGAAGAGGAATGTTCTCGGCGGGATTTTGAGACCGGGGTTGGCGCGAAGCCGGTTGTAAAGCACCACGATGCGCAGGGCGTTGAGCAATTGGCGCTTGTATTCGTGAATGCGTTTGATCTGACAATCAAAGAGGGTGTTGGGGTCAACGACTTGTCCGGTGCCGGCTTTCAGCCAATCGGCAAATCGCACTTTCGCCTCGTGCTTGGCCTTGAGAAAGGCATCGCGAAAGTTTTTGTCGTCCGCCAGCGGCTTGAGCTTCCGCAGTTGATTGAGATCGGTGATCCATCCGTCGCCTATGGCGTTGGTTATGGTGCGGGCAAGCGATGGGTTCGCCAAGAGCAGCCAGCGGCGCGGCGTTACGCCGTTGGTTTTGTTGTTGAATCGCTCGGGATACATGTCGGCCAGATCCTTCACCGTCTTTGTGCGGAGCAAGCCGGAGTGTATGGCGGCCACGCCGTTGGTGCTGTGGGAGCCGACGATGGCGAGATTGGCCATGCGGACTTTTCGCCCGTCGGTTTCATCGACGATGCTGATCCGCTGGGCGCGGCCTTCGTCGCCGGGGAACTTGGCCCTCACTTCGTCAACCAAATGGCGATTAATCTCGTAAATGATTTGCAGATGGCGCGGCAGAAGCACCTCGAACCAATGGATGGGCCATTTCTCCAAGGCCTCAGGCAGTAGCGTATGGTTGGTATAGGCCAATGTTCGTTTAGTGATGTCCCAGGCCTGGTCCCAGCCGAGTTTGGCGTCATCCAGTAAAATTCGCATCAACTCCGGAACGGCCATCGTCGGATGTGTGTCGTTGAGTTGTATGGCGACATGATCAGGCAGCGTGCTCCAATCAGAATTTGTTGTGCGGAAACGTCGGACCAGATCGGCCAGCGAGCAGGCAACGAGGAAATACTCCTGCACAAACCGCAACTCTTTTCCTCGACTGCTTGAATCGTCGGGATAGAGCACGCGGGTGAGCGATTCGGCCGTCAACATTTCGGCGAGCGCGCCGACGAAATCGCCGCCGCTGAACCGTTGAAAATCGAAATAATCCGAGCTGGTGGCCGCCCAGAGGCGAAGTGTGTTGACGGTCTTGCCGCCGTAACCGACGACCGGACGGTCATACGGGAAGCCAATCAGATCGGAAGGTTGTCCGGGAATGGCGCGCAGGTTTCCGGCGTCCATTTTGAACCCACAGTTCAGATTCACCTTTACCTGTTGATCCGGGCGGGCAACTTCCCACGGGTCGGGGCGGCGCAGCCAATTGTCGGGGCTTTCCTGCTGCCAGCCCTCTTTGATGGACTGCTTGAATATTCCGTATTCGTAACGCAGACCGTAACCCATGGCGGGAAGTTGCATCGTGGCCATTGAGTCCAGGAAACAGGCCGCCAGACGACCCAATCCGCCGTTGCCGAGGCCGGCGTCGGGTTCCTGTTCGAGCATGAGCAGCCAGTCCAGGTGCTTCTTTGCCGCGACTTGTTCGACCAACGGATCGAGGAGGAGGTTGGTGACGTTGTTGGCCAGCGAACGGCCGATGAGGAATTCCAATGAGAGATAATAAATTCGTTTGGGGTTCTCGCGCTGATAGGTCTCTTCCGTACATACCCAGCGCTGGGAGAGCACATCGCGCATTGAGCGGGCGAAGGCTTCAAAATGTTCGCGCGGGCAGGTGGCGGCCGGGTCTTTGACCGTGTCGAAGACCAGATGCCGTTCGTAGAGGCCGTCGGCGCCGGTGAACTGGATCGGGCCGCAGCCGTATTGTTTCATCAGTCGGGTCGGCTGGTCGGAAACTGCCGGCGGCGCCGGCGGCTTGGTTATTGTTGCGGTGCTCATAAAGTTAGGTACTCCAATACATGGTGATCGTCATTCCACAGCCGGATCACCGGCTGTGATAGGTTGTGTTCATAGCCCAGCGCGCTCAAGCTCGCCGTGCCCAGGAAGAAATGGGAGTCTGCCCAGGCAAGGTCGAGTCCGAGCCAGCGGGTGGTCAGCACGCGAAGAAAATGTCCGCTGGAAAAGAGCAGCACGTCTCCGGAAACGGCGCGGAGGCGCTGAACGACTCGGTCGGCCCGCGCGCTGATCTGGGTGGGCGATTCGCCGCCTGGGCAGCCGTCGCGGAAGAGTCGCCAATCCGGGCGCTGCTTAAGAATCTCGGCGCCGGTGAGGCCGTCGAATTGGCCGTAGTTCCATTCGTCCAAATCGGCGTCGACTTGGGCCACGGCGGCGAAGCCGGCCAATTCGCAGGTCCGGGTGGCACGCTGAAGCGGGCTTGTGAACACCTTTGCGAAGGTCATTCCGCGGAGGCGTTCGCCAAGTTGGCGGGCGTTTTTCTCGCCACGCTCGATCAACGGCAGGTCGGTCAGTCCGGTGTACTGGCCGCTGAGACTCCAAGCCGTCTCGCCGTGGCGGACAAGGTAAACGATGGGAAGTGTGTCGCTCATTGTTTCCCCGTTTTCGCGGACTCACCGCCTCTGAGAAACATCAGCACTTGGGCGGCGCAAGGCGGAAGCAGAAGCTCCAGTCGTGCGTTCGGAAAGGTTTGTGTTTGGCCGCTTAGCAATTCGCTGCATGGAAATGGGCCGCCGGTTCCGAGGAAAGGTGAGAGATCGATCGTGATGCGCTGTGAATTGCCCGTGTCGAAATTGCACACGACGAGGAATCCCAATTCCGGTGTCCCTGTAGCGCCACGAAATGCCGCGATCACGGCCGGATGCCCGCCATCGACGAGCCGGCAGTTCCCTCCGTGATGGAAGGCCGCATGTTCGCCTAGAATGGCGTTGACGCGGCCGATAAATTGCGCGAACCGTGGTTCGGCAGAATACGACATCTTCGGCTGCCGGCCGATGAAGTTGATCCGTTCCTTCTCCCCAAATTCGACACCCTGTGGGATTCCCGTGGCCCCGGTGCCCAGCAAAGCGGCGGCGACATACCGCGGAACCGTCGAGTCGGCGCTGCCGAACTCCTGGGCCGGCGCACCGGAATCGTGCGATGTGATCGGCATATAGTATCGAACGTGCTCGGAAACGCGGTGGACGTAAGTCAGGTAGTCGCGAAGCTGCGGCACATATTTGTAATTCCACGGCGTCGCCAGGATGAGGTTCAATCCCCACTGCGGCGCGGTGCGAAGCAGCGAGCCTTCGTCCGTGAAATACTCTGCAATGAGACCGACCTGCGGATACTCCCCGTGCAGTGCCGCCGTCAGCGCCCCGATGAAGTCAGGGTCGCTGCTGTGAAGATTGTCAAAACGGACGAAACCGCCGGTGTCATTGGCGTATTTCGCCCAGAACAACGCATAGTCGGTCATGTAGGCCCGTATTTCCGAACGGATCGCTTCCGAAGGATGCTCGTAGTTGATCAAGACAAGGTCGTTCCAGGTGCGCCAGCCTTGATTCTTCCAATACCGGGCGCGCTGGAAGCCATCCGGCTGATTCTGGTCGGGTACGATCCAATCGGGCGCACGCCGCACCATCGTGCTGTTTACGCCGATGTGGTTGAGGACCAGGTCAAAGACCAGCCGGATTTTGAGCGTGCGTGCCGCCTCAATGTAATCTTCCAACTGCGAGAGGCCGTCTTGGCGTGATCCCTCCATCAAATACCGATGGTCCACGTCAAACAGATCCTTGGCCGCGTATGGGCTTTCGGATGTATCCAGAGTGGTTACGGGCAGCAGGTGAATGGCATTGAAGCCCATCGCGCCGATGCGTTTGAGATCGGCTTTCCAATCGGCGATGGAGCCGGAGACGCTGGGAATCACCGTGTAGATGCGCAGGCCGTCCACTTGCGGCGGGTCAACCAAGACCCAGGCGTCGGGGACCGTATCACGCAGCCAGGTGGCGCCGCGGTCGAGTGAAAACTCGGCCCGGAAGGAATGCAGGCCGGGGCGTTCGGGGGTGATGCGGCAAACCAGCGTTCGGTCGTTGGTGCGAACGAAGCGGATGTCGTTGGTTGCTTGGCCCGTTTTCGAGTTCATCGTCGTGACGAGGCTCACCAGTGTATTTTCAGGAAGCGCATCCTTCGTGGTGATGGTCAAGGTCAAGGCTTCGCCCTGACAAGCACGGGAGAAACTCTGCCGTCCAATCGGGTAAGAACGGCTGATCTGGCTCGATATGGGATGCACGCGCGGGCGTTCGGGCAAGGCGGGTATTTGGCGGTGTTGTATCGGCATAAGAATCTCGTCTGAAAAGCTCGGGGCCATTAGGACAGTTGTTTGCGGATCGCTTTCAGTTCCCGCCGGCGTTCCGCGGTCGTCTTGGGATAAGCCATCTTAAGGCCGTTGAAAACATCAAGGATGATTTGGGAAACTATCAGCCGCGCATTGTCCTTATCGTCGGCGGGAACGACAAACCAAGGCGCGTGATGCGTGCTGGTCGCGGTCAGGCACGCCTCATAGGCCTCCATGTATTGCTTCCAGTATTTCCTCTCGTGAATATCCGTGAGACTGAATTTCCAGTTTTTCTCCGGCTCATCAATGCGCGCGAGGAATCGCTTTCTCTGTTCGTTCTTGGACAGGTGGAGGAAGAACTTGATGACGATAGTGCCGTTGCGGTGGAGGTGCTCCTCTAACTCCACGATGGAGCGATAACGCTGCTTCCAAATGGACTTCTCATCGAGAAGCTCAGTTGGAAGCCCCTCGTTGCGAAGAATTTCCGGGTGTACGCGAGCGACGAGCACCTCTTCGTAGTAGGAACGATTGAAGATGCCGATTCGCCCGCGCTCGGGCATACGGCAGGTCGTGCGCCAGAGAAACTCGTGTTCCAGCTCTTCGGCACTCGGCTGCTTGAAACTGAAAACCTCGCAACCCTGCGGATTGACGCCGGACATAACATGCCGAATGGCGCCATCCTTGCCGGCGGCGTCCATCGCCTGAAAGATCAGAAGCAAAGCATAGCGGTTGGATGCGTAGTGAAGGTGCTGCAGCGCGCTCAACTGTTCGACGTGCTCTGCCAGGAGTTTTTGATACTTTTTCTTCGACTTGCAAATGGGCTTCAGATGGGTCGGCCACTTCCCGAGTTCGATCTTGTCGCCTGGGTCCAAACGGAAATCCTTTGAGTCGATTTTCATCGTCATCACCTGGCAATTGCATTCCGACATCAACCGGCGAAATTTCGGTCTTACATCTTCAATGAATGGGGATGTCGGATTCCGCTGTGTCGGTCGGCATCCTGGCTATTGCCGCGACCCCATACGTCCTCATTTTCGGCGGCTAATTCGTTTTCGGCTTCCAGCCAAAATTGCACACCATCCCCGATCGGCTTGCCGGCAGCCTCCCATTTGTGGAAGGCACAAAGCTGAATGTCCACGCGCAATTCCATTGCTTCTATGAGCGCGTTGTCAGCGGAAGCGACGGCCGCACCAAGTAACGTAACCGGGTGGCTTCGATGACCATGCGCGAATGGTTCGTGATGGTGTTGGCGGGTATTCATGATATTTCTCCATTGGTTCATACGGACGGTACGGGGACCGTCGCGAACGTCGCGATCGGTTCGTTCTTGATGGCCGAGGCGTTTGTAAGATCAAAATTTGGTAATGGGCCGAAATTGCGTTGGATTTTAAACACCAACTTAAAATCCTTGTCGAAATGGTCCGTGTAAAACTCGCGCAGCATTCCGGAAGGATCCTGCAACACTTCTGCTGAAGACATAGTGATGGGTCCGAAATGTCCCCAACAGGTCTCATAGCCGCTGTCTGTCAGATGCATCCAAAGTTTTATGTCGCTATTCGCATTCCATGGCATATTCAAAGAGCAACTGTCTACTTCGGCGATTCCTTTGACGTTCTTCCTGGCCTTGATCGTTTGACCACCGGCATCGATTCCATATTCAATGTCCCACGAGCCCATCTTCCTCTCTTGCAATTGTTGGACTGTTATTGTCATCCTTCCAGAAGTTCGGACGGTATTGAGCCAATCGAGCAATTCCTGCAACCCTTGCATCTCGTATTGCGCCTGCCCACCGCGTCCTGCCAATAACGACCTTGCGATTCGGAGGAGTTCATCAATCTCTTCAGTGGAAGTATTTCCATCCTTGAGGCGGTTATAGCCATCGAGTACTTTGCGAAACAGGGGCGCTTTGTCGGTCGAACACTCTGGTATGAGCTGCCGTAGTCTTGCAATGTGTTCTGTCGATTCATGACCTGGGGCCTGAAGGATTCCTTCTTTGTGCTTGCGCGCGCCTGCTCGACAAGCCAGTAGGATTCCCCATATGGCCAAGATTCTGACGAACCATTGGTAATCCGCGGCCGGCGCCGGGTCGGCGTCGTCTCCAGCGGCATCGTCACCTAAAACGAGCGGTTGGTTTAATATGGAATCTGATCCGATGGGGCCATTCGCCAAACGGGGATCGCTCTCGGCGATTGTGTGCCGCGAGAAAGTCGGGCTGGCCGCTTCACGAACCCAGATCACTTCGGAAGCGACCAAGCTCAGAAGCAACGCGAAAATGGAGAGCAAATAAAGCCGGTTCGGAACCATGATCATGACCTCCCTTGAGGCTGCGCTTTGACTTCTGGTTTTGGCTGGACGTTGGCTTTATTTTTTGCGGTTTCGCGCTCTGTATGTTCCAGTTCCTCGACTGCTCGAACATCTTCTCGCCCCAGCTCCTCGTAGAGATCATGGACTCGCTTGACGAGTTGCGGAGTCAAATCGGTCGGCGCCTTGGCCTTCACTTCCGGCTTAACGTCGCCCTTGGCTTCGGGCTTAAGCTTGGGGTTCGCATCATCTTTTGCGACCTCCCGCTTCGCCTGTTCCCAATCCTGACCTGCCCGATCGCCCTGGCGACCTCGCTTCTCGTAGAGTTCATAGGCGCGTTTGGAGATTTGCGGCCTTAAATCGGACGATGACTCGGCTTTGACTTCGGGCTTAGGCTCGGCCTTGGTATTCGATGTTGCGGCAGCTTTGACTTCGGGCTTGGGATCGGCTTGGGTTTCAGGTTGCGCGGCGGTCTTGGCATCGGGCTTAGCTTCAGCGTTGGTTTCGGGTTTAGGCTCAGCTTTGGAGTCAGGTGTTGCCACAACTTTAGTCTCAGGCTTGCCGTCAGTTTTGGCTTCAAGATTCGGTTCGACTTTAGCATCCGGCTTCGCTTCGGCGTTGACTTCCGGCTTAGGCGCGGTTTGGGCGTCTGCTTTGATCTCCGGCTTCGCCCCGGCTTTGGCATCAGGCATCGCTTCATTTTTGACTTCAGGCGTCGGTTCTCCTTTGGCAACAGGCTTGGCCTCGGCTTTCACTTCCGGCTTCGGCGCAGTTTGGGCGCCGGGTTTGGCCTCTGCTTTAATCTCCGGTTTGGCGTCGGCACTGCCATCCGGCTTGGCGTCAGCCTTGGCTCCGGGTTTAACCTCAGCCGTCGGCTCGGCTCTGGCTAACGGTGTGGCCCCGGCCTTGGTGTGATCAAAAATACGGTACGCCAGGAGTTTTACGCGGTCATTAATCAGGAACCACACCAGGGCATAGCCCCAGACGAATGCCGCCCAGCCCCAGCCGAGGGGCGTCATAAACACCCCGTAAACAGCGATCAGCGTCGCGACGATTTGCGTGCCCAGCACCGCGATCCAAAGAATCTTCGCCGGTTTTATGGACCAAAACGGGCCGCGCGTACGTGTCAGGAAAATCGTCAGATGTCCGGCCACGGATAATTTGAGGTACATCAGCGTTTGGATGTGCGAGCGGTCAAGCTTAAAAACGCGTTCGCCGAGATAAAATAGGCCGAAGGCGGCGACGACCCCAATGACGCCCAGCACCGTGGAGATGCCCAGCACCATCCGCATGTTCCAGGCCTCTGGCTTATCCCTGTAATGCACATTGTCATACGCAATGGAGAGAATCGCCCCATCGTTGAGCAATGCAAGCATGACAATCATCACTGCCGTTAGCGGATAAAAGTTAAATACCAATATCGCCAGCGTCATGAAGAACAGCACGCGCAAAGTCTCGGCGATGCGATAGATCGCGTAGCTGTTCATCCGCTGGAAGATTCGGCGGCTTTCCTTGATCGCGTCGATGATGACGGTGAGGCCGTCGGTCAGGAGAACGATCGATGCAGCGGCGCGTGCCGCGTCGGTTGCACCGGAGACGGCGATGCCGCAGTCGGCTTTCTTCAAGGCTGGGGCGTCATTCACGCCGTCGCCGGTCATCCCGACGATGTGGCCGCGCTTTTGCAGGATGTCGACAATGTGGAATTTATGTTCGGGAAACACCTGGGCGAAGCCGTCGGCTTTTTCGATGAGCTGAGTTTCTTCAGGCGTTTCCTTTTTGTTGGAATCGCCTAGTCCGGTGGCGTCAAGGATGTTAGTGCCCAGACCCAACTGCTTGGACATTTCCCGCGCGATGGCAATTTGATCGCCAGTCACCATCTTAATGGTCACGCCCATCTGCTTGGCGCTGACGATCGTCGCTTTAGCCGACTCGCGCGGCGGGTCGGACAACGGCAATATGCCCAAAAATCGCCACTTGCCCTTTTCATCGGCGCGAGCCACACCCAGGGAACGGAAGCCGCGCGCGGCGAAGTCGTTGACGGTTTTCTCGACTGCAGCTTTGACTTCTCCGGCGTTGGTGGACATTTGCAGGATGACCTGCGGCGCCCCTTTGGCCACGTCGAATGGCTTTCCATCGGGGCCTTTGACAGTGGCTTCGGTGCGTTTATGGACGGGATCAAACGGCGCGAAGTGGATGATCTGATAACTTTTCAGTGCCTTGGCATCCTTTACGCCGCCAAGGACGGCCAGGTCGATGGTGTCCTTGTCTTCGGCACGAGAAGCCAGAGCGCCGGCGAGGATGACTTCTTCGGCGGGAATTTTGTCGACGGTAAATGGATCGCCCAGCGTCAGCTTGTTTTGGGTCAGCGTTCCGGTTTTGTCGGAGCAGAGCACGTCGACGCCGGCCAGTTCCTCAATAGCCACCAAGCGGCTGACTATCGCCTCCTTCTTGGCGAGCAGCCGCGCGCCGACGGCCATTGTCACGGATAACACCGTCGGCATGGCAACGGGAATCGCGGCTACGGTCAGCACCAGCGCAAACTGCAATGTGGTGAGGATATGGTCGCCGCGGTAGATCGCGACGGCAATAATGACCGCCACCAGCGCGACCGCCAGGATGATGAGGTAATTGCCGATCTTCAGGACGGCTTTTTGGAAATGGCTGACGGTCTGCGCCTGGCCGACCAACTGGGCAGTCCTACCGAAGTAAGTATGCGTACCCGTCGCATACACCAAAGCGTCGATTTCGCCACGTCGCATGATGGAGCCGGAGAATACGGCGTCACCCGGCTTGTGGGTGGCGGGCAATGATTCTCCGGTCAGCGCGGATTGGTCGACGGCCACTTCGTCGCCCGCCAGAAGCCGCGCATCGGCAGGTATGATATCGCCCAATCGCAAGCGGATGACATCGCCCGGAACGAGTTCGCGTGCGGGCGGCGTGATCCATTTGCCGTCGCGCTTGGCTTTGGACTGGATCGCGAGTCGTTTCTTCAAGGCTTCGATCGCATTTCCCGCCTGGCGCTCCTCCCAGAATCCGACCACGGCGTTACAGATCAACAAAAGCAGAATGATGAAAAAATCCGGCCAGTGCCTGACGACGCCCGACAGGATCACCGCCACTTCGATCATCCAGGGGATCGGCCCCCAGAAATAAGAGAGGAATTTCAGGATGAGATTGGTTTTCTTTTCGATGATTTCGTTCGGGCCGTATTGCGTCAGCCGCTTTTTCGCCTCGGCGTCGGTGAGGCCATTCTGGGAGTATCCCAGTTTCTGTTCCACTTCAGCCATGGGGAGGGTCTTTAAATCGTCCTTGGGTTCTGGCTTGGGCCCAGACTTCGATTCTGGTTTATTCTTGGTTGTCGCGTCGGGTTTTGTCATGACAGATTTCCAGGCAAAGATTGCATTGTTGTTGATTCAACTCTTTACGGCTTCCATTGGAACCGCGGCATTTCGCTCAGATTTCGCTTGACTCATTGCCGCGCGGACGATGGCGATCATCTGGTCGGCGTGCAAGCTGGCGCCACCGATAAGTGCGCCATCCACACCCTGGGCGCCAAAGAAGGAAGCCGCGTCGCCGGGCGTGACGCTGCCTCCGTACTGAATCACAAGCGCCCGGGCCGATTCGTCGCCAAATATCTTGCCGAAGCGATGCCGAATGAATCCGTGCGCCTCTTGCGCCTGCGCTGGACTAGCGTGATGGCTGGGATTGCCAATTGCCCAGACAGGTTCGTAACCAACGGTTAGTTGGTTCAAAGTCCGGGCCGAAACTCCGGCCAATCCCTGAATGAGTTGCCGGTCAAGCACGGCCTCAGTCTGGTTCGCGTCGCGTTGGGCCAGTGTTTCGCCAACGCAAAGGATCACATTGAGGCCGGCAGGCAAGGCAAACTTTACCTTTTGATTGATGAACGCATCGGATTCGCCCAACTTGTGCCGGCGTTCGCTGTGTCCGAGGATTACATATTTGCAGCCGAGATCGAGGAGCATGTTCAGGCTGACTTCGCCGGTAAACGCGCCTTCTTTTTCCGGATACAGGTTCTGCGCGCCTAGAGCGACGCCGCTCCCCTTGAGGATTCCGCCTACCAGCCCCAGATAGGGAAACGGCGGACAAACGACAACCGTTACGCGGTCATCGATACTTAAACCGTCTACGACCGCCTTGGCCAATCGCCCCGCCTCCGCGGCGACGGTGTGCATCTTCCAGTTACCTACAACGAATTTCTTTCGCATTTGCTTCGCCGATCAGTTGCTAACGGAAACTTTGGGGGAGGATGAACGACGCGGCACACTTTCGCCGCCAATCTGCTCCATGGCGGCGTTGTATGTGCCACGACGCGCCGCGAGGTTGCATCGAGCCCGGTGAAGAAGGGCCTGTTGCGCAGCAGTTACTTTCGCTTCCTGGCCGGACCAGATTTCCAATGCGGGTTGCTGAATGGCGCGGGCAAACGAGAAGGCGACCGCCCACGGCAGTCGGCCTTTGAATCGAACATTCATGGCATTTAAGCGGGCTGAAGCCAGTTCGGCGGATTGGCCGCCGGACAGGAAGGCGATTCCCGGAACCGCGGCGGGGACGGCGCGCAATAGGCATCGCACGGTTGCGTCGGCCACCGCATCGACACTGACTTGTGTTGCGCAGTTTAGTCCAGGCACCACCATGTTGGGTTTTAAGATCATCCCCTCCAGCATCACTGTCTGGTTGGAAAGCTGGTTGAAAACCGCGTGCAGAACTTCCTCCGTCACCGCACTGCATCGCTCCAGCGTTTCCGCCCCGTTCATCAGCACTTCCGCCTCGACGATGGGGACCAGTCCAGCTTCCTGGCACAGCGCGGCATAGCGGGCCAAAGCATGAGCATTGGCCTCGACGCAACCCCGGCTGGGGAGGCGATCATCCACGGCGATCACCGCTCGCCATTTGGCGAAGCGCGCGCCCATTTGAAAATACTCGATAAGGCGCGGGCGCAAGCCGTCCAGGCCTTCGGTGATTTTCTCACCGGGGAAACCGGCCAATTCCTTGGCGCCGGTGTCCACCTTGATGCCGGGGATGATGCCGGCGTCGGTTATCACTTCGACGAAGGGTATGCCGTCTTTTTGTTTCTGGCGGATCGTTTCGTCGTAGAGGATCAGGCCGCTAATGCATTCTTCGAGATCAGTCGTTGTTATAAGTAGCTCTCGATAGGCGCGCCGGGCCTCGATGGTCTGGGGAATGCCCAGGGCCGCGAATCGTTTGTTGCAGGTTGGAGTGCTTTCGTCGATGGCCAAAAGGCCCTTGTCGTGGGCGACAAGCACCTTGGCGGTATTGATGAGCGATTGCGAAATCATTGTGTTGCCTTCGTTGAGTTTCGATTACGCCCCACGATGTCCCGTGTAAAAAGTTCGTTGCGGGACATCGTGGGGGTAGGCAATTGCCACCGGCCATTCGCGGCACCAGCGTGCGTCTCATTCGTGGTTGCTGCGGCAATCACGCTGTCCGTCAGCCCGGGTTTATCCGCAGCAACAGCCGGACTTGCCGTCCGCTTTGGCGCCGGCGGGCTTGGTCAGAAACTTCTGCCGGCAGCCGTCGGAGCAAAAGTAGTAAGTCTTGCCATCGCGCTCGGCGTGGATGGCGGTTGCTTCGTTCACGGTCATCCCGCAGATGGGGTCTTTGGTCACGGATGTCGTCTTGGTCATGGTCATGTTCCTTTCGGGGTTTTGTGTGTCACTATCATTTGATTCCAGTTTTCAAATACCGCCAAAAATAATGGCGATCGATAATCCCAATCCAAATATCACGCAGGAGAGGATGGTCATCCCGGTGCGGAGGCTGATTAATACGGGAGCCTTGGAATGATGATCGGCAATGGTTTTCATGTTCGGGGCGCCTTCAGCCATTGCAATGCGGTTTCGTATTCGGATTCCGAGAAATGCCTGACTTCCGCGCGCACAAGATGGGCGACGATCTTGGGCAATTCCGTGAGAACAGGGTTGTCGCTCACGACGGCGAGTTTTTGGACTTTTTGAAGATGCCCTTCAATGAACTTCACATGCGCGAGAAAAGCTTCGAGATTTGTCCAGCCAGGAAAGACTTTCGCATGGATCATCAACCCCGGCAGTTTTCCATGTTCCGCGATGTATGGATCGATCTGCCGGCCCAAGGCCGCAAAATCGGCCGCTTCGAGCGGAGAGTCAGGCTCAAGGATGAGTATCCCTTCCGGCGAAAGCAGTTTGTGATTAAGCGTGTGTCGTCCACCCATATCGGCTGAGGTCACTACCGATTCGTCCAACCACATTCGTGCTTCGGCGGCGTCGGCGTGATCGAAGTATCGCGTCGTCGCTTTCGTGAATGGTTTGAAGAACATCGCCATGCCGTGTTGCCACTTCTTATCCCCGACCATCGCGAGGCGCTCGATGTCGGCGTAGTGTTTAATGTCAAACTTGATGTCCTCCCACGCCGCGCCGACGTCCCAGCCGTGGAATCCGGTCATGTCAAACAATACGCGAAGTCTTCCGTGTTGCCGGAAGAGTTGCTCGAATTTGGCAACGAAATCGGGGTAATCTGCTTTAACCAGCTTTCCGCCGAGGTGAATGACCAGAGTCTTCCCGCCGTTTTCTTCATTAAATTGGATGGACATATTGGACTCCTTGTCAGTTTGGATTTGGCGCGGTCGTCTTTTTCGCCGTCGGCGTCCTGTTCTCTGATTCGTGTGGCGACCGCTCGGCGTTGAACGCGGATAGGCCAAGGATTCGCATTCGGATGCGGTCGAGCAGGCGATCGGGAAGCAATCTCGGCAGGATCGTGAGCACTTTGGCGCCCTTTCCCACTCGGTAGCGAATCCGAGGGCGCCTGGCGGTTAACGCGTGGCGCACCGCCTGTGCAACAACATCAGGTGCGCTTCCGTTCAGTTCCCTCGCGTAGGCACGTTTTGTAAAAGCCCTGAGCATTTCCCCGTAGCGTCGGGCGCCTTGGGGCGGCAGGCGCCGAATGACCCCTTCCACGTCTCCGAGCGTTTTTTCGACCGCCGGGGTATTGATCGAGGCCGGCTCAATCACGCAGACCCGGACGCCAGATGAACCAAGCTCCATGCGCAATGCATCGCTCAGCAAGCCCATCGCGGCTTTGGATGCGGTGAGAACGCCGCCAAACGGAATGGCAATATGCGCGCCAACAGAACTGATGTTGACGATTCGACCGCGTGCCTTGCGGATCAGTGGCAAAAATGCCTGAGTGACCGCAAGCGGACCAAACACATTCACTTGGAAAACTTTGCAAAGATCGGCAGCCGTGACATATTCGAGCGGCCCGGTAATTCCAATCCCCGCGACGTTGACCAGGCCGTCCAGGTCTCGCCCGTGCAGTCTGGATGTAACATGGTCCACCGCTGCCGCGATCGATTCGATGTCCGTCACATCGAGGATGAGCGGCATGAGATGATTCCCAGCTTCGGCCAGGAGTTTATCGCCGTCTTCCGGCCTCCGGACACCGGCAAACACGTGGAGTCCGTCCCGGGCCAAAAGCAAAGCGCAGGCGCGCCCAATGCCGCTTGACGCTCCTGTAATGACTGCGACTTTGCCGGAATATTCGCTCATGATTGCTTCCTACTTTGCGTCACGATTCCACTTCCAGTCGCGGATTTCCGGCAAGTCCTGGCCGTGTAGATTGATATATTGCTTGTGCTCGATGAGCTTGTCCTGGCACATCTGTTTCAGATAAGAGCCTTTGGCGCCCAGGTGCGGCAGGCGATCGACCACATCTTGCACGAGATGGAAGCGGTCCAGGTCGTTTTGAACCCGCATGTCGAAGGCCGTCGTGATCGTGCCTTCTTCCTTGTAGCCTCGGACGTGAAGATTGCGATTGGTTCTGCGATAGGTCAGACGATGAATCAGCCACGGGTATCCATGGAAACCAAAGATGATTTGTTTGTCTCTGGTAAAGAGTGAGTCGTAATCCGTTTCGCTCAGCCCGTGCGGGTGCTCGCTGGCAGACTGCAACTTCATCAGGTCAACGACATTGATCACGCGGATTTTCAGTTCGGAAAGATGCTGGCGCAGAATGGAAACTGCCGCCAGAATCTCCAGCGTGGGCGTGTCACCGCAGCACGCCATCACCACATCCGGCTCGCTGCCCTGATCATTGCTGGCCCATTGCCAGATGCCGATGCCTTCGGTGCAATGCACGACGGCGGCGTCCATCGTCAGCCATTGCGGGAGGGCGTGTTTGCCGGCCACGACCACATTGACGTAATTTCGACTGCGCAGGCAATGATCGAAGACCGACAGCAGGCAGTTCGCGTCCGGCGGCAGATAAACCCGGACGATGCTGGCTTTTTTGTTGATCACATGGTCGATGAATCCGGGATCCTGATGCGTGAAGCCGTTGTGATCCTGCTGCCAGACATGGGAGGCCAGCAGATAATTCAGCGATGCGATCTTGCGCCGCCAGGGAAGTTCGCTTGTCACCTTCAGCCACTTGGCGTGCTGGCTGAACATCGAATCGACGATGCGAATGAACGCCTCATAACTGTTGAAAAGCCCGTGGCGGCCGGTGAGCAGATATCCTTCGAGCCAGCCTTCGCACTGGTGTTCGCTGAGCATCGAATCCAGCACGCGCCCGGCGGGGGCGAGGAATTCGTCATTCTTAACTTCGCGGGCGTCCCATTGGCGGTTGGTAACTTCAAAGACCGCGCCTAGCAAATTTGAAAGCGTCTCATCGGGGCCGAAGATGCGGAAATTTCGCTGATCCTGATTCAGCTTGGCCACGTCGCGCAGGAATTTTCCCAGCACGAGCGTGTCCTGGCCGTCAACAGCGCCCGGCGAAGGCACGTTTACGGCATGGACGTGGAAATCCGGCATTCGCAGGTCGCGCAGGAGAATTCCGCCGTTGGCGTGCGGATTGGCGCCCATCCTTCGATCACCCTTCGGCGCCAGTTCCGCCAATTCCGCATTGAGGCGGCCGTTTTCATCGAACAACTCCTCGGCCTTGTAACTCTTCATCCAGCGTTCAAGCTGCTTGACATGATCGGGATGTTCAGCGTCCACAAGAAGCGGAACTTGATGCGCTCGGAAAGTTCCCTCGACCTTGAGGCCATCGACGAATTTTGGTCCCGTCCAGCCCTTGGGTGACTTTAGAACGATCATCGGCCAGCGTGGGCGAGTCGTGTCATTGTTGTCCCGCGCGTTCTTCTGGATATGACGGATTTCCTCAACGGCCTTTTCCAGGGTGGCGGCCATGAGTTGGTGCATTTGGTCCGGGTCATCACCTTCCACAAAGTAGGGCGTCCAGCCGCAACCTCGGATGAATTGTTCCAATTCCTCATGCTCGATGCGGGCAAGGACCGTCGGGTTGCTGATCTTAAAGCCATTGAGGTGCAAAATCGGCAGAACCGCGCCGTCGGTCATCGGGTCGAGAAGTTTGTTGGAGTGCCAGGCGGTTGCCAGAGGGCCGGTCTCTGCCTCGCCGTCTCCAACGACGCAGGCGACGATCAATTCGGGATTATCGAATGCGGCGCCGAACGCATGGCTGAGCGAATAGCCCAACTCGCCGCCCTCGTGAATCGACCCCGGCGTCGTCGGCGCGACATGGCTGGAAATCCCACCGGGAAACGAGAATTGCTTGAACAGCTTCTTCAGTCCGGCTTCGTCCTGCGTGACGTTCGGATAAACTTCGCTCCACGTTCCTTCCAGGTAAACATTGCCCACAATCGCCGGGCCGCCATGACCGGGGCCGGCGATGTAGAACATGTCCAGGTCATACTTCTTAATGACCCGGTTCAGATGAACGTAGATGAAATTCTGTCCCGGCGTCGTGCCCCAGTGTCCGACCACCAGCGGCTTGACGTGCGATAATTTCAGCGGCTCTTTCAGCAGGGGATTGTCGTAGAGATAAATCTGCCCCACCGAAAGATAGTTGGCGGCACGCCAATAGGCGTTGATTTTGCGGAGCAATTCCGCGGACAGCGGACCCTCCGCGCTGGGAGATTCCGGCTCGGCTTTTTCAGTTTCGATGGTTTTTTCGGTTAAGTCGATAAGCATTGTTGGTTCCTGCAAATGGATTTAGATGACGGCCGATACGCACCGGTTCGGCGCGACAGTTCTGAGATGAATGATTTTGTTCGCGTCTTTCTCATGGATCACAAACTCGCTTTTTGTAGCCGTAACGCGTTGCCGATGACCGAGACGGAGCTCAGGCTCATCGCGGCGCCGGCAATGACGGGACTAAGGAGCAGTCCGAAGAACGGGTAAAGCGCTCCAGCCGCCAACGGAATACCAATCACGTTATAAAGGAAGGCGAAGAAAAGATTTTCTCGGATGTTTCGCATGGTAGCGCGACTGAGGCGGATGGCCTTGGCAATGCCGCGAAGGTCGCCTTTGACGAGGGTGATGCCCGCGCTTTGCATGGCCACGTCGGTACCGGTGCCCATGGCAATGCCGACTTCCGCTTCGCTCAGGGCGGGTGCATCGTTGATACCGTCACCCGCCATCGCAACGCGTTTGCCATCCGCGCGCAGCTTTTTGAGGTATTCGACTTTTCCGGCGGGTTCGATTCCCGCTTCCACCCCATCGAGGCCAAGTTGTCCGGCCACGGCGTCGGCAGTACGGCGGTTGTCGCCGGTGAGCATGATGAGTTTTAGCCCAAGCGTGTGCAGGTCGCGGATCGCTTCCGCAGTAGTTGATTTGATCGGGTCGGCGACGGCGAGGATTCCCGCAGGCTTGCCATCAATCGCAACAAACATCGCGGTCTTACCCTGCTCCTGCAGCGTCACGGCCGAGGCCTCCAGCGTCTCCAGGCCGGAGATTTTTTCGTTCCGCAGGAAATCCGGTTTGCCAATCATTACGACGCGACCCGCCACGATGCCGAGAACACCACCGGCCGTCACCGAGCGAAAATCCTTTACGCCTGCGAAAGCGATGCCTTTCTCCTTCGCCCCCAGCACGATCGCGGCGGCGAGAGGGTGTTCACTATTCTGCTCCAGCGAGGCGGCCAGACGCAGGAATTCGTTCGCGTCGAAACCGCCGGCGGGAAGGACATCCATGAGCTTGGGTTTGCCCTCGGTGAGTGTGCCCGTCTTGTCCACGACGAGAGTCGTGACCTTCTCCAGCCGTTCGAGCGCTTCGGCGCTTTTCAACAGCACGCCATCCTGCGCCCCGCGCCCGACGCCGACCATGATGGACATTGGAGTGGCCATACCCAGCGCGCACGGACAGGCGATGATGAGCACCGCGACCGCGTTCACGATGGCGTGAGCGAGCCTTGGCTCCGGCCCAAATGATATCCAGAGGACGAAGGTGAGAACGGAAACCGCCAGCACCACCGGCACGAAGACGCCCGCGACCTTGTCGGCCAGACCTTGAATCGGCGCGCGGCTGCGCTGCGCCTGGGCAACCATATTCACGATCTGTCCGAGCAACGTGTCGCTGCCGATATGGTCGGCGCGCATAACAAAACTGCCGGGGCCATTGACAGTGCCGCCCGTCACCTTGTCACCGACGGTCTTTTCTACCGGGACGGGTTCGCCGGTGATCATTGATTCTTCCACGCTGGAGTGGCCCTCAACGACCACGCCGTCAACGGGCACCTTGTCACCAGGAACCACGCGCAACCAGTCGCCGACTTTCACCTGGTCGAGCGGGACTTCATGATCGCCTCCCGGCGCCACCTGTCGCGCTGTGGGCGGCGCGAGATTGAGTAGCGCCTTGATCGCGCTGCCCGTGCGGCTGCGGGCGCGGAGTTCGAGCACCTGACCGAGGAGCACCAGCACAACAATCACCGCCGCGGCCTCAAAGTAGATGGCGACCTTTCCGTCGTGTTGTATCGTGCGAGGAAACAGGTCGGGCATGAGCATTGCCACGGCGCTAAATACGAATGCCGCTCCCACGCCGATGACGATCAGCGTGAACATATTCAAGTGCCGCGTCACGACGGATTGCCAGCCTCGCTGAACAAAAGGCCAGCCCGCCCACCAGACCACAGGCGTCGCCAGCGCAAATTGCGTCCAGCGTGAGAACTGGCCATCCACCCAGGACTGTTTGCCGAATACCGGGATCAAATGAGCCATCGCCAAAACAAACACGGGCAAACTGAGGAACGCGCCGATCCAAAAGCGCCTAGTCATTTCGCGTAGCTCGGCGTTCGCCTGATCCTCCGTGCCCGCTGTCATCGTCTTCGGTTCCAGCGTCATACCGCACTTAGGGCAATTCCCGGGATGATCCTGCTGGACTTCCGGGTGCATTGGACAGGTGTAAATCGTTTCGCCCGGTGTCGCCACGGCAACCTTGTAGCCGCGACGGCGACTAGGCAGCGCGGGTATCACTTTCGGAGAAAGATCTTTCGTTAGCATGGTCAATCTCTCGGTTCGCCCGGCACCCAATGCCGTGTTATGGAATCGCTTCGGCGGTTGGTTGAATCGGGATTTCTCCTGGTCTCAGGAACAGGTTGTTCGATATGACCTAGACGCCCATCATGGCTCGCATAAGCGTGATTCCGCGGCTTGGCTTCTTCGCTCTCGACGATGTACCTGCTTCCGCTCATTTGATTCCGATCAACAAAAAGGCCGACGCACCGTAGTCCATCGCGTCGGCTTGTCGCTTGATTGCGTTAGCCGACCTCGCCAGCGGCCTGCAATTCCTTTTCCGCCTGCCGCCAGTTCTGTTTGCAGTGTCCCTGCTTGTTCCCGGCCTTGACATAGATGTCATAGGCCCGATGTGCAATTGCGTCGTGGCTTGGCATGGCGCCACCGCAGCATCCCGAATGCTCTTCCTTTTCCGTTGGTGCCGCTGACAGGGACGGCGTGTGTTGCGAATGGTCTCGATGTCCGTGCATGGAGGCTCCTATTGGGCAAAAAATGAATTTCTTTGGGCAAAACGATGCACAAAGCAATAAAAAAGCCGACGCAACCGCATCCCGAGACTTCGGGATTCAATTGCGTCGGCTTACTCGTTAACGGGTCTCCCGGCTTTTAGCCGGATTACCCTTTATTTAGTCATCCGAAAGACTTCGACGATCTGCCGGGAGCGGATTTACTCAAGGCTCCACTAGCATGGCATATTAGGCGCACGCAAATTGGAAAGCGCAAATGCTCTGGAAACCTTGGTCGATTCATCAAATTCGGCAGCAATTCATGCGATCCTCAAACGACGGAATTCGCAGACCCTCAACCAAATCCAGCCACGTGGCGAATGATGTTTTCCAAAAACGAGCGGCATCACATGGCGCAAGAGTAAGATCCCCAGTCAGGACAGGTGAATAGCAAGCTATCCATCGCCTTTCTGTATCCGACTCACAGTCCCGTGCATAGCCTCACGATTTTCAGCGAGGCGTCCGGCTGGTCTCCGGGGGTTAAGATCGAAAGGTGATCACCCGCAAGCAGCACGGTTTGAGCCGACGGCAGCAATATCGCGCCGCCGCGTTCGACGGCGATAATCAGACAACCG
>Ga0208589_1000408_pt1 | contig 20893 bp, 16 predicted proteins | sample NGESurshal092012_2_FD_184486 | JGI IMG/M metagenome (GOLD analysis project Ga0208589, IMG submission 184486) | Arctic peat soil microbial communities from Barrow, Alaska - NGEE Surface sample F53-2 shallow-092012 (SPAdes) | ecosystem: Environmental > Terrestrial > Soil > Wetlands > Peat ... | reverse complement strand
TTCTCCGAGAAAAAGGTTCATGAAACCCCGCCGACTCCTTCCGGGGGATCAATCATAGGCAACCATGCCAAAGATGTGGGTAATGACAAGCTGATTACATGGAGAGGGGATATGAGGGTAGATTTTCGCTCATATGCGACGAGCCAGATCAATTCGCCGGCGGCTTGGGCGACGGGGAGGGCTCGCCGAGCCACTCGATCAGGGTTGGGCGGATCGCCGAGGCCCATAGGTCGTAGCCGCGATCGGACGGATGAAGATTGTCGCTGAGCAAGACGCCGGGGATGAGCTTGCCGTCGGGATCGGCGAATTTGTCGTTGATGTTCATGAATTTGACCTGCTTGCCGTCGTCGAGTTGCGGGAGCAGTTTGTTGAGGGCGTTCACTTTTAATGTCTGGTCGCCGTAGCGGGTGTCGGCGCGGGGGAAGACGGCCAGCAACAGGATGTGAGCCTGCGGCTGCTTTTCCTTGAGCTTATCGACAATGGCTTTCACGCCTTTGAAAGTGCCTTCAACGGTGTTGGCGGTGTAGACGGTGTTGGCGGGCAGGTTGTTGGTGCCGATGAGGAGGACGATGGCTTTGGGAGTGACGCCGTCGAGTTCGCCGTTTTCGATGCGCCAGAGGACGTGTTCGGTGCGGTCGCCGCTGATGCCGAAATCGCCGGCTTTGAAGCCGCCGAGGTTGCGGTCCCAGTTGGCCTTGTGATTGTGCTGCCAGAAGTCGGTGATGGAATCGCCGAGCATGTAGAGGTCGATGTTGCCTTTTTTCGCGTCGGCGACGTACTGATTGTGGAGGCGCATGAAGCCGGTGTCGGGTCTGCCGCCGGCGGCGACCTTTTCAATCGGCACGTCGGGAGCTTCGGACTTAAGTGCGGGGGCGGGGCGGGAGGTGGGGGCGTTTTGGGCGAAGCTCAACACTGGAACCAGAGTCAATGCAATTGCGATCATTGCGGTTTTAATGGGACGAAACATTGGGGAAACTCCTTCGCTGGGGAAAATGTAAAGCGCCGCCCAAGGGCGGCGGCTAACCAGGTGGTGACCGCGCGATAGTTGCCGCCGTGTGAGGGAGATTATGCCGGGGGGTGGGGGTTGTTGCCAGTCGAAATGCATAAAAGAGAAGACCCCGGGCTACGCAGCCCGGGGCTTCCCAGCGGAAGTATGTCTTGTTTGTTGGAAGCGAGTGCCCCTCAAATCAGCGGAAGAAAGTTAATTCGCCGAAGCCGCCGAAACGTAACGGGCCGAATCCAACGCCTCCGAAGCCGAATCCTGAATCGGCGGACAAACCGCTGCCGCCGAAGAGGCCGCAATCGTGCCAACCGTCGAAGCCGCGCATGTGCTTCATCCGCCTTTTGCCGCCGAATTCCTTCGGAGGGACGGTGGGATTGCCGTTTGAATCGACGGTTATCACCACTGTCTTGCCGTTGGCGTCGGTGAGATCGACGCTGTAAATGATCGTGCCGTTGGTCTCGTCGAATTCGGTCACGGCCTGCGTCGGGTCGATGGCCGTGGTGACGTTGTCGGCCGTGGCCAGCGTTTGAATTTCCATCGTCGCGGCCATTGAGGTTATCGCGCCGAAGGTGGTTTGTTTTTCACTCGGCGGATTCACCAGGGTTCCGGTCTTGTCGACCGTGATCGTTGTCTGCGTGCCGGTGCTGGTGAAGACCATGGTGTAAGTCGGCACGCCGTCGAATGTCTTGATGTAGACGGCCTGGGTGGACGTACTATCAAACGAGACACCTGTCGGGGCGGCGGCGATCAATCCGTTCTGTATAGACGCCGGGAGGGTGTTAAATGTTACCTTTTCGTCGCCGACGGGGTTGCCATTGGAATCGACGGTGATCTTGTAGGCGTGAGTGTGGTCGGTGGTATTGGTCGCGGAGGTCGGCGTGAGATTCACGGTATAGATGGCTGTTCCATCGCTGAAGGTGATGACTTTGACGTTCGTGGTATCCGTCGGCGCGGTGAGGTTTAGAGCGGTGGCGATGGCGGAGATTTCAGTGGAGGCGGCGACATTGGAATCGGTGGTGGCGCCGCTGAGCGTGCCGAAGGTAGTGGTGGTCTTGGTCGGCTTGGTGATGGCGGCGCCGCTTTGATCGACTGTGAGAGTCGTTTCGGTGCCGGTGCCACTGATATCGACGCTATAGGATTCAACCCCGTGCTTGTTGGCAAGGTAAACCGTGTCGGTGGCGGCGGGGACGGTGACGTTATCGGTCATGGCCAGGGCATCGAGGCCGGTTTGGACGGCGGCGGGCGCCTGGCTGAAGACAATGGTTGTACCATTATTGGAGACTCCCGATCCGGAAGACGAGCCTGATTCAGCGCCGACGCCATCACCGCTTCCGCCGTTCCCGCAGAGCGGCGAAACCGCTGAAAGAAACTGGCGGCTTTCCAGGGCTTCCAGGCCCATGGATGAAATCAGGCGGCTGGAGAAGGCCGAATTGGCTGCACGTTTCGCATTCGATCGCTTCATCATCCGACACCTCCAAAAACTTCACGACACACTTCAGACAGTTAGTGCTCGCGGCGGTTTGGAATCTTCCGCGAAAAAATCAACGCGGGGGTGAGTTGGCGGCTAGGTAGGGTAAGCTCATATGAAAGGGGCGTGAGATGGCTGACAATAAGAAGGCACGAAGGCAATTACCCAGGACCGAGGACTCAGGACTGAGGATTGAGATGAAATATAAGGCAGCGGCGGAAGCTAAGACGGAGCCGAAGTCGTTGTCTCGGCGGGGGTTCCTGACGGCTTCGGCCGCGGCGGCGGCGGGGCTGACACTGTGGCGAACCTCGGCCCGGTCGTATGCGCAGGTTGTGGGGGCGAATAGCGCGGTGCGGCTGGTGGTCGTGGGGTGTAACGACATGGGGCGCAGCCAGATTAATCAGTTTCGGGTGCTCGATGGGGTTCGGATCATCGGCCTTTGCGATGTGGATACGGCGGTTCTCGACCGCGACATGACCATGCTCACGAGCGCGGGGGCATCGACGGAGGGTATCGCCCGGTATGCCGATGTTCGCAAGGTACTTGATAACCACGATGTTGATATTGTCTCGATCGCCACGCCAAACCACTGGCACGCCCTTATGACGGTGTGGGCCTGCCAGGCCGGCAAGGATGTGTATGTGGAGAAGCCGATCTGCCACAACATCTGGGAAGGCCGTCAGGCGGTGGCGGCGTCGCGGAAGTACAACCGGATCGTGCAGGCCGGTACGCAATGGCGGTCGATGCCGACGGTGTATCAGACTTTTGAGTGGGTGAAGGCGGGAAACCTTGGCAAAATCAAGGTATCGCGCGGGTTCTGCAACAAGCGGCGGATTAGCCTGGGACAAACCAACAACCCGCCGCCGGTGCCGGCGACCGTTGATTATGATCTGTGGTGCGGACCGGCGCCGCTTGATCCGCCGCATCGCAAACAATTCCATTACGACTGGCATTGGTTCTGGCCGACGGGCAACGGCGACATCGGCAACCAGGGGGCGCATCAGATGGACCTGGCGCGCTGGGTGCTGGGCAAATCGACCGTGGCTCCGACGGTGATTTCCGTTGGAGGACGGCTGGGTTATGTAGACGATGGGCAGACGCCGAACACCCTCATGGCGGTTCACGACTACGGCGACGCGATGATCATTTTCGAGGTTCGCGGGCTGCCGACCAAGACGGACTCCAAGCAGATGGACGCTTACAAAGGGGCGGCGATCGGAAATATCGTTGAGTGCGAGGGCGGATATGCGATGGTCACGGAGCGACTTTGCGCCGCGTACGACAAGGACGGAAAGGAAATCCGCCGTTTCGATGGAAGCGGCGTGCAGCGCGACACGGGCCATCCGGCCAACTTCCTGCGGGCGGTTCACAGCCGAAAGCGCGAGGAGCAGAATGGGGAACTCGTCGAGGGGCATGTTTCGAGTTGTCTTTCGCATCTGAGCAATATTTCCTACCTCGTGGGCAAACAGGCCGACCCGGATGCGATCAAGGCGGCGTTGGGGAGTCAGCCGGCGGTGGTGGATACGTTCAATCGGTTTCAGGCGCATCTGGCGGCGAATGACATCAAGCTGGATGTGGATAGGGCGACGCTGGGTATGCCGCTGAAGGTGGATGTGGAGACGCAAACGCCGGTGGATAACGAGGCGGCCAATGCGCTGGCCACGCGGGCGTACCGGGCGCCGTATGTGGTGCCGGAGGTGGTTTGACTTGAGTGGTGATTGTTGATTGGTGATTGAGTTCCGCCTTCGGCGGCCAGAATTGGGCGATTTCTTAGGGAGCACGCGGAGGTGTACTTTGCCGGATCCCATTTTCTCGCGTCGTGATGCTCTCAAATCCGCGGCCGCTTTGGGCTTGGCTTCGCTTGCGATGGGCGCCACGGAAACGCAACCCAGCGCGATTAAACGCACTCCGACCATCGGCATCGCCACGGGGCCGCCGCCTCTGGCTACACAGGACCTGGATAAACTTTTCGATGACATGCGCCAGCGCGGCGGGGTGAACGCCCTGTTTCCTTTTATCTACACCTATGTGAATACTTCGGCGGGGATGCCGGCGCAGGGATTTCGCGGGGGGAATTTCGCCATCCCGCATATGCAGTATTACAAGGATGTGCCGCTGACTTATGAGGACATGCGGGCGCCGGACTTCGGTAATATCGACGTGTTTGAGCGCGTCATTCCAGCGGCGAAGAAGCATGGCATTAAGATATTCGCATGGGTGCTGGAGGATAACCGCCGTGCGCCATCGGCGAAGTGGGACGCCTTTTACGAGGTCGATTTCAAGGGCCACCGCGCTTACAACCATCCTTCGGGGCCTTGCTACAACAATCCTCTTTACCGTGCATTTGTATTGGGGCTGGTGGAAGACTACACGCGATCGTACGACATCGACGGGGTCATGTGGTCGAGCGAGCGCCAGGGGGGATTATTCAACGCATTGGGCGCCTATCACAACGGACAGAATGCCGATCCGGGGCAGGCGACCTGCTTCTGTGAATTCTGCGCGGCAAAGGGAAAACAGCTTGGCATTGATGTGGAGCGGGCGAAGCAAGGCTTCGCGGCGATGGAACTATTTGTTCGCGCGGGCCGGGCGAAATCGCGCCCGCGCGATGGGTATTTTGTGCAATTCTTTCGCATCCTGCTGAAATATCCTGAATTGTTGGCGTGGGAGAAATTGTGGATCGACAGCCGCGCTGATTTGCAGCGGAAGATTCATGCGCTGGTGAAATCCATCAAGCCGCAGTTGCCGGTCGGCTGGCATCTGTGGCACGCGATGTCGTTCAGCCCGCTGCATCGGGCGGAGATGGATTGTTCGGTGATTGCGGGGTATTCCGACTTCATCAAGCCAGTTCTTTACAACAACTGTGCTGGCGAGCGGATGCATTCGTTCACCAACAGCGTGTGCGGCAACCTGTTCGGCGACGTGCCGGCGGCTGAAGCGATTCAGATGTTTTATCACATGCTGGACTACAAGGAGGCGGACTACAATCACGTCGCGGCGGCGGGATTATCGGCCGATTATGTGCAGCGCGAAACGCAGCGCATGGTTGATGACATGCCGAAGACCGTGGAGGTCTGGCCGGGTATCGACATTGATGTGCCGGTGGGTCGGGGATCGAGCCACTGCACGCCGGAAAGTGTGAAGGCGGCGGTGAAGGGGGCGTTTAACGGCGGGGCTTCGGGGGTAATTCTGTCGCGCAATTACGTGGAGATGAACCCGGCGAATCTCGCGGGTGCGGGGGCGGCGCTGGATGAGTTGGGGTTGAGATAATCTTGGATTATTTGTCCTCGACGAGGAAAATCGCCGTCACCGGATCGAGCTTGAGCGGAACGGTGGTTAAATCGGGGCCGGTTTTGTCCTTTGAATGGGTCTGATCCACCGGGCGGATTTTGCCGGTCATGGGGTCCCAGATTGAAAGTTTGAGGTTGCCGCGGAGCGTAACCCTGGTATCCACGGGATTGTCGGTGGAGTTGGCGAGCAAATAGATGTTGCGTTCGTCCTTTACCTTGTGGATGTAGGTCAGTGAGCCGTTGTAATCGGGGCCGATTTTCACGGGTTCCATTGGAGCAGCGATGTTCACATCCCAAACCGGGACGGCTTCGCGCATGATCGTCTGCATCATGGCGGGAGTGTAATTCGGCAGGAAATAGGCGCGCCCGCCGGCCTGGCTGTGATTCACGAAATAGACCATGTACTCGTCGCCGCGGCGCATGAACTGGGCTTTCATGGGGCCGTACCGTCCGAGGCCGAAGATGTCATCCATGATCTGCTGCACCTGCGCGTCCTGGCCGAGTTCGGCGGATTGTTCGGGGAGCATTCTTGTGGCGATGACGGTGCCGCCGGCGTCGTAGAACGCCTTGATTTTTTGGGCGGATGCAAGGGAAATCACGCGCCCGCCGGGAATGATCAATACAGAATATTCCTCGCGGTTGATTTCATTGTTTAAGACCAGTTTTTTTCCTTCGATGGTGCATTTCTCCTGCAGCGCGTCGGGATGCAAAAAGGTGAAATCCTGGCGCAGTCCGCGGAAGATAAGTTCGCCCAATTCGATGTAATCATTTTCGGGAGAAACGATGCCGCCTTCACGGCCGTATGCGACCGCATTGGCGCCGGCGCCGGGGGCGTTGCCCCAATCGCCGATGCGGTAGGAGGCTTGCAGCGAGGGGATGGGATAGAGGATGGCCACATCGGAAACATGGCGGCCGTGTTGCAACATGTAACAGAGCCTGCCGATGAGACGGTCGTTTTCGGGGGTTTTGCTGCGCGGGAGAGCGCCGACCTGAAAATTGACGCCCATGGCGGCCTGATCCATCGCCACCTTGCAAACAATCTGCGGCGACATCTGGCGATAGGCGGCGTAGGTCTCGGCCATGAAGACGGGCTTGTCCCAGTTGAAAGCCGAGGAGCTGATGATTTTGTAGCTGCGATTGGAGCGCCCCCACCACCAGATGTCGTCGATGGCGGGCGCTTGCTGATATTTGAACGCCAGCATGAGGTCGCCATTCACGCCGGTGGGATTGCTGATCTCTTCCTGATCGAGATGGCCGCCGAACATGATGTTGTGAGCGCGGCACCAGTCATCGACCTGTTTGATATAGCTTTCGGAAAAGAGTTTGGCGCGATAGCCCCAAAGGGCGGTGCGAGCGGCGGCGGTCTGGGGGCCGATGTCGTACCACAGAGCCGGGTAGTATTTCATCGGGCTGTAGCCGTAAAGTTTCTGGAAGCCTTCGTTGAAATGGGGAGTCCACATTCTGCCGTTGGCGGAGTGCATCGCCGGCTCGTCATATTGGGTGATCTTCAAGACCGTGCCGAAGTATTGTTTCAGGTTGTCGTAGTGCGACTGATAATTCAGATTGATGTAGGCCTTTACGGCGTCGGGGTCGAGGTAATCGACGTAGCCGCTCTTGTTGCCCTGGCCGAGGGAAGCGCGCGGGTTGAGATAAAAGCCCATCACCTTCCAACGTCCTTGCGGCACATCGCAGATGAGCTTGGCGGAGGCGCCGTTTGAGACGGCGATCTTTGAACTCACATCGACAAGTTCACGCGTGTCGAGGTTCATCATCACGGCGCCGACGGTGATGCCGTCAGGAATGGGAAGAGTCGTGCCTTGCGATGGGCCGGTGATGTCCTGCTCAACTTTTTCCAGGCTCTTGGCGCCGAACTGGGGGAATTTGGAATAGAGCAAACCCCCGGCCATGCCGCTGGGGTAGCCGACCTCGTCGTAAAAGACCATCGGCGGGTTTCCGGCTTTGATGCCGGCTTCGATAATTTTGGCGTAGAGATCAAAATACGCCTTGCTGAGATAGGCGATGCCGGTGTCGGAGGTTCCGCGACCGGAGCCTTCCATATAGTCGGCGGATAATTGGCCGGTGGTGCCGCCGGCCATGCCAAGATAGAAGCCGCCAGCCAGATCATTTTTTGCCCACTGATTGACCTGGGCGGTCATGCCGGCTTCGGTGGCGCGCGAGAGGTTGTAGCCGAGCCATGCCTGCTGGCGATATTCGCGCGGGGGTTCGGCGAAGTTGTTGGGGTCTACTTGTTTGGATTTCTCGAAGGCGTTGGCGCTGGGTGCGTTCCAGCAGATCAGGGTGAGAAGAAGGGCGATGATGAAGTGGAGGCGAGAGGTCATAAGGTAGACTCCGGGATTGCTGGTGAGGTGGTGTAGGGAACCCGCCGCCCAGGGGCGGCGGCTAACCGGGGAATCATTGAGCTATCGTCATTTGGAATCAGAGTAAACATTTTACGCCCCCAGTTGCAGCGATTGATATAGAAAGTATCCGCCGGCGACGCAGATGACGCAGGAGCCGTACCTTTGGATTTGCGCGTGGAAGGTGGGTCGGTGTCCATCGGCGTGAATCTTACGGGTTTGGCTCAGAATCGCGTAGAGCGGAAGGACGACAATCTGATGGCCGATTTCCACGCCGAGGCTGAAGGAAATCAGGGAGACCCACAACGCCATGGCGGGGAGTTCGCTCATGGCGTCTTTCAAGCCGCCGGCGAAGCCGAGACCGTGGAATAGGCCGAAGCCGAAGGCGATGGCCATCCGCGTCCAGCCGGTGCTTTGCCTTGGGTAGAAAATATTTTGCAGCGCCACCAGCATGATGCTGGTCGAGATCATCGGCTCGACGATTCGGCTGCTTAGATTCACCACGTTGAACACGCAGAGCGTCAGCGTCAGCGTGTGGGCCAATGTAAATGAGAAGACGACTTTGATCAGATCCCAGAGGGAGTTGGTGGCCAGCACGAGCGCGCTGACGAAGAGGAGATGATCGTAGCCGGTGAGGATGTGCCAGATTCCCTGCTTGAGGAAGGCGGTGGAGGTTTCCCAAAAGTCGATGTGGGTACTCGTTGCCTGCACGGTGGCCGGCGCGGTGGTGGCGGCTTCGCCCTTCCAGTGGCAGGCGAAATCGGTGTGTGAATCACGATTGAGCTGGACTATTTTGAACTGAGGATTGTCGTTCTGGCGGATGCGGGTGACGAAGTTTGCGTCGGAAGGATCAAACTCCTTGAGAAAGTCCTGCTCAATGCGAAGCGTAGCCGGCGGCGACGTGAGCGGGTATTCGATGTGATAGCCGGCCATTTGGGTTGAGTCGCTGCCGTCGACAACGTCGCTCGTGGCCTCTCCCGCCGGTGAGTCTGGGGGCGGAGGATTGGCGACAAGTTCGATGCCGTTGGCGCGGAAATGAAGATGCGACAGTACATAGTCGCGGTGGGATGAGATCAGAGGCAGCCACGCTTCAGGCGAGGGGACCGGCTTGCCGTGGGCTTCGATCAGCAACACTTCATCGAGGGAGATGCGGACTTCGACGCTGATGCTGCCGGGGGCGATGGTGACATCCATCGCGTCGTCCACGAGCATATGGCCGTGCGCGGCGGGGGCGGAGAGCAGGCAAAAGAGAATTGCGGCTATGAGATATTGAATGCGGCCATGGGGCCGGGGGGTTGCCATGGAATCATTACATCGGTCGCGGTTTGGCGTTGGGATGGGGCGAGATTTTTTGAGAGAAGACGAAGAACCCTCACCCCTGCCCTTTCCCTGAATACAGGGCGAGGGGAAAGAGTGGGGTGGCGCGCCGCAATACAAATCGGTATGCCCGGCGTTGTGTATTGATCTGCTCTGATTGCCCCCCATGCAGCACGGCAGTACCATTTGTCATGCGGTTGGATCGTTTCCCTTAACCCACAGGTGCTGCATGGATTCAACCATCCATTTCACCGTCAATGAAAAGGCGCGCACGGTTACCACCGACCCGGATCGGCCGTTGCTGGAAGTACTGCGCGAGGAACTCGGCATTCATGGCGTGCGTTTTGGCTGCGGCGAAGGGGAGTGCGGCGCGTGCAGCGTCATTGTCGATAACAAACGCATCTTTTCCTGCCAGACGCCGGTGAGCGATGTCGCCGGCAAGGGGATTACAACGATTGAGGGACTCTCCGAAGGCGAGAAACTTCATCCGGTTCAGCAGGCGTTTCTGGATGAGGGGGCATATCAATGCGGCTATTGCGTCTCAGGCATGATCATGGCCGCGACCGCGCTTCTGAAAGAACATCCGGCTCCCAGCGAAGAGGAAATCCGCGACGGCATGAATGGCAATCTCTGCCGCTGCTGCGGATATGCCAAGATCATCAAAGCCGTGCATCGCGCCGCTGAACTGGCGGGAGGGAAAGCATGAAACCTCTTGAACTTCCAATTGGCCCATCGACGCGCCGCACGTTTCTCAAGACATTGGGGGCGGGGCTGCTCATTGCCGTCAGCGCACCGGCGGCGCTAAGCCAGCAGGGTCCGCCGGCGGGGGCGGGACGAGGGCGCGGCGGTGGCGGTCGCGGGGGCGGACGCGGGGGTCGCGGCGGGGGCGGGAATGTTGCCCTTTCAGCGCGGCTGCATATCGCGGCGGATGGAACGGTCACGGTGATGACCGGCAAAGTTGAATGCGGCCAGGGGGCGCGAGCGGAAATCACACAAGCGGCCGCCGAGGAACTCTGCGTGCGGATGGAGCGGGTTCAACTGATCATGGGCGACACCACGCTCTGCCCCGACGACGGCGGGACGTTCGGCAGTCAGACAACGCCGCGAACGATCCCTTCGATCCGGCAGGCCGCGGCGGGCGCACGGCAAATTTTATTTGCCATCGCTGCGCAAAAGTGGAGCGCGCCGATTGCGGAATTGACTGCGCAGGACGGCAATGTTCTCCATGCCGCCAGCAAGCGAACCATCGGTTACGGCGAGCTTGTGGGTGAGGACTCGGCCAAAACATTCGCGGCTCAGCGACCGGCCAATGTGATCGTCACGCCGGTGGATCAGTGGAAAGTGCTGGGTCAGGCGAATTTTCGCAACGACGCCCGCGACCTGGTGACGGGGCAGCACCAATATCCCACCGATATCGTGCGGCCGGGGATGCTCTACGGGAAAGTGCTGCGACCGCCTTCCTACGGCGCCACGTTGACGAAGATTGACGCATCAGCGGCGCGATTGATGAAGGATATCACGGTTGTACACGACGGCGATTTTGTTGGAGTTGCGGCTGCGACTTCTTTCGCGGCGCGGCAGGCGATTGACTCGCTGGAGAAAACCGCCGTCTGGGCGGAAAAGGCGCAGGTTAGCAGCAAGGACGTTTACGATCATCTCCGCTCGACCGCGCAAGGCGCACCGGATTCCAATCCATTTAATGACGATCTGGCCAAAGCGAACAAGGCCCTGCGGCAGGTTTATCGCGTGGCGTATGTTCAGCACGCGCCGATGGAGCCGCGAGCGGCGGTTGCGGAATGGCAAGGGGATCAGCTTACGGTCTGGACGGGATCGCAGAATCCGTTTGGCGTGAAATCGGAACTTCAGCGCGCCTTTAATCTGACGCCGCAGCAGGTGCGCGTGATCATCCCTGATTTTGGCGGGGGATTTGGCGGCAAGCACACGGGTGAAGCGGCGCAGGAAGCGGCACGCATCGCCAAAGCCGCCGGCAAACCGGTGTGGCTGCGCTGGACCCGGCAGGAAGAATTCACCTGGGCGTACTTCCGGCCGGCGGCGGTGATCGTCACGGAGGCCGGACTCACGGATAAGGGGGCGATCAGTTCGTGGTATTATCTCAACATCAATTCCGGGCCGTCGGGTCTGGATACACCTTACGCGATCGCACAAAACCATTGCCAGTTTGTCAGTGCGGATACACCGCTGCGGCAGTCGTCGTATCGCGGACTGGCGGCAACGGCCAATCACTTCGCGCGCGAATGTTTCATGGACGAGCTTGCCGACGCGGCGGGAATAGATCCGCTGACGTTTCGCCTGAATCATTTGCAGGACGCGCGGCTGCTCGCGGTGCTGAAAGCCGCGACGGCGAAATTTGATTTCGCCAATCGCTGGAAGCAGCGCGATCCCAACGTCGGCATCGGTTTGGCTTGCGGGACGGAGAAGGGTTCGTATCTGGCGGCGTGCGTTGTCGTGAATATTGACGCGAAGACCAGCGAGATTTCAGTCAAGCATGTTACGCAGGCGTATGAATGCGGCAAAATACTGAACCCGCCGAATCTGATGTCGCAGGTGCAGGGGGCGATTGTCATGGGCCTTGGGCCGGCGCTGCGGGAAGAGATGATTTTCGAGAACGGGAAGATTACCAACGGGACATTTGCCGATTACATGCCGCCGCGAATGGCGGATTTGCCGGAGCTTGAGGTGCAGTTGCTTGACCGGCCCGACTTGCCCCCTGCCGGCGCCGGCGAAACGCCGATTGTTGCCGTCGCCCCGGCGATCGCCAATGCCGTCTTTCATGCGACAGGCCGGCGCATCCGGCAGATGCCGATCCGGCTCAACGCGGCGGCACAAACAGCGTAATGGATGGCGTAGACTTTCTATAAGGAAACACTCGTGCAATTCAAAAATGCAGCCGCTCTTTTTGTCGCCGTGATTCTTCTATTTTCGTCGCAGGTCTTCGCGCAGCAACCGACGGCGGCGACATCGCTCGCCGGGCAGTGGCGATTTGCCATTGATCGGCAGGACGCGGGCGTGAAGGAATCGTGGTTTAACAATACACTTTCCGATCAAATCACTTTGCCGGGCATCCTTCAGGCCCAGGGTTTCGGCGACGCCATCGCCGTTGATACGCCGTGGCTGTCGGCGCTGCCGCGCGATATGCGGTGGTATTTGCTGCCGCAGTACAAGCAGTTCACGGAAGCGGGACACATTGAGATGCCCTACCTCTCGCAGCCGGCACGGCATTACCTGGGGGCGGCGTGGTATCAGCGCGACATCGATGTGCCGGCGAACTGGACCGGCCGGCGCGTGCAGCTTTTCCTTGAGCGCACGCGCTATCAGTCGAGCGTTTGGGTGGACGACAAATCATTCGGCTCTTATCAGAGCTTCGTGGCTCCGCATTATTTTGATTTGGGCGTTCTTTCGCCGGGCGCGCATCGCCTTTCCATACGGATCGACAACGACACGCGAAAGATTCAGCCCCCCTACCGGCCCGACGGGCATAGCATTTCTGACTCTGAAGGGGCGACATGGAATGGAATTGTCGGGCGCATTGAATTATCCGCCACCAGCCCGGTTTGGATCGACGACGCGCAAGCGTTTCCGAACGTGAGCAATAACTCGGTTCACATCAAGGTAGCCATCGGCAACTCCACGGGCGCCGCGGGCAGCGGCATGATTTCGGCTGGAGGGGTCAGCGCGGCGGCAACGTGGGACGCCAAAGGCGGAAACGCGGAATTGGATGTGCCGCTGCCGGCCGACGCCAAACTGTGGAGCGAGTTTTCGCCGGAATTACAACATGTGACGGTGCATCTTGCAGGACCGAGCGCCGACGACAGCCATGACCTCGACTTCGGCCTGCGCGAGATCAAACGCGACGGCACGCGCATGATGCTAAACGGTGTGCAGATCGAGATTAGGTCCACGCATGACGGCGGCGGGTTTCCGCTGACGGGGTATCCGGCAACGGACGTTGATTCATGGACGCGCATCATCAGCACTTGCAAGCGATACGGGCTGAACGGCATGCGATTTCATTCGTGGTGCCCGCCGGAAGCAGCGTTCACGGCGGCGGATCAGCTTGGGTTTTACCTTCAGCCGGAATGCGGCATGTGGAACAGCTTTGACACCGGCATGAAAATGCTCGGCGTGCTGAACGACGAAACCGCCCGCATGATTCGGGCGTATGGCAATCATCCGTCGTTCCTGCTGCTTTCGCCGACGAATGAGCCGGCGGGGCATTACCCGGAGCAATTGCCGGTGTGGGTAAACAAGTGGCGGGCGGTGGATACACGCCGCCTTTACACGACCGGAACCGGGCGGCCTTCGATTCCGGCCGCTGGCGCGGATACCGGGAATGACTTTTTGATCACCGGTTCGCGCGGGCCGCGCGGGTGGTTTGGCGGCGACTACGAAGCGGCCGTCAGCAGAATCAATGTTCCGACGCTGGGTCATGAAGTCGGGCAGTGGTGCGCGTTCCCGGACTTTGACGTGATGAACAAATTCACCGGGTATCTTCAGCCGAGCAACTACGCAGTGGCGAAGGAATTCGCCGCCGAGCATGGGCTGCTGGTCAACAACAAGGCCATCGCCCACGCATCCGGCGAATTTCAGGTGCAGTGCTACAAGGAGGAAATCGAAGCCAACGAGCGGACTGTGGGATACACGGGGATCGAGTTGCTCGACCTGCATGATTATCTTGGGCAGGGAACGGCGCTGATCGGGCTGCTCGACGCGTTCTGGGAAAGCAAAGGCTATCTGACCGGCGAACAGATGCGCGAGTTCTGCAACACCACGGTGCCGCTGGCGCGGCTAACGCGCCGCGTCTTCACGACCGCGGACAAACTTGAATGCCCGGTGGAGATCGCCCACTTCGGGCCGGCGCCGCTGCAGGATGCGGCTTCGAGCTGGAGCGTTGTGGATACGGCGGGCAAGTCGGTCGCGGGCGGCAGATTTGCATCCATTAACATACCGATCGGCAAGGGGACTTCGCTGGGGACAATCACGCTCGACCTCTCGACGCTCCCCGCCCCACGGCAGTACAAGCTGGTCGTTTCCCTGGACGGCACGAGCTTCAAAAACGACTGGAATTTCTGGCTCTATCCCGCGGCAAGCAATGTGACAACGCCGGCCGGTATCACCCTCACCAGCGACTGGGCCGAGGCGCAATCGGCGCTCGCCTCGGGCGGCAAAGTGCTGTTTACGCCGGCCGCGGCTGATCTGGACGAAGCCAACCCGCGATTGTCCGTGACGCCGATCTTCTGGAACCGTTTAATGAACCCGAACGGCACGGCTTTCCTGGGCCTTTTGTGCGACAACAAGAGTGCTGCGCTGGCTGGATTCCCAACGCAGGACAATTGCGACTGGGAATGGACGGACATCTTTGCGGGAGCGCGGTCGATCAATCTGGATAATCTGCCGCGCAATTTGCAGCCGATTGTGCAGAGCATCGACGACTGGAACCGGAGCTTCAAACTTGGGCTGATCTACGAATGCAATGTGGGCAACGGCAAGCTGATGGTCTGTGCGCTGAATCTTTCGAACAGCCGTCCGGGGGCGGTGGCCCTGCGAAAATCGCTGCTGGATTACATGGCGTCGAGCAGTTTTGCGCCGGCGGTTAGCGTGCCACTGAAGGATATCCGCAACCAGTGGCTGAGCACGCGCGATTCGAGCTTTGCTAGCGAGGCCGGGCTGTCGCGGCCGGCACAGCAGCAATCGCCGGATGTGCAGGCGCCGGCGCCGATAACGCCGGCGACGCGGCCTTGAGGGGCGGTGGAATTGGAATACTTGGGTGGGTTGGGGTTGTGTCGGGTTGGGAGCGGTCGGGCGGGCCGCCCAAGGGCGGCCGCTAAACGGGGTCGAGAAGGCAGGGAGTTTGAGTGGGATCCGTGTGATTTTACGGAATCGCGGCACTCAGCGTGCGCGCCTTCCTCTGGCGCTTCGCAGCAATGTCAAACCGCCCAGGACCATCAAACTTAATCCGCCCGGCTCGGGGACGGAGCCTACGTCATGCAACGTATAATAGAACTGCGAGTCGTAACTGATCGCGCCTTTTGATGTCGAATCCTGAAGAAGTGGATTGGTGGAAATTCCTTCGCCGGGAGTGAATCCATCGCCGGGCAACATGAGATACGCCGGCAGCGCGGGAGTCGTGAGGGTATAGGACTCGGCCGGGGCACCCGAATACGTCCCACCGACCTGAATAATCGCCGTGATTGGAGTGCCCGTCGGCACCACCACGTTGGCGATTGGCATCGCGACGGTGATGTTCTGCTCAATCCTGTCAGAAAGTAATTCGAGCGAATGAACCGTGCCCATGGTAAAGGCCGGATCGATCGACCCCGGCGGGGTATTGGTTCCGTCCGTGCTTTCGGTGGTGGTGTAGACCGCCGGCGCGCCTGGGATATTTGCGATGTAATCGGGGGAACCATGGATCAGCGCGGTGTGATTTACATACGTCTGGGAGTTGACGTAAATCTGTGCCTGCCCGCTGCCGTTGGTCGCGGGGGAGGCGGGCGTCTTCACATGCCGGGTAATGGGGTCGATCGACGCATTCGAGATTGGATCCCATCCAATAAATGTTCCGGTCGATTCGCTGACGGCCGGCTGCGGCGCGAGGCCTGGATACAAGCCTCCGAGCAATCCCGGATCATCCGTTACATTGGCATCAGGCATTGCGTCGCCGTCGATGTCCATGGTCGTGTCGATGAAGAGCGCCCCCTTTTTGCCCATCCCCGGAGTGGATAGATTCACGTCCAGTGCTCCAAACCCATTGCCGATCAGGGTGTCAGGCCCGCTGGTATTCTGTAGTTCCAGAACCCAAACGTCCTGCGCTGCGATTCTCGCGTGGGCGTTGACCCATGTCAGCGTGTAATCCGCGGCCAAGGCCGCATGACCGCCGATCCAGGTCTCCAGACCCGCTGCAACGATGAACAAACCCTCAAGCCGCTTGCGATTGACCTTCCGCATGATGGAAACCTTCCTGTAATCGCTGTGATGACAACGATTGCAATACAAAAAACCCCCACTTAACAAAACCCATTCAATTCATAGAAAGCAAACCTCCGAATGGAAAAGGGCCGACGACGCGAGATCAATGGTCCCGTTAAAATGAGAATCCCCTGCCCGAATAAGACGCCGCGCACAACGGATTGTTAGGCGGCAGCGATTCAAACTTCGCCACAGCTGAAATTTGGAACCCTGCGCTCCGCTTCTTTCCATCTCCGCGAGACATAAAACCTCCTCGCATCGGAAATCAGAAACCTCCTCGCGTCGAACCCTTCGAATGCCTTACAATCCACCCGCAATAATGCTAACGATACAATTCGCTAAATGCCAGCATAAAATCTTGAGAATGCGGAATGCCCGGCGGATGGCCATCCGCCGGCTTTCGGGGAGGCTCGTCGGGCGCGGGGTGAAGTGCGAATTTCAAAGGAACATTCGCAGTAGAATCTGGCAGACCAGATTGGCATAGATGGCGGCCGCCAGGTCGTCGAGGAGGATTCCCCAGCCGGCGGGAAATTTTTCCAGCCGGCGGCATGGCGGGAGTTTGGTTATATCAAATAATCGAAACGCGCCGAAAACAATCATCAGCGTAATTGCGAGGCGGCCGCCGGACTGCGGGGGCAGGAACAGGAGCGTCAGGCAGATTCCCGCGGCTTCGTCGAGGACGAATGGGCCGGGATCTTTGGAATGGAAATCCGTGACGGCGTGCCGGCCGACGATTATGCATAAGATGGAGAAAAAAATAGTTCCCACGGCGGCTGTGGCTATCCAGGCCACGGAACTTGCACCCAGCAATATTAGAATCGGCCAGAGTAGAATGGTCGTAAGCAGGCTGCCCCATGTGCCTGGCGCGCCGGGTAGAAATCCCGCGCCTCCCAAGGTTGCAATCCATCGTCGCAAGAGTAACTCCTCACTTTGCCAGTGCCTTACTGTGGGCGGCGACGTTTCATGGCAAATTGAAAGAACCCCCACCCCAGCCCTCCCCCTGAGTACAGGGAGAGGGGGATAAGCGGGCGTCAGTTATCCGATTACTTTTCCCATCACCGGCCCCGCGCCCTTGCGCTTGCGCGGTACTGCGATCATCGGAACCAGCGTGCGGGCAGCCCGGGCAACGTCAGGATTGGCTTCGCTGATGCCTGGATAGGTCGCGGCCATGCCGGCCAGGAAATGCTCATAAGAATCGCCGTCGAGGGGCAGGTCTACCGGCAGGCGCTTGAGGCCGCTCATCAGCATCGCGTTGCCAAGCTCCAAAGCTGCGGTTCCTTCGCTGCCGGGCGCGATCAGAGGTTCGTCGCGCAAGATCGCGTTTACGAAATTCTGGGTGATGAGTTTGTGCGCGTCCTTTGGTTCGGGGGGGAATTCCATGACCTGATCGTGCGTGGGCGATCCGCGCAGATTCGCCGGGCCGGTTTCACGCAATTCGCGCACGGATTTTTCGGTGCGGCGGAAGGTTACGCGGCCCGGCTCGGAAATCAGGAGGCCGTGATCGCCGGCGATCTCAAGGCGGTTGGTGCCGGGGGCTTCGCCGGTGGTGGTGATGAACTGGCCGAGGGCGTGTTCATATTCGAGCACGGCACTGACTTCGTCTTCGACTTCGATGTTCGGATGACTGGCGCCGATGCGGGCAACGGCGGTGATTCGCCTGGGCATCATGCCGACGAGCCACCAGAGAAGATCAAGGTTGTGCGGGGCCTGATTGAGCAGGACGCCGCCGCCCTCCCCGTCCCATGTGGCGCGCCATCCGCCGGAGGCGTAATAGGCGTCGGTGCGGAACCAGTCGGTGATGATCCAAGTGATTCGTGAAATCGCGCCGATCTCGCCGGCGGCAAGACGCCGTTTCATTTCGGCGTAGATGGGCCATGTTCGCTGCTGGAGCATCAGCGAGAATTTCAATTCGGGATGATTGCGGTGGGCGGCAATGACTTCGCGCGCCTGCTTAACGCTTACGGCCAGCGGCTTTTCACAGAGGACATGCACGCCCGCCTCGAAAGCGGCCATGGCGACGGCGGGATGTTGAAAATGGGGCGTGGCGATAACGACCGCGTCAATCAGCCGCGAGCGCAGCATCTCCGCGTAGGTCTCGAACGCGGGAACATTCCGTTCCCTGGCGTGCTTGTGAGCCAGCGGCGCGTGTGCATCGCACACGGCGGCCAGACGCGAACCGGGAAGATCGTTTAAGTAAGCCAGGTGGCGGCTTCCAATGCTGCCAAGCCCGACAACGCCGAATCGAACTGTGTCCATGGGTGAGTAATGATAGTCAAAATACAGGGTTTGGGGTAGCGCCGGCCTTAACCGGAACCTAAACTGTTTGGAGATCAGATATTAAGATTACGGAATTTGAGTGGCGCATCACCAAAATGCTTATCACAATATTTCGCGGACACCGGAGACGCTTACTTCGCCACATCGGGCTGAAAGCTATCCACGCACGCCTCCAACTGCTTTGCGTCACGCGGCCACTGAACTTCGCTCGCCGTCGCGGTCACCAGAAAAACGCCATCGCTCTTGTGGATTGCCCTCGAATACCAATGGAGAATTCGCCCCGCGACGGTTCCGGTGTATTCGAAAGCGCCGGTATTCTCATCGACTTTCTGGGCTTTGATGACATTGAATCCCGCCTTATCAATTCCGCCCTTCGACAAGGCAATGTAATCATCCATCGTCCCCGATGCCGGCTGCGACATCACATTCACGTTCGGCGCAAATCCATCTGACGCCGGCAGGCTCATCGCCAAAATCATTCCATCGCCGCCGCCCGGCGCCTCCAGCGGGGCAATTGAAAACCCATGTATCGGAAAATGAATCGCGGTGTGCGTTTCCGCTGCGCCCAATAGAGTTAGAAAGAAAATGCCCGCTAAAACCGAATAGCCATTGCACCGCATGTAATACCTCTGTTCAAAAGGAGATAACCAGAACGCCTCAACCTTCAGTTTGCCTGCACCTGATAAATTGCCGGCCGATATCGTGGTGGAGGAATCGGCTTGCGCGATTTCTTGGCTGCTTGAATCCAGGCGGTTTTTGCAATCTGCAATTCAGTCAGCGCTTCGTCCGGCGAAGCGCCGAACGCCGAGCATGCCTTCAAGTCAGGGATGTCCGCGATGTACCCGCCGTCTTCGTCGCTGTAGAAAATATTGATGTGGTAGTCTCGCATGTCAACGATCCGTCGGAGCGCGGTGGCTGCCCGCCGCAGTAGCGCAAAGCGTCCTATTCGATAAAAAGCCCTGGCGAAACGCCGAAATATGCGGCCAGCTTTTGCGCATGCGCTTTGCTTATGCCTCGCGTTCCGCTCAGGATCAGCGAGGCGGTCGGCTGACTGCCAAGCACAAAACCCAGATCGTTGACACTCATTCTCCTTTGCTCGACCAGGAATTTCAATCGCTGGTTCGGCGTCAATTTCGGAAGCGCCGAATCGCGGCGCTTTCGCTCGAAACCTTCGATCAGCAGGATGAGGGTTTCAATATAATCGCGCTCGCCGGTATCCATTTCCTCGAGCGGTTTGGCGGAAGTCAGTCGAACAAGCACAGTGGCGGCCTTGTCCAAGAACGCCTCGGAATGGATTGGGCGCAACGGAAATTAGCGAACCAATTCAAAATAGGAATCGACGCCTCGACGACCATGGGTTGGAGTTTTCAAATGCATCCTTTACTACTCGCATTTCCCACTTTACCGCTTCGTCCCTTTCAACGGATCGGCCTTCGCCGCCTGCACGAACGCGGCATCGCGCGCCCTGCATCCCCGGCAGGACCAGCACGGGTCGGCTCCTTCGTGCTCACAACTCCAGGTTCGCTCAAACGGGACGTTGGCCTGATATCCCAAATCCACGACCTGCCAAGGCTCTAATTCCAGAAGCGGCGTGGTTAATTCCAACTCCGCGAGCCGGCAGGGTAGCTGGAAAAGTTCCATCCAAATCTGGAAAAATTCAGTCACCTGCGCCAGATCATCGCCGTCCGGGCCGACGCGCATGCCGACGTAGATGGCGGCGGCCTGCAATTGGGCGGCGTATTGCGCGGCCATCGCGATCAGCGGCATGAGGGCGACGAGCTTCGGCGCCATCGGCGCGACGGCGCGCGGATCGGCGTTGGCGGCCAGGCCGGGATTGGGGGCCGCGATGGTCGGGAGCGTAATCGTTTGTTCTCGATAGGGTTTGAAAAAGGTTACTTGTTGATCGAATGCGGCCCGTTGGCGTGAGGAGGCGGTCTGCTGGTTTTCGACGTACATCATCACCGGGCGGTGCTTCTGTGCGGCCAGGGCTGTAGTGACGGCGCTGTTGACGCCGCCGTTGTTTAAGACAATTGCAAAGTCTCGGGCCATGGGGTTGCTCCGTGGAAGTCGGTGAATGAGGGATTATTGGCGCGTTGGCGCGCCGCCCAAGGGCGGCGGCTAACCGCAATACCGTTCAACGGCCATTCCAAAAAATCGCGCCTCCGGCCATGATGGTTTTGTCATAAATCACTTTTGG
>Ga0208589_1000407_pt1 | contig 20940 bp, 19 predicted proteins | sample NGESurshal092012_2_FD_184486 | JGI IMG/M metagenome (GOLD analysis project Ga0208589, IMG submission 184486) | Arctic peat soil microbial communities from Barrow, Alaska - NGEE Surface sample F53-2 shallow-092012 (SPAdes) | ecosystem: Environmental > Terrestrial > Soil > Wetlands > Peat ... | reverse complement strand
CAAAAACGCCGAGCGTAACAGACGCTACGCGCAGGCGCTCGCCAGCGGTCTCGATCCCGCCGCCGTCGCCGGGCTGGTGCTGGATGCGATCGAGGCGCGGCGGCTCTATATCTTCACCCACAGCGATCGCCGCGGCGACGTCGCGCAGCGCTTTGCCGGAATGATGGCCGGGTTCGACGCGCTCGACGCCGCAACAGGAGCGGCCGAACCAGCAGGACCATCGTCATGAACTTCTCCGGCAAGACGGCGTTCGTCACCGGCGCCGCCAACGGCATCGGGCTCGGCATTTGCCGGGCGCTGGCGCGCAGCGGCGTCAATATTGTGCTCGCCGACATCGAAGCGGCACGGCTCGAGGCCGCGCGGGCCGAGCTTTCCAGCTTCAACGTCCGCACCCATGCGCTCGAAGTTGATGTCTCCGACGCGGTCGCCTATGAGCGCGCTGCCGACCAGGCGGAAGCGGAATTCGGCAAGGTGCATTTCCTGTTCAACAATGCCGGCGTCACGCTCGGCCCGACGCCACTATGGAAGCTGACGCCTGCGCAACTGGAATGGATTTTCGGCGTCAATATCCACGGCGTGCTCAACGGCGTCAGGACGTGGGTGCCGCGCATGCAAAGGCACGGCGAGGCCGGCCACATCGTCAACACCGCCTCGATCGGCGGCCTGCAGGTCAACCCGAAACTGCGCAACGGCTCCTATGCGATGACCAAATACGCCATCGTGGCGGCGTCGGAGGCGCTGGCGCTCGATCTCGAAGGCAGCCATCTCGGCGTTTCCGTGCTGTGCCCGGCGCTGGTGAACACCACGCTGCATGCCTCCTCGCAACGGCGCCCGGTGCGGCTCGGCGGGCCCTATCAATACGCCGGCGCCGAAGCCGCCAAGGCCTGGCAAGCCCAGGGGCTGCCGCCCGACGAGGTCGGCCGCCGCGTGCTCGACGCGATTGCGAAAAACGAGTTTTTCATTTTCACCCATGAGGAGCCGCGGGAATGGCTCGAGGCGCGGCATGCGCGGCTGATGGCAGGTTTTGATTCGATCGCGCGCTACAACAAAAGCGAGGGCGCGAGCTAGGGCCCAAGGCTCGAACGTAAAGGCAAAGGCGGAACGAGGGTCAGCTCATCCCGCCATCGCCGTTTCTCTTTCGAGCGTCGCAGCTTTTACAGCCAGAACTTTTACAGCCAGAACCTTTACAGCCAAGGGTGCTCGGCACTCTTTCTGTTTTCGTAGGCTTCGATCTTGTCCTTTTGCAACAGCGAGAGCTCGATTTCGTCATAGCCGTTCAGAAGACTCTCGCGCGAGAACGCGGCGACGTCGAAATGGTCGACCTGCTCGTCCGGTCCGGTAACGGTCTGCTCGCGCAGGTCGACGGTGATTTCGGCGCCGGGGAGTTCGGTCAGAAACTGAATCAGTTCATGCACCCGCTTGGCGCTCAGCCGGACCGGCAACATGCCGTTCTTGAACATGTTGTTGTAGAAGATGTCGGCGAACGAGGGCGCGATGACGCAGCGGATACCGAAATCGAGCAGCGCCCAGGGCGCGTGCTCGCGGCTCGATCCGCAACCGAAATTCTCGCCGGCCACGAGGATCCTGGCTTTGCGGAAAGGCCCCTGGTTCAGCACGAAGTCCGGCCGCTCTTCGCCGTTATCGTTGTAGCGCCGTTCCGAAAATAGCGCCTTGCCGAGACCGACCCGCTTGATCGTCTTGAGGAATTGCTTGGGAATGATCGCGTCGGTGTCGACATTGGGAATTCCCATCGGGGCCGCCACGGCCTTCAGCTTTTCAAACTTCTCCATCACCGTTTTCCTCTCGTATCTTCTCGGTCAACGTCGGTCGTCCGAGCCCGATCAAAACCAGCGGCGTATTGGGCGACACGCCCGAAAGTTCGCTGTCCACGATCTTGACCGCATTGGAATAGCGGCTTTCGCCCGATACGTCGACCAGGTGACTATCATACAGCAAAACCGCGCCGAAAAAGGCATCGGCGAGGTCCTCAGGGCTGAACAGGTTCATCGATCTGAAGGAATCCTGCCAGTTTCCGACGGTCGTTCGGACCACGGCCGCATGGCTGCGTTGCAAACGCACGTTTCCGCGCCGGTCGACGATCCTCAGCGAATGCCGCGAACCGGTTTTCGGAATATAGACGAACGCCCCCGGGGTGTCGGCGGCGAGCTCGATTTCGTCCTCCGACAGACGCAGCGACCTTGCCGCGATCCGGCGGGCCTGCCGCTCCGAAACGGTCTCCGTTTCGCCGCTGCTGCGGAGCGCAGCGGCACCCGTGGCGATCGCCCGGATCCTGCCGGTCTGGCGGTCGATCTCCACCGAAATATCGACCGTCTTCGGGTCGGCTCCGAGGCGGCCGATCGCTTCCAGCGTTTCTGCGCGCAGGTGCGCGATATCATCGGACGACGGATCGGGATTGACCCTCTCGACGACTTCGCGAACCATCGCCAGTGCCGCCCCGATCGAGGAGATGATCTCCGCATCCTTCGCGATCTCGGACCGCAGACCCAGTTGCTCGGCGACGGTCGGCAACAAAGCGCCGATGCCGCCGCCGGTTCCGACCAGCACCTGCTGGTCCTCGTCAAGCTGGTAGTCCTTGATCAGCGTTCGAATGGCTGGGATCACCTTGCCCGCCGCCGAGGCGAGTACTTCCCTGGCCAACGCGACGATGTCCTTGCCCAGCATTGCCGCGAGTGGCGCGAAGGCCGCGCGGGCGGCTTCCGCCGGGGCGTAGCAATGCATTTCCGGCTGCGTCAGCCCGGCGGCATTGGCGGCGCAGGTGGTTGTCAATGCAAAGCGGCCATGCCGTTCGGTCTCGATCGCGACGAAGTCGTCGCCGTCACCTGACTTCGGTTCGAACAACAACACCCTGGCGTTCTCGAAAACCCCGGCGGGCGCGAAGCAGGCGTATCGGAGCCCGGCAATGTGGGCGCTTCTCGGTCCGACCTCGCGCACCGAACCACCTGATATCCTGATCAGGCTGCCGCCGGCGACCCCCAACACGCGCACGTCGAGCGAATTGACGAACGTATCGTGGCCGCCAACGTTCGCGTAGGTCACGACCGGACGCCCGGCCTTGACGACGCCGAGGTTGGTCGAGGTGCCGCCGACTTCGAAGTAGATCCCGTCGGACATGCCCACATGCATCAACGAGCCCGCAACGCTCGCCGCGGGTCCGGACAGCATGGTCATCGCCGGCCGATGCCGCATTTCGCTGATATCCATCACGCCGCCGTCGCCGCGCATGATCATCAGCGGCGCATCGATGCCGGCGTTTTTCATGCTCGTTTCGGTCAAATTGGCGGTCGCGATCATCCTCGGCAGGATCGACGCATTGATGACAGCGGTGCGCGTTCTTGTCGTCAGTCCGTACAGCCTCGTGACCTCATGCCCGCACGTCGTCGGAAGACCGAATTCGTCGCCGACCTCACGAACGAGTTCCTCGGTCGACGTATTGTCGACACCGAATGCGGCCGATGCCACCAGCACCTGGGCGCCCTCGGCGCGGAGCGCAGCCACGGCCTTCTCGATCGCCTTCCGGTCCAGCCCGTCGCTGAGCAGAAACCGGTTGCAGGTATGGAGTACGCGGCCCGGCGCGAGTTCGATCGGATCGATGCGGACCTGCGCCTCGGCGAGTTTCGCGGCCTTGGCGCTCGCCAAACCCAGGATTCCGACCCGGGCCACGTCGCCTTCCAATAGCGCGTTGGTGGCTTGCGTCGTGCTGTGGGCGAGAAGCACGACCTCGCCGGCATCGACGCCGGCATCGCCCAGGACGCGTTCGAACACCTGAATGACTCCAGCAGCAACACCGTCCGGATGGTCATGGGTGGTATGAACGGACGAACGCCCCACGACGCGGCCGTCGAAATTGTCGATCAAGGCGGCTTTGGTGAAAGTACCTCCGACGTCGATTCCGATGCGATAGGAATTCTTGGTCAAGACTTCGTCCATTATCCATCCGGGCCATCGGAAACGACCCTAATAACCCTTTGATCCGGTTGGCTTCGTACGCGGGCTCAATCCGCTCGCGGGTTCTCGTACAAACTAGCTCAGGGTGGGGTCAACCCACAATCGCCGCATGAGGGAGTGCGTGCGCGGCACGCCGGCCGTTCAAGAATAGCGCTTCAGTTCATCGCCCCCGCGAAATGCACCAGCCGAACAGTTTCGGCCCGCAGCGCCGCGAGGATTTTCGTCAGGTTCTTTTCGATCCGCTCCAGTGGACCGGCGACGCCGATCGCGAGCGGCCGGTGGGTCGACGGTGTCGGCATCACCATGCCGACCACGCCGACGCCGCGCGTCACCATCCCGCGCGACAGGCAATAGCCGTCGCGGCGGACCTGCTCGATCCCCGATTTCAGCCGGTTGAGCGACGAAAGGCCGCGGTCGATCTTTTTCAGGCGCACGGTGCGGCGGTAGATCCGCACGACATCGGCATCGCTCTCGCCGCTGAGCAACGGCCAGCCGACGCCGGAATGCACCAGCAGCACTTTCGTGCCGACGGAGGTGTAATATTGCAGCGGCTGCTTGGCGCGCAGGATATCGACGATCTCGACATAGATGTCGGTCACGGTTCCCAACAGGATGGTTTCGCCGAGCTTGCGCCCGATCCGGTGCACCGCCTCCTGGATCGGCCCGGTCTCGTAATTCGCCGACGTCACCCAGCCGCCGAGTTGCGACAACCGCAACGTCGGCAGATAGGCGCGCGAGGTGCTCTCGAACGAAAGGTAATTCAATTGCGCCATGGTTTTCAGCAGCGCCGCCGCGCTCGAGGTCGGCATGCCCAGGGAGTCGACGACATCCTTCAGCCGCAGCGGACATTGCCGCTCGCGAAACAGTTCGAGGATATCGAAGACCCTGCGGGCCGATTTTGTCAGTTCGTTCGACACGGTCTCAAGGCTAACCCGGAAGTCCGGCCCCGCGCTACGGCGCGTAGTCGATATGGGCGCGGATCGAATGGTTGGCGGCATCGATCCAGCCGAACTTCTGCACCGCCGCGATCATCCTCGTCAGCCCGTCCTGCCACCAGGCCTCCGGCGCAAGCGAAGGCCACTCCCGCAACGCCCGCTCGGAAATCCAGGCATGGTCGCGATCGTGACTCACCGCGACGCGGCCGAGCAATTCGGCCTCGACGGCCGGATCGTCGAACCGGCCCTCGATGCGGACCGAAAACGCCCCGAAATTATCGGGCTCGTCGATCTCGACCGAACGGTGTGAGGCGATAATCCGGATCATCATGCTCTTTGCTCCGTTTCGCGATTGCCCGAATTGCTGCTGCCAAAGTCGCCGCGGCCAGGTCCGACGCGCCGGCAAAAGGCTGGGGACGAACAAAAAGAAAGGGTTGCAATAGGCGAATCAACTCAACTCGGGCATACTCGCCCGCGGTATCGACTGCGTATGTACCACTCGCGTGGCCCGCGTTAGCGGCGAATTCTGTACGCGTACGGATGCTTTTCATCAAACGGCGATCGGCCCGGCAATTCGCATGCCGCGGTTCAGTGCGCGGCCAACCGCGCGCGAGGACGCTCCAAAACCGGCAAGGGGATCTTCGAGAAGGTGATCTTCGAGATGCGATTTCAGATCCTGGCGCTGATGATCTCCCTCGCGGTCAGCACGCTCGCGGGCTATGCCCTCGCCGTCCCCCCGACGGCATCGCGGGCGAGCCCTGACAGGTTTGCAGCGGTCAGCGACCCCGGCCAACGGTCCGCGGCGATCTTTACCGAATTCGGCAACGAAATGGCTTGGGAGCCGGCGCAAACAGTCAGTAGCGGCGGCGATTGATTGGAGAATGGTGGGCGCGACAGGGATCGAACCTGTGACCCCCTCGATGTCAACGAGGTGCTCTCCCGCTGAGCTACGCGCCCTAAAGGCCTTGTGACGGGTCGGGTCCGTATATCGGCTCCAAAGCGGGCAGGCAAGGAGCCTTAAAGGACGCTTGCAGGCCGTTTGGGAGCCCTTTTGGCGGCGAATCAGGCCGCCAGCATCTTGTTCACTTCGCTGACCAATTCGCGCAGATGGACCGGTTTGGCCAGCACCTTGGCGTTCTTCGGCGCTTCCGAATCGGAGTTCAGCGCCACGGCGGCAAAGCCGGTGATGAACATGATCTTGATGTCGGGATCGAGTTCCGAGGCGCGGCGCGCCAGCTCGATGCCGTCCATTTCGGGCATCACGATATCGGTCAGCAGCATCTCGAACGGCTCCTCGCGCAGCCGCTGATAGGCCGAGAGGCCGTTGTCATGGGAGGAGACCTCAAAACCCGCATTTTCCAGTGCCTTGACCAGGAAGCGGCGCATGTCGTTGTCGTCTTCGGCGAGCAGGATTTTATGCATGGCGGTGGTCGTTGAATCCCAATAGGAGATCGCTGCGCCCACTAAGCCCGACAGAGAGTAAATTTCGGGTGAAAGAGGCTCGAGCGCAGGCGGTGGCTAACCCATTTCTCTACCGGAACGACCGGCAAAGCAATCAAGCTGCGGGTTGAGAACCGTTCCACCCGGTTTGAGGCTTTTTTCGCTTGGCAGATCGGTTGCGACACCCGACAATGCGTTCGGATAAAACCTCCGTTTTTCTGGCCGAATTGATCCGTCCAGGCCATCGGATTCCAGGGACGGCGCCCGAGGATGACCCAGTTGGACGGCGAATTGTCGCCCCCATTCGAGATCGTGGAGCCGGCGGAGTGGCGGGCGCCGATCATCTTCAATTCGCCCCACTCGGGCTCGGTCTACCCGCAGGATTTCCTCACCGCGTCGCGCATCGACCTGCCGGCACTGCGCCGCTCCGAGGATTCGTTCATGGACGAATTGATCGGGGATTTGAGCCAGCGCGGCTTTCCGGTGGTTCGGGTCAACTTTCCGCGCTCCTATGTCGACGTCAACCGGGAGCCTTACGAACTCGACCCGCGGATGTTCACCGGGCGGCTGCCGAGTTTTGCGAACACAAGATCGATGCGGGTGGCCGGCGGTCTCGGCACCATCCCGCGCGTGGTCGGCGACGGGCAGGAGATCTATCGCGAGCGGCTTTCCGTCGACGACGCGCTGGCGCGGATCGAGGCGCTCTACAAGCCCTATCACCGCGCGCTGCGCCGGCTGATCAACAAGGCGCATCAGAGTTTCGGCACGGTGATGGTGATCGATTGCCATTCGATGCCGTCGATCGGGGTGTCGCGCGACGAGCCGCGGCGGCCGGACGTGGTGATCGGCGACCGCTACGGCACCAGTTGCGCGCCGCTGGTCCCCGACATGGTCGAGGAAACCATGCGCGCGCTGGGCTATTCGGTCGGACGCAACAAGCCCTATGCCGGCGGTTTCATCACCGAGCATTACGGTAATCCGGCCAGCGGCCTGCACACCGTGCAGCTTGAGCTCAACCGCGCGATCTACATGGATGAACGGCGGCGCGAACGGAGCCCGAGATTCGCGCAGGTGGCGGCTGACTTTGCCATCCTGGCCGACGCGCTGGCCGCCGTTTCGCTGGATAACCTCGGACCGTTCCAGGCCGCCGCGGAGTAGAGCGCTTCATCGCGCGCCCACGCGCCTCGGCGCTGCTGAAAATAATCGGCTTAAAATAATTGCAGACAGAAAAAAGGGCCGCTTGAATGAACAAGCGGCCCAAGTCTAGGGAGGAAACGCCCAAGGAGGGCAGCGATAGCGCGAGGCGCTACCGCACCGCAACAATATGCGACCGCGCTGCACAAAAAGCAAGGGGTTTTGTATCGTTTCCGGTGCAAAACCGCCAAACTGCGCAAGCCGATAAAGTGTCAAATAAGTCATTTAATTCAGTATGTTATATAACATATGAAGGCGATTTCCAACCTACTCTCGATTTCGTGATCCAATCGGTCACCAAAAATGCACGCCTGAGAGCGGTTGATTCGTGCATGCAAAATGCCAGTGCCGATTGGCGGATAGAAGTGCGCCGCTTGCCGGATTGAGCTAGGCAATACTCCGGATTTGCAAACCCCACCCGGACTAAGGAACAGCCGTGACGGTTATCGATTTCACAGCCTTCATCGGCCGCCTTGCGACTGCCTCCGGTGAAACCATCCTGCCGTTCTTCCGAACCTCGCTCGGCATCGACAACAAGAGCGCCAGCGATTTCGATCCCGTCACCGAAGCCGACCGCGCCGCGGAAGCGGTGATGCGCCGCCTGATCAAATCGAACTTTCCCCAGCACGGCATCGTCGGCGAGGAATTCGGCAATGAGCGCGAGGACGCCGACTACGTCTGGGTGCTGGACCCGATCGACGGCACCAAATCCTTCATTTCAGGTTTTCCGATCTGGGGCACGCTGATCGGGCTGTTGCACAAGGGCACGCCGGTGTTCGGGATGATGCATCAGCCTTATATCGGCGAACGCTTTTCCGGCGACAGCGGCTCGGCGCATTATTCGGGGCCGTCGGGCGGACGGAAGCTGACGGTGCGGCGCTGCGCATCGCTGAAGGAGGCGACCTCCTTCACCACCAGTCCGCTGTTGATGAACACCGCCGACCGCGCCGCCTTCAGCCGGGTCGAGGCCGCGGTGCGGCTGACGCGCTATGGCGGCGATTGCTATTCCTATTGCATGCTGGCCGCCGGCCATCTCGATCTCGTGGTCGAGACCGAGCTTAAACCCTACGACATCGCGGCCCTGATCCCGATCGTCACCGGCGCCGGCGGCATCGTCACCACCTGGGAAGGCAAGCCCGCACAGAATGGCGGCCGCATCATCGCCGCCGGCGATGCCCGCGTGCATGAAGCGGCGATGAAAGTGCTCAACAGCTAGCGCTGGAACTCCTGAAATAACATTCGGCCGGCGCGCGCCGATTGACTATAGCGTTTTCGAGCGAAGTGGACGCCGGTTCGCGTGAAGAAAACGCGTCAAAACAAGAATCTAGAGCTTCGGTTCTGATTCAATCAGAACCGATCATGCTCTAGGCAGCGCCTCACCGCTGCCGTAGGATTTACCCAGCGGCCTGAAACGCGACGAGCAAGCGCGGGAGGCAGCCGGGAGGCTCCATGCGGATTTTCAAACCGGTGATGTTCGGCTTGTCGCTGCTGCTCGCGCCGCTGGCGGCCAGGGCGCAGGATTATCCGAACCGGCAGATCCGGCTGATCGTGCCGTTTCCGGCCGGAGGACCGAACGACATCATCGCCCGGCTGGTCGGCCAGCGCATGTCGGAACTGTTCAAGCAAACCATCATCATCGACAACCGCAGCGGCCAGGCCGGCGTGCTCGGCACCGACGTCGTCGCCAAGGCAGCGCCCGACGGCTACACCATCGGAATCGTCAGCGCGAGTTCGCTCGTCATCAACCCGACGATGGAAAAAGTCGCTTACGACCCCAGGAAGGACCTGGCGCCGGTCACACTGGTGACGACGGTGCCGGAAATGCTGGTGGTCGCGAGCAACGTGCCCGCCAACAACATGGCAGAACTGGTCGCGCTGGCGAAAGCGCAGCCGGGAAAACTCAATTTCGCCTCCGCCGGCGTCGGCGGGTTGCCGCATCTTGCCGGCGAACTGTTCAAGCTGACCGCCAAGATCGACATCGTGCACGTGCCCTATCGGGGCGCCGCGCCCGCGATCAACGACCTGTTGGGACAGCAGGTGCAGATGGTGTTTCTCGACCTGCCGGTGATCCTGCCGCAAATCCAGGCCGGCAGGTTGAAGCCGATCGCGCTTGGCGCCCGCCAGCGCGCGCCGACCGCGCCCGACGTCCCGACCACCGCGGAGGTCGGCATGCCCGACCTCCTGATCGAGAACTGGTACGGCATGATCGCGCCGGCCGGAACGCCGGAAAAGATCATCGCGGAAATCAACCGCGTCGCCAACGAGGCGATGAACGATCCGTCAGTCAAGCAAAAGCTCGCCGATCAGGGCCTCACGGTGGCCGGCGACACGCCGGCGCAGTTTCGCGCGTTCATCGACAGCGAAACCACGAAATGGGCGAAGGTGATGAAGGACGCCGGCGTTCCGATCGAGAAGTAAGCGCTGCTGTTGCGGCGAGGTACGCCCTAATAATCCAGCCGTCCGCGCAATTCGCCGAACGGAATCATGACATGGGTCCGGAACGCTTCGCGTTGCCGCAGCTCTCGATACCAGCGCTCCACTTGCGCCAGTGGAGGCCGTTCGATCTGCAGCTCGAAATAGCGGTAGAGCGAGGTGCCGGCGGTGATGTCGGCGAGCGTCAAATCATCGCCGAGCAAAAACCTCCGGCCCTCGAGCAACCGGTCGAGCTTTTCGAAATGCCCGCGCAGCGCGCCAACGACGCGCGGATCGCCGGCCAGTTTCGCAGCACCTCGGGGGTGCGGTAGAAGCCCCAGAACACGCCGACCAGGAAGTCCGGCTGCAACGAGGTCTGCGACCAATCCATCCAGCCGTCGACCGCGGCGCGCGACGCGGCATCGTCCGCCCAGAAGCGCCCGGCGGCGCCGCGCGCGGCGAGATAGCGCAGGATGGCATGGGATTCCCACACCACCGTCTCGTCGTCCCTGATCACCGGCACGCGGCCGTGCGGATTCATGGCCAGGAAATCCGGCGCTTCGAGCCCGCCAAAGCTGCCGCCGGCGTCGATATGCCGATGCGCCAGACCAAGCTCGCCGATCAGCCACATCACCTTCTGGACATTGAATGAGCTGCGCCGTCCCCAAACCCTGAGCATCTTCATCGCTCCCTGACGCTGCGCGGCCGTTCTAGTGCTGCGCGGCCTTGCGCAGATATTCCACCAATTGCTTGGCCGGCCGCGGCAAGGTCCTGAAATTGCGCGCGCAGATCACCAGCCGCCGGTTCGCCCAGCCGTCGCGGATCCGGACGATCGCGATCGCCATCGATTGCGCACAGCGCCGCGCCGCCGCTTCCGGCACCACGGCGATGCCGACATCGGCTGCCACCATCTGGCAGATCGCATCGAAATCCCGTAACCGCGCCCGGACGCGAAAACGCATGCCGAGCTGGGCTGCATGTTTCGAGATGTGCAAATTGAGCGCCGTCGAATTGGTCAGCCCGACGAAATCGTGACCGGCGGCCTCCTGAAAATCGATCTGGCGCCGGCCGGCAAACGCGCTGCGCCGCGCCGATACCAGCACCAACCGGTCCTCGGTGAACAGAAATCGCTCAAAGCTGTCCGGCAAGGCATGCTCGGCCGCAAAGCCGAGATCGGCCGCGCCGCTGGCGATCGAGGCTGCGATATCGGTGCTCTCGCGTTCCTCGACATCGACATTGATATCGGAATGTTCGCGCAGGAACGCGGCGAGCGCCTTCGGCAGATGTTCCGACAGGCCCGACGTATTGGCGAGCATGTGCACGCTGGCCCTGGCGCCGCTGGCGAAGGCTGCGAGATCGCCGCGCAGCGCGTCGGCCTCGTGCATGATGATGCGGGCGTGATCGAGCAGGCTTTCGCCGGCCGCGGTCAGTTCGACGCCGCGCCGGCCGCGCTTGAGCAGGGCTGTGCCAAAAGCCTGTTCCAGTCCCTTGATGCGCGCGCTGGCGGAGGCCAGCGCCAGGTGGACCTGCATCGCGCCGCCGGTGATGCTGCGCGAATCGGCCACCGCGATGAAAAGCTGCAGGTCAACCAGGTCGAACCGCATGGATCTTTGCAAGGCTCCCTGCCTTCGTCATAGCCGAAGGCCAATTACGTAAGCTCCAGATTGTGCCAATCATGCCGATCGGTCAATGTGCCGGCATGTTCGAGCCTGTCCTGTTTCTCATCGCGGCGGCCTTCCTGATCGCCGGCTTCATCAAGGGCGCGCTGGGCCTTGGCCTGCCGACGGTCTCGATGGGCCTGCTCGCGGTCACGATGCCGCCGGCGCAGGCGCTCGCGATCGTCATCGTGCCGGCGATCGTCACCAACATCTGGCAGACCTTCGTCGGCCCCTATCTGCGCGATATCGTCCGGCGGCTATGGCCGCTGTTGATCGGGACCGTCGCCGGCATCTGGCTGAACGCGGGATCGCTGACCGGACCCTATGCGCATTACACCACCATCGTGCTTGGCATCTTGCTGGTGCTCAATTCCATCATCGGCCTTTCCAAATTCAGCTTCAGCGTGGCGCGCCGCAACGAAAAATGGGTCGGCGGCCTCGTCGGCCTGGTCACCGGGATGATCTCGGCCGCGTCCGGCGTGCAGGTGATTCCGTCGGTGCCGTTCCTGCAGGCGATCGGCATGGAAAAGGAGGAACTGATCCAGGCGCTCGGCGTGTTCTTCACCGTCGCGACCCTGACGCTCGGCTTCAACCTCACGTCGGCCGGCCTTTTGACCGCGGCCACCGCGCTGCCGGGCGCCGTCGCCATGGTCTGCTCGTTCATCGGGATGTTCGTGGGCCAGTCGGTCCGCTCCCGGCTGCAGCCCGAACTGTTCCGGCGCTGGTTCCTGATCGGAATGATCCTGCTCGGGATCTATCTGGCCGCGAGCGCGCTCTACGAGATCTATCGCGCCTGAAGGGCGGCGATGCGGACGCCGAGATAGACGAATACGCCGCCGAGTGCGCGGTTGATCCAGACCAGCGCGCGGCCGGACTGCCGCAGGCGAGAGGCGGCGCGTGCCGCCAGGGCCGCGATGGTGAAACACCACAGCGTGCCGGTGGAGATGAACATCAGGCCGAGCAGGATGAACGCCGCCGTCTGATGCGGCGAATCCACCGAGACGAATTGCGGCAGGAAGGCGAGGAAGAACAGCGCCACTTTCGGATTCAGCACGTCGGTCAAGACGCCCTGCCAGAACACCTGACGCAATGAAAGCGTCGGTCGCGGCGCGAACGGGCCGTTTGCGGTTGCCGCTTTGTCAGTCGAAGCGCGCTGCCGCGACAGCAGCATGGTGACGCCGATGTAGCAGAGATAAGCGGCGCCCGCCCATTTGATCGCGGTGAACGCCACCGAGGACGCCATCAGCAGCGCCGACAGGCCGATCGCCGTGCCGAACACATGAACCAGGCAGCCGCAACTGATGCCGAGCGCCGCCATCATGCCGGCGCGCCAGCCCAGTTGCAGGCTGCGGCCGACGATGTAGGCCGAATCCGGCCCCGGCGAGATATTGACCAGCACCGCCGAGACGACGAAGAGCCAGAGGTCGTGAATGCCGAGCATGGTCATCATCCAAACAATGGCGTGCCGGGCACGAAGGCGTCGAACGCCGCCCAGAATTGCGCACGATAGCGGTCCTGTTCCTGCAAAATCTCATGCTTGGCGCCGGCGATCACCAGGTGCGAACCGGCGCGCAAATGATAGGCGAACTCCTCGATCGCCGGCGTCGAGACGACGGTATCGTTACTGGCGGCCAGCATCAGGATCGGCTGGCGGATTTCGGACGGATAGTCGGAGGCCCGAAAGCCGCGCATCGCGGTGAAGGCGGTATCGGCCCACGCCACCGTCGGTGAGGCGATGCCGAGCGTCGGGTCTTCCTCCAGGATCGCGGCGTTGCGGGCATAGCGCACGGGATCGCTGGTCAGGGGATTGTTGACGAACGAGCTTGCCCCGACCAGTTCACCGCTGCCGCCGGGAACGTAACGGCCGCCCTGCCCGGCGAGCCGCAGGATGCGCAGCAGCGCGCGTGCCGGGAACGAGGTGCGGCGTCCCGGCAGGTCGATCATCGGCGCCGACAAGACCATGCGGTCGAACCAGCGCTTGCCGGCATGCGCCACCCGCAGCATGACCGCGCCGCCCATCGAATGCGCCAGCGCGAAATGCGGCGGCGGGCAATCCGGCAGCACCACCTGCTGGACAAAGGTCTCGACGTCGATCTCGAAGTCGGAGAAATCGCGGACGTAGCCCTTGCGCGGATCGCGCAGCCGCCGCGAGGAATGGCCCTGCCCGCGCCAGTCGATCATCGCCACCGCGAAACCGCGGTCGCGCAGGTCGCGCACGGTCTCGAAATATTTTTCGATCTGCTCGCCGCGTCCGGAAAACACGCAGACAGTGCCCTTGCGCCCGGCCGGCGGCGCCCAGCGGGCGAACCGCAATTCGGCGCCATCAGGCGTCTTGATGGTGCCGCTGACGTAATCTTCCGGGGCGGGATTGGAGGGAATCGAGACCAGCGTCATTTAGGGGCAACCGGGTAGGTGAAAAGCGCTGAAAATCAAGGGAGCGGCGGCAAAAAGCGACGCATTCCCGTCCTCTTGAACACGCCGGGACCCCTCCCATATCACCTTCGTGCAGGCCGCTACAGTGGCTGCACAGGACAAAAGCCCGGCCCGATGGCGGGCGGGTTAACCGAAACAGTCGCTCAATGGAGGACTACCCTATGCGTACCTACGACCTCACCCCGTTCTATCGTTCCACCGTCGGTTTCGACCGCTTCTTCTCGCTGCTCGATCAGGCCCCCGCCGACGGCAGCCCCGGCTATCCCCCCTACAATATCGAGCGGACCGGCGAGAACGACTATCGCATCACGGTTGCGGTGTCCGGCTTCTCGCAGGGCGAGCTTTCGATCGTCGCCAAGGAAAACACCCTGACGATCAAGGCCGAGAAAACCGCCAACGAGAACGGCAAGGACAAATCCGAGGTGCTCTATCGCGGCATCGCGGCCCGCGCCTTCGAGCGCGTGTTCCAGCTTGCCGACTTCGTGCAGGTGAAGAACGCCTCGCTCGAGCATGGCCTGCTCCATGTCGATCTCGTCCGCGAGATTCCCGAGGCCAAGAAGCCCCGCAGCATTCCGATCTCTTCCGGTGCGCAGGCTCCGCAGGTGGTCGACGGCACGGCTGAAAAAGCCGCCGCCTGATCCGGCTTTGGCTTTCGGCAGATATTGGCCGTGAGCAATTAAAGCGACCTGCGAAAACGCCCCGGGAAACCGGGGCGTTTTTTGTTGTGAACGTCATTGCGAGGAGCGAAGCGACGAAGCAATCCAGGGTTCCGCGTGTGGCTTCTGGATTGCTTCGCTACGCTCGCAATGACGAACAATGATTCACTCCAGCCCCTGCACCTTCGGCATTTCCCTGGTCGGCTGGATCTGCGGCGCGGGTTTGGCCTCGATAACGGCAGGTGGCGCGGCGGGTATCGCCGCTGGCTTTGCCTGCGCCATCGATTGCGGCGTTGGTTCGGAAGGTTTTGCGGGTTCAGAAGTCTTGTCAGAAGCCTTGGCGGCCGCGATCGTCGGTTCGGCGGGGCGCTGCGGCATTGCCTTCGGCAGCGGCACCGCGGGCGTGCGGCTTGCGACATGCGGCACCGACGCTGGCGGCCGTGGCGGGCCCCTCACCGCGCTGACCGGGGGCACCTCTGCCGGGCCATAGGCCACCGCCACGTTCGGATAGCCTCGCGCATAGCGGACGATCCTGCCGTCACGGGCATCGATCACCAGCCGCCCTTCGCCGCCGCCGCGATCGAGCACCGCAATCGTGTAGAACAGGCCGCGCTGTTGCGGGGCGCCGAGTGGGGAAAACCCGTTGTCGCGGAGCACCGTGTAGACCTCCGGCGCCGGCAGCAGGCGCGGACCGTAATAACCGGGCGCTTGCGGCGGCATCGCCGCATAGGGGCCGTCGAAATCGGAAACGGCGGAATATAGCGGCCGGCTGGCTTCATTCGGCGCCAACATCTGGGCATTCGCCGATGTCGCGGCGAGCAGCAGCCCGGCCGACATCACCCATCCCCTGCAAAGCTTCATCGCCTGTCACTCCTGTAACGCCCCGCCTGTAAGACCCCCTGGGACCGGAGCGTTGGCCGCCCCTTCGTCCCAGGCACAATTTCGTTGTGGATTCCGGCAGTCCTTGGGCCGGATCGCGGCACGTTTGCCTCAAATACAAGACTGAATTACCGGGCCACTTGGCCGGCCGCCGCACCGGGGCGGAGCTGCCATGCGGCCGGGGACTTCCACGCGCTTGTATGATAGAAAAAAATTTGGCATGGTCGGAGTTAGGACAGTATCACTGTCTCAATTAACGGTGCAGACCCGGCACAGGGATTGCAGCGAAATCGGGCGCCGGCGCGCCAGGAAGTTAAAGGCAAGGTCGTTCCTCAGGGACGTGGAACGCCCAGGCCTTAATTTACGAAATTGCGGCTCGCGGAGGACGAGCGGTGGCCCGGTGGGTGCCGCAAGCGCCCAAGGTGCGCCGACGACAACGGTGAGGCCCTTGCCGGATTGAGAGGACGTTGAGATGAGCGGGTCGGAGTTCGAGCGCGAAAACATCGTGACGGATGCGCTGTCGGCGGCCCCGGATTCGAAACCGGTCGAAGCCTCGTATCAACAGCCGCGCGAACATGACTGGCGTCCGCCGGCCGAAGGCCTCTACGACCTCAGCCTCGAAAAGGATTCCTGCGGCGTCGGCTTCATCGCCAACATCAAGGGCCACAAGTCGCATCAGATCGTGTCCGACGCGATCAGCATCCTGTGCAATCTCGAACATCGCGGCGCCGTCGGCGCCGACCCGCGCGCCGGCGACGGCGCCGGCATCCTGGTGCAGATTCCGCACGCCTTCTTTGTGCGCAAGGCCGCCGAAATCGGCTTTCAACTGCCGAAGCCGGGCGACTACGCGGTGGGCGCGCTGTTCATGCCGAAGGAGACGGCATGGCGCAACGTCATCAAGAGCATCATCGCCGACCAGATCAAGGACGAGGGGCTGCTGCTGCTCGGCTGGCGCGACGTGCCGACCGACAATTCCTCGCTCGGCGAAACCGTCAAGCCGACCGAACCCGCCTGCATGCAGGTGTTCATCGGCCGCAACAGTGCGGCCAAGACCGACGACGAATTCGAGCGCAGGCTCTATATCCTGCGCAAGTCGATCTCGCAGGCGATCTATCAACGCCGCGACCGCGGCATGGCCGGCTATTACCCGGTCTCGATGTCGTGCCGCACCGTGATCTACAAGGGCATGTTCCTGGCCGACCAGCTCGGCAGTTATTATCCCGATTTGCACGAGCCCGATTTCGAGAGCGCGCTGGCGCTGGTGCATCAGCGCTTCTCCACCAACACCTTCCCGACCTGGTCGCTGGCGCATCCCTATCGCATGATCGCGCATAATGGCGAGATCAACACGCTGCGCGGCAACGTCAACTGGATGGCGGCGCGGCAGGCTTCGCTGAGTTCGAACCTGTACGGCAAGGACATCAGCCGGCTGTGGCCGATCTCGTACGAAGGCCAGAGCGACACCGCCTGCTTCGACAACGCGCTCGAATTCCTGGTGCAAGGCGGCTACTCGCTGCCGCACGCGGTCATGATGATGATTCCGGAAGCCTGGGCCGGCAATCCCTTGATGGATGAGCAGCGCCGCGCGTTCTACGAATATCACGCCGCGATGATGGAGCCGTGGGACGGCCCCGCCGCGATCGCCTTCACCGACGGCCGCCAGATCGGCGCCACGCTCGACCGCAACGGCCTGCGCCCGGCGCGCTACCTCGTGACCAGCGACGACCGCATCGTGATGGCGTCGGAAATGGGCGTGCTGAAGATCCCGGAGGAGCAGATCGTCACCAAGTGGCGGCTACAGCCCGGCAAGATGCTGCTGGTCGACCTCGAGGAAGGCCGCCTGATTCCCGACGACGAGATCAAGGCACAGCTCGCCCGAAGCCATCCCTACCGCGAATGGCTCGGCCGCACCCAGATCGTGCTGGAGGAATTGCGCGACGCGCCGACCAAGGGCATGCGCTCCAATTTGCCGCTGCTCGATCGCCAGCAGGCGTTCGGCTATTCGCAGGAAGACATCAACATCCTGATGACGCCGATGGCGGCCACCGGCGAGGAAGCCGCGGGCTCGATGGGCAACGACACGCCGATCTCGGCGCTGTCGGACCGGCCGAAGCAGCTTTTCACCTATTTCAAGCAGAACTTCGCCCAGGTCACCAACCCGCCGATCGACCCGATCCGCGAGGAGCTGGTGATGAGTCTCGTCTCGATCATCGGGCCGCGGCCGAACCTGTTCGACCTGCAGGGGCTCGCCTCCACCAAGCGGCTCGAAGTGCGCCAGCCAATCCTGACCGATGGTGATCTCGAGAAGATCCGCTCGATCTCGGATATCGCCGACAGCCATTTCAAGTCGCGGACGCTCGACACCACCTTCCATGCCGGCTTTGGTGCGGCGGGCCTCGAACAGGTGCTCGACGAACTCTGCGCGCGCGCGGAAGCCGCCGTCCGCGAGGGCGTCAACATCATCATCCTGTCCGACCGCATGGCCGGCTCCGACCGGATTCCGATCCCGTCGCTTTTGGCCTGCGCCGCCGTGCATCACCATCTGATCCGCACGGGGTTGCGCACCTCGGTCGGCCTGGTCGTCGAATCCGGCGAGCCGCGCGAGGTGCATCATTTTGCCTGTCTCGCCGGCTACGGCGCCGAAGCGATCAACCCGTATCTGGCGTTCGAAACCATCATCGCGATGAAGGACCGCCTGCCCGGCTCGCTCGACGACTACGAGATCGTCAAGCGCTACATCAAGTCGATCGGCAAGGGCCTGCTCAAGGTGATGTCGAAGATGGGCATCTCGACCTATCAATCCTATTGCGGCGCGCAGATCTTCGACGCGGTCGGACTGAAGGCGGATTTCGTCTCGAAATATTTCGTCGGCACCCACACCAGGATCGAGGGCGTCGGCCTTGCCGAAATCGCCGAGGAAACCGCGCGCCGCCATGCCGATGCGTTCGGCGAAGCGCCGGTGTACAAGAGCGCGCTCGACGTCGGCGGCGAATATGCCTATCGCACCCGCGGCGAGGACCACGCCTGGACCGCCGAATCCGTCTCCACGCTGCAGCACGCGGTGCGCGGCAATTCGCTGGAGCGGTATCGGGCTTTCGCAAAAATCCTCAACGAGCAATCGGAGCGGCTGTTGACGCTGCGCGGCCTGTTCAAGATCAAGAGCGCCGAGGACGAGAAGCGCAAGCCCGTGCCGCTCGACCAGGTCGAACCGGCCAAGGATATCGTCAGGCGGTTCGCCACCGGTGCGATGTCGTTCGGCTCGATCTCGCGCGAGGCGCACACCACGCTCGCCATCGCCATGAACCGGATCGGCGGCAAGTCCAACACCGGCGAAGGCGGCGAGGAATCCGATCGCTTCAAGCCGATGCCGAACGGCGATTCGATGCGCTCGGCGATCAAGCAGGTCGCCTCCGGCCGCTTCGGCGTCACCACCGAATATCTCGTCAACGCCGACATGATGCAGATCAAGATGGCGCAGGGCGCCAAGCCCGGCGAAGGCGGCCAATTACCCGGCCACAAGGTCGACGCCACCATCGCGCGGGTGCGGCATTCGACGCCCGGCGTCGGCCTGATCTCGCCGCCGCCGCATCACGACATCTATTCGATCGAAGACCTCGCGCAGCTCATCTACGACCTCAAGAACGTCAACGAGGAAGGCCAGGTCTCGGTCAAGCTGGTCTCGGAAATCGGCGTCGGCACGGTCGCCGCTGGCGTCGCCAAGGCACGCGCCGATCATGTCACCATCGCCGGCTTCGAGGGCGGCACCGGCGCCTCGCCGCTGACCTCGATCAAGCACGCCGGCTCGCCCTGGGAAATCGGTCTCGCCGAAACCCACCAGACGCTGGTGCGCGAGCGGCTACGCAGCCGCATCGTGGTGCAGGTCGACGGTGGTTTCCGTACCGGACGCGACGTCGTGATCGGTGCGCTGCTCGGCGCCGACGAATTCGGCTTTGCCACAGCACCCTTGATCGCGGCCGGCTGCATCATGATGCGCAAGTGCCACCTCAACACCTGTCCGGTCGGCGTTGCGACGCAGGACCCGGTGCTGCGCAAGCGTTTTACCGGCCAGCCCGAGCACGTCATCAACTATTTCTTCTTCGTCGCCGAGGAAGTGCGCGAGATCATGGCCGGCCTCGGCTACCGCAACTTCAACGAGATGGTCGGCCAGACCCAGATGCTCGACCAGTCGACGCTGGTGGCGCACTGGAAGGCCAAGGGTCTCGATTTCTCAAAGCTGTTCGTGCGCCAGAAGGAACAGCCCGGCCAGAAGATCTATCACGCCGAAAAGCAGAACCATCATCTGGAAGCCGTGCTCGACCGCACGCTGATCGAGAAGTCGCGCGCGGCGCTCGACCGTGGCGCGCCGGTCAAGTTCGAGGCCGTTATCAACAACACCGACCGCAGCACCGGCGCCATGCTGTCCGGCACCGTGGCGAAGATCTACGGCCATAGCGGCCTGCCGCACGACACCATCCAGGTCAGCCTCAAGGGCACCGCGGGCCAGGCGTTCGGCGCCTGGCTGGCGCGCGGCGTCACCTTCGATCTCGAGGGCGAAGGCAACGACTATGTCGGCAAGGGGCTGTCGGGCGGTCGCATCATCGTCCGGCCGCCGGCCAATTCCGGCATCGTGCCGGAACAATCGATCATCGTCGGCAACACCGTGATGTACGGCGCGATCGAGGGCGAATGCTATTTCCGCGGCATCGCCGGCGAACGCTTCGCGGTGCGCAACTCCGGCGCGATCGCCGTGGTCGAGGGCGCCGGCGATCATTGCTGCGAATACATGACCGGCGGCATCGTCGTGGTGCTGGGCAAGACCGGGCGCAACTTCGCGGCCGGCATGTCCGGCGGCATCGCCTATGTGCTGGACGAGGCCGGCGACTTCGAAAAGCTTTGCAACATGGCGATGGTCGAACTCGAACCGGTTTTGTCGGAAGAGATGATCAACGAGAACACCTATCACCACACCGGCGATCTCGAGGCCCATGGCCGGGTCGACGTGTTCAAGGACCTGCTCGATTCCGACGTCGAGCGGCTGCACATCCTGATCACGCGCCATGCCAAGCTGGCGGGATCGAAGCGCGCCGCCGACATTCTCGCGAACTGGAAGATGTGGCTGCCGAAATTCCGCAAGGTGATGCCGGTGGAATACCGCCGCGCGCTGAAGGAATTGAAGGCAAACGCCGACGCCGAACCGAAAATCGCGATCGGGGCGTAATGTTATCCTCATGGTGAGGAGGCGCTTGCGCCGTCTCGAACCATGAGGCCACAATCGGGCCTGCATCCTTCGAGACGCGGCGAAGACGCCGCTCCTCAGGATGAGGGTCTGGAAGAGACTGGGAACGACGAAGCTTAAGTTGCAGGGGC
>Ga0208589_1000406_pt1 | contig 20980 bp, 17 predicted proteins | sample NGESurshal092012_2_FD_184486 | JGI IMG/M metagenome (GOLD analysis project Ga0208589, IMG submission 184486) | Arctic peat soil microbial communities from Barrow, Alaska - NGEE Surface sample F53-2 shallow-092012 (SPAdes) | ecosystem: Environmental > Terrestrial > Soil > Wetlands > Peat ... | reverse complement strand
ATGGCCTTCGTTAGCTGCTGTTCGGCGTAGTAGATGTCCTCCAGTTGATGCAGGAACAGATCTTCCATCGATTTGATGTCTTTGGTGAAAATTCCCATCCGTTCGCTCCTTCATGATTGGACTCTCAAAACCGCGACATACGGGATTTGTTCCGGATTCCTTGAGGTCGGCTCTGTCGCAGCGAAGCCGCTGAGTCCTTGGCTACGCTGCGGCCTCGTGAAGGCTGTGGGCAGCCAGCTCGATCGGTTCATTGGATCCTGCTCACACGGGGGCGCCTGCCCGAAATGTCGGGCTTCCGACAAGTGTTGCAGCAGGGTGAACGGTAGCATTCGCGACGCACGCTTCAGGCGCGCGAGCAAGACGCAGCGCGCGATCACCTGATCGCTAGTGGAAGTTCCAGTCTCAAGCGAAAATAAAATCGCGACGGAACCAATTTTTGGATGTCGACACTAAGACGTATACGGAATCTAATTGGTGAGATCACCGCCCGAAATGGGCTTTATCGGTGACTGAGAGAATTGTGCTCCCGCCTGATCCAGAGAAGCGACGTGGAAGAGAAAGCCGCCAACACCAAGCTGAACTCATCACGCTCGCAAGCGCGTCAACGACAAGGCTTCGGCCGTCTGAACTCTAATGTCGGACGGCGGCCGTTGCTTTGCTTCGGCCGCCGCCGGTTCATTGAAGAATGGTCAGACGCTGACCATCAACTGCCTAGCACCATCGAAACAACCATACCGACGATGCACAGGCCCATGGCGACTGTTGCGATCCAGCCGAGCCAATAGACCGGTCCCTTAACGATGAGATCGCCCATCACCGATTGGCGGCGCACCAGCAGCATCATGATGACCATCACTGGCGCGGCCAGGACGCCGTTGACCACGGCGCTCCAGTACAATGCCTTGATCGGGTCAATGCCGACGAAATTGAGGGCGACGCCGAGCGCCACCGATACAGTCAGCACGGCATAGAACGCGACGGCTTCCCTCGGCTTGCGCGACAGTCCGACCGGCCATTTGCGGCCTTCGCCGATCGCATACGCGGTCGAACCCGCGAGTACTGGAATGGCGAGCAGGCCGGTGCCGACGATGCCGAGCGCGAAGATGAATTCGGCGAACGCGCCCGCGACCGGCTTCAGCGCCTCGGCCGCCTGTGAGGAGGACTGAATATCGGTCTTGCCAGAGGCGTGCAGCGTGGCCGCCGTCGTCATGATGATCGCGATCGCGATCACGTTGGAAACCGCCATGCCGACCAGCGTGTCGATCCGGATGCGCTTGTTTTCCGCCTCCTCCTTTTCGGGCTCTTGCTTGAGCGGCTTCTTGTCGGGGTCGATGCGTTGATCTTCGGCCTCCTGGGAGGATTGCCAGATGAAGAGATAGGGCGAGATGGTGGTGCCGAGGATGGCGACCAGCGTGGTCAGGAACGCGCCGCTCCATTGTATTTTCGGGATCAACAGGCCCATCAACGCTTCGCCCCAGGGCACCTTGACGACGAACAGCGCGATCACATAGGCGAACAACACCAGCGTCAGCCATTTCAGGATCGACACGTAGCGTTGGTAGTTGAAGAGGATCTGCGCCAGCACGGACACCGCGGCCAGCGCGACGACGTAGAGCGGCGCCGGACCGCCGATCAGAAGTTTTGTCGCGTCGCCCATCGCGCCGAGGTCGGCGGCCACGTTGATGGTGTTGGCGACGAACAGCAACGTGATGAGAGACCAGATCACCGGCGCGGGATAGTTGCGGCATACGTTGCCGGCGACACCATGACCGGTGACACGGCCGATGCGGCCGGAGATCTCCTGAATGGCGACCATCAGCGGATAGGTGAACAGCATGGTCCAGCCGATGCCGAACCCAAGCTGCGCGCCGGCCTGGCTGTAGGTGCCGATCCCCGAGGGATCGTCGTCGGAGGCGCCGGTGACGAAGCCCGGACCCAGCCGCTGCAAAAAGCCGTCTTGTTTCTGGTTCTCGACCAGCTGCCTGCGTTTTTTGGCTGTCACGTGATATTTGTTCCTCGCCCGAATCGCACCTTAGCCGATTTCCGGCCGTCGCAAGTGAAGGTCGCCGGACACCGCCTTAAGTGCTGTTTCGTACACAGGGTTGCGGGTGCCGCTAAAGCGGGGGCATTGCAGCAGCACGTGAAACCTGCATCATGACGCTGGAGTGGGGCGGGCCGATGCGTCGATGGATCATTATGGCTTTGTGCCTCGGCGTGCTCGCGCCGGCTTGGGCGCAGCAGGACAAGAAGACCGACGATCTGAAGCCGGCCGATCCGGACACCGGCGAAAGCACCGTCGAGGAAACAACGCTCGGGCTGCTGCCGAACCCGTTCGAAAAACAAGGCATCAAATTCGCGCTGACCTATATTGGCGAAGTGTTGGGCAATCCGACCGGCGGCGCCAAGCAGAGCGCGATCTATGAGGATCGCATCAATTTCGCCGTCGATGCCGATCTGCAAAAGCTGTTCGGCCTGAACGGCCTGACGTTCCACGCCAACATGTTCCGGATCGACGGCGGCGGCCTGTCGCGGGGCGCGGTGCTCAACCTGCTCGATGTCAGCGGCATCGAGGCGCTGCCGACCACGCGGCTCTATGAAGCCTGGTTCGAGCAGAAGTGGAACGGCGACAAGATCGCGCTGCGGGCAGGGCAGCTCGCCGCCGACACCGAATTCGCGACGTCGAAATACACCGACGTGTTCACCAATGCCTCGCTCGGCTGGCCCGGCATCTTCGCGGCCGACATGCCGGGCGGCGGTCCTTCGCCGCCGCTGGCGGCGATGGGCGCGCGGCTTCGCGCCGACGTCACCGACAATCTGACCCTGGTCGGGGCGATCTTCGACGGCAATGCCGCCGGCCCCGGACCCGGCGATCCTCAACTGCGCGATCGATATGGCCTGAACTTTCGCGTCAACGATCCGCCGCTACTGCTCTACGAAGCGCAGTTTCAGTGGAATTCAAAGAAGGGCGATCCGGGACTCGCGGGCAAGTTCAAGCTGGGCGGTTGGGGTCATCTCGGCGATTTCGCCGATCAGCGTTTTGACACCGCCGGTTTGTCGCTGGCAAATCCCGCTAGTTCGGGCATGCCGGCGGGCCTGACCGGCGACTACGGCGTCTACGCGATATTCGAGCAGAAGCTGTTGCGCGTCCACGGTGACGTCGATCGCGGTGTCGGCATTTTTGCCCGCGTCTCCTACGCGCCATCCGACCGCAATTTGATTGACTTCTACGCCGACGGTGGCCTGGAGCTGGTCGGCCTGGCCGACACACGGCCAAAGGACAAGTTCGGCATCGCGGTGGCCTACGCGCACATTTCATCGCAGGCGCAACTGCTGGATCGGGATTTCCAATCGTTCTACGGACTGAGCTGGCCGGTCCGGACCTCGGAGACGGTGTTCACCGCGGTCTATCAATACGAGGTGAAAGGCGGCGTGACGCTGCAGCCCAACATTCAATACATCAGCCACCCCGGCGGCGGTGCGACCGATCCGCTCGGGACCATGCCGGCCGTGCCGCTGAAAGATGCTCTCGTTTTGGGAATGCGAACGGTTGTGAAATTCTAATCGTGCAGGCGTCGCTGCTCACCGCACATGGCACATCTCGGTTTTTATGATCACGCGTCCGGCCCCCGCGTCACGGCTTGTCACGAAGGGTAGCCCAACGGGTTAACTCCGTTTGGCGTTGCGCTCGGACATGGCTTTCTGACAAACAAACGAAGCCTCCATGGAGAACGAACTATCGGTTTTCCGCTCCAAGCTGGCGAAGGAAGCTGCGGTAATCCGTTCGCACCCACTCTTCGGCGAGACGGCCCTCGGCGTCAAACCGGAAGATATTTGACAAATCCCAAACCACCCGTTCGCCGTTCGGAGGTAGAGGGCCGGCCGGTGAATGTGTGAACTCACGGACGAATCTTCCCTCGATCCACGTTTGGCACGCTATGTATTTTTCTTCGACGATAATGATACCCCTACGAATGGAGCGATCATCGAAGGCTGCGCGCACAGATTTAAAGTAGGTTGTGAGCCCGCCATAGTCCGTCTCGAAACCGCCGGGTCCGTGAAAACGGAACTGTTCCGTATCGAAGTAGCTGTCGGTCTCTGACTGATCACCTCCGATGACTTCGAGTTCACCAGCCTTGACCAATCGGGCTACGAGTTCGTCGCGCGAAAAATTCAATTTCACTACCCTTCGTACATCATCCCAGCGGATCGCGGTATCCTTCATGGCCATGAGCTCTCCTACTCTGGCGATCAGGCCGACTTCCGGTGTGGCTTGGCCGCCGGCTTCTTCGCCGCCGCCTCCTTCGTCGTTTTCTTGCCGGCGATCGGCATCAGCATCTCCTTCTGGCCGGGCGCGGCCCTCTTGGATTTCTTGGCCGGCTTTTTCGAAGCAGAAGGCGCAGCGGCTGCACCGCCGACGCTCCTGCGCAGCGCCTCCATCAGGTCGACCACGTTGTCGCCACGCGGCCGCTCCTTCGGAGTGATCGCCTTGCCGGCGCGCTTCTGGTTGATCAGATCGACGAGGGCGGTTTCGTACTGGTCTTCGAACTTTTCGGGCTCGAAGCGGCCGGCCTTCTGCTCGACGATGTGCCTGGCGAGATCGAGCATGTCCTTGGTGACTTTGACATCCTGGATGTCGTCGAAATATTCGGCAGGATCGCGTACTTCATATGGGTACCGCAGCAGGGTGCCGATCAGACCCCTGTCCATCGCCTCCAGCGCGATGATGTGCTCACGGTTGGTCAGCACCACGCGGCCGATCGCGACCTTGTCCATCTCGCGGATGGTCTCGCGGATCACCGCGAAGGCGTCATGTCCGACCTTGCCGTCCGGACGCAGGTAGTAGGGGCGGATCAGGTAGCGCGGATCGATCTCGCTCTTGTCGACGAACTCGTCGATTTCGATGGTCCTGGTCGATTCCAGCGCGACGTTCTCGAGTTCTTCCTTGGACACCTCGACGAACGTGTCGGTATCGACCTTGTAGCCCTTGACGATGTCCTCGCTCGCGACTTCTTCGCCGGTATCGGCATCGACCTTGGCGTACTTGATCCGGTGGCCGGTCTTCCGGTTGAGCTGGTTGAACGAGATCTTCTCGGATTCCGAGGTGGCCGGGTACAGCGCGACGGGACAGGTGACGAGCGAAAGGCGCAGGAAGCCTTTCCAGTTGGCGCGGGGGGCCATGATACGCAGGACTCCGTTTCGAGGCGGCTCGGACTCAAGGCGAATGGCGGACCTTGGTTCCGACAGCCCCGGTGCATCCACGGTATGATTTTTTTCGGTTTCGGCCTTCGGCGGACTCGACTCTTTTGTTCCTTATATGTTCTACTCATGAAATGATCGACCGACCCGCAAGCTGGCGCATGCCGACGCCCAAACAGATGGAAAAACTGGCTGCCGAAGCAAGCCGAAAACCGGCGTTGCCGGCTGGAGTCCCTGAGGAGGCACTTCCACCCGAATACTGGCAATCACTGCTCCAGGACCCCCGAGCCCTCTCAGGCGGACTGCAAACCCGCCAGAGGTGCTTGTCCGAACTCCAGCGCCATGTGCTGCGCGTTTCCTGCCGCCGCTGCGAGCGGATAGTCGAGATCCAGACCGTTGATGCGGTACGCCTGTACGGGGGCAAGGCGGCCTGGAAGGACGTCGCGCAGCGCCTGCTTGACGACACGTGCCAGGTTCGTACCGGCCGGCACGAAGAAGACGGCTGCTGGCCGTCGTTCGAGTAGTCGCCGGCGCTCCGCCGGCCACCGGCTGACGATCGGATCCGGATGGCGCCGAAACATCATCCCACACCTCTTTCCGGAGGAGACCGCAAGGCTCTCGGCAAGGAGCTCGGCAAGGCGCGCGCGATGACCGGCATTCTGGCCGCGCAGTCGGCCGAGATGCGGGCCAACGCCGAGACCATGCTGCAACAGGCCGACCGGCTGCTCTGCGAAAGCTGGAACGAGCGGATGTGGAGCGACGGTGAGCCGATCGACCCGTCGCCGACCGTCGATCAGGCCGTCAACGGCGGCTATCCGTGGCTGGAAATCCAGTGCTCCCGGTGCAAGACGCCGAGCGATGTCGATCTCGCCGCGATGAAGCATCCGCCGACCACCTTCGTCCACGACCTCGCCAGCCGGCTGCGCTGCCGAAAATGCGCCGCAGCGGGCCGACGTCCGGCGGCCACCTTGTTGCAACTCGCCTGGCAGCCGCGCCACCCGCAAGCGGAGGTCTAGGTTGCGCCCACAGCAGGAATCATCGACCGTCGATTGCTCCGACCATGGATGGGCGCCCAAGGTGCAGACCGCAACCGCATACCTCGAAGCACTCAATCCCGAGCAGCGGCGCGCCGTCGAACACGGTGCCACGGGAGGATTGGCCGCTGCGCCACTGCTCGTCATTGCCGGAGCGGGATCCGGAAAGACCAGCACCCTCGCCCATCGCGTCGCCCACCTGATCGTCCAAGGCGCGGACCCCCGCCGGATTCTGCTGATGACGTTTTCGCGGCGCGCGGCGTCCGAGATGACCAGGCGGGTCGAACGGATCGCGCGCAAGGTTTTGGGTGACACCGCCGGGATCATGACGGATGCGCTGACGTGGGCTGGCACCTATCACGGCATCGGCGCGCGCCTGCTGCGTGAATACGCCGAGCAGATCGGTCTCGACCCCGCCTTCACGATTCACGACCGTGAAGATTCCGCAGACCTCATGAACCTGGTCAGGCATGAGAGGGGTTTTTCGAAGACGGAAAGCCGTTTCCCGACCAAGGGCACATGCCTGTCGATCTATTCGCGCTGCGTCAACGCCGAGATGCCGATCGAGCAGGTCATTGGTACATCCTATCCTTGGTGCTCGGGGTGGGCGGCGGAACTCAAGGAGCTGTTCGCAGGCTACGTCGAAGCCAAGCAGAAGCAGAACGTACTGGACTACGACGATCTCCTTCTCTATTGGGCGCAAATGGTCGGCGACTCCGGTCTGGCCGAAGATATCGGAAGCCGCTTCGACCACGTCCTGGTCGACGAGTATCAGGACACGAATCGCCTGCAGTCCTCGATCCTGCTCGCGCTCAAACCCGGAGGCCGCGGCCTGACGGTGGTCGGGGACGACGCCCAATCGATCTATTCGTTCCGCGCCGCGACCGTTCGCAACATCCTCGATTTTCCAGACCAGTTCTCGCCGCCGGCGACAATCATCACGCTCGACCGCAACTATCGCTCCACGCAGACCATCCTCGCCGCCGCCAACGGCGTCATCGGCCTCGCCAAGGAGCGTTTCACCAAGAACCTCTGGACCGAGCGCGCCGTTGCGGCAAAACCTCAACTCGTCTCCGTCCGCGACGAGGCCGACCAGGCGCGCTTCATCGTCGAGCGCATCCTGGAGAACCGCGAGTCCGGCACGCTCCTCAAAGAACAGGCCGTTCTGTTCCGGACATCCAGCCACAGCGGCCCGCTCGAAATCGAGCTGACGCGCCGAAACATCCCGTTCGTGAAATTCGGCGGACTGAAGTTTCTCGACGCCGCACACATAAAAGACATGCTGGCACTCCTGCGCTTCGTCGAAAATCCGCGAGACCGCGTCGTGGGCTTCCGGCTTCTGCATCTGCTGCCCGGCATCGGATCCGCCACCGCGCAGCGGGTGCTCGACCATATGGCAGAGGCTGCCGACCCTCTCTCGGCGCTCGCCAGCATGCCAACGCCGCCCCGCGCCGGCGACGACTGGAAAGCGTTCGTCGAAGCATTGGGTAATCTCAGATATTCGGAATGGCCCGTGGATCTGGAGCGCGCCCGGATCTGGTATGAACCGCATCTCGACCGCATTCATGAGGATGCCGAAACGCGGCGGGCAGATTTGATTCAGCTCGAGCAGGTCGCCTCCGGTTATCCATCGCGCGAGCGTTTCCTGACCGAACTCACTCTGGATCCGCCCGATGCGACCAGCAACCAGGCCGGCGTGCCGCTGCTCGACGAAGATTACCTGATCCTGTCCACGATTCATTCCGCCAAGGGGCAGGAGTGGAAGTCGGTCTATCTGCTTAACGCAGTGGACGGCTGCATGCCTTCCGATCTCGGCGCCGGCACATCAGCGGAGATCGAGGAGGAAAGGCGCCTGCTTTATGTCGCGATGACCCGCGCCAAGAACGACCTGCATCTGATCGTGCCACAACGCTTCTTCGTCCACGGACAGCAAGCGCACGGCGATCGTCACCTCTATGCTTCGCGGACGCGCTTCATACCCGAGAAGCTGCTCGGACTGTTCGAGCGCGCAGCATGGCCTGTTGTGCCCGCTGGAGCTGCGGCACGACCGGCCGGCCAAGGGCCCAAGCTGGACATCGGCGCCCGAATGCGCGGAATGTGGCGATAAGTTCCTCGGAGAAGCAGCGAGACTTTCGGGCTGTGACCAATGCCGCCTTCCACGTTGGCTTACTACTGAGAATGGACATCGCCAGACCGGTCCGGCATGTCTCAAACGTGCCAGAAGCCGGCATCAGCTTGAAACGGAAGAGACCACCAACTGAGGCGGCCCGGCGGGGCCGTGAGTACCCGCCGGGCCTGACCAAAGCGAGGTCAGGGTCGCTGAGCAGTCGCTTGGCTGAGTTGGTATACTTGAGTGGTCCGGCGCGAAACAATGTGGCTGTCGGAAATCGGGTGGCTAGCGCCGCTAGTTTCAACTTTTGTCGTTCTCAGGAAGCGGGAGAACGATATGCGCAAATTCCATTCTATCGCGGCACTAATTGGCGATGGCCTTCGGCCAGAGCTACAAGCATTGTTCGACAGGCTAGCGATTGATCCTCATTCCGGCCTGTTCAAGAGAGCGGACGGCATGTCGCAATCCGGTCCCGACCCCAAATCGGAGACTGCTCGGGTGGTCACTCCAGCCCCTAAGCGAGTGGCATAAGACTTGTTAGCGTCGTTCGCACGAGTGCTCGCTAGCTTGGCAGGCCCAATCAATTCGCGCGCTTCCAAATCACATCGACTACGTCTGCACCCGGAGGACGGACGGTGAGGGTCAATTGTTGGCCTGCAATAGCGACATAGCGCTTTTGGTTCGTAGCATTCCAGTGTGGAAAGGAACTGCCTTCAAGGTGAATTGCGATGCTGCTATCTGCTTCGCTTATCGAATATGTTCCGAAGTAAGTTACCGCCGTTTCTTTGTTTTCGTCAGGGGTACCTAGCCATAGGGCATTGCTCGCATAGTTGGTGCGATCTGATCGCATCACAGTGATGATGTATCGCCCACCGTCATCAAAGAAGGCGATGCCTTTCGGGGTAGCCCCATAACGTTCGAGCTTGGTGTCGTCGCCTTTTTCTGCTCCGCCCTTGCTGTGTCCCTACAGCAACGAATCCTTTGTTCCTTACACCGGAACAGCGCATTTCGATTTACGTGACGCTCGGCGTGTTCTTATCTCGCCGCCACCGGGGCGGGGGCACTTTCATAAACAATCAATTTTCGAACCCGGAACCGCAGTGCGCAAATGCCTGCGGCTTTTTCAATGGCGGTCGTGCGCAAAAGACAACGACCCCGGCGCGCCGATAGACGCCGAGGCCGCTCCGATGTTTTGTGCCATGGGGGGATGGCACGCTGAACCAAATCACATATCGGGGCCTTTGTTCCTGCCGGCTAATCAGCCATCGGCGGTGAGCAATTTTGACCAGACGAAGCGCTGGGACACCGGTTAGATTTGACGTGTGTTCGATCGGCGGCCCTGCATCGGAATGCCCCCCTGCCCCGCGTCCCGATCCAGGGTATTTCTTCGAGCGGGCGCACCAGCCGGCAAAATCGAATTGCAGCAAGAAGGTCAGCGAATAATTCGCTAGATAAAGGTGATCGCTGTTTTGATCATTGCGCCGCCTCCCTATCGATTGGGCGGCTCGGTGGCAGCGTTCCGGTGAAAGTCACTAACGACCGGCACCGCTCAAGCCATGGGCGCGGATGCACCGCCGCCTTGAGCCGGGATTGCCAACGGCCTGACTGATAGGTTTCGTTTTCCATCCGCCACGCGTCGCCGGGCTTCCATTCGACACTAAACACGCGCACGCCGGTCGCATCGATGGTGAGCTGCATAGGCGTCCGGTCCGAGTGATAGGTCACCGTCAACCCGTTCCGCACCGCTCGGTGCCTTCCCTCTACCATGCGGCCCTGCCTGCCGACGAACTTTATGGCCAACGCGCGCGCTTCGTACAGGTCGCATTTCCAATCCGGGTCATCGGTCAGGATTTTCATGCCGCGAGTTTGGCGGGCGTTGGAACCGAATTCAAGATCAGCGGCGGCCGGCGAAATTTAGAACCGTTCGCAATCGCGCCATTCGCGAGCCTGATTAAGCAAAAATTAGGACCTTAGAACCTATTGCTTTTCGATTCGCCGAAGTTCCCACGAAACCATTTTGAGACACAGCCGAAGCCGTTTTTGCTTGGTCGCGAAATCGTCCGGAGGCCGACTCCCCACATTATCAATGCGATCGACCACTAGGAGATTGCCATGACTGCAATTGCAAAAACCTTCTTGAATGCGGTTCCCGCGATCTCGACCGATTTCGACATTCTTAAAACAGTCGCCGTTTTCTGCGGGGTTGGCCTGTGTGTTTCTCTAATCTTGGTGTCCTACGGCTTGGACCTGAGCGGAGGCTTTTTCTAAACGCTCACCGCCGATCATCATCATCAGGATGCACCCACCGATACGGCGTGGTCTGGCGCGTCTCTGTCAACTTGATCATGTTAACGGGCGGCGCATATCGGCCCTTCCAGCACGACCGGCATTTCAGCGCGGCATCAAGTTTCCAGTACAATTAACTTTTCAAAAGTGAGCAAAACAGAACAGCGGCGGAACTTCGAAAGGTTGCAGCCTGGGCCATCAGCGCCCGTCACGGCATCTATCGGTGACTGAGAGCCCGGTAACGCTCGCCGCCTGATATAAGGCGAAGCATCATGTTTCCACGCTCACGACCGCTCTGTCCGAAACGCGCAACCACGACAATGCTCGCCCGGATAACGCCCGGCCCATCAGGCTTTGGCATTCGGACCTTCGAATGACCGGCTTGCAACTACATTCATCAGCTCGTAGTCGACCTAGCCGATCCCATGACATCAGCCAAGACAAACGGCTGGCTTCGCGGTCAACTGCACGCCCCGACCTAAGCCAGTGCCCCGCTACTTTTTCGATGTTGCAGACGGCCACCGGCTTTTTGATAAGTCAGGACTTGTTTGCGACGACGATTTCGCCGCCATCATCAGGGCGGCCGTGCTTGCCATAGGCGTTTCGCTCGACAAGCCCGAGGATGATCCTGAGCGCCGCGTTGCTATAATTAATGACCAAGGTCGTGAGATTGGCACCGTCCCGGTGTATTCGAAACCTTCGGCAAAACATCCGGCCAGCAAATAGCTGTAGGGCTTTAAACGCTGGATGCATTGATGCCCACAATAATGTAGCTAAGCTAATCACGCAAAGGACCATGACGGCGACGGTGATCCAAATCCAACGGGGTGTTGGCACGAGGATGATTGATCGGCCCGCACGTGGTCAAAGGCATCATTGGCAAAATTTACAGCCCCAGTGTGAGGTCCGCTGTTCCATTTTGCTCGGTCAGGGAAATTTTTGCGTTGCTATTACGGCTCGCGCTTAATCTCGGGCTTGTCATGCAGGACCGCATTCAACAACGAACTGTGAACTTCAATTTTCCCGTTGTAGCTGATGAGACCCAGCTTTCGGAATTTGTTCATGAAAAAGCTGACGCGAGATCGAGTCGTGCCGATCATTTCGGCCAAGGTTTCCTGACTGATATTGAGACTGATCGGTTGAGGGCTGCCTTCTTTGCCGAAATTCGCAAGCAGAAGCAGCAACCGCGCTAATCGTTTTTCACTCGAATTGAAAAGCTGATCGATTAAGTCCTCCTCGATCCGGCTATTGCGGGTCAGCAAATATGCCATGAACATCTCGGAGAAGTTCGGTTGATCGTGAAGCGCCGCGAGCATTGCCGTCTTCGTGATGGCGGTAATCAGACAGTCTTCGATCGCAGTCGTGGTCGCAATGCGCACCGCATGACCGTTCATGCAGCCTTCGCCAAAAAACTGACCGGGTTCAAGAATCCCGACTACCGCCTCCTTGCCCTGTTCCGATATGACAACAACCTTGACCCGACCTTTCTGAATGTAAAAGATTGAGGCCGCCGGTTCTCCTTGGGCGAAAATGATCTGGTCCTTTTGAAATTCTAGGATAGTTTTACCATCGCCTACGGTGGCGAGAAACGCCTTGGGATCAAAAGCAGTCTGGGTGGTATTTTTCGCCATTTCCGGTCTCGTCCCGCGGTGGGACTTTACCTTAGCCATTACGGCCTTAGCGGTCCGGGATAAACTGCCGCTATGCGGCCTTACCCAGAGTAGAACTATCACACCGCATCGGCAATATAGCTCGTCGGGGCAATTTCATTAAAATCTCACTGCGCCCGATCCTGCGCCGGGTGCGGCAACGGACCCTCGTGACCTCGCACCCAAGCAAGATCAAGAATATCAATGTAGCCGCCGTAAGGCTGGTATCGAATGGGAGGTGTGGATGCGCGCGCCGTGGGGTGAGGCCAAAGCGTTGCAACGGCCATTGCCGGATGACGCGCTCAAGATCGTGATGCGCGGTGCGGACAAGGAAGATAGGGCGGCAGCATGAGGGCAAACCCGTGGGCCTTGTTGCTAATAACCTCACCAATCCTGTTGCTTGCATTGGCAGCAACGTTGCTTGCGGTCTTTCGCAGTTTTAGAACAATGCAGATAGGGATGGGCGTTGGCGTCGTGATATCAAGGTATGAGAATCCCGTGCTTTTCTGGATGACGGTCGCCCTGCAATGTCTAGCGTTGATCACCGTCCTTGTGATCACAGGCGTGGTACGCTTTGTCTCGCCACGTTCCAACTTTATTTAATCGGAACCATGAAACTCTAAAGCAAGATACACCTGCCGCATGAAATTCGCTACTGATCGACCTTACGCCGACCCCGAAGCCGCCGCGCGCAAGCTGACTGAAATCGCCAATTCGGTTGAAGCCGTGCAGGACGGCCGCATTCATATCGAGCTGATCAACGGGCCGTTCCTGTTCGAATTCAAGGCCAGCCCTCAGGAGTATGGCGCAGGGCTTGACGTCGCCATCGCGCGCGGCTGGCTGGTCATGCACTAATCCGGGACTTACGTGAAGTTCACCCAAGCCGGCGCGGAATTGTTCGCGTGAAAGAGGCCGCCAATTGGAGCGACCTTATTGCGTCTCCGATTCAATGCGGTTGCACCAGAAACAGCGAAACACCTTGACCTGAGGTTTACCGCCCATAGCGGGCAGTTTGCCTACAGGCTGCATTTCAGCGTGGCACTTCTCGCACTCGCGGGACTCGCGGACTTGGGCCATCCAACGATGATGTGCGCCAAACCAGTCGGAACCATGAAGATTTTGCCCCGTAAGACTACGGCAAAGTGCGCCAACCGAGGCGGCCTTACCCGTCGATCTCGCGGAGCTTTTGTTCCAGTTCAGCGATCAGCACATTGATGCGTTGGTTTGTGAGCGGGTCCCGAGCGGCCCGCGCCGCGCGATATTTCGCGATTTCAATTTCGATCTCAGCTCGCTCACGCGCTCTCACTTTACGGCCGCGACGATGACTTCGCTGTCCCCACACGCGGCGCAGTAATAGGTCCGCAGGTCGAAGCCCGGCTCCTCCGGCTCGATTCTGGTCAACACCAGCGGCCGTCCACATTTGGAGCAAGGCGGCCGAAGGTTGTCCACAAACTTGAAAGCCGGAGGGTCTGTCATGGCGGCGACCACCCCGCGCCTTATTCGGCCGGATAGCCAGCCATTTCGCAGAGAGAGCGAGAGGTCAGCAAAACGCCGTCAAACTTGAAACGAATGCAACGGATCGGCCGCCACGAAGAGGACGGCTGCTGGCCTTCCTTCGAGTAGTCGCCGGCGCCGCCGGTCTGCTGCCTAGCTCTTGGATTGTCCGGATGGCGCCGAAGTATCATCCCACGCTTCTCTCTGGCCGCGACCGCAAGGCCCTTCAGAAAGAGCTGGGCAAGGCGCGCGCGATGACCGGAATCCTCGCCGCGCAGTCGGCGGAGGTGCGCGCCCAGGCCGAGACCATGCTGCAGCAGGCCGATCGGCTGCTGTGCGAAAGCTGGAACGAGCGGATGTGGAGCGACGGCGAACCGATCGACCCGTCGCCGACCATCGACCAGGCCATCAACGGCGAATTTTCCTGGCTGGAGATCCGGTGCTCTCGCTGCAAGACGCCGAGCGACGTGGACCTCGCCGCCATGAAGCATGCTCCGACGACCTGTGTGCACGACCTCGCCGGCCGGCTGCGGTGCCGGAAATGCGCGAAGGCTGGCCGACGGCCGGCAGCGACTCTACTACAACTGGGCTGGCAGCCGCGCCATCCTCACCCGGAAAACTAAAATGTGCAGTTGTGACCCGTTGCTCAGCCGACTCCTCTTCACGAACTCCCTTGTCGTCGATGTCGACACGAAGACCAAAGTCCAAAACCCGACACACGTCTGCTAACCACAACGTGCTCGGAACGGTTTTTAGATCGGAACGAAAGACCCTTTGGTCACTTTCTAAAGCGGCAGGGGAATTTTGAATGGTATTCGCAGGCAAGCGGCCGGTCGTGCTCGTCGTGGAAGACGAGATGCTGCTACGTATCAACGCGGTGGAAATGATCTCGGATGCCGGTTTCGACGTGGTCGAGGCCGGCAACGCTGATGAGGCCATCTCCATCCTTCAAGCCCGTCCCGACATCCACATCGTCTTCACGGACATCCAGATGCCCGGCTCGATGGATGGCCTCAAGCTTGCCCGGTTCGTCCGCGACCGATGGCCCCCGATCAAGCTTGTAGCCACTTCGGGACGTCTCGCTCTCACAGAGGGAGACCTGCCGGAAGGCGGATTGTTCATCAGCAAGCCCTACACCGCCGCACGGATTGCGGAGACCCTATGGAGCCTGAGCGCGGCTTAAATCGAACTCAAAATTTTTCAGCCGCCCTTGCCTTGGCCCAGTGCCTTCCTGACGAAGAAGCCGTGGGTGGCGCCGTGTCGATGTTAGCGACATCTTCAGCGCGGGGTTAGTTGACCCCGTGATCATCGGCGACGACATTCGAACCGCTCAAGGCTTCCTCGAGCGCAGTTTCAAGATCCTTCGCTTGAAAAGGCTTCTGCAGAATAGGCCATTTTTCATACCCTTTGCGCAGGCCAGCAGAACCGTATCCGGTCGCAAAGACGAAAGGTACGTTCTTCTGTTGTAGCGCGTCGGCAATTGCATAGGTGTCCTGACCATCCAGATTTAGGTCGAGGACCGCTATGTCGACGTTCTCCTTGCCGATGAGCTCCAGCGCGCGCGGCACGTTGGTAGCCGGTCCGACAAGCTTGCAGCCAAATTCCTCGAGCATGTCCTCGATCAGCATCGCAATCATCATCTCGTCTTCGACAACGAGGACCCTGCGGTTCGATAATTCCCGGTTGCTCAAATACTTCTCCTCCACATGTCCTGACATTATGAAAGAATGTCAGGCGCGCTTCCTGTGATAGTGCTCAAAGGCGCCAGAATTCTGCAAACGACGCCGGTCTCGCGATAATCGATCACAGCTTCTCCACCCAGTTGACCCGCCAGGCCCCGCTCGATGAGCCGCGAGCCAAAACCCTTGCTGCTGGGCGCGACAACCTTGGGACCACCTGTTTCGGTCCAGACCAGTTGCAGATGCTGCTCATCACGTTCGGAAATCGTCCAATCCACGGATATGCGACCGGAACCGTTCGACAGCGCGCCGTACTTGGCTGCGTTCGTTGCAAGCTCATGCACTGCCATCGCTACGGCAAGCGCTGACTTCGGAAGCAATCTAATGTCGGGACCATTGACGTCGAATTCTCGCTTTGGCGCCATGAAGGGAGACAGGGCTTTTTCAACGATGTCGCGCAGGTCCGCGCCTTCCCAGTTCTGCTGCGTCAGCACGTCATGGGCGCCGGCCATCGAAAGCAGGCGAGACTCGAGCGCGCCTTTGACGGTCGCCGGTACCGTGTTTCCTTTCAGGGTCTGGGCGGCGACGGATTGCACCGTTGCAAGTGTGTTCTTTACCCGATGATTGAGTTCATTAATCAGCAGTTCGCGCTGTTGACGCGCCCGCACCTGGGCGGAAATGTCCCTGAAATAACACACCACACCGTGGCGGCCCTCAGGCAGCGGGATGCGATTGATTCTCCATTCGTAGTATTCCCTCACCTTCCGGTCTCGCCGTTCCTCGATATGCTCCGGCGTCACGTAAGGCTCACCGGTTTCGAGCGTCTTCCGGAACAGGCGCACGACTTCTTCGGCATAGTCCTTGGGCCAAAGGATGCGAATAACTTCGTCGAAATCCCGCCCAAGGAGGTCGGGAATATCCCCGAATACGGGCAATGCCGTGGGATTGACGGCCTGAAGCTTGAAATCGGCGTCGACCAGATACACCCCCAGCGGGGCTTCATTCAGCAGCGTCTCGAACTGGGTAGTTCGTCGTCGAAGCGCTTCCTCGCTCGCGCGAAGATCCTTGGCCGCTTCGCTTCTGACGCGGGAGAGCGTCAGGTTTGCGTTGACCTGGGCGACGAGCTCCCGGGCGGAAAAAGGCTTCGTCAGATAATAATCGGCGCCGGCGTCCAGGCCCTCAATGCGAGCTTCCTCACCGGCCCGCGCTGACAGCATGATGACGGGCAGGCCGAGCAGGTCGGGATCGTTACGGATCGCCGCCAGCAGACCGAAGCCGTCAAGTCCAGGCATCATCGCGTCGGTGACGACGATATCGGGACGGTTTCGCCGGATCGCCTCGATCGCCGCATTGCCGTCTGCCTCGGTCTCGACATCCCAATGGGCGCCGAGCAGCCTTCCGATATAGGCGCGCATGTCTGCATTGTCGTCGGCGACCAGCACGCGCCCATGAAGCGGCTTCCCGCCGACATCCAGGCCGGCGACATCACGCTGCGAGACCAGAAGTTTCGCTGTGGGGTCCTGTGGCAGCCAACTCAATGCTTCTTCGACATAGGCTTCGGCGCGCGAGGCCACGGGCACGTTCGCGAATTCGGAATCAAGACTGCCGGGGGGCCGGTCCGAAGCGAACGGGATGCTGACCTTGAACGACGATCCCTTGCCGACTTCACTTTCGGCGACCAGCGAGCCGCCATGCAATTTGACGAGCTCCTGGACCAACGCAAGACCGATACCGGATCCCTCGAACGATCGGCTCTTCTGGTTCTCGACCCTGTGAAATCGTTCAAACAACCTCGGCAATTCGTGGAAGGGTATGCCGACGCCGGTATCGCGGACGACAAGCTCGGCGGCGTTGCCATCGGCCGCAGCACGCACTTCAATCGAGATGCGCCCTTCGAAAGTGAATTTGAAGGCGTTCGACAGCAGGTTGAAGACGATCTTTTCCCACATGTCACGGTCCACCGGGACGCGCCGAGGTAGCGGTTCGCACTCGATTTGCAGCTTCAGTCCGGCCTTCTCCGTGGCGGAGTGAAAGTTGGATGCGAGTTCTGCCGTAAAGCCCGACAGGTCGGTCGGTTGGAAATTGGCATTTGCCCGTCCGGCCTCGATGCGGGAGAAATCAAGTAGCGTGTTCACTAGCTTGAGCAGCCGCTGTGAATTGCGCTGGGCAACATCAAGGCGCTGGCGTTGTACCGGATCCAGGGCGGATGCAGAGGAATCATTCAGCGCATCCTGGACCGGGCCGAGCATCAACGTCAGCGGCGTGCGAAATTCGTGACTGACGTTCGAGAAGAACAGCGTCTTCGCCCGGTCGATCTCCGCCAAGGCGTCGGCGCGCCGGCGCTCCCCCTCAAAAGCGCGCGCGCCGGCTAGGCTGGCGGAAATCTGGCCAACCAAAAGTTCAATGAAGCTGGCGTAGCCTTCGTCGTATTTCCGGTAGGGGTTGAGCGCGGAAACGATGCATCCGAGGGGCTTTTCCTGACCTTTGATCCCGACCGGAAGAACGACCGCCTGGATGGGTGATTTGTCCCAAAACCCGGATGGCAAAGGAGCATCGACGCGAGCGGATAGATTGTCTACGATCAAGCTTCCGGCGTCCGGGATATCATGGGGCCAGGGACCGCCCGGCAAGATCACCGCCGCCGAAGCCGGATGACCGCTCGCGATGCCGGAAGCTCGAGCGAGCCGCAAGGCGCCCTGGTCATCGTAAAGGTACAGCAGGGCGAAGGGCAGGTCCTTGTCCGCTGCATCCAAGCCCTCCTTGATCGCGTCGAGGACTTCCGATTCGGCCCGGGTCGACGCCAGGCGGCCGGCAAGCTGGCTCAGGGTGGAGAGGCGCCGCTCCCCGACGACACGTTCAGTCTCTTCGGTGACGACGCATAACATTCCGCTGATCTGGCCATCGTCGTCGGCCAGCGGGCTGTAAGAAAAGGTGTGGTAGGTTTCCTCGCGAAAGCCTAGGCGCTCGAGGAACAGAAGCAATCCTTCGTCCCAGGTGGCCTCGCCCGTGTTCAGCACGCGCTCGATGCGAGGCCCGATGTCCGGCCAGATCTCCTGCCAGACCTTGTCGGATCTCGATCCAAGGACCCAGTCGCGCTTTATTCCGACTGTGGGAAGGTACGCATCATTGCAGAAAAATCTGAGGTTCGGACCCCAAGCCATCCACATCGCGTAACGAGAGGTCAACACGATCCGGACTGCCGTCTTCAGGCTTTGAGGCCAGGATCCGGGTGGGCCGAGGTCGGTGGCGGCCCAGTCAAACTTCCGCATCATGGACGCCATCTCGCCCGACCCCGCAAGGAAATCGGTCGCACCGGTTTTTTTGGCCATCGGGTGCGGGGTTTCGAGCATCCAAAATGCCGGTTAAAAAGTTTCCAAAGAACAAGGTTCCCGGGTTCCAATCGCGAGTTCCCTAACCCGTTGTCTATGATTTGGTTCCCAGTTGCGAATATTGATAATCGGAATTTGAGACAAAGAAAGCAGAAAAAACGTTGGTATCACTGGCTTAATGTTGCCTACCCGACAGAAGATCGATTACGCGCAACCGTCCATCCTCGCCACCCTGTTCCGCTGCCCGCCACAGCAGCCGATGGACCCGACGAAAATCTCGTCACCGCGGAATTCCTGGATTCGGCCGGCGGAGAGACCACGCAGTCCGCCTGCACTTCGCCGGAGCCTGTTTTGGAGCCGAGCGACTTCGTCAACATGAAGGGCGACGAGATCTCGTTCTTCACAAGCCGACGCTTGTCCCTGTCACGTTTCTAGTAGGCTCCGCGATCGTCATTCCGCAGATGCCGGTCGAACAGCCGCCTCCGCCGACCACTCCCGCGCCGCCGGACTCTCCCGCCGCGCCACCGGCACGACCGTCGCGCTTTCCAAGAGAACCTGGCCTTTCCGTGCAAACCCGCGTACGGCCTCACCTGTTGATCAAAATTGTCCGAAACGTTACAGGTGGGAACATTCCTTTGGCGAGGTCCATGACCCTGCAGACAGACACTCACATCCCGGCGACGTCGAGCATGTCTGCACTTATCCGTGCCAAAGACTGGTCGAAGACTTCTCTCGGTGATCCAGCCGGATGGCCATCAAGTCTGACGCTTGTTGTTAATCTGCTGCTCGCCTCCGGCTTTCCCATGGCTGTCCGGTGGGGACCGGATTTCGTCATGATCTACAACGACGGCTACCGACCGATCCTCGGCGACAAGCATCCCCGCGCGCTTGGGTTGCCGTTTCGCGAAGTGTGGCCGGAAGTGCAGACCGAACTGCTTGGGTTGCATGAGAGCCTTCTGAGCGGCGAACGAAGTGCTTTCTTTCAGGAAGACCTGCTCCTGAGAATCCAGCGTCATGGCTCTCAGTGGGAGGACGCGCGTTTCACCATCAGCTACAGCCCGATTCCGGATGATACTGCCGCTACCGGCGTCGGGGGAGTGCTTATCACCGTCGTCGAGACCACGAACAGAGTGCAAATGGAAGAGGCTCTGCGCAAGAGCGAGGAGCGATATCGATCGGCAATGCATCTGGGCCGGATCGGAAGCTGGGAGGTCGATTTCGTCACGGGAATCCGCAATTGGACGCGCGAAGGAATGTCGCTCTTCGGGATTGATCTACCTGATGGTTTGGGCCAGGTCGGAGGCCCCTCCGACGAGTTTTACAACGCGATGTATCCGGAAGACCGGCACTTTCTTCGTGACTACCATGCCGTGACGGACAGCCAGGACTCGTTCCCGGCCGAGTACCGCATCGTGAAACCAGACGGCCAGATCTATTGGCTCGCGGGTCATGGCCGCGTGCTCGATCGACAACCGAATGGGAAGGCGCGCCGCGTGCTCAACGTTGCCACCGACATAACCGACCGCAAGGCCGCGGAGGCGCATCAGCGCTTTCTGCTCCAGGAGCTGTCACATCGCTCCAAAAATCTGCTGACGATCGTACAATCGATAGCAAACCAGACATTGCGCAACAGCAAAGACCAAAAGGATTTCCAGCATCGCTTCAATGGCCGGCTTCAGGGTCTCGCGGCGTCGAATGATTTGTTGGCGCGTGGAGACTGGCGTGGAAGCTACCTGCGCGAACTTGTCGAATTTCAGCTTGCTCCTTTCATCGATCTGTCCAGTCCGCGATTGGAGATACGAGGCCCTGAAGTCAGTCTGTCGGCTGATGTCGGCCAGGCTATTGGGTTAGCGCTGCATGAACTGGCGACCAATGCGGTCAAGTATGGCGCGCTTTCGTCACCGCAAGGACGACTTTTAATTTCGTGGTCTGTTAATCAACCGCTTAGCCCTGGCGGCTTAAAGTTGGACTGGCGCGAGCGAGGCGGTCCATCGGTGATCCATCCTAAAGAAAAGGGTTTCGGACACGTCGTCATAAAGAAGATGATCGAGCAGGCTGTCGGAGGGAGTGTCGAACTCGACTTCGCCGAGGAAGGGCTGCGCTGGTCACTCCAAGCGCCGGCAGGTATTTTCCTTGAATGACCACGCGGCAGGTCCAACAGTGAAGGTCTTCAATCCGCTGAAGTCCGTTCAAGCTGCCTCAT